>VFQU01000020.1_pt1 | contig 371748 bp, 334 predicted proteins | sample 3512311 | NCBI WGS metagenome assembly VFQU01 (sample SAMN10412377, study PRJNA504923) | tailings metagenome | isolation source: Relicate 3 Philex TSF3 active mining site | place: Philippines: Tuba, Benguet | collected 2017-08-29 | reverse complement strand
TTCTTTTTGAATATTCTTAATCTTATAGTTAAAATATGATTTTATTTCTATCTTGGAGATGTCTATAGTTAGTCTATGTAAATATTATTGACCCTGAATATATAGTTAGTTACTGTATGAAATCATATATAGTCATTTTTGCCAAAACTGAGACGCGCAAAACTAACACCCGTAACCGCTTCAAGTATTTTGGTGTTTCATGCCTAAGCAAAATGACTATATGAGTGTAATATTGGATAATAAAACCTAAAACCTATTTTCGCCTTCGCTCTAATACCAAGTAGAAAAATGTTATCTAATCTGATCAAGATCGAATGAGGTACGTCAACCCATAGATTCCTTGGCTGATCTATATAACTTTCTGATAATTGGATTAAAATAATTGAAATAGATTAGAACTGATAGAAAACCTATTCCCTTCGTGGTATTTCCTGAAAACTTTTGATTTGTGGTTATCAGGCGGAGTTGTCGTAATTGACTAAGTATTGACCGATAAAACTGATAGTGAGAGAAGTTTAAATATAGCAAACAGTAATGATTTGTGAGATCGCGTGAGTGATTATTTATGGTGCAAGAATTTTTATGTCACTCTACTCCAAAGGAAAGGCTATTCCTGGCATACGCTAGTGGTAATCAAGAATTCTTACAAATCAAAACGGACTGCTATATTCTTGTAGTTGATAATTTATCCCCAGGCCTGGGATGGGAACTGATTGATGGACTGTATTTACTTACCCGGCCAACGCTACTATGGCTACACAGGTGCGCTCCCAGAAGAACAGGTTTTAGGACAATGGTTCCAGGTAGATTTACGCCTTTGGTTAGATCTAGAACCCGCCATCCAAACGGATGATCTCAACCAGGCCCTGGACTATCGCGAGATTATTGCCGAAATTAAAACCCTCTTTGCAACCCAACGCTTTAATCTGGTTGAAAAACTAGCCGGAGAAATTGCCAATCTTGGCCTGGGATTTCCCCAAGTGCAAGCCGTCGAAGTCCATCTGACTAAATTAGCCCCACCCATTCCCGATTACACCGGGCAAATCACGATTCAAGTCCACCGCCGCCGGGAGCAATCAGCCACAGCCTGAAAATTACCTACGGAACAGACTATCCTAAAAAAGATAACCAGAATACTCTTTGCCCCTTGCGCAGCCTCGCATGAACATTTTGACGAACCTCTTCTCCCCCACCGCCCCCGTCCAAACCCGCCCCCGCAAAGGCATTGAAATCAAATCTCGTCGTGAAATTGAGATCATGCGCCAGGCCTCGACGATTGTGGCTAGGGTGCTTAAAGAAATCTCAGAACTGATTAAGCCGGGAATGACCACAGCAGATCTTGATGCCTATGCTGAAAAACGAATCCGAGAAATGGGGGCTACTCCCAGTTTTAAGGGCTATCAAGGCTTCCCCGCCTCCATCTGCTCCTGTATTAATCATGAGGTCGTCCACGGCATTCCCAGCAAACGCAAAACAATCCGCAATGGCGACATCGTCAAGGTGGATACTGGAGCTTACTTTAATGGTTTTCACGGGGACTCCTGCATTACAATTGCCGTCGGCGATGTCACACCAGAAGCAGCCAAACTGGTCAAAGTTGCAGAAGAAGCCCTCTACAAAGGGATTGAGCAGGTCAAAGAAGGTAACTGGATCATGGACTTGGCTGGAGCAATTCAAGATCATGTCGAAGCCCATGGGTTTGTTGTCGTTGAGGATTTTACAGGCCATGGGGTGGGGCGCAATCTCCACGAAGAACCCTCCGTTTTTAACTTCCGTACCAATGAACTCAAAAATGTCCGCTTCCGCGAAGGCATGACCTTAGCGATTGAACCGATCCTGAATGCTGGCTCTAAGAATGTGAAGATTCTCGCAGATCGCTGGACAGCTATAACTGTAGATAACTCTCTTTCAGCGCAGTTTGAGCATACGGTACTTGTCACTAAAACTGGCTATGAGATATTGACGGAGCGGCGCGGACTCTAGGGCGTGTTCTCAAATCTACAGCTTCGGTCAATCCCATACCCCGGAGGAGACTGCTCAGCGGCATTGGCTGCTCAAATCCCCGTAATAGGCTAAAACTCGGTATTGGGTGAGGGAACAGGTTTGCACTTTGATCCAGGCCTGGTGTTGCTCAACATTGGGAGAACGGGCAGCTAAAAGTTGATTGAGAAGTGAATCGCGTTCTGGGCGAAACCGCACAAGAGCATAATCCCCCTCAATTTTGGCGGCTTTGGCCAGTGCTGCTAGGGTTTGGGGGTGGTTCAAGGTGCCATCAATCAGTCCATAGGCCTGGGCTTGTTCGTTGCCAAAAATCATTGCCCCCATCTGCTCTCGAATTGTGGCCCCTGGAATATTACGAGCCGTTGCCACGTGGTTAACAAAATTGTTGTATTCCACATCTACCCCGGCCTGGAGTTGCTTGAGTTCCTCCGGAGTGGGTCGCCGAAAGGGATTGCCCAAGTCTTTGCCCCGTCCCGCTGAAATAATCACCGATTCGATCCCGGCTGCGGTTGTCACGCCGCCCCCCAAGAGGCCTTCATTCAGGGCTGTCGGTTTGTTGTAGTAGGTGAAACTCGGGCCCAAAATGCCAATGCTGCCCACATAACTGCCATAGTCCATATAGATTTTATCCGCTGCCACCATCGCCCACACGCCCCCAGAGGCAGACATTCCCTCGACAAAGGCATAGACGGGTTGACTTGTTTTTTCTTGGTAGGCTTTAATCCCATCGGCAATGGCCTGGGAACCAAAGATTGTGCCGCCAGGAGAGGTGATTTCCAGGAGCACTGCTTTGATGGTTGCGTTGTCTGCGGCTTTTTTCAGGTCTTCTTGGACTTGGTAGCCGTAGGTAACTCCCATCAAACTGCCAAAGTTAAAATTGTCGTTGGTGTCGGTCGGGCTCCCTAAAATCGGGCCGTTGATTTTGATTCGTAAAATTCGCTGTTGACTGTCTTCGTTGCCTGAAATAAATTCGTAGGGATCACTGTCTTTGGCGGATCCCCCCCCTAAGATCAGCCCTAAAATTACGAGGAAGAGGGTAAACCCCGTGCCAATTACCGCCAAGCTAAAAAAAACGCTAAACGTGCCGAAAAAGATGCTGCCAAATCGCCGCAGGGTATTGGGCCAAAAGGGGGGGAGGGAGTCGCCAGATTGATTCATATTTGGATTAAGTTCCTGAGTTTAAGACAAGCGGGTTGGTTGATTTAGGAGAGTTGAGAGAGACTTTCGTTTGTTAAGACAGGCGCATCTCCCGATAAGTTTTCAGATGGTAAGCCAGGTATGGGTTCATCCCAACGGGAGCGCAAACTACTCAAGGCTGTTTTAATCACGACAGCAATGGGCACTGCAACAACAACCCCCAAGAGGCCTCCGACTTTGGCCCCGGCTAGGATCGCTAAAAACACCCAAACTGGGTTCAGGCCAGTGACACTGCCAATGATTCGGGGAGCAATTAGGTTTTCCAGAATCTGTTGCAAAATAAAGGCACAAATTAAAACCCGCAGTCCCAGCCACGCATCCTGTAGGGTGACCAGTAATGTGACGGTAATGATCCCCACGGTGCCACCAAAAGGGACAAGGGCCATAATCCCAATCGTGATCCCAAACAACAGGCCAAAGGGCACTTTTAGAATCAGAAAAATCGTCACCAGGCCAAGCCCCATGCAGGTTCCCAGGATGAGTTGCCCGATGAAGTAATTTTGAAAACTGGTGCGGATGGTTTCCGAGGTGCGCGCCCGAATTGGGGTGGGCAGCCAATTGACTAAACTTTCCCAGAGTTCATCGCCATGTTGGAGGAGGTAGAACGTCAAAACAATCGTCAAAATTACATTGATCACCACATCAACAACGCTACTGACTGTGCCCAAGAGTAAATTTAAGGCTTCTCGGGCCACGGCCTGGAGTTGTTCCTTCAAGCGTTCTAAAAGCTGATTCGCCAGGGCATCCACATCCACCGTAATCGGTAAATTCAAGGTGTCTAGCCATTGCCCAAATTCCAACAGCCGCTGTTGCCCCGACCCGACCCACTCTGGCAAACGAATGACCAATTGCTGAGCCTGATTGAGTACGACAGGCACTAAGGTTACCCCCAGGCCAGCCAGAACTAACAATGCCAAGAGAAACACAACAATCGCCGCCGGCCCCCGTAAATTGCCCTGAGATTCAATCCAGGTGACGGGATAGTTCAGGATAAAGGCTAACAGTGAGGCGAGCACGAGGACAGCAACCAAGGTGCCAAAATAGCTGGAAATGGAAGCAAAAGCCCAAAAATTTATGGTGATGATCGGCCCGGTGAGTCCAATAATCAACAACCGTGTCGGTAAGGATAACTGCTGCCACCAATTAAAGCCGGAGGACGAGGCCATGCACCACACTCCAAAGGGACTGCTCTTATTATTCAGAGGGGATTGCCTGGACTGCAACCTTTTGAGAGCTAGATTGTTAACAGGCGGTTGGGACACTGTTTGCTAGAATGTCAAGTTGGGCCATCCAGTCCTTACCCGGCCAAGCCCGCTCTCCTGATCTCCTTATAATTTTCCAATCAAAAATTATGCCCAAAGTTCTCGTGTCTGATCCCATTGAACAGGTGGGGCTTGATTTATTGGCGCAAGTGGCCCAAGTGGATGTTCAAACCAATCTTTCCCCGGCGGAACTGGTGGCGATTATTTCTGGTTATGATGCCCTGATGATTCGCTCGGGGACAAGAGTTACTGCTGAAGTCATTGCCGCGGCGAACCAACTAAAAATTATTGGCCGGGCTGGCGTTGGTGTTGATAACGTGGATGTCCCAGCGGCAACCCGTAAGGGGATTGTGGTTGTTAATTCCCCGGAAGGTAACACGATTGCGGCGGCGGAACACACCCTGGCGATGATGCTCTCTCTGGCTCGCCATATCCCTGATGCCAATGCCTCTCTCAAAGCTGGGGCCTGGGAACGGAAACCCTTTACCGGCGTGGAAGTTTATAAGAAATCCCTAGGGATTGTGGGCCTGGGAAAAATTGGCTCCCACGTAGCAACTGTGGCCCGGGCAATGGGAATGCGGTTATTAGCCTATGATCCCTATCTTTCCGTAGAGCGGGCCGAGCAGTTGGGGGCGCGCTTGGTGGAGTTAGATGTTCTCTTTTCGGAGTCAGATTTTATTACGCTGCACCTGCCGAAAACCCCAGAAACCCAGCACCTGATCAACGCCGAGTCTTTAGCTAAAATGAAGCCCACCTGCCGGATTATTAACTGTGCCCGGGGCGGCATTATTGATGAAGTGGCGTTGGCAGCGGCTTTGAAAGCCGGAAAACTGGGTGGGGCAGCCTTGGATGTGTTTGAAACCGAACCTTTGAAGGAATCTCCCCTCAAAGAACTGGGCCTGGAAACAATTTTGACCCCCCACCTTGGGGCCTCCACGGAAGAAGCCCAGGCCAATGTCGCCATTGATGTCGCCGAACAAATTCGGGATGTCCTTTTGGGTTTACCGGCCCGCTCGGCGGTGAATATTCCGGGATTGCGCCCCGATGTTCTGGAAAAACTCACCCCCTATATGCAACTGGCGGAAACTCTGGGGAACTTAGTCGGGCAACTGGCTGGGGGGCGGGTGGAATCTTTAGAAGTCCGATTGCAAGGGGAACTGGCCACCAATGACAGCCAACCGATTGTGATTGCCGCTCTGAAGGGATTACTGTCTCCGGCTTTACGGGAACGGGTCAATTACGTCAATGCGGGCCTGGAAGCGAAAGAACGGGGGATTCGGGTCGTGGAAACTCGCGATGCCGATGAACGGGACTATGCCGGGTCGTTACAGTTGATTGCTAAAGGGCCGCTGGAAACTCGCTCGGTTACTGGGGCTTTGTTGGGCGCGGATGAACTGCGGATTACGAGTATTGATGATTTTCCCATTAACGTGCCGCCCACTCGCTATATGCTCCTGACTGTCCACCGGGATATGCCGGGGATTATTGGCAAAATTGGCTCGCTCTTGGGCAGCTTTAACGTCAACATTGCCAGTATGCAGGTGGGGCGGAAACTAGTGCGGGGGGATGCGGTGATGGTGTTGAGTATTGATGATCCGCTGCCGGAAGGCCTGTTAACGGAAATTACCAAGGTGTCCGGGATTCGCGATGCCTATATTGTTAATCTGTAAGTATAGTCATTTCTGCTAAAAGTGAGACACTCAAAAGTATTGCTCGTAATGATTTCAAGGATTTTTTGTGTTTCATTTCTAAGCAAAATGACGATCAATTGGCGTTTGTCCGTGGGCTGAATTCGTGATTAATCGCTGGTGGGAAATTAAAGTGATTTTGCCGCCGGTGAATCCCGAACAACGGGAGTTAGCGGAAGAAACCATCTACTGGCGACTCCAGTCCTTTGGCTGTCAGGGGATGGCCTCGGAATACCGCCCTAGCACCGGGTTAATAGTGAAGGCCTATTTGCCCCATCACCAGGCCAGCTTGTTGGATATTTCCGCGCTAGGGGTGTGGATTCAGCAGGATGTCATGGGCTTATGCCAGGCCCGGCCAAGGTTACAGTGGCAATTGGTAGATGAAGAAGATTGGGCCCACAGTTGGCAGCAGTATTGGCATCCCCAGGAGATTGGCGAAAAGTTTTTGGTTTGCCCGGCCTGGTTGGAAACACCCCCCCTGCATGAACGCTTTTTATTACTCTTAGATCCAGGCATGGCCTTTGGCACAGGCACTCATCAAACCACGCAACTCTGTTTAGAAGCCCTGGAAATGCAACTGGATGATACCTTTGAGCCGTTGGGAACCTTGACCGTTGCCGATTTGGGCTGTGGCAGTGGCATTCTCTCCATTGGCGCGCTGTTGTTGGGTGCAGAATTTGTCTATGCCGTGGATTTGGATCCCCTCGCCGTCCAGGCCACCCAAGAAAACTTGGCCCTGAATCATCTGAAGCCGGAGCATTGGTCAGTCCGTCAAGGCAGTATCGAGGCGATTCCAAAACCCGTCGATGGGCTAATTTGTAATATCTTAGCGGACGTAATTATCTCCCTTGTACCCCAGTTAAATGACATAACCAAACCAGGGGCCTGGGGGATCTTTAGTGGGCTGCTTTTATCCCAAGCTCCAGATGTGACCATGGCCCTTGAAACGGAGGGGTGGACTGTTAGTAGTGTCTGGCGGCGGGATGATTGGTGTTGCTTGAATGCCCTGCGCTCGAAGGTGGCTTAATTGTCTAGTCGGTCTGCCCGTTGATAATGGCTACAGCTCTGGCAGGGGCCACTAGGATTCACAGCACAGCGGAGCATTGGTGAGTGGGCATTAAACTCACAACTGATATCGCCAATGACCCAGGCCCCATCCAGGTAATGCCGATCCCTATCTTGAGGAGCGGTTTGGAGATAAAGGGCAATTTTATTCAGTTGATACCGCCCTGAGCGCAATTGATAGCGATGCCGCCGTTCCAAAACCGTGTAGGTTTGCCCCTGATGATCCAGATACGCGCCAGGTTGTGGGGCCCAGTCTAAATACACTTGACCGAGAACTTGTTGGGGATGGACAAGATGAAGTTCAGTGGGCAGATCGGCCGGAGTCATGTAGATCGCAATGGAGAGAGCAGTAGTTTGTTCATTAAACGCCATTGTGCCTTAAGAAGACGGTAAAGTCCTGGGGTTTTTGATCCGGCTCCCAAATCCGTTAGACTAAATCCGGCTTACATTGAGGCAGCGGGCATGGCGGGAAAAACAGCAGAACCAGTGAAACTAGCCCATTCTGAATCCCCAGTGACAACCCCCGTTCCTGCTAGCTTGGCCTGGACAATTGAAGATAGCGAAAACCTCTATCGGATTACTGGCTGGGGAGAACCCTACTTTGCGATTAATGCCGCGGGTCATGTCACGGTGTCGCCCCAGGGAGATCGGGGTGGTTCCCTAGATTTGTACGAGTTAGTCAAGTCCCTGCAACAACGGAATATTGCCCTGCCGATGTTGCTCCGATTTACAGATATTCTCCAAGACCGAATTGAACGCCTGAATGCCTGTTTTGCGCGGGCAATGGCGAAATATGGCTATGCCGGCAAATATAAAGGCGTGTTTCCCGTCAAGGTCAATCAACAACGGCATTTAATTGAGGCCCTTGTCCAGTTTGGTCAGCCCCATCAATTTGGCCTGGAAGCCGGATCCAAACCGGAATTGCTGATTGCCCTGGCCACGTTGAATACTCCCGGCGCGTTGCTCATCTGCAATGGCTACAAAGACCAGGCCTACATTGAAACCGCGATCCTGGCCCGCCGTCTGGGGCATACTCCGATTATTGTTTGCGAGCAGCCAGAAGAAGTGGAGATGGTGATTGCCGCCAGTCGCTCTTTGGGGCTACCGCCGATTTTGGGTGTGCGAGCCAAGCTGAGTAGTAAAGGCATTGGGCGTTGGGGTACTTCCGCCGGAGATCGGGCGAAATTTGGCCTCACCATTCCGGAAATTCTCATCGCTGTCGAGCAACTGCGCCAGGCCGGGATGTTGGACTGTTTACAATTGCTGCATTTCCACATTGGCTCCCAAATCTCAGCAATCAGTGTGATTAAAGATGCCATCCGCGAGGCCAGCCAGATCTATGTGGAATTGGTCAAATTGGGGGCGGGGATGCAGTATCTCGATGTCGGGGGGGGGCTGGGGGTGGACTATGACGGCTCCAAAACCAACTTCCATGCCTCGAAAAACTACAACATGCAAAACTACGCCAATGATGTCGTTGCCGAAATCAAAGAGGCCTGCCAAGAGCGGAATATTTCTGTCCCCACCCTCATCAGTGAAAGCGGCCGGGCCATTGCCTCCCATCAATCTGTGCTGGTCTTTGATGTTCTCGGAACCAGCCATGTCCCCCAGGCCCCGCCCCCACCCGCCCGGGACTCGGAACATTTAATCATTCGCAACCTCTACGAGACCTACCAGGCCATTGACGCCAGCAACTACCAGGAAGCCTACAACGATGCCTTGCAATTCAAAGATGAAGCGATTAGTTTGTTTAACTTTGGTTATCTCAGCTTGGAGCAACGCAGCCGGGCCGAATGTTTATTTTGGGCCTGCTGTACCCAGATTTTAGCCATTGCCCGCCAACAGGATTATGTACCGGATGATCTCGAAGATCTTGAAAAAATGATGGCGGCGATTTATTACATTAATTTGTCTGTATTTCAGTCCGTTCCCGATAGCTGGGCCATTGATCAATTGTTTCCGATCATGCCGATCCACCGCCTCGAGGAAGAACCAACCCAACGCGGGATTTTGGCGGATCTCACCTGTGATTCCGATGGCAAAATTGATCAGTTTATTGATCTGCGCGATGTCAAATCCGTCTTGGAGTTGCATCCCTTTCACCCCAATCAACCCTACTACCTCGGAATTTTCCTCAATGGGGCCTATCAGGAGATCATGGGCAATTTACACAACCTGTTTGGTGATACCAATGCCGTCCATATTCGTTTAACCCCCAAAGGCTATGAAATTGAGCATCTGGTGCGCGGTGACACGATGAAGGAAGTTCTGGGTTATGTCCAGTACGATGGGGAAGATCTGCTGGAGCAAATTCGCCGCCAAACGGAACAGGCCCTGGCCGAGCAGCAAATTACCCTGGCTGAAGCCCAACATTTACTTGAGCACTACGACCAAAGTTTACGCAGCTACACCTACCTGAAAGTCCAGGCCCACTCTAAGTAAAGCACCACTGCCTCAATGAGCCTGATCAGGCCCAGCCAAAATTGCGCGTGGGGCTGTAACTCACCATGTCATAATACTTAATAATTCTCTCAGTTTGTCTCTGTCTCCACCTTCGTTCGGTTATCTGATGAGATTCCTATGAATTCTGAAGCCAATCCCTCCGATGCCCTAGACCGTTATGAATGTCGCAGTTGTGGCTACATCTATGAACCGTTAAAGGGCGATAGTACAACCCAAGTACCTCCGAATACGGCTTTTGTCGACCTGGCCGAGGATTGGTGCTGTCCTGTCTGTAATGCCCGTAAAACCCAGTTTAGTAATATCGGCCCGGTTGGTACACCCTCGGGGTTCAAAGAAAACCTAGGCTATGGGATTGGAGTCAATACGCTCACGCCTGGGCAAAAGAATCTCCTGATTTTTGGGGTGTTGCTGCTGGGATTTCTGACGTTAATTAGCTTCTACGGTATTCAATAAATTTTATTGATAGACAATTAATCACGTTCTTTTTTGAGGTTGAGCAAGGTTTATGGGGCGATTGATGCGACTGTGGTCATCTCTGGTCATTGGCCTGGTGATGGTGGTCTTGTGTACGGGCTGTGGTTTTCTCCCCTCCTTGGAATTTAATCCCTGGGAAGTATTACAACTGCCGACCAAATCAACAATTTTAGACATCAGCTTTATTAACCCCAAGCATGGCTGGCTTGTCGGCACTAATGCCACCTTGATGGAAACCTTTGATGGCGGCCGGAGTTGGGAACCGCGGGCGTTGGATTTAGACTCGGAAGATTATCGCTTAGCCTCCGTCAGCTTTGCTGGCCAAGAAGGGTGGATTGCCGGGGAACCGTCATTATTGCTGCATACTACCGATGGCGGCCAGTCCTGGGAGCGGGTGAAGTTAAGTGCAAAGCTACCCGGTGCCCCGAACACAGTATTTGCCTCAGGTAAGGGAAAAGCTGAGTTAACAACTGATATTGGCGCGATTTACCAAACCCAGGATCAAGGCAAAACCTGGCAAGCCTTAGTTCAAGAAGCCATTGGCGTGGTGCGAAATATTTCTCGCTCTCCCGCTGGGCAATATGTGGCGGTTTCCTCCCGTGGCAGTTTCTATTCCACTTGGACACCGGGACAGATGGCCTGGGAACCCCATAACCGCACCAGTTCTCGCCGAGTGCAAAATATGGGCTTTGGTGACAATGGGCAACTTTGGATGTTAATTAATGGTGGCAACCTGAGTTTTTCAGAAGGGAGTGACTGGGAATCCTGGAGTAAACCCGTTAATCCGCAGGTGGCGGTGAGTGTGGGCCTGTTGGATTTGGGCTACCGTACCCCTGAGGAAATTTGGTTGGCGGGGGGGAGTGGTAACCTTCTGTGTAGCCTGGATGGCGGCCAAACCTGGAAGAAGGATCGCGATATCACTGACGTGGCCTCCAATCTTTATAAAGTCCGCTTCTTTAGCCCCAATCAAGGCTTTATTTTAGGGCAACAGGGAATTCTCTTACGCTACGTCTCGGAACTCCAGGCCAATGCTGTCCCCTTACTCCCCATGAGTTAGTCCGCCGCGAAAAAATCCCAAATTTCTGATTGTGGGGATGGCCCAGGTTGCGTATCATATAGAATCATTGCCGATTGTGTTTAATTTTTCTTATTTATCGGGAGGCAGAAAAAGTGGCTGGAACTACGGGTGAACGCCCCTTCTCAGACATTATTACGAGTGTGCGGTATTGGGTGATCCACAGTATTACCATTCCGGCACTGTTTATTGCGGGTTGGTTGTTTGTCAGCACTGGCCTGGCCTACGACATCTTTGGGACACCGCGCCCAGATACCTATTTTTCCCAAGAACAACAAGCGGTGCCAGTAGTTTCTGATCGCTTTGAAAGCAAACAGCAAATTAATGAGTTTCTCAAGGATTTAAACTAAGGCCCTATGACTAGCAATACTCCCAACCAAGAACCCGTTTCTTATCCTATTTTTACGGTGCGCTGGTTAGCGGTGCATACCCTCGGAGTCCCAACTATTTTCTTTTTAGGGGCAATTGCGGCGATGCAGTTTATTCAGCGTTAGTTTGACCGATTTTTGGCTTGTTGGTATTTTTGTTGACCGTTGTTTAGGGTGTACTCAATGGAACCAAATCCGAATCGTCAGCCTGTCGAACTAAATCGCACATCGCTGTACCTAGGCCTGTTGTTAATTTTTGTCGTGGCCCTGTTGTTCTCTAGCTATTTCTTTAACTAAGACACAGTCACGATTGGAACATCTGCCTGATCCATTACGTTCGTTTAGTTTTATCGGAGGTTATGTCGTGTTTGAGAATGGTCGAATTCCCCTCTGGCTGGTGGGTACTGTTGCTGGGATGGGTGTGATTACAATTGTCGGGCTATTCTTCTATGGTGCCTATGCTGGCCTGGGTTCTAGCCTTTAAGTTAACGTGTTTAGCTGGCTTGTCTTGATAGACGCTGTATAAGAAAATCCAATTATGAAAAATCCAGGCCTACTCCGGGTCTGTTTTTTTTAGGATTAATTTCCTTTGAAAGTAGGCCTTAAGATAAAAAAGGAAAATTTATCTGGATGGGCTGAGCAGTGGCAGAATCTGATGAGATTAAAAAAGAACAATTTCTTTACCCGACCAGCCGCTACCAGGGAGAATTCTCCCCCCAAACCCTTGCCTTTAATGCGAATTTACAGGAATTCGCCCAACGCATTGGCTATATCTGTAATTTAGAAACTGGCGGAAAAATTAGCCCGCAACAGGCCTATAAGGATATTAAAGTGTTGTGGAAGATGCTGAAACGCTCAAAAGAAGAACTCCTCTCCGAATCCAATAATCCAGAACCCCCGGAATCGGAATAGGAATTACGGAACCCCAGTTGTTGATTGCCCAGGCCTGGTTATGTTTGCCCCTGCTTCTCTCAGTTCATGGTTGGTCAGTGTGGCGACACCGCCGTTACTGTGCGGGATTTTGGCCCGGAATATCTATTTAGAGGTCAGCCAAGCGGTGGGTCAGGCCAGCCTGGAGCTGTTTCGAGGCGAGCAATTACCGTTACTCAAGCTGTCCTTGACGGGGCAATCTGCCCGTGAACCCCGGCCAGAAGAGTTGGAATCCTAGCTGACCTCCCAGGCCTGGAAAACTCTTAGGGGAACCATTGGGGATGCACGCCTGGCCCGAGGGTTTGGGGGGAGAGCAGTTTTAAAACTTCACCGCCTTCCAGGGCCTGGATCGGTAAAAGGGTAACTTGAAAATTTTGCTGTTGCCCAGGGGTTGTTTGATCAAAGACCAGCCCAGAGCCATCCGGAGCCAAACTAATCGATAGGTCTTTTTGACCAGACAGCTCCAAAATTGGGGTGAGGGTTGCATCCCGAATATCGATCATGGCAATAAATGACTGTTCCCGAAACTGCTTCTCCGCCCGCAGTCGCGTCATTAAGCAGTAGAGCACCTTACCCCGCGGGTCAAAGGCAGCACTCAGGAGCGAACCCGTTGTTTTCAGGAGTTCCTTGGCCTCTCCTTGACTATTCACCAGGTAAAGCGAGCGGGTGAAGTCCGGATTAAATTTCACCATCACCGCATCTCGCCCATCGGGACTAAACGCCAGGGTCATCCCATATTGGGGCAAAAAGCTGAGTAATTCGCCTTGATGGCTAGCCGTGAGGGGGACAATGGAGAGGCCTTCCCCCTGGGACATAACCAGGTTTTCGCTGTCCGGGGCAATGTGAAAGTCGCCGGTATTGGGCTGACTGAGTTGTTGGGGGGCCTGGTTGCCCGTCATTAACCAAAGGGTTGGCTCGGCATCAGGGCTGCGCTTAATCCGCTGGGTGACAATTCGCTGACCATCTCGGGAGAGTTCAAACTTGACGAGTTGATAGTCTTGACTGTCCAGAATTTTCTGGAGTTGACCGGGAGGCTGGGCTGAGGCTTTGGGGATTTCAGGGGGATCGATGCTCAAGCCCGTGGTGACGGTATAAAGTTCCAGATCGGCACTATCTTGACTATTTACCGCAGAAAAGAGGATGCGATCCCCGTTGGGATAGGGCTGAAAATCCACAACGCTCAGGCTGGCCGGGGTTAGAAGTTGTTTTTGTTGGAGCGTCAGGTTGTTGAGGATTAATCGCCCCGCTTCTGGGCCTGTGCCAATGTAGGCGATGACCCGATCTCGGCTGCGGAAAAAACCGGAAAATGGCTCCATTTCTGGCTTGGCTGGCGGTTCAGTCGGAATATCCAGATTAATTTGAAAGCCCTGTCCATAGGGAATGGGTTCGGCTAAGGTATAGGCTAAGCGGCGGCCTGACCAACTGGTTTTGCCGGGCAAGGGTGGCTCAATGCTAATGGCCTGGGAAATTAAGTCCCAATTCATTTGGCGGCTGAAGCTGAGAATAAAGGCCCGATCCTCGGCCCCAATGTCCCGATCCTGCCAACTGAAATCCCGGACTCTTGGTAAGGTTTGGTCGCCGCCCCAGGCCAGGCCCCCGGTGATCATCAAAACCGTGACTATTACCCCCAAGGATATACGGTCAAGCGGCTGCCAGGAACGAAACCAGCGTTTAAACATAACCTATCCATGCAAGCAGTGAGGAGTCGAACCATGGGGCCAATAAATCATCAGACTGAAGACTGATACTGTCAATTGCTGCAAACAGCCCTGCATGATCCCAGAGGTATATCTTATCAAGCACCAGGGTTTGGGACTGCCAGAATCAGTTCCAGTGCCTATAGAAAATAGGGTGTCCTTCTAGTTGTTGCGGATTGAGGCTCTGTCCAAGGCATCCACGGGGCAGATAAAAGTTGGTTGCTGCGACTGGGTTCCAGGCCATGTTAGATTTTTAAGTCCATTACCTTAATGCCCAGGCAGTCAGTTTGCGATTGAGTTAACTGCATTGGCTCGGCTCTCCAGCGGATTTGTGTTTGTTCATGGCTCGCTCTCATCTCTTAACCCCCGACTCCCCAAGTGTCCACAATTCAGCCCGCTACCAGGCCCTGTTGACGTTACAGGCCATTGCCAAGGGAGCCTATGCCGATATTGCCCTGAGTCGGGTGCTGCACCAAACGTCGCTGAATCGGATGGATCGGGGCCTGGTGACGGAATTAGTCTATGGGATTGTCCGCCGCCAACGTACCTTAGATTGCCTGATCGATCAGTTGTGCCAAAATCACCAGCAGCCCTTGAATTTGCGGTTAATCTTGCGCTTAGGGCTTTATCAACTTCGCTATTGTGATCAGATTCCGGCGGCAGCGGCGGTGAATACGAGTGTGGAATTAGCCAAGGTATTAGGCTTACCCGGCCTGGCAGGGGTGGTGAATGGGGTACTGCGGGCCTATATTCGGGAAAGTCAGGCGACGGATCCGCTCAAGCGGGTGGGGCCGAGGGAGCAGGATTTGGCCATTTACGAGAGTTTTCCCGATTGGCTGATCCAGGCCTGGTTAGCCCAACTCAACTTTGACGAAACCCAAGCCCTCTGTCAGTTTTTTAATCAAGCTCCCAGCATCGATTTACGGGTCAACCGACTCCAGGCCCGGCCGGAAATGGTCTTAGGGGCTTTGATCAAGGCGGGTATTCCGGCGAGATGTTTAGAGCCGATTCCCGGTGTGATTCGTTTGGAACAGGGTGTGGGCGCGATGGCCGAATTACCGGGCTATCAACAGGGCTGGTGGTCAGTGCAAGATGCCGCGGCCCAACTTGTCACCCATCTACTGGATCCACAACCCGGCGAAACGATTATCGATGCCTGTGCAGCCCCCGGCGGTAAAACCACCCACATTGCCGAACAAATGCAGGATCAGGGAACCATTTTGGCGTTTGACCGGACTCCCACCCGCTTGCGAAGACTGAAGCAGAATCAACAACGTCTCCAACTGACTGCGATCCAGGCCCATGCGGTGGATAGTAGCCAACCCCATTCTTCTCTGGCTTTAGTGGATCGGGTCTTGGTGGATGCGCCCTGTACTGGCCTGGGAACCCTACACCGTCATGCGGATGCTCGCTGGCGACAAACCCCGGCAACTCTGGCGGAACTCAGCCAACTCCAGGCCCAACTCCTGAATAACACCTGCCAATGGGTGAAACCGGGGGGAATTCTGGTCTATGCCACCTGTAGTCTGCACCCGGATGAAAACCAGGCCCAGATCAAGCAATTTTTAGCAACCCACCCCCATTGGCAAATTCTCCAGCCCCCCACCCACTTTCCGTGCCCAGATTTAGTGGCCCCAGAAGGTTGGCTCCAGGCCTGGCCGCAGCGGCATGATATGGATGGCTTTTTTATGGTGAAGTTACAGCGCGAGTCCGCAGCACCAGACTGACCAGGAGGAGCAACCCAACCCCCACCAGGCCCGCCAAGGGATTTCCACCAACCCCCGTCAGCCAACTCGGAATAGCCGGTTTAACCTGCCAAAGTTGCCCAATATTCACCCAAAAATAGCTCCCGACTAAGCCCCCATGCAGGCCCATCCCCACCCCCAGCCGCCCCCCCCAGGCCTGTTTCGCCCAGCCCAAACTGCATCCTAAAAGGACTAAGCCGATAAATTGGGGGGAAGTGGTCAAAATGACATCCAGGGGGCGAATGAAGTGTAATCCGGCAAAAATGAGGGCTTGGAACACTACCGCTTGGCCAGAACCATAGGCCAATTCCAGTTCCCGTTGCAGCCAGCCCCGGAATAAGAGTTCTTCCGCAAACCCCACCGCCAGGCCTGTGAGTAAGCCTTCAAAGAAAATACTGCCAAAGTTAGCAGGTAGCCCCCGAAAGACAATCCAACCGCAGCCCCACTGAATCCCGTATAACAGGGCAATTAGACCCAGGCCACAGCCCCAGCCCAGACCCAATTCCCGCAAGGTGATTTGCCGCCACACCAACCCATAAAAAGCCCAAGGCTGAACTTGGCCATGCCGATAGATGCCCCAGAGCCGCAGTAAGGCCATGAACAGCAGATAGAGTACCCCCAGGGAAAGCCAACTAACAGTCCCACCTTCACCCCAAATTAAGTAGAGGGGAATAGCCCAAGGTAACCACAATGCCAATAGGAGGGCAGTAAAGCCAGCAATCCCAAGCCAAGCCCGTCGCCGAGAATTTTTAATCCGGCCCAATCTAGCCTTATTCCTCTGGTTCAATGGTGCTAGTCAGTCCGGCCATTTTTAACGCTTCACAATAAAATTCAGCATGTTCCAAGGCACAGGTGATTACCAGGGCGAGGCCGTTGGTGTGGGCTTCCATCATAATATCCACGGCCTGGGGCTGGGTGAGACTGGGAACTGTTTTCAGGAGGGTTTCCACCACATGCTCCATTGAATTAAAGTCATCATTATGCAGCAGGACCCGATAGCGGGGAGCAAGCTTGCGAACAGTGGCTGTTTTTTCAATGGTCTGCACTGACATCGTCACTGAGCCTCTCGACTAGGCATGGACTAAGTTTTAATGTGCCCATATTTTAGCGTACTCCCCAGGAAGTTTTGAGTTATGGCTTTGCCCCTCGCCCGCTATCTCCGTCTAGTGCTCCTGTTTTGGTCAACGGCGACAACCGCGGAAATGGAGTATCGGTTTAATTTCTTAATTGCTGCGTTGAGTAGCTTGGGCAACTTAGTTGGCGGGATATTTGGCCTGTTTTTGTTTTATCAAGGTAGCTACACTTTTCCGGGCTGGAGTTGGGCCGAAGCGTTAATTGTTCTGGGGGTTTTTACAATTTTGCAGGGGGTTTCCGCAACGTTCCTAGTCCCGAATTTGAACCGGATTGTCCGCCATGTCCAAGAAGGAACCCTGGATTTTGTTCTCCTCAAACCCATCAGCAGTCAGTTTTGGCTGTCTAGTTATACGATCTCGCTCTGGGGGATTCCCGATATTCTTTTTGGTGGTCTAATTATTGCCTATGGCGGGCAACGCTTGGGATTAAGGGGATCGGATTATCTGGCTGGCCTGGGGCCATTGCTTCTCGGGATTATCAGTTTTTATAGCCTCTGGTTTATGCTCGGGACGACTAGTATTTGGTTCGTCAAAATTTATAACGTCACGGAAGTTTTGCGGGGCCTGGTGGAAGCGGGGCGATATCCGATGGTGGCCTACCCAGCCGCTTATCGCTTTTTCTTTACGTTTATTGTTCCTGTCGCGTTTTTAACCACTGTCCCGGCGGAGGTCATTTTAGGGCGAGTAGAATTGCCGTGGATTTTAGGGGCACTTGCCCTAGCCTTGGGGTTATTGTATGCCTCAAATCGATTTTGGCGGTTTGCGCTCCGGTTTTATACGAGTGCCTCGGCATAGGTCTAAATAAAAGTCTTCTCTTGGATGTATGGTGGAAAACAGATAAATATTTTCAAGAGCAAGAAGGAAGGGTTATTGAACGCCGCCAATATTCCTTGATCCCTCTATTTTCTTGATGCTTCCATGACCCATCCCCTCATCACCCAGGCCCTGACCGAGTTAGCCCCAATTTTCCAGGAAATTGATTTACGGGTTAAGGGCAATCTCCACAAGGTCTTAACGGCCTTTCAACACCATCGGGTCGGGCCGCATCATTTCAGTAGTGTCTCTGGCTATGGGCATGGGGATCTGGGGCGAGAGGTTTTAGATCGGGTCTTTGCGGAAGTTCTGGGAACGGAGGCGGCCCTGGTGCGAGTCCAATTTGTGTCTGGAACCCATGCGATTGCAGCGGCCTTATACGGGGTGTTACGGCCGGGGGATGAACTCCTGTCAGTGGTGGGTAGTCCCTATGACACCTTAGAAGAGGTGATCGGCATCCGGGGGGAAAATCAAGGTTCGTTGCGGGATTTTGGGATCAGTTACCGGCAAATTGAACTCACGGAAGCTGGAACACCCGATTGGACTGCTATTGCCCAGGCCATTCAGCCGCAAACTAAAGTCGTGACGATTCAGCGTTCCTGTGGCTACAGTTGGCGGCCGAGTTTAAGTATTGAGGACATTGGCAAAATCATTGGCCTGGTGAAACAGCAAAACCCAGAGGTGATTTGTTTTGTGGATAACTGCTACGGCGAATTAACGGATATCCAAGAACCCAGTGCGGTTGGGGCCGATTTAGTGGCGGGGTCTTTGATCAAAAATTTGGGCGGGACAATTGTGACAGCCGGGGGGTACGTGGCCGGGCGGGCGGAACTCGTGGAAAAAGCCGCGTGTCGCTTAACTACTCCAGGGATTGGCAGTGAAGGCGGGGCCACGTTTGATCAAAACCGTCTCTTGTTTCAGGGATTATTCTTAGCCCCCCAAATGGTCGGTGAAGCCCTGAAGGGGAATTATTTAACCGGGTATGTCTTTTCCAAACTTGGCTATCCCGTCAATCCGGCCCCCTTGGCTCCCCGCCGCGATGTGATCCAGGCCATTCAGTTGGGGACACCGGAAAAACTGATTGCTTTTTGTCGGGCCTTGCAAAAATTCTCCCCGATTGGCTCCTATCTGGATCCGGTTCCGGCCCCAATGCCGGGTTATGACTCAGAGCTGGTGATGGCCGGTGGCACGTTTATTGATGGCAGTACGGCTGAATTTTCCGCAGATGGCCCGCTCCGAGACCCCTATGTCGTGTTTTGTCAGGGTGGCACCCATTGGACTCACGTGGCCCTTGGCCTGGAAGCGGCGATCGAAGCGGTTGGCCCAAATTCTTGAAGCACTTTGCTAACAATAAAAAATTCCTATTTGTTTTAATTCCCTTGTCAAATTAACGGTTACAGCCTTGCTAGGATGGAATTTAGCAACTCCCCTGCAAAATATGACCAGCATTACGATTCAAAATCTCAACCCAGATTTGACATTAAAACTACAGCAACGGGCTGAGCGCAACGGGCGTTCTCTGGCGGAAGAGGCAGAGATAATTTTGGCCTTGGCTTTGACAGTGGAACCCGTTTTAACTCCCCTAGGAGAGCGAATCCATCAACGGTTTCAGGCAGTTGGCGGCTGGGAATTAGGGGATATTGAGCGCCCTCAGATTCCAGACCCGCCGATATTTGCCCCAGATCAATAGTCATGCTGATTTTAGATACGAATGTTTTGTCTGAAGTAATGAAGCCTGAACCAGCTGTAGCCGTTAGTGCTTGGGTAAATCAGCAAAATCCTCTACGGTTGTTTACTACCAGTATTACTGTCTCAGAAATCTATTATGGCTTGGCTCTCATGCCTCCCGGAAAACGCCAAGAGCAGCTAAGAAACGTAGTGCGTTTGATGTTCGAGGAAGATTTTTACGATCGTATTTTGGTATTTGATCATGCTGCCGCCATAGTCTATGGAGAAGTTACCGCATCTCTCAGGCGGAAAGGGAAACCGATGGCCCAAGCAGATGCTCAAATTGCAGCTATCGCAACAACACACCAGGCCCCGCTTGTGACTCGCAATATCACTGACTTTGAAAATTGGGGAGTAGAACTGATCAATCCGTGGCTTTTGGGTGACAGTCCCGCTCAGATATAGCCCATCACCAGGCCAGCCAAAGAATCTGCGAGGGATTCTGATAAGGTAAGCAATAGTCATCTTTTCAGGCTTGTGTTTTTTTAGGATGCCCCCATGTCGGAAATGTTAATGTTCAATGCGCTTCGGGCTGCCATTGATGAGGAAATGGAGCGTGATCCCACCGTGTTTGTCATGGGGGAAGACGTCGGGCATTATGGCGGTTCCTACAAGGTGACGAAAGATCTGTATAAGAAGTACGGCGACCTCCGCTTGCTGGATACCCCGATTGCCGAAAATGGCTTTACGGGGATGGCCGTGGGTGCGGCAATGACGGGCCTAAAACCCATTGTCGAAGGGATGAATATGGGCTTTTTATTGCTCGCGTTCAACCAAATCGCCAATAATGCCATGTTGCGATACACCTCAGGCGGTAACTTTAAGATTCCGATTGTGATTCGAGGGCCAGGTGGTGTGGGGCGGCAACTGGGGGCAGAGCATTCCCAACGTTTAGAAGCCTATTTCCAGGCCGTACCGGGGTTGAAAATTGTTGCCTGCTCAACGGCCTATAACGCTAAAGGACTCCTGAAAGCAGCCATTCGAGATCCGAATCCAGTCCTATTTTTTGAACACGTCCTCCTCTACAACCTCAAAGACGACATCCCCGAAGAAGAATACGTCTTGCCTCTGGATAAAGCGGAAGTGGTGCGGCGGGGTTCCGATGTGACGATTTTGACCTATTCCCGGATGCGGCATCATGTCCTGCAAGCGGTAAAAACCCTAGAAGCCCAGGGCTATGATCCGGAAGTGATTGATTTAATTTCCCTGAAACCTATTGATTTTGATACCGTTGGCCCTTCCATTGCTAAAACCCATCGGGTCGTGATCGTGGAAGAGTGCATGAAAACGGGCGGGATTGGGGCTGAACTGAGTGCGTCCATCCATGAGCGCTATTTTGATGAGTTGGATGCCCCAGTGCTGCGTTTGTCATCTCAAGACATTCCCACTCCCTACAATGGCCGCTTAGAAAACTTGACAATTGTCCAGCCGCCCCAAATTGTCGAAGCAGTGCAAAAGATTACCGCACATCAAATTTAAGGGTCAGAGATTCGGGATTATGGGAAAAAACCGGGGTTTATTGCTGGTCATTATTGGGTTACTGCTTGCTGCTCTCTGGGTGATTGTCCAAACACCACCGCGGCTGGGCCTGGATCTACGGGGTGGGGCGCAACTGACCTTACAAGTCAAAACGACGGAAAAAGTCACCCAAATTACACCAGTCGTCCTAGATGCCACCCTAAAAGTGGTCGAAAACCGAATCAATGGCCTGGGCGTATCAGAGTCCCAAGTCCAAACCGCTGGAGAAGATAAGCTCTTGGTGCAATTGCCAGGGGTGACGGATCCAGAACAGGCCGAGCGGGTTTTAAAAGGCACAGCCCAACTGGATTTCCGCTTTCAGAAACCGGGTACTGAAACCCAACTCCAAATTGAAAAACAACTGGAAGGACAACTGCTGTTTCAGCAAATTCAACTCCTGGCTGAGCAAGTCCAATTGGAAAGTGAGAAAGATCCCGGTAAGATCGCTGAAAATAAAACAGCTCTAGAAAAAAATAAAACTTCCCTAGCCAAAAGTGCAGTTGCCATTCAAGACTTGTTTGAAAAAACCGATTTGACCGGAGCAATGGTGCGTGAGGCCTTGGCGAGTCCAGTCGGGCCGGGTTCCGAAAGTTGGAGTGTGATTATTCGCTTTGACACCCAAGGGGCGACACTGTTTGCCGATTTAACTAAACGGGTTGCAGGTACGGGCCGGTCACTGGGTATTTTCTTAGACAACAAGCTGATTAGCTCCCCCACCGTCTCTGTTGAATATGCTCAAACCGGAATTCAAGGGGGCAGTGCGGAAATTTCGGGGGGATTTAATGCCCAAACGGCCAATGACCTAGCCGTGCAGCTCCAGGCCGGGGCGCTACCAGTCCCCCTGGAACTCGTGGAAAACCGGACTGTGGGTGCCACCTTGGGACAAGACAGTATCCGCAGTAGTGTCATTGCCGGGATTGGCGGGCTAATTCTAGTGCTGGTGTTTATGGTGGCCTATTACCGTTTGCCAGGAGCCATCGCCACGATTGCTTTAATCTTGTACGCCATCTATTGCTACGCCCTGTTCTTATTGCTCGGGGTGACATTAACGCTGCCTGGGATTGCCGGGTTTATTCTCAGTATTGGGATGGCCGTGGATGCGAATGTGTTGATTTTTGAGCGGACACGGGAAGAGTTACGGGCGGGGCGAACCCTCTATCGCTCGGTCGAGTCAGGATTTGAGCGAGCCTTTGCCAGTATTTTAGATAGCAACGTGACGACATTGATTGCCTGTGGCGCGTTGTTTTGGCTGGGGTCTGGCCTGGTGCGGGGGTTTGCCTTGACCTTGGCGATTGGGGTGGCCGTGAGTATGTTTACGGCTTTGACCTGTAGCCGGACGTTATTGTTTATTTCCCTGACGTTTCCAGGTTTGCGTAAACCCAATTGGTTCTGTCCACGTCTGGAGTCGGCCCGATGAGTTGGAGTGTAACCAAAGACCGGAATCTCTGGTGGGGCATTTCCCTAGTCACGATTGTGGCAGGCCTGGTAGCGATGGTTATCTCCTGGACAAATCCCCAAATTCAGTCCCCCTTAAAACTTGGCTTGGATTTTATTGGGGGAACGCGCCTACAGGTGGTTTTAGACTGTAACCAAGCAGGGGCCTGTGAACAGCCGATTGATCTTGCCGATGTCCGAGCAATTTTAACGGAAGCGGGCCTGGGGAGTAGCAGTCTGCAGATTGTCGATCAAAACGGGCTTTCAATTCGGACGCAACCCCTAGATGTCGAGCAGCGGACTCGCCTAGTCAGTCAGTTAGAGCAGGCCCTAGGGAAATTTGATCGTCAACAAACCCAAATTGAAACTGTTGGCCCGACCCTTGGACAACAATTACTCAACTCGGGGTTACTAGCGCTGCTAGTTTCCTTTGTCGGAATTACGATTTATCTCACCCTCCGCTTTCAGTTTGACTATGCCTTTTTTGCCCTAGTAGCCCTCGTTCATGATGTATTAGTAACGGCGGGAATCTTTGCAATTCTCGGCATTACCTTGGGAGTTGAAGTAGATAGTCTATTTGTTGTCGCTTTGCTGACGATTATTGGCTTTTCTGTGAATGATACAGTCGTCATTTATGACCGAATTCGGGAAAATTTAAAGCTTTATCCCGAAGAACATGTGGATGATGTTGTTGATGATTCCGTCAATCAAACTCTAACTCGCTCGATCAACACAACCTTGACCACAATTTTGCCTCTGATTGCGATTGTCTTGTTTGGTGGCGAAACCTTACGATTTTTTGCTTTGGCCTTGATTATTGGCTTTGTCAGTGGGGCTTATTCCAGTATTTTCTGTGCTAGTACTTTACTTGGTTGGTGGCGAGAACGGACTACAGTTTAAGACATAGCAAAACATTCTTTCTCTTGTTTGAGTTTTTATGGCCGTATTTATCGAGCAACTTAAGAATGCTGGTTTTTTAGATACGGTGACAATAACGATTGCCCAAGTTGGCTCGCGCAAGGTGGGGAATTTGAGAATGTATGGTTTTGATGGATGGTTTACTAAATTTAGTCCGTCAGAATAGTTACGATCCTGATGTCATTCCGGCGGTTAAAACCTTAAGAAATATAGTCATTTCTACCCAAGGTGAGACACGCAACCCAACTACCCGTATCGGTTTCCCGGATTTTTTTGTTTCATTCCTCAGGGAAATGACTATATGCTTAAGGCTTATATTCAATGAATATATATTTTGATGTTTGATGGATAGAGAAGACTGGCAAGGATTACTTTCTATCTATTAATTTGTGCTTAAAAAGAGCTGTATTTTTAGCAAAAGAGTCTTGCATGGCCTGGTGGATTCTAGCTGGATCTGGCTTTTTTCCGCCCATTAAATCACCAAAATAAACACAGGCTCCTTCCCCCAAAGCCCAGGTGTAGGCAAATGACCAAGATGCCGAAATAATATTGCCCAGGCCAGGAATGAATTTAATTAGTTGTTGTCCAATTAAACGTGCTAAAAATCCACCCCCAATTGTGGTTAAAATTCCCCCGGCCTGGGATGGTGAGAGCGTTTGCCCGTAGAGTCGCCCAATCAAAATCACCATCGCGGTTTGGATCGCAATCAGCACTGGCATTGTTGCAAAGGGCAAGGGAACAATCGCTAAAGTCGCGGCCATAATGGCAAAGGGAACAATTGAGCGTCTTCCAACCGTGCGATAGATACTTCCCAGTTGCTCCGTAATTTCTTTTTCATCTAAAAGCTGATGAATAATTCCCGCTTCGGCCTGGGGGAGTAGTCGCTCAAGAATTTCTCCCAATTCACTCAGCCCGTAAAATAATGGCTCAAATTGGTCTTCCTCTAGCGTGAAATCGACCAGTATTGCGTTTGTTGTAATGTCAGCAAATTGGGTTTTCAGGGTCTGGGCTGCTTCCTGGAGGGAGGGGAATTGGGGTGGATAGGGCGGATGATTGGCCTGTTCGTTGGGATAGACCTCATGGAGGCAAGTAATCACCAATAAACAGGGAATGTGGGGGAATTTTTGGCGTAGTTCTCGGGCGATACTGTGGAGGGTGTTAGTGGCAAAGTCCGTAATTTTTACGGTTAGAAGTAATATTTTCGCGTGCTGCCCAGTTGCCAGTTGGGTTTCCAGGTCTTGATAGATGGATTTTGTCTCGCTAGGGGTTTCACCCAGGCCCACCGTATCCGTAAAAATCAGTAAGGGTAGCTCCTCAGTGGGAAAGGCATACTGCTGTGTGTGGCGGGTATGGGGGCGAAATCCTGGGCCAATAATGCTGGAATCTGCTCCAGTTAAGGCTCTGGCGATGGAACTTTTCCCGGCCTGGGGTTTACCCATCAGAATCACTTCCGTTGTGGGCAGTTCCGCGCGAATTTTGCCTAAAATTTCTTGGAGCTTTTCTGGATCCACCTGAAACCAAGATTGCCAGGCCTGGAGTCCCTGCTCCCACCATTGTCGGGGCTTAAACTTCAGATTCATCTCCGGAGGAATTGGGAGAGTCTTTGTAAAGGGCATCGAGTTGGTTGCGGGCATCTTCTAAACTGAGGGAGCGCATCACCAGTAGAGGTTCATCGATCACCTGGCCCCGGCTATCCAGTAATTCAGGATGCGTCACTTTCGGCTGATTGGAACGAGCGTAGGGATAACCCCGTTGGGATTCAATGCCCAAGGTGATTAGGTTGCGGATTAAATTGCCCATGGCCAGGAGCGCCAAAATGGTGAAGGCAACAATATAGAGTAACTGCAAAATAAACGACCCTTCCATAGTCAGCAAACCCCAGTGTAATGATGTCTCAGCGTTGGATGCCCCTGCCTAAATCATAGCTAAAGAGACCGACTGCCTTAAATTCTACGAGCGTAGTGTCCGATATTGATGGGCAACGCGCCAACATTGATTCACGAGTTGATGCCACTTCAATAAAATTTCTGTTTCTACACCCGCGACACCGGCTGTGGCCGTAAATAAACTCTGGGCAGCTCTCACTTCTTGCTGGGCCTGGAGGACATCGGCTAACAACTGGGCCTGGGTTGTGGGTTCTAAAAATGGCATCACTTCCTGCCTCAGGAGCGATTCGGAACGCCCAAACCAGTAGAGAAAATCATCAAAGAGTGGCTCGAGTAATGCTTTTAGGAGTTGGGGTTCCGGTACATTGGAGTGGAGCATAGAAAATTTATTAACTTGCGAGTATTTTAAGATTATTTCTCAGGCTTTTTTACATTATGTTACAAATTTACTTGGATTAGGTGTACCTGTGAGTCTCAAACCCTTTCCCCCTGGCCTGGAGTCCTTAGCTGGTGGTCTTGTCGTCTCATGCCAGGCCCCGGTTGACTCCCCTTTACATGATCCGGGTGTGATTGCCGCTATGGCCAAAGCTGCTGTGAATCAGGGGGCAGTTGGTGTTCGGATTGATAGTCCCGCCCATATTGCTGCTGTGCGTCAGGTTGTTTCAGTCCCGATCATTGGCCTGTGGAAGCAAGTGAACCCTGAGTATCCGGTTTATATCACTCCTAAGTTTGACCAGGCCAAAGCAGTTGCCCTTGCTGGAGCTGATTTAATTGCGATAGATGCAACTCAACGCCCTCGCCCCGAAGCATTAGGTGCTTTAATTCGCCAAATTCAGAATGTTCTGGGAAGACCTGTCATGGCCGATATTGACACCTGGGAAAATGCCCGAATTGCCGCAGAATTGGGTGTGGATTGTCTGGGAACGACCTTATTTGGCTATACAGAAGAAACGGCACTGCACCAGCCCCCGGCCTGGGATTTATTGGGTCAATTAGTGGCAAATATGTCTATTCCTGTAATTTGTGAAGGTGGGATTAGTTCACCGCAGATGGCCCGCCAGGCCTTGGAAATAGGAGCAGATTGTGTGGTAGTTGGCACAGATATTACTGGGATTGATCTCAAAGTAAAGGCTTATTTAGCTGCAATTAATAACCTCTAAAACCGATCTGTAATACCAGAAAAATAATTACACAAATGCCAGGCCTGGGGACTGTTAGCTACAACGGCCAACGCCAATTGACAATTTCCGGGGGATCAATCCCATTCTCATAGGCGTAATTGGCAGCGGCGATTTGCTGATTGCGGAATTTCTCCTTCGCGTGGGCCCCGGCGACCTTGAGTTTGGGAACGCGGTTAATGACATCAATGGCAATGCTAAACCGATCCACCTCGTTCTCGATGGCTAACTCCAAAGGCGTGTTGATATTGCCTTTTTCCTTATATCCCCGAACGTGGAGATTGGCATGGTTATGACGGCGATAGGCCAGCTTGTGGATCAGCCAAGGATAACCGTGGAAGTTAAAAATAATCGGTTTATCGAGGGTAAACAAACTATCAAAATCCCGATCACTAAGCCCGTGGGGATGTTCCGTATCCGGTTGTAACTTGAGTAAATCCACCACATTCAGAAAGCGAATCTTCAAGTCAGGAAACGCTTCCCGGAGCATAACATTCGCTGCCAATGCCTCTTGGGTGGGAATATCACCGCAGCCGACTAAAACAACATCGGGTTCGTAGCCCTGGTCATTACTAGCCCAATCCCAAATCCCAATCCCTTTGGTGCAGTGAATAACCGCCGCCGCCATATCCATATACTGCAAATGCAACTGCTTATCACAGACAATCACATTCACATAGTTTTTACTCCGCAGACAGTGATCCGCACAGGACAGGAGCGAGTTGACATCCGGGGGCAGATAAATCCGCACAACATTGGGGTCTTTATTAGTGACAATATCTAAAAAGCCCGGATCCTGATGGGTAAAGCCATTATGATCCTGCCGCCAAACGGTTGACGTAATTAACAAATTCAACGAGGGAACTGGAGCCCGCCAGGCCAACTCTGCGGCTTTTTGAATCCATTTGGCGTGTTGATTAAACATGGAATCAATCACATGGACAAAGGACTCATAGGTGGCAAAAAAGCCATGTCGTCCAGTGAGCACATAGGCCTCTAACCAGCCTTCGAGGGTATGTTCACTCAACATTTCCATCACCCGGCCATTGGTTGCCAGTTCCCCGCCATCGGCATCTTCCGGGAGATATTCGGCTAGCCACGTCTTTTGACTGACAGCATAAATGTCATTGAGTTTATTCGATGTGTTTTCATCGGGGCCAAAGACCCGGAAATTGGTCATATTCCGAGCCATGACATCCCGTAAAAAGACACCCAGAGGCTGAGTATTCGGGGCTTCAAAAGAGCCTGGTTTTTCGACAGCAATGCCATACTCCCGGAAATTCGGCATCCGTAAATCCTTGCAAATCCGGCCGCCATTGGTGTGAGGGTTAGACCCCATCCGCTGTTCACCTGTGGGAGCCAAGGCTTTCAATTCGGGGATAAATGTACCCTTTTCATCAAAGAGTTCTTCCGGTTTGTAGCTCTTCATCCAGTCTTCTAAGAGTTGGAGGTGGGCCGGATTTTTCACCACATCGGCCATTGGGACTTGGTGCGACCGCCAAAAGCCTTCAAATTTATGGCCGTCAATTTCCGCCGGGCCTGTCCAGCCTTTGGGGGTGCGGAAGATGATCATGGGATAGCGGTAGAGTTTGGCGACTCCAGTGCTGCGAGCTTCGGCCTGGTAGGTTTTGATTTTCTCAATGGCATAGTCAAGGGTTGCGGCCAGGGCCTGGTGCATCGTCTCCGGGTCGGAACCTTCCACAAACAGGGGTTCATAACCATAGCCTTGGAATAGGGCCGTTAAATCTTCATGGCTAATCCGAGACAGGATCGTCGGGTTATTAATCTTGTAGCCGTTCAAGTGGAGAATTGGCAGGACAGCCCCATCAGTAATCGGATTAACAAATTTATTGCTGTGCCAAGAGGTGGCCAACGGCCCGGTTTCTGACTCGCCATCCCCGACCACCACCACGGAAATTAAATTGGGATTATCAAAGACAGTGCCGTAAGCATGGGAGACGCTATAACCGAGTTCGCCGCCTTCATGGATTGAGCCAGGGGTTTCCGGGGTGCAGTGGCTACCAATCCCGCCGGGAAATGAGAATTGTTTGAAAAATTCCTTCAGGCCGGCTAAGTCCTCCCCTTTTTCGGGATAAATTTCAGAGTAACTGCCATCGAGATAGACCGGCGCAATCACTCCCGGCGCACCATGACCTGGCCCCGAGAGGTAAATCATATCCAGGTCGTATTTTTTGATGACGCGATTCAGGTGAGTCCAAATAAAGGATTGGCCTGGGCTAGAACCCCAATGACCCAGGAGGCGTTTTTTGATGTGTTCGGTTTGTAAGGGTTCTCGCAGGAGCGGGTTGTCTTTGAGATAGATCATGCCGACAATCAGATAGCAACAGGCCCGCCAATAGGCATCCATGAGTTTGACTTCTTCGGGAGTTAATGGAGTGCCGGAAATGGTGGCGCGGGCGGGGCCATAAGGGCTGAGGGGATGATCAGAGAATGCTGGAGTGGGGCCTGGGGCTGTGATGACCATCGTGCTGTACCCAGTTATTCAAAAGATGGACAAGACAAATTATCCTACTGTGGTTCTAACACGAAAATTTTAAAGAAGTAGGAGATAGAGGGTTTTCTTAAGATTTTTTAGCCTAGAAATAAGTAATCTTTTCGTTGCTTAATTCTGAGTTAACATCTCATTAAGATGAACAGAAACTAAAAGCTTGCTCCTCATGAGTTAGAGGAGACTTTAAAGAGTCGTATAGATAGTTATCTTAAGCCTCATTGCAGATAAACTTACCACTCATCCGAAGGCATTGCCCCAGCCGCAGTTTCGCTGTCCCGTTTACTTCCCAGCAAATCTAATTTATCAACGCGAATCGTGGGAGAAGAACGATTAGCTCCTGTGGTGCGATCTTGCCAGTGTTCAAACTTGAGGGCCCCAGTCACCCCAATAAGACTGCCCTTATGGACATAATTTGCCGCAACTTCAGCAGTTTTGCCCCAAAGCTCAAGATTAAACCAATCGGGGGGATCATCTTTGCGCATCCGATTCACTGCTAGGGTGAGGCGACATTTGACAGAACCCGACTCAAAATATTTAACATCCGGTTCGCCCCCAACCCGGCCCACCAAAGTTACAACATTAATACTCATAGGTTTTCCTCCTGCGTTGTCTGTGGGAAATGCTCTTCAAAACCAGGCCCCACTTTGACCAATAGTATAGTTCAGCCAGTTTAGGCACGATGCTTAGCTGGAGGGGGTGGTTACTCTAAGGTGTGATTGGTGCAAGAATGCCCAGGCCTGGGGTAAGCGTTCAGGTGCTAGGGAAATGCCATCAATGCCAAGCTCGATTAACCATTCCAGCCAATCTAAATGTAAGCCCGGAGCCTCACCACAAATACGACAACCCAGGCCCAACCCCTTAGCTGTTTGAATCAGTTGGCGAATGGCTGCCTGCACCGCTGGATGAGACTCGTTCAAATGAGATGAGAGGATGGCGTGATCCCGATCCACCCCCAAGAGTAACTGCGTTAGATCATTACTGCCAATGGAAATCCCCTGAATCCCCAGGCCAGCTAAATCGGGAAGCATAAACAGCATTGCCGGAGTTTCCGCCATCACCCAGACTTGTAGATTCGGGAAATGACCTAAACCCGATGCCTGAATTTCCTGTTGGCAAAACGCCACCTCTGCCACACTCCGAGCAAAGGGCAACACCAGGCGCAAGGGCAAGGGATAACGCTGGAGTAACTGACTCAAGACGGCCAGCTCAAGGCGAAAAAGTTGTGGATTTAAGCAAATGCGAGCCAGGCCCCGCAGCCCCAAATCCGGATTCGTTTCCTTGGGTTCATGACTTTTCTGGCCAAGTAAATGGTCTAAATCGGTTGAGCGGAGATCTAAGGCGCGATAAAAGATCGGCCGGGGCGCAAACGTTTGAAAAAAAGGCGTTAAAGACTCTAGCCATTGGGTTTGGTATTCTTGCAAATGGGCTGGAGCAAGCCAGTCATCAGGGTGCTTCCCCCGCAAGAGTTCTCGGAAAAGCATTTCCGATCGGAGCAAACCAATGCCAGCTAGGGGGAGGTGAGGCAGTTTCTGGAGTGATTCCGTCTGGCTAAGATTCACCCACAAGGGTTGGTTGGTCTGGGCTGAGAGTAGAGTTCCTCTTGCTTGGATAAACGTAGAAGATGGTTTAAACGCAACGGGTTCAGCACAATCAGCTTGTCGTGGTGGCCTTAATCCCGTACATCGCGAGATGGTCCCAGTCTGGCCATCAAGAAAAAGTAGCTCTCCAGTCCTAATCCGGGTTGTTGCTGCCTCCAGGCCAATCACCGCCGGCCGCCCCAATTCCCGAGCCAAAATCGCCCCATGGGAAGTCAGTCCACCCCGTTCACAAACCAGGCCTGCCGCCCAGCGCAATCCCGGCAACCAATCCAGCTGAAACTGATCAACGACTAAGATATAGCCCGGCAGCAGTTGACTAAAATCAGGTGCAGGTGTCTCTGGCGTAATGACTAAGGCCATGGCCAAAGCCTGTCCCCCAGCAGCGACAATCCCCTGACCCACGGGTGTTAACTCTAGCTCCTGGGGGGTATAGTTTGGGGCACTCTCAATCGGACAAACCGCAGTTAACTGGGCCTGGAGCAGGTCAACGGGTATTTGCCAGGCGTATTGAAATTCTTCCACACGGGGAAGTGACCTTAAGGATTGCAGGAGACTTGCCAGCCAGCTCAAATGCTCGGAACTCAGCACCTCCACTTGGGCCACCGCATGGGGCAACGGTTGACTCACCAGGCCCTGTTCCCTGAGTGTCAGGACTTGAGTTTTCTGGCCCCGTTCCGATCGCAAGCGGGTGAAGCTAGCCCCCTCTAAAACATAATGATCGGGAATGACTCGCCCCTGCAATTCACTCTCCAATACTCCCGTGACAGCTTTGATCTCCCAACAACCATCGTGATACTCAGCCCAGCCGGATGCAACACAGGCCTGGAGGGGTTGAATTAGAATCTCGACCGTTAAATCGGTAGGGGAAATTTGATCATGTTCCCAGAGAATGAGTTGCTTGGCCTGGAAGAGGCAACGATATACCTCGGTTAACCCTGACGCTAAATTCTCGGCTCGTACCGTCATTGGGGAAATCCGGCTTGAGCTAAAACAGTCTGCATCTGGCCCCGTAATTTCTGGGGTTAAGCGCAACCACGGACAATGCCAGGCCTGGATCACCCGGTGTAAAGGGGCCAGTTCCGCTTCAGACCATTGGGGTAAACTACTTTGGAGTTGCTGAGCTGCCTGCTGCCAGGTCAAATAATCGGGACGGTGACTGAAACTCGGCAGGAGGGTTGCCCAGAGTTCTGCGAGATGTTCCAGACAGGCTTGCCAGGCCCCATTTAAGACCACAACACTCGCCAGCTGGGGAATCTGGGCTGCATCTAGGGCGAAAAGTTTTTGTAAATTAGGACTGCGGGGAAAATGCTCTTCACAGGTTTGACAAAACCCATCAGGCTTGCCCAGGCCAGGGGTAAAACATTGACAATCTTGATCCAACGGCAAAAATGCGATTGTCACAGGGCCCCCTACTACCTAAGATGAGGCTGGAACTTCAACGGGGATAGAGACGAGATCAGGCGGAGTAGCTTTAGCTATGGGTAATGTGGAGGAGGTTCCAGAGGTTCCCTGTTGCCGCCGCCGTAAACTGACTACATCCGTAATTTTCTTAATTTGGGCAAAGGTTTGATCCAATTGCTGGGCATCCGTGACATCAATACTCAAGTCAATCAGGGCAGTTTGGCCGGGAAAAGTTTTGACTTGGGCGTTACTGACATTAATCTTGTTATCGGTCAGGCGAATCAAAATATCTTTAAGAATCCCTACCCGGTCAATTACTTCGATTTGAATATCTACTGGATAGGTTTGGGGGCGATTGCCTTTTGTTTGTGGGTTCCACCTCACTGGAATTAACCGTTCTCCGGGAATACTCTCAGCATTGACACAGCCCTGACGATGAATCGAAATCCCCCGACTCCCCAAGGTCACCACGCCAATAATTGACTCACCGGGGACAGGGCTACAACAACCCGCCAAATGATAAACCAGGCCCTCAATTCCTAGAATCGGCGAATCACTGGCCCGCCCAGAGGGAGGCGGCATCACTTTCGGGGTGCTGGTGGTTAAGTGAGCTAGGGTTTGGGCATCAGTTTCAGTGGGTTTAGCCGTTTCCCGCAGGCGATTGACAATTAAACTCAGGGTAATTTCGCCATAGCCGAGGGCTGCCAACAAATCATCCACGGCCTGGTAATTACAGCGTTCTGCCACCGCCTGCATACGAGCCGATTTTAGCAACGCGTCCAGGCCAGATTTACCCAACTCATTCGTCAGTAATTCCCGTCCCCGCTGAATGTTTTCCTCTCGATGGGAGCGTTTGTACCATTGGCGAATGCGATTGCGGGCCGTTTCGGTAACAACAAAATTCAACCAATCGAGACTGGGATGGGCATTTTTCTGAGTCAGAATCTCGACAATATCACCATTACGGAGGGACGTATCCAAGGGAACCATCCGTTGATTGACCTTGGCCCCAGCACAGTGATTCCCCACTTCGGTGTGAATGTGATAGGCAAAATCAACAGGAGTCGCGCCTTGATGGAGAGATTTTACATCCCCTTGGGGGGTAAAGACATAGACCTCATTATCAAAGAGATCGTCCCGGATACTGTTGAGATATTCCTGGGCATCTTTCAGGTCATTTTGCCAATCGAGCAGTTGTCGCAACCAGGTAAATTTCTCATCCCGGACATTCCACTTATTCGGCTGAGAGCCGCCGGTTTCTTTATATTTCCAGTGGGCTGCAATCCCGTTTTCTGCCACCGCGTGCATATCCACGGTGCGAATTTGTACCTCTAAAGGCTGTCCGCCCAGGCCAATCACAACAGTATGCAAGGATTGATATTGGTTCGGCTTCGGCAAACTGATGTAATCCTTGAACCGACCGGGCATGGAACGAAAACAATCATGCACCACCGCCAAAGCCCGATAACATTCATCCTTATTGGCAACGAGAACTCGCACTCCGGCCACATCATAGATTTCATGGAACTCTTTTTGCTGTCGGAGCATTTTTTGATGAATCCCGTAAAGATGCTTCGGCCGTCCGGAGATTTCTAAATGGGCAAACCCCAACTTTCCCATCCGTTCTTGCAGGAGTGTAATCGCCTCTTGCAGTTGTTCTTCGCGGGTTCCCCGTTTATCCGCCACAAGTTGCTGCATTTTCCGATAGGCATCGGGTTCCAAATACTTAAAGGCCAGGTCTTCCAGCTCCCACTTAAACCGCCAAATTCCCAAGCGATTGGCCAAGGGTGCATAAATATCCCGAGTTTCTTGGGCAATACGAACCTGTTTTTCCGGCTTGAGATGTTCCAAGGTCCGCATATTGTGTAAGCGATCCGCCAATTTCACCACAATCACCCGAATATCCTGGGCCATGGCGAGAAAGAGATGGCGAAAGGTCTCGGCTTGGCGTTCGGTTTTGCTAGAAAAGCTAAAGCTGGAAAGTTTCGTCACCCCCTCCACCAGTAAGCGAACCTCTGCTCCAAACAGTCCTTCCAGTTCTTCCCCTGTTGCTTTCGTATCTTCAATCACATCATGGAGAAAGCCCGCGGCAATCAAGGCCGGGCCACCGCCTAAATCCCGTAAGAGGCCAGCGACCGCCACTGGATGGGCAATGTAGGATTCACCGGAGGCGCGTTTTTGTCCGGTGTGGAGATCATAAGCAAAGGTAAAAGAGCGGCAAATTAGGGATTGACCATCATCGGCATTGGGATCGAGTAAGCACGTTTGTAACCAGTCAGGAACCGTTATATCTGTGGGGACGGGTGCCATTGCATTCATAGGAATTTCAGCGGGCCAGGCCTGGGAGCGTGTCCCTTCATTCTATATAAATCCACTTGTCTTGTATATTGGAACACTTCTTGAAAATCCTAGCTTTGGGCTGCTTTGGCGGGAGTGTGAATTGCATGATCGGGCGGTTGTGTGCGTTGAAACAGAGTGCAACTGGAACCAATGCCCAGGCCTGGGCGTCAACGAGGGGTTAGAAACCCGACTGGCTGGTTTTGCTGTGAGGAGGAATGGGGATATGAAGCAAGTCCGCAATACAATTTTTGCCAGCTTATCTGGGGCCGTAGTCCTAATGGCATTTGCCAATAATCTCCATGATTTTCTGGGGCGATGGTGGCCTGGTTCCTTGGCGAATACACCGCAGGGCATAACCGAGACTTCATCCACAGCCCAGGCCCAGACTCCTAGCCCCCCAGATACCACTTTGCTCAGGCAACTCCAGGCCTTGGCTGGCCCACCGACGCTCCATGTGTCCACCACAGGTAATGATGCCAATCCGGGAACTGCGGCCGAACCATTCCAATCCCTTGAGCAAGCCCTGCAAACGGTGCGCACGGCCCAGACGGACAACCCCGAGGCCAAATTTGTGATTCAACTGGCGGCGGGAACCTATGGGAATGAGTCTCTCAGTCAAGTGTTAGTGATTCCGCCGGGGGTAACGCTGAAAGGGCAAGGCCAGGCCACCCGCTTAGTCCAAATGTTGCACCTCAACCATCAGAGCCGTGTCGAACACTTAGCCCTAGAAAATTCCGGCATTTTGATTCAACCCAATGACGGCAGCGCGGGAGAAATCACGGTAGAAGGCCTGGATATTCAGCGGGGATTTTTAGCGATCAAAGCACCACAGGCAATGCCACCCGGACAAATTAAAGTCAGTCAGTTGACCATGGCCGACAGTTGCTTACTCGTCAGCGGTGTGGGCCGCCCAGAATTGCGGGATTTGCAGTTACGGGGAAATGTTGGCGTGGATGACTTTAGCCTGACCCACTGTAGCGAGAATGGCCTGGTCAGTGGCGGGAATACGATGCCCCTGATTCAACTCCTGGGGGTGGCTGACTTAGAGAATATTGTGATTACTGAGGCCAACTTGGCAGTTTATAACCAATCCGAAGGCAGCAGCATTAAAAATCTGAAAATTTTCAATAGCTTGAGTGGCGTGGACAACACCGGACAGTTGCATCTGGAGAATCTCAATCTCGAAAATATTTCTTACACGGGCATTTGTAACCAGGGTAGTCTCACACTCCAGCGGCCCCAATTCAATCCTGGCAATACCTCCAGTGGTGAACACTGCCTCATCCCCGGTCTGGATCAGCCCCCCAGTCAGCCATTGATGTTGGCAGGCAATTTGGCTGCAATTCAGGTTAATTAACGTAAGTTTCTACACTTGAACATTTACGGGACTGACGGGGCTCGAACCCGCAACTTCCGCCGTGACAGGGCGGTGCTCTAACCAATTGAACTACAGTCCCTTAATTTGGGCGATCTTCAGTATTGCGACAAAGGGGGAGTTTTGTCAAATCCTCAACAACATTTAAGCCCAGGCCAGGTAGGGTAGACGGGTAGCAGTCGCCTTGATTTGCGCAGTTTTGTCCACTAATTGACCACAGGCATCCCACTGCCCAGACCGAAACATGTCTCGCACTCCCTCCCCTAAACTCACCGAGATTTCCCTGGCCCCAGCCGCTACGATCAAGCGATCTAAATCGACCCGCAAGTCCTGATCCGGTTGCTGTTCAATCCCAGTTTGCAGGGCCTGGATAGCTTCAGATGGGGCCGTTACACAGGGAATTCCCAAAGAAACACAATTCCCAAAGAAGATTTCGGCAAAACTTTCCCCAACAATGGCTTCAATTCCCCAGCGCAGCAGGGCCTGGGGCGCATGTTCCCGGCTGGAGCCACAACCAAAGTTAGCATTGACAACTAAAATTTTGGCCCCTTGAAATTGGGGGTGATCAAAGGGATGTTGTCCCCCGTGGCGATCATCGGCAAAAACTTGGGTGCCCAAACCATCAAAGGTGACACAGCGGAGGAAACGGGCCGGAATAATCCGATCCGTATCAATGTCATTCCCCCGTAAGGCAATCCCGCGCCCTTGAACAATTCGCACCTGTTGCATGGCTCTATCTTCACCTTACAAATTCTTTTCCCATCATATCGGTTCTGCTGAGCAGCCGAGATTGCCACAAAAGTTAACGATTTGTCCAATTGCGGCTAGGATACTGTTAGACTCCTCTGGATTGGCAAACTTGGCTTTAAAATTTCTAGGTTGGAACTTTTCTACCCAAAGAAATGTCGGGGGGGGATGACAGGTCTCAAGAGGGGATGCTCTGGGCATCTAACTGAGGCTACCGACCGAAATAGTAAAGTTGCGTTAGGTGTGTTATGGGTGTGCAAAACCGAATTCTCCCCTTAGCTATGGCTTTGGGATGTGTGGCAACAACCTTACCATTGGTAGTCCAGGCCCAATCTAATCCTGGCTTTACCTTTAACTGGGGAGATGGCCCCTCTGGCAAGCAGCAACTCCGCTATTACCTGGAATACGGGACACCGGGGTTTATGAATGACCGCTATTGGCTGCGCCTGGGCAAACAAAACGTGGCGATCAATCGGATTAACATTACCTACCCCGATTATTTTGATGGCTACTTCAATGCCAAGAGTTTAGAACTACGAACCGGTGGCACTTCCAGCGATAGTTTATTTAGTCTGCGGCGGGATCCGGGCGAGGTTGTCCCCTTAGCCGAAGCCACGATTGATACGGATAATCGGGTGATTGATATTATTCCCAACGAACCAATTCCGGCGGGGACTGAGGTGCAAATTGTCCTTTCCAATGTTCGTAATCCCCGGATTGGCGGGATGTATTACTTTAATGCCCGGATTGGTTCCCCCGGCGATGTACCGCTGATGCGCTATATCGGAACCTGGGTTTTAAGTATTTCGCGACAGTAATTTACTCCCTAGAATCTTGCTGGCATCCTATTTCTAAAGATGTTGATAATTGCCTTGCGGGGGTGCCGCAGAGCTTTGCTGGGTTAATGAACAGAGGAAACGTCTTGAAACCCTCTGAATCAATACTTTTACAGATTGAGTCTCCCCACTCAATGAGAAAGAGGCTGCAACCTGTAGAGTATCTCGATTTAGGCCAAATTCAGAACTGGGCTATACGGTTCACCTCGTCAATTTATTCTGGTTTATGGTGCTGGGTGGGGGACTTTAAACTTATGGTTCCCAAATGCTCAGTCAATCTGGAGTTTAGTTGATTGCCTCCTCACGCTATGACGGCCTCTGCGTTCCCTCCAACCATTAGTCCTTGGTTTTCCCGTTTTCTCTATTGGGCTGTTGGGGATGGGTTGCTCCAGGCCTATTTTCGAGAGATTCATGTTTCTGGGCAAGAGTTTCTGCCGGATTCTGGGCCTGTGATCATTGCCCCGACCCATCGCTCCCGTTGGGATGGCCTGGTGATTCCCTATGTGGCAGGGCGGCGAGTGACGGGTCGGGATTTATACTTTATGGTGTCTCATGATGAGATGTTGGGGGTACAGGGGCTAGTAATTCGCAATTTTGGCGGGTTTCCGGTGAACACAGCCCGGCCTGGAGCCGCCGCATTTCGGGGGGCAGTGGAAATTCTCAAGCAGGGGCAAGCATTAGTGCTATTTCCTGAGGGTAATATTTTCCGGAATCAAACCCTAACCTCAATTCGTCCAGGACTGGCCCGGATTGCCCTGCAAGCCGCGAGTTTACGCCCTCAACCGGATGTCAAAATTGTCCCCGTGGCAATTCAGTACAGCCCGGCCGTTCCTAGGTTTCGAGCCGGAGTGACTATTCGGATTAGCCAACCATTGTTGACTGAGCACTATATTTGGCAAGCCCAAAAGCAAGCAGCAAAAAAGTTAACCCAAGATTTAACCCAGGCCCTGAAACGCTTAGAGTCACCGGATCACTCACTTTGCCTGGTTTAGCCAGAACTTTAGTTGGAATGCAGAAAGGCTCCAGAGAGTTTTGGATTTATCGTCATTTCGCTTCAGAATAAAACACTAAAATCCTTGAAACCATGGCCGGCGGTCGTGTTGAATGTTCCAGTTTTGGCAGAAATGACCGTAGTTCACTTAGATTAAGAATAGGTTCGGGGGCTTCGACTCTAGCTCAGATTGCGATTAGTTGGGCTGGCGGCATTAGGGAACCTGAAATCCAGAAAACTAAGCACAAAATATTGTGGGTGAATTGCAACTTTTTCAAAAAACTTTAGAGTTACTCGACTGGCCAAAACTCTGTCAACAGTTGGCAACGTTCACAGCGACTAAACTTGGCTCACAACTGGCCCAGGCCTGGCAACCAGCTTCAACCTTACCTCAGTCCCAACACCTCCTGGCCCAAACCCAAGATGCCTATCAACTGACGACCTTCTATTTACGGGAACTGGATTTCAGTCAGATTAAAAACATTCAACCCGCCCTAGAACGAGTTAGCCATCAAGGAATTCTCAGCACCGAAGAACTGTTAGCCGTTGCCCACACCCAGGCTGGGAGCCGAAATTTACGCCGGGTTATTGACAGTTACCCCGATTTAACCGCCCTCCAAGAGCTACTGGCTGAACTCCGCACCTTCCCCGCCCTCGAACAAGAGATTCATCGCTGTATTACCGACCAGGCCGAGGTGAGTGAGCGGGCCAGTCCGAAATTAGCCAACTATCGCCAACAACAAGCCCAAGTTCGGGGGCAAATTCAACAGCACCTGCAACACATTATTCAGCGCAAACATTCTGCCCTCCAAGATACCCTGATGACCCAACGGGGGGACCGCTATGTGCTGCCCGTAAAAGCCACCCATCGAGATGCCATTCCGGGGATTGTCCATGATGTTTCCGCCAGCGGGGCGACGCTCTATGTTGAACCCCAGGCCACGGTGGACTTAAATAATCAGCTGCGGCAACTCACCCGACAGGCCGAACAGGAAGAATTACAGATCCGAGAAGTTCTCAGTCAACAGGTGGCAGCAGTTGCAGATGAGCTAAGCCAAGGCCTGGAGATGATTACCCAACTTGATCTAGCACTGGCTCGCGCCCGTTATGGCCTGTGGTTAAATGCCAACTTGCCCCAATTTGTCAGCGCGCCTGAACCAATTTATTTACGCAATCTCCGGCACCCCCTTTTGGTTTGGCAACAGGAGCATGAACAGGGCTTACCCGTTGTCCCGATCACGATTAGCATTTCCCCGCCCACTAAAGTCGTCACCATCACTGGCCCCAATACCGGTGGCAAAACCGCAACCTTAAAAACCCTTGGCCTGGTGGCATTGATGGCTAAAGCAGGTTTGATGATTCCAGCGGCCGCACCTGTAGAAATTCCCTGGTTTAGCCAAGTCTTGGCCGATATTGGCGATGAACAGTCTTTGCAGCATAATCTTTCGACTTTTTCTGGGCATATTCGCACCATTAGCCAAATTCTCCAGGCCCTGTCCGATTCTGCTTTAGTTTTACTCGATGAAGTGGGAGCTGGCACTGATCCGAGTGAAGGTACGGCCCTGGCCATTGCCCTTTTACACCACTTAGCCGATCACGCCCAACTCACCATGGCAACAACCCATTACGGCGAACTCAAGGCCCTGAAGTATCAAGATGCCCGCTTTGAAAATGCTTCAGTAGAATTTGATCCAGAAACCCTAGCCCCTACCTATCGCCTCCATTGGGGAATTCCCGGCCGCTCTAATGCCCTGGTCATTGCAGGACGTTTAGGTCTTAACCCAGAGATAATTGCCGCCGCCGCTCAAGCCCTCCCCAAGGAGCAAGACCAAGTCAACCAAGTCATTGCCGGATTAGAAGCCCAACGCCGCCATCAAGAAGAAAAAGCCACTGCCGCTAGCCAGCTCCTGAGTGCTACGGAAAAACTCCATCAAGAATTACTGAGCAACGCCGAACAACTGCGGCATCGGGAACAGCATCTTTGGGAAATACAAGTACAAGAAGTCAACCAAGCCATTACCCAGGCCCAGAAAGAAATTGCCCACCTGATCAAAACTCTGCAAGCTGGCCCCCAAACCGCCCAAGCTGCGGCCCAGGCCCAAAGGCAACTTAAACAAATTCAAAGCAGCTATTTACCCCCACCCCCAAAACTCATCCCCGACTATCAACCCCAGCTTGGTGAACAGGTCAAAATTCCCAAGCTGCAACAAACCGGAGAAATTCTCAATATAGATGGGGATGATCTACAAATCCGCATGGGCCTGATGAAAGTCATGGTCAAACTCACGGATATTGAATCCCTCACTGGCGAGAAACCCAAACTACCACCAAAGAGCCAACCCACCCGATTACCTCCAGCTAAAGAAGCCAAACGCACAGCAACAATTCCTACCCTGCGCACCGAGAGCAATACCTTGGATATTCGGGGACAACGAGTCGCAGCGGCAGAAATTTTACTAGAAGAAGCCTTAAATAAGGGCGGAATCGTTCTTTGGGTGATTCATGGGCATGGCACGGGCAAGTTGCGACAATTCGTCCAAGACTATCTACAACAGCATCCCTTAGTTGAGCGGTTTGAATTTGCTCCTCAAAATGAGGGCGGGCGCGGGGCTACCCTAGTCTATTTTCGTTAGCTGTTTATAATGTTTAAGAAATATATAGCAAGCAGCAATGATTTGTGAGATCGGGTGAGTGATATTTATGGCTCAAGAATTTTCATGTCCCTCTACTCCAAAGGAAAGGCTATTCCTGGCATACGCTAGTGGTGATCAAGAATTCTTACAAATCAAAACAGACTTATATATGACATGAGCAATCAAGAATGCTTGAAAAGACAAAGCGAAAGTAGAACAATATTTTTAAGCCGGTAGAGCTTTACGTTTTTAGGTAAATCCACACATGAATTTAGAATCAATTTAACGATAGCCGTAGCCGTAATATGATCTTTTTCTAACTTTTACCATGTCATAGGATGTGGGATTAAATGCTTTGAGTAAACCAAGCCCCTTCGTGGGGAATTTTGTCGAATCATCGTAGATTGCTCCTGAGAAATTTGTATGATCTATTTCAATTTCTCGCAAATCTGCTCCTCTTAAATCAGCCTTTGAAAGATTAGCAGCTGTCAGTATAGATTTGTCAAAAACAGCTCCACTGAATATTGCATTGTCAAGGGAAGCTCCTAGAAAATTTGTTAAAACCATAGTTGTCTGATGAAACAGACCTGAACTTAAGACTGCCTCAGAGAAATTAGCGTAATTAAGATTGGCTTTATTAAAATTAACTCCGGATAAATTACTTTGACTTAAAGCAGCATTTTCCAAGTTTGCACTCGACAGGATAGACTGACTTAAATTTGCACCTGATAAGTTTGCACCACTAAGGTTAGCTTCACTTAAATCAACACCGGAAAGATTTGCACCACTGAGATTTGCGTTTCTCAAATCTGCGCGGGTAAGATTTGCTCGAGACAAATCCAAGTTTTGCAAATCCTTGATACTACCAGGCTCGTTAATAATTTTCCAAATTAAAGCAAGCTTTTCATCTAATTGAGTAGTTTGATCAATCAAAGCACCGTGAACACGAACCTTAGAAAAGTCTGTGTTTAGTAGGATTGCACCTCTCAAGTCTGCCTCTGTTAGGTTGGCATTTTTCAGGTTGGCATTAGTAAGGTTTGATCGACAAAAAGTAGCTCTTGTAGCTCGAACACCAGCTAAAGAAGCGGAGGTAAGATTAGCACCTTCAAGATTGGCATCTTCAAGATTAGCATCGTCAAGATTAGCCCCTTCCAGATCGGCATAGGATAAACTCCCTGAAGATAGAGATACCCTCTGAAGGTTTGCATTTTTTAGAGAACAATGTTGCAGATCAGCTTTACGAAGTTTTGCCTCTTTCAGGTTGGCGTGTTCCAGATCACATTTATACAGATTAGAAAGAGAAAGATCAGCCTGACTTAAATCTACATTTCTGAGATACCCAAAACTTAGGTCTTTATCAATAACTTCTCGGTCATGAGAACTGTTGATAATTTGATAAATCAAATACCACTTGGGTTCCAGTAGGGTATCAGGATTAAGTTTGACACCTCTCAAATTAACCCACTGCAAATTTGCTCCTGTCAGATCACAATTACACAAATCAGCTCTTTCCAGGGTGGCTTCATTTAAAATGGCATCAGTTAAATCTGCACCTTTGAGGTTTGCCTTAAAGAAATTAGCCCCAGAAAGATTGGACTGAACAAAGTCAGCATTAGACAAATCAGCCTTGCTAAAGTTGCACCCCTGGAGATCACTGGCAGGTATGTCTATTTTGCTCAGATCTACTTTTCGGAAATCTAATTTTGAGAAATCTCGCTCACCCTGCCCATAAAGGTATTCCAAATCGGCTTTATTAACTTGATGCTTTTTCAGTAGTTCCAAAACCTCGGCTTCGTATCTCTGTGGCCAGAGTACAGAAAGAATATGGCGGCTACTAAGGTCATTTTGGTTTAATAGAATAACTAATGAACCTGGGTCATTCTTGAGAGATAGGTAAACTGATTCAGCAAGAACTTCAGAGTTCGGCGTTCCCAATTGGCTCATAGTTAGTTCTTCTATATAGAGTTTGCAAGTCGCTACGATTTACAAGCTTGGCAACAAAATCAGTGTTTACAGGAAATATGTTAAGCGAGACGGTGCCACAATTCTAATGCACATCTTTAGATTTTGACAAAAATAATTTGCCGATTTCGCTTATCATAACTAGCAATGCGCCCGTAGTTGGTTACAGGTACAACAATACAACACATCCTTATATAGGCTCAATTTTGGTGAAATTGGTAATTCAAGTCAAGCTAGTCGAATATTTTTATAGAACAAGCATAATAATATGCTCTTAGAGATGTCATCGGACAAAAACTAGATACTTGAATGGGCCAGGGATTTAGGCTGTCTGCTCGAGCCAGATTAAGGAGCTTGAGGGGCCAGGGATCACTGATGCTAAAAATGTTGAAACCGTTGTTCAGGCTCCAGGGCTATGATTCTTTTCGGTGTTTTGATGACAATCTCAGGGTTGGCTGTAATTTCCCCAATTGTAGTAGCACCGGGGCGAAGCTTGGGGAGTAAAGCGTTGGCAGCATCAGGATTTAAGGTTAAAACAAGTTCAAAATCCTCGCCCCCGTAGAGGCCCCAGGCCCAGCGCAAATCTTCGGGGAGTTGATTCACCAGTGGAATGGCTTCTCCCCAAAGTGTGGCCCCAACTTGGCTCTGCTGACAGATTTGCAGAATCCCATCCGCCAGGCCATCGCTGCTATCCATGCCAGAAATCCGGGCTGTGGGTAAGTGTTGCCGAATTGCCTGAATCACATCTAAGCGGGGAGTGGGGCGTTGATGGGCATTAATGAGGGCCTGGCGTTGCTCCTGAGCTAAAAAGTCGCCCCAGTCGGGTCGCATCAGTAATTCCAGGCCCGCCCGTGAAGCTCCATGCACACCAGTAACGAGAATCAAATCCCCTGGTTGGGCCGTATGTCGATAGATGGCCTGTTCCGGGATAACTTCACCGAGAGCCGTAACCGCCAAACTGAGCACCCCAGACCGACAGATATCCCCGCCCAGAATCGGCGCATGACCATAGGAACCGAGACAATTTGTTAAGCCCTGATAAATTTGTTCGACCCAAGCCACGGGGGTCTTGCCCGGCAAACTTAAACCGACTGTGATCCCCAAAGGGTTGGCCCCCATCGCCGCTAAGTCTGATAAATTTGCCGCCGCCGCCCGCCAGCCCACGTCCAGTCCAGACATTGTTATGAGTTCCGGGTTGGCCTGACCCAAACTAAAATGCACGCCATCTACTAAAACATCGGTTGTTACCACTAGCTGCTGGCCGGGTGTAATTGCAACCAAGGCTGCGTCATCCACCACCGCCTGGCCTGGGCAATATCCCTGGACAATTTTTAGTAATCCCGTCTCACCAATGTCCTCCACCCGCTTCATGACTGCTGATCAAATAGGCCTCGCTGCCCAGCATACTAAAAAGATGTCTTTTGCCCCGTGTTCAATCCAACTGAGACAATCCTGCCGTCAATGATTGGGCCTCGAAAAGTTATAAACATTTGTAAACATTGCCGCTACACTAATGAGAGACTAAAATTTCTGGCAATTGTTCACGACATATTGCCCACCTTTGTGGAATTTTCCCTATGAAGCCCCTCATTCTTGCTGAACGGATTTGCCTAATTACCCATGTTCTTTCGATGACCTTTGGCCTGGCGGGGTTGTTGCTGGTCGTGCCGCACCCGGAATTTATTTTGGCTTTACCCGACTGGGGGCAGCAGTTATTTCAACTCAGTATGGGCACGGGCGGGGTTGTTTACATTATTTTTGGGGCGGCGGCGGTGGCTCTCCATGGTTATCGTCACTTTGGGGCGGCGAAACTCTGGGGCTTTCTGTTGCCAGCGGTGGGGATTTCCCTGAGCAGTGAGCTGTTAGGCACGAGTACGGGGTTTCCCTTTGGGCATTATGGCTATCTGAGTGGCCTGGGCTATAAAATTGCTGGCTTAGTCCCGTTTACGATTCCCCTGTCTTGGTTTTATATGGGCCTAGCGACATTTGCCTTGGCGTATTCTGGGTTGATTTCACAGCCGTTGGTCCGGGGGAAGTTGCCGGGTTGGTTGGCTGCCATCGGGACAGTGGGGATAGCGGCGGTTCTGCTGACGGCCTGGGATTTTGTCCTGGATCCGGCGATGAGTCAAACCAGTATTCCCTTCTGGCAATTTCAAGAAGTGGGGGCTTTTTTTGGGATGCCCTACCGCAATATTCTTGGTTGGACGGGGACAGGGGCAGTGTTTATGTCCGTGGGGATGCTGTTGTGGCGGTCTCAGCCGATTGTGATTACCCAGGCCCAGTTGGCTCTTCCCTTAGTCATCTATTTAGTCAATTTTGCCTTTGGGGCGATTATTACCCTGACTTCTTTGGATCAGCGGTTTATCATTCCATCGGTGATTGGCCTGGTCGTGGGGGTGATTCCAGTGGTGTGGTTGTGGGCCAAAGCTCCCCTGATTTCGGCTCTACCGATTACTTCAGAGACTCGCACCGAGACCCCAGAAAGCCTACCCGTTACTGTCGCATCCAAATAACGCTGATAAACCCTTGCCTAACTTAGACTTAGTTTATTTCCTTGCCCCAGGCCTGGTGACAATCTTAGGATTACAGGTTCCAGCTTTTTTCATCCTCTTAGCCCGTTTATTACCCGGGATCCACCGCCCAGCCCCCCTCAAACCCTCTCGCTCAGCTCCCGAAGATTTAGCCCAAGTTAGTGTTGTGGTTCCCACCTTGAATGAGGCCTTACGTTTGGGCCCTTGTTTAGCAGGGTTAAGTCAGCAAGGTTATGAGGTGCGGGAAATTACGGTGGTGGACAGCCACTCCCAAGATGGCACGGATAATGTAGTTCAAGCGATCCAGGCCAGGGATCCACGGATCAAATTGCAGCACGATCCCGCCTTGCCCGCTGATTGGGTCGGTCGCCCTTGGGCTTTGCATAATGGGTATTTAATGAGTAGTCCAAATTCTGAGTGGGTTTTAGGGATTGATGCGGATATTCGCCCCCAACCGGGATTAGTCGCCAGCCTTGTTCAAACCGCTCGGGCTGAAAACTTAGATGTCATCGGTTTATCCCCGAAATTTATCCTGAAATATCCCGGTGAATGGTGGTTGCAACCGGCCTTATTAATGACCCTGATTTATCGGTTTGGGCCTGGAGCCGCAGTGGAAACCCAGTCTGAGCGTGCCTTAACCAATGGCCAATGTTTGCTGATCCGGCGTTCTCTGCTGGATAAAATTGGTGGCTATTCCTGTGCCCAGCAGTCGTTTTGTGATGATGTCAGTTTGGTGCGCGAATGTGTGGCTCAGGGCGGGCGGGTGGCCTTTCGGGATGGCAAAAACCTGATTCAGGTGCGGATGTATGAGGGCCTGGGCGAAACCTGGCAAGAATGGGGTCGTTCCCTCGATTTGAAAGATGCCACAGCTAGGGGGCAACTCTGGGGCGATCTCTGGTTTTTAACGATGGTGCAAGGCCTACCCCTGTTACTAACCCTCAAACTGGGTGTGTTGGCCCTCCTGGGAGTTCGCTTTTTGACCCTAGATATTCTTTTAGGCTTAAACCTGCTTCTGCTCTTGATGCGTTGGGGCATGGTAGCAGCGGTGGCCGGTTCCTATGTTGCGGGGCCAGGCCAATGGCTACTCTGGCTTTCACCGATGGCAGATGTTTTGGCTGTGTGGCGAATTTTTCTATCTTCAATCCAACAACCCCAGGCCTGGCGCGGGCGAGTCTATAGATTGGCTCAAAAGGGTTAAGTCAGTGTTTTTTTATTTTTCTCCAGTACTAAACCCTAGGGCAAAATTACCATCCCCCCTTGGCAGATCAGCTTCTCGGGCGTAATTTCCAGGTTCTCTAAATGCACGCCATCACCCAGGTTAATTTGTAGAGTTTGTGGCGTGTGCCCCAGGCCCCGCAGTTCGCGAAATTCCAGTAATTGCGGCCCCGCCAGGCCCAGTTCTGAACTAAATTCCACCGTAAATTCCGATTCGCCAACCAGATTCAACGCACAGTCCAGTTCCCCATGGCCAAAGTTCACCTCGGCTTGCTTAACCGTAATCTGACTGAGATCCCTGGGGAGAGGGGTATTGAGTTCCTGGGAGAGAATGCCCAACAAATCCCGTAAGGCTCCCCGCATTAAGTCTGAATCGAGGGATTGTTGTAAATCCGTTTGGCTCAGGTGCAACTCCCCCCAGGCCTGGATCGGTTCCATCAGTTTTAAGGGTTTGCCCCGGAGAATTTGCCCAAGATTGACGCGGATATTTTCGGCCTGGAGTTTGGCCTGAGATAGACATAAGCCCTGATAAATCACGCCAGCGGCAATAACTCGGACGAGGGGTAAATAGCCACTAAACAGTTGCTTATCCTGGGCCTGGAGATCAATATCCAGGTGCGCCACTGCCTCCAGTTGAGTTTGTAGCCACCACCGTAAGGCCGGAGTCACTACTCGCCGAACCAAGCGTTGGTTGCCCTGGGGCGTGGATGGGTTGGCCGGGTTAAAGGGGGTATCCATCGGTTCAGACTGCCCAGCCCCCTTCGGAAGCGGATTTTCCGCAGAATCACCCCAGTCATCAGTTTCTTGAGTAGCAAGCGGCGATGGGGGCAGTTGTGTCATGGGAGGGAAAATTTAGACAGGATTGGAAACAGTTTGCCACATTAACGACTCTGCTTCGTGGTTATAGTCATTTCACTGAGGCATGAAACACAAAAATCCTTGAAGCCGTTGCGGGTGGTCGGGTTGCCTGTCTCACTTTTGGCAGAAATGACTATATTGCTGTTTGCTCGATCAGCGGGGTTGTGAGTGACTACTCCACTTTTCGGCATTTTCGTCAACCCTCATAATTCATGGCTCGCCCTAATGCTTTGAGAAAAAGATGGGGCCTGGGCCCCAAACTGTATGGCTCGACTTTTTCCTGATTAAAATTTGTTACAAAAGTCATGGCGAGGTGATAGCCTATAGCAATCCATGGGTTAGCCAAACGCAAAGTTTTACTCTTTGGATTGTTTAGATTCAGCGTTCGCCTGTTTTTAAATTCTTAGAGGCAAAAATTATGCCAGAGCGATTTTCTTGGATTCTGCCGGAAAAATTGGCCGTGGGTTCCGCCCCCAACACTGATGCTTCCATTTTTTACCTGCGGCGGATTGGGATTACGGCCGTCCTGAGCCTGACCGAAGCCGATGAACTGGCCTTACCGAAGAATATTTCTGGGAGTTTCCTATGGCAGCGCGTCCCCATGCCCGATGGCTTTACCGGGGGTGTGCCTGAGGTTGAGCAATTTGCCCAGGCCATGACGATTTTGCAGCAGTGGTTTAAGAAAAAACATACGGTCTATGTCCACTGTCTCGCTGGGGTCGGTCGCTCTGCCTCCGTCTGTTCCCTCTACCTGGCCCAAAGTAAAAAAATTTCCCTGGAAGAAGCCATTGCAGAGGTGAAACGCCATCACAGCTATGCCCACCCCGATACCCACCAAATTCGGGTGATGAGTGAATATCTGAATGTTGAGAATGTTGCTTTCTAAAGCGGTCTGTTAACAATTGAAACCCGCAGTCCCGGCAAAAGTTAGGCTGGAAATAGTTTGCTTTGGGTTGAATTGTTTCTATGGTCACATCGCCCCCACTCCAGGCCTATCGCTGGCAATCCTATCAATGCGTCTATCAACATTACCGTGGGGCATCCGCTGCTGAAGAAGTTCCCCTCGTCTTGATTCATCCGATTGGAGTCGGCCTTTCGCGGCGGTTTTGGCAGCGGTTTTGCCAGGCCTGGTTTGCAATGGGCGGTACCCGCGAGATTTTTAACCCAGATTTATTGGGCTGCGGTGATGGTGACTTACCCCATGTGGCTTTTTATCCCGCGGACTGGGCGGATCAGTTGGGGCAATTTTTTGAGGTGATTGTCAAACGGCCGGCGGTGCTAGTAGTACAGGGGGCGTTGATGCCTGTGGCAGTGGAGTTTGCTGTTAAGTATCCCCAATGGGTTGAGCGCATGGTTTGGAGTGGCCCCCCGGCCTGGGCTTTGATTAGTCAAACCAAAGGGGCCTGGCAACCACAAGTGAGTTGGAACCTGTTTGATTCGCCTTTGGGTTGGGGCTTTTATCTCTATGCCCGAACGGCAGGTTTTTTGCGGGATTTTTCCATTAAGCAACTCTTTGCCCGCCCGGAAGATGTCGATGCGGAATGGTTAGGGTTGTTAGCCCAAGGTAGTCAGTCCTTGGAAACTCGCCATGCGGTGTATTCGTTTTTGTCGGGCTTTTGGCGCAAAGATTATCAACCGCTCCTCAAGCAAATTAGCCAACCCGTTCTGATTGTCATGGGGAACCAGGCCTCGAGTATTAGCCGGGATCTGCGGTCAGCGGAACCAGCGGATCGGGTCGTGGACTATCTGAACACCTTGCCGCAAGCCCAAGCGGTGGAAATTCCCGGCCGGAATGTTTTGCCCTATGAATCCACCGCAGCCTTTACTGAAGCGGTACTGAACTTTCTCAGTTAATTGATTAAATAATTTGATGCTTGCTCCAGAGCGATTGCGGATTACCCAAGATAGAGATGCCAAAGCTGCACGTTAATGGGATAGACCTCTTCTACAGCATCACTGGCCTGGAAACGGGGGATTGGTTGTTGCTGATTCCAGGATTTGCCAGTGACACCACCACTTGGGCCTTAATGCTACCGGAGTTGGCAAAAAAGTACCGAGTTTTAGGGCTCGACAACCGCGATAGTGGACAAAGTGATTCAATTGAAATTCCATACTCGATGACGGAGATGGCGCGTGATGCCGCCGCGCTTTTAGCGCAGTTAGAGATTCAAGCAGTCCATGTGATTGGTCATTCCATGGGGGGGCAAATTGCCCAGGAATTAGCCTTACTCCACCCCGGCCAAGTCAAGTCCTTAACTCTCATCGCCACCTGGGCAGAGACTGATGCAAAATTTCGGGCATTGCTAGCCTTTTTCGGAGAATTACCGCAGAAATTGGCGATAACCGATTATCTGAAATCCCTGGTGCACTGGTCATTGAGCAATCGCTTTTTTGCCAGGCCCCAGGCTCTAGAGGAAATTTTTAACGCCATTGAGAGCAACCCACACCCACCCACCGCCGCCGGACTCTGGCACCAAAGCCAGGCGATCATCCACAGCAATACTGGCCCAAGACTGTCAGACATTACCTGCCCAACTCTGGTTTTACATGGGGATCAAGACCTGATTACCCCCCTCTACTTTGGTGAGGAACTGGCTACAGGCATTCCCCAGGCCGAACTGGTAGTTCTAGCAAATACTGGCCATGGTTGTGTCATTGAAGCGGCAACGGAAGTAAACCAGGCCCTGCTGAAATTTCTTGACAATCTCTAGGACTTAAATACCATCCCCGGATCGAGACGGGTGACTTTTTGAATCGCAAACACGGCTGCACCACTGCACATAGCCACGGTCACACCAAAAACCAGGGCAGCAGAGGCGGGACTGACAAAAATTTGAATGGCGCGGGTTTGCATCGTCCAACTGCCCAACCCTAAGGCCAAGCCCAGGCCGGGAAGATAGCCCAACACCGCCATCCAGAGTGCCTGCTCCAGAATAATTCGATATAAGTAGCGATCCCCCGCCCCCATGGCCTTCAGCGTCCCATATTCCTTCAAGTGATCGGCTACGGAAGCATAGAGAATTTGCCCCACGACCACGGTACCCACGACAATTCCAACCACTGCCCCTAAGCCGAGGATAAAGCCGACACCAGTACTGCTGCGCCAATAGGTTTGGGTAATTTTGGTCATCTCGGCCTGGGTTAAAACCCGACTATTCGCAATTTTCGCTTCAATGCCCGTTTTGATCGCATTGAGATCACTCCCAGGGGCGACTTCCACTAAGACATAGCTAATCGGCGCGTTGGGAGTTAGAGCAGGGGGTGGGGTGGGTGGGGGCGCAGTTGGAACAGGCAAGACCGTCGTGTAAAGATTGGCATTGGTCAAGGACATAAACACATAGGGGCTAGCGACGAGGGAACGCACCCCTTGCGTCATCCCTTTCACTAAAACTCGATAACCATTCAACTCAGCCCCTTGGCCAGTGGCGGTAATTTCTAAACCGGGGGCATCAATCCGATCAATAAAAACCGCGTCCGGCTGATTCAAGTCACTGATTTGGCCAGCGCGAATATTCCAGGGTTGAAACAATCTGCCTTCGGGATCAAAGCCAATCACCCGCACCGGCGAAATATCACTGTCGGGAAAGCGTTGCCAAATCGCACTCTGAATAATTAGGGGTTCCGCCCGAACAACCCCAGGAACATCCGCTATGGTTTCAACACTGCTGTAGGGCAAGGGCAAGGTTAAATCAAAAAAGCGCATATTTTTCGAGGTGACCCAGAGATCCGCTTTGACCCCATCCACCAGCAGACTTGAGGATTTAGTGAAGCCCTGGAGCAAACCAGTTTGAACGGTGACTAATCCCACGGCAAACATGATCCCGGCCTGGGCCACCATGAACCGAGGTAAGTCTTCAAATAAGTTCTTGCGGGCGATTGATACCATGTCTGCCTCAATGGCTCTTACCTAAACCCTAGATTGCTCGGGTAAACTGTTCCTAGAAACCACAAGCGATTGGGACAACGCTAACTGCCCAGGTTGGGATTTCGATCCGTTTTGATCACGAATTCCCGCAGCCTAGCCCAAGCCGTGATTAATCCCAATCTGCTAGGGAACCTAGACTGTGACGAGTTCGGGCGTTGGCCGCTTGCTGTGACGAATCCCTTCAATGGCCTGGGCATAGTCCTTGGCTTTGAATACGGCAGAACCGGCGACAATGGCATTGGCCCCAGCTTCCAGGACTTGCCAGGTATTGTCCCCCTTTAAGCCACCATCCACTTCAATCCAGGGATCCAGGCCCCGTTCCTCACAAAGATTGCGTAAGCGGCGAATTTTCGGCAGGACTTCGGGGATAAACTTTTGCCCGCCAAAGCCGGGATTGACACTCATGATCAAGATCAGGTCACACAATTCGAGAACATATTCAATCAGTTCCAGCGGCGTCGAGGGATTTAGAACAACACCAGCCTGTTTACCAAGTTCCCGAATTTGTCCCAAGGTGCGGTGCAGATGGGGAGAGGCATTGTGCTCAGCATGAACGGAAATAATATCCGCCCCGGCCTGGGCAAAATCCGCCACATATTTTTCCGGTTCGACAATCATCAAATGGACATCTAGGGGTTTATTCGTAACTGGGCGAATCGCTTCCACAATCAGGGGGCCAATCGTAATGTTGGGGACAAAGCGACCATCCATAACATCGACGTGAATCCAATCGGCCCCAGCCGCATCCACGGCCCGAATTTCATCGCCAAGCCGACTAAAATCCGCAGACAAAATAGATGGGGCCACCACCACTGATTTAGCTGAGCGATTGAGGTTCATAGGGCAAAAGTTCCCAGATATCTTAAGAATTTTTTCAGATTGGTTCAATCTTACCCTGGCTGTTTACGATCAGCAATTGTCTCAATGGCCGCGGGGCCAGGCTCCGAGGGTGGAAATTTCTCGGGTTTCCTCACTCCGCCCACTACTGGACTCACTAGTACTGAGATAGAGCGGTTGGCCATTTCCTTCCGCTTCTGGATAGCCCAAGAGACGGAGAACTTTGAGCAGATCATCCCCAGGCCCCCAGGTTCCTGTCAGCGCATCGGCATCTAGGTTCATCAGTTCCAGGAAGTGGCGATCTTTCAGGAGATTACTGAGCACGGCTTTGAGTTGGAGGATGGTTTTCTCGGCCTGGTAGTGGCGATCTTTCCAGTGTTGAATGGCGGTTTCCTGTTCTCGGGCTTGCTGGGCCTGGTGGAGAATCTGTTCCTGCATTTCGGCCACTTGCTGTTCGAGTTTATTAATCCGCACCTGTTGTTGAATGGCGTGTTCTTCGACTTCCTGGGCATGGTGTTGCAGTTTTGCCTGTTGTAATCGCTGATTGGCATATTCCGTTTCCAGGCCCTGGATCTTATTTTGAGCGGCTAATAGATTTTGACTCAGGCTTTGGATGACTTGATTTTTATTGGAGTCTGACCCTTGGGCCTGTTGCAGGGCTGAGATAATATCCTGCTGGGCAGTCACCACCTGAGCCGAGCGATGCAAGCGGGCTTCTAAATCCGTGATCTGCTGTTGTCGCTCCTGAATTTGGGCTTCCAGTTGGTGAGTTCGATAGTGCAGTAGTTGGATTTGGTCACGCTGGGGGCGGAGTTGATTTTGCAGGGTAAGGATTTCATCTTGCCGTTGCTGGAGCAGACTCGTGGTTTCAGTTAAAGCCAGGGCCTGGGCTTGATAGGACTGACTGATCTGGTGGAGGTTTGTTTGGCTGGCGGCTAACTCGGCCTGGAGTTGGGTGACCTCGGCCTGGGTCTGTTGTTGCACTGCAAGTTGCTGTTTCAGGCTGAGAATGGCCTGCTGCTGAATTTGGGCCGTCTCTTCGGTGCGGGCCAGAATGTCTTCTAAAAACTGTTGTTGAACCAGTTGTTGCTTGAGTTCTTCAATGTAGGCCTGGCATTGATCTAAAGCTTGTTCGAGATTTAAAACCCGTTGGGGCCAGTTGGGGTTGGCCAAGGGCACTGGTTCTCGCTCTAACTCAGAGGTTCTAGGCCAATCCGGGGGTGATCCAACAACCTCATCTGGCTCTGTCGTTTGCGCTTGATCCACCTCTGAGGCTGATTCAGGAGATTCGGAAAACGTCATTAACCAAGGCAACTCCAATTGAGATGAAGCAGGGGGTAAAGAGGGAGCAGCCTCGTCCATACAGTAAATGTGGGCAAACCTTGTCCGGCCGAGCCGGAAGTCGTTCAATCTATTCTAGTGGCTGGTGACGGTTCTGCTGCGCTTAATGGGCAAGCTAAAATAATTAAGTTGAAGTAAAATTGACTAGCTGCCTCATACCCAGAATTTAGCCAGCAATTCTCCAGGCAGGGGGCCGCCTCAATCCTCATCTTTAAAATTCCCTATTTCAGTCAGGCAGACGCTCCGAGATGCCCATGCTAAAATTGCTGTCAATTCAATCGCTCTCGGATCGTTGGTCACGTCTATGTTGCTTAAATCCACTACGCGTCACGTTCACATCTATGCCGCTGAAGTCCAAAATGGCGAACTGATCCCGGCAACGAATAGTCTCACCCTGAATATTGATCCCGACAACGAACTGGCCTGGAATGATGCCGCGGTGGCTCAGGTGCAGGAAAAGTTTAGTGAGCTAGTCGCCTCCTATAAGGGCGAAGATTTAATTGAATACAATATCCGCCGGATTGGCTCAGATCTCGAGCATTTCATCCGGGGCCTGTTATTGAAGGGCGACATTAGCTACAACTTAAATACCCGTGTGCAAAATTACAGCATGGGAGTTCCCCGTTTAGCAGATGCCTAAATTTTCAGAGTGCATAACTAGCTAAGATTTCGGGTAAGACTGAATGATGGAATGTCAGATGCAGTTTTATCCTACAAATAACTCCTTAATAAACATAGGATTTTGCCGATGTTGCGCCTAGCTCTCCTAACCAGCCCAACCCTGCTGATTTCCATCCTGGGCCTGTTTTCCCTGGTAAAGCCAGCCCTTGCGGACGTTTCGATTCCGATTCCGGTGCCAGGCCCCGAGAATGCAGTCTGTGTAGAAAGCCCCCACAGCAAATTCAAGCTGGTTTGCACTCGGGCCAGTGAGGTTGCAGTTCCCCCAGTCGAAGTCAGCAAAACCCGGACGACAGTGGTTGATCCGACTGCGATCTTAGAATTTACCGAAGAAGAAAGCGATACGGCTATGCGGTTATTCGGTTGCGACTGCCCTCTCTGTTTAAATGCGTTACGGGCGATGCGGCATCAACCTCCCTTGGCCCGTGGCTAGACTTGGCTTCACAACCTGGCTATTTAAAAATAAAAGAATAATATTTAGAAATAAAAGAATAAAGTGAACTAGCCTTGCCAAGGAAGTAACTCTCACCAAGCTTTCTTGGATAGTTTTATGATTCTAGTCAAGCTTAGGTGTATCGACTAGGCGAATTTTTGTCGCCAGGCCCAGGCCTTGAAGCAAGCGAATTGTTTGCCAAGTCAAGTCAAACTCCCACCATTGCAAGCCATGCCGAGCCGAGTGGGGATAGGCGTGATGATTATTGTGCCAGCCTTCACCAAAGGCTAAGAGGGCTACCCACCAGCAATTTGTGGAATAATCATCGCTCTCGAACGTCCGATAGCCAAATTTATGGGTGGCACTATTGACAAACCAAGTGACATGATAAACCGCCACTAAGCGGACAAAGATACCCCAAATCACCCAAGACCAGCCGCCAAGGGCATATAAAACCAGGCCAAAAGCAACTTGCACCAAAATAAAATAGTCATCCAAAAACCGATAGACCGGGTCTTGGTTAATATCTTTTGTTAAACGCTCAATTTCTGCTTTGGCCGGAATTTCTGAGAGCATCCAGCCCATGTGACTCCACCAAAATCCACAGCGGGAATTATGCTGATCCAACTCATGATCCGAATGCATGTGATGATTCCGGTGCAAGCCAACCCATTCAATTACACCGCCTTCACAGGCCAGGGCCCCACAAAAGGCAAAGAAATATTCTAAAACCCGTGGGACTTGAAAACTGCGATGGGTCAAGAGTCGATGCCAGCCGAGGGTAATGCCCAGGCCCCCGGTAGCCCAAAATAAGACCGCCGCCACCGCCAACCCTGACCAGCTAAATGTTCCTGGAATGAAGGCACATAGGGCCCCCAAGTGAACCAAAGCCATAAAAAAAATGGTTTTCCAGGCCGGTTTGAGATTGGCCGGGGGCGAAACTTGGGCAGCAGTCATAGAGATTTATACCTATTGAACTTTGTTTATTATCCCTGATTCTTTCTCCTGGGCGATGTGGGTTAACCGTCCCTAAGCAGACCCATGGCTGGCGGGCCAGATGGGATAAAGTTGGGGCAATTCTCGTAATCTGGTTAACGGCACGCAGATTTGAGGGCAGCTAGAGTCAGGCTGAAGGGAAAGTGATGTGGTTTGGACAAGGGGTTATGAAATCGGTTGCGTCCACAAAAGTGATTTATAAGGATCGGGCAGTCACGATTCTGTTGGCGTTGGCGGGGCTACTTTTACCAGGCCTGCATAAGTTTTATCTCCGCCAATATGCCTGGGGCTGCCTCTATCTAGTGTTGGGGCTGTTGTTTCCGGCCTGGGCCATTGCCCGCGTCGCCAGTGTGATTGAAGCAGTTTAGTATTTACTCCAGGGGCAGACTGCCTTTGATCGGCATTTCAATGCGGAATGTATTGCCCTTGTTCCCAGTTTGACTGCCGACCCAGAACCCCCAGAAACGCTAGGGTAAGGTACTTTGCAATAGGCGACTCGTCCAGCGACTCAGCCAGCCTTGGAATTGATGCCGCCGATACCATCTTTGAAAGGCTTGTTCGTAGGCTTCCCCTTTCGGTTGATAGACAGACCAGGCCTGGAGTCCGAGCCGCAAACTCAAGCCCACCACCACATAGAGCGACCAGGGCCACCCCCAACCCGTGAGTGCATTCAGGCCCACCACCGCACTGCCAATGAGCAGATACCGCCCCGCCTGCTGTCCTAAATGGCGTTTCCGAATCAAATCAAACTCCGCTTGCTTGGCCTGGAGGGTTTGACTCGCTTGCCATTCTTTTTCGGCAATCACTAGATCCGCCGGAGTCAGATTCAATTCCGCCGCAATTTCCAGTAGGTCATCCCAGGAAAATTCTCCCTGATGTTGTTGGCGGGAGAGGGCAATTTTGAGAATGCCTTGGAGATCATCGGAGGAGTAAGCAGTTTGGGTTTGGGGCATAGGGCAATCCCGTGAAATAATGCAACCAACGTTTGTCGTCTCACTGCTTCTATTATGCCGTCTGCTGATTCTGCCCAGAAAATACCCCGTGTCCTCTGTCTGGGGGAAGTCTTGGAAGACTGCATTATCCAAAATAATCAGCGTCATTGCTATCTTGGCGGTGCTCCGGCCAATGTGGCGGCGGGCCTGGTGAAATTGGGAACTCCAGCGGGGTTTATCGGGGCCATAGGCTGCGATCTAGTCGGGGATGGGATTATGGCTCAATTGGCAGGCCTGGGATTGAATGTCCAGGGGGTGCAACGGATTGAGAATTTGCCCACGCGTCAGGTTTTAGTCCAACACCAGGCCAACGGCGAGCGGCAATTTGTCGGGTTTGCGCCTGCAACCATCTCCACCTTTGCCGATGAAATGCTCCAGGCCACGGCTTTACCCACGGATTTGCTTGGGGCGGCTGAGTTTCTAGTTTTGGGAACTCTCGGGTTTGCGGCCGCTGAAACGGGGAAAGCCTTATACCGGGCCTTAGACCTAGCCCAGGAGTTTGATCTCAAAATTCTGATGGATGTCAACTGGCGGCCAATTTTCTGGAAAAATCCTGAGCAAGCTAAACCCAGGATTCTTGAGCTTTTACCCCAGGCCCACCTGATTAAATTAGCTGCCGAAGAAGCCGATTGGTTATTTCAAACCCGCAACCCCCAAGCCATTAAACAGAAATTGGGAGAAAATCTCGCCCTCGTGGTGGTGACGGATGGAGAACGGGGTTGCCAGTATGCCACGGCGGATGTTTATGATTCCCTCCCAGCATTTTCGGTCAAGGTAGCAGATACAACTGGGGCCGGGGATGGTTTTGTCGCGGGTTTACTGCATCGGTTAGGGCAAGACGGAGAGGCGGTGTTGAGGGATGGAGCCCGCTTGCGGGAGATTTTTCGGTTTGCCAGCGCGGTCGGTGCGATTGTCGCCCAGGCCCCCGGTGCCATTGCCCCCCAACCCACTGCTGCTAGCGTTGATCTCTTTCTCCAGGCCTGGTCTTAGTCAGGGCAATTAGTCTGAGGGGGGTGAGTCCAGTTCAAGAGACTCTATCTCAGCCACGGGTGCAGGTTCAGGAGTTGCTTCGGCCCGGAGACTCTTTTTGGCCTGTTGCCAGAAGGCTTCCAATTCTTCAATGGTGTAGTCCCCTAGGGGGCGTTCGATGGCGGCTTCGATTTTTTCCAGTCTTTGAATAAACCGCTGATGGGTTCCCTGAAGGGCGGCAATCGGATCAAGTTGGCTTTTTTGGGCCAGGCAAATCACCGTAAACAACAAATCGCCCAGTTCTGATTCCTGTTCCGCCAGGCCCCCTTGCAAGAGGCTTTCCTGAAATTCTGCCAGCTCCTCATAAAACTTTTCCCAAACTCCGGCAATATCGGGCCAATCTAATCCAGCGGCGGTGGCTTTTTCGGCAATTTTCAGTCCGGCCTGGAGGGGTGGGAGAGTGCGGGCATAGCGCTGGAGTTTTTGACTGAGGGGAGGATCACCGTCATGACCCTGTTCTTGGGCTTTAATTTTTTCCCACTGCTGATGCACTTCATCGGGAGTCGTTAAATTGACCTCGGCAAAGACATGCGGATGGCGGCGAATGAGTTTAGCGGTAATGTGATCGGCAATCTCGTGGAGGGAAAACTGCTGACTTTCCTGGGCAATCTGGGCCTGGAGGACAACTTGTAATAATAAATCTCCAAGCTCTTCCGCCGTGGCCTGGGGGTTTTGCTCGCGAATCGCAGCTACGACTTCATAGGCTTCTTCAATCACATAGGGAATCAGGGTTTCCGGGGTTTGGGCTAAGTCCCAGGGGCAACCGGTTTCGGGATGACGCAGTTGGGCAACCACATCCACCAGGCCTTGGACAGCACTGAGGGTAGCGGTCAGTTTTGCCGGAATATAAATTTGGTACGGTAATGTCTCCAGAGAAACCAGGGCAGGGGCAAGGGCCTGGAGATTCAGGACTTGGGTACTCCTGCTGGGAAAAATGAGGGTTAGGGGATGCTGGGGCAAGAGCAGAGTTTGGAGGTGCTCACTCAAAGCCACCAGGGTATCAGTCTGAGCGCAATCCGTGACTAAGTAGGGGTGGATAAACGCCAGGGAGGAAGACTGCTCGAAAAATGCCGCCGCAGAGATGATCTGGAGTTGGGTCAGCGGAGGGCCTGGCAGCATAGGGAGTGGAAATGAAGAGTCCTAGTATCCAACAAACATAGATGATTCAATTGGCTTAAACCGTAGCACAATCCCATCTTGGGGTAAACCCAGGCTTAACTTCAACTCAAACAAAATGATCGATAAATTGCCAATAAATCCAGCTAGGACGATTTGGGCCGGTGTCGGCTTTCAAACTGGAGTAGCCGCTCAAGAGTTAAAAACAGCACTCCTCCATACCCTCCAGGCCCATGCCATTCATCCCCAGGCCCTCTCCGGTGTTGCTACCATTGACACGAAACATTCATTACCCCTGTGGACAGAGTTAACTCAGGCCTGGACTTTAGAATTAAAGTTTTTTTCTAGTCAGGAACTCCAGCAAATTTCCGTTCCCCACCCCTCGGCCCTAGTCAATCAAAGCGTCCAAACTACCAGTGTCGCTGAAGCTGCCGCCTTACTCGGGGCCTGGCCTGGGGAATTAATTGTGCCAAAGCAGATTTACTACACCCAAAACCAGAAAGGAATTACAGTAGCTCTGAGTCAAACCAGGCCTGGAACTACCACTTGAGTAGGTTAAACCGCTCCATATCCACGGTGTCCTTATTCCGGTAAATTGCCAGAATAATGGCCAGGCCAACCGCTGCCTCTGCCGCCGCCACCGTAATCACAAACACCGCAAACACCTGCCCCTTAATTTCCAAACCATCCAAATAGTTAGAAAAGCCAATCAAATTCAGGTTTACAGCATTGAGGAGTAATTCAATGGACATTAATACCCGCACTGCATTCCGACTGGTGACCAGGCCATAAATCCCAATACAGAACAGAGCCGCCGCCAATAACAAAATCAAATTGAGTTCCACAGAAGTTCTCCTCTCATCATCAGCACATCAGCGTGAATAAAACTTATTTACTACCCGATAAAGCCGCAGGTTCACGGGGGCGTTCCGGCAATTCTAAAGGCGGTTGCGGCACTTCACCAATAGACGGCTCATCGTCCACCACATATTCCCGCCGGGCCAAGACAACTGCCCCAATCAATGCCATCAAGAGCAAAACTGAAGCCAACTCAAAGGGCAATAAGAAGTCAGAAAAGAAATGCAGCCCCAAGGTAACAATCGTATCGGCGGTGTGAGTCATTCCGGTCGGGATCATCCAACTGGTTTGCAGCACCATAAAACTCAAGAGAGCAAACAAACCCACCGCCACCAGGCCCGCCGCCCCTTTACGAATCCACCGCCGCGGAATCGGGGCAAAATCTTCCCGCTTATTGACCAACATAATGGCAAACAAAATCAGGACATTCACCGCCCCGACATAGATCAAAATTTGGGCTGCTGAGACAAAGTCCGCATTCAAGAGAATGTAGATTCCGGAAATGCTGATAAACACGCCACCGAGTAAAAAAGCCGAATAGACAATGTTATCCAGGAGAACAACCCCTAGCGCGGTTCCAATCACGAAGACCGCTAAGACAAAATAGGCAGCGGTTTGAACGCCGGTCGCTAAATCCACAGTGATGCTCCTTTATTCAGACTTACTGGTGGTTTGGAGTTGGGCCGCAATCTCGTCCGGTCGAGAGCCAGCCCGTTGATCCGTTGACTTCACCTCATGGCCACTGATTACCCCAGCTGGTAGATAGGCAAATTCCCGAATCGGAGTCACCATCGGGTCATCAGTCACTTTATAGGGCAGTCGCCCCATGGCCACATTATCAAAGTTCAATTCGTGACGGTCATAGGTGGCCAGTTCGTATTCCTCAGTAACTGAGAGGCAGTTGGTCGGGCAATATTCGACGCAGTTGGCACAGAAGATACACACCCCAAAGTCAATGCTGTAGTGCTTAAGTTCCTTCCGCTTCATTTCCTTATTGAATTCCCAGTCCACCACCGGCAAGTTAATCGGGCAGACCCGGACACAGACTTCACAGGAAATACACTTATCAAACTCAAAATGAATCCGTCCCCGAAACCGCTCCGAGGGAATTAACTTTTCGTAGGGGTACTGTACTGTGATCGGCCGCCGTTTCATGTGATCAAAGGTAACTGCTAAACCTTGACCAATGTACTTGGCCGACTCAAAGGTTTCTTTGGCATAGGAGCCGATTTTACTGAGAAATTTCATCGCCTACCACTCACAAACTACTCAAGAACCATGTGGGAATTTAGCCGCCAAAGGCCACAGGAAAGGTCAACTTTAAGCCCGCCGTAATCAACAAATTCACCAGGCCCACCGGGAGTAAGAACTTCCAACCCAAGTCGAGCAACTGGTCAATTCGCACCCGCGGCACCGTCCACCGCAACAAAATCGCCAGGAAGATGAAGAAATAGGCCTTGAGCAAGGTCATCGTAATCCCCAGGACAGCCATGACAATTTGGAAAATTGGGTTGGTTTCACTAATCCCCAGCCACTGTGCCAGATGATTTAAGGGAATCGGAAAATCCCAACCACCAAAGTAGAGCACAGCCACCAACAACGCCGAGAGCACCAAGTTGACATAGGAGCCGAGATAAAACAGGGCAAACTTCATCCCTGTATATTCGGTTTGGTAGCCAGCCACGAGTTCTTCTTCTGCTTCCGGGAGGTCAAAGGGGAGCCGTTCACATTCCGCCAAAGCTGCGATCCAGAAAATCAAAAAGCCGATCGGTTGCCGCCAAACATTCCAGCCCAAAATCCCATAGCCGGATTGCTGTTCAACAATTTCCAACGTCCCCAGGCCATTGGACATCATCGCCACGGCTAACACGGCCAAGGCCAGGGGAATTTCATAACTGATGGATTGTGCCGCTGCCCGTAAGCCCCCAAGTAGAGAATACTTATTATTTGAGGCATACCCAGACATCAGTAGGCCAATCGGGGCAATGCTGGAGAGGGCAATCCACAGGAAAACCCCCATGGCGATGTTAGAGAGAAGCAGGTCTTGTCCAAAGGGAACAATGAGATAGGACAAAAAGACGGGAATCACTACCAACACCGGGCCGAGAGTAAACAAAATCCCGTCGGTTTGGGTAGGAATAATGTCTTCTTTAAACAGGAGCTTCAAACCATCGGCCAAGGGAGCCAATATCCCCAAGGGGCCAATATATTCCGGGCCAATCCGTTGCTGCACGGCCGCCGAAATTTTTCGCTCCAACCAAACTGCAATCAACACGCCCACTGTCGCCACCACCAACATCAAGAGCATCGGTAGGGGCAGCCAGATTAATTTAGCCAGGCCGGGAGTTAGCCCTAGTGCCTCCAATGCCCCTCGTAGTTGCCCCTGCAGATCAATTCCGTTTTCCATACGCAGCCCAGTGGTGAACCGCCTCTCAGTATATAGTGTTTTCCTCCACGGCCTGGGGCATTGAGAGATTGAAACTTCTTAACTCCCAATGTGGACTTGGCTAATACCTCTCCTGTTAGAGATTGAGCTTAGTCTATGAAAGTTAAGGGGCCTGGATAGGTTGCCACTCAATTCCCTTGCTCAGATTTGATTGGGGTCAAGCCCGAGTTCACGCAATTTAGCCGCGAGACGTTCAGCCCGTGCTCGTTCTTGCTCGGCCCGTTGATACTCACTGCGCTCTGCTTCCTCAGCCGTGGGAATCAGTTCACCCTCAGGTGTAAACAAGCGCAATTGCTCATGGGCAATCCCGAGATAAAGCTGTAATTCCTGGCTCCAGACCAGGCCATTCTCGTTGGGACTAATAGGTTCATAAACTCCCTTGACCAGGCAAAACCCTTCTAATTCCAAGCTATCTGGGTCTAACCAGAAATATTCCGGGGTACGAAATGTATTTTGATAGAGGTCTTTTTTGGTGGTTTTATCAACCGCAGCCGTACTTTTAGAAAGGATTTCAATAATTAGATTGGGAAACTTGCCCCCTTCGCCCCAGACCACCCAACTGCGCCGCTCTTTTAGCTGAGTATTGAGAACCACGAAGAAATCGGGCCCGAGAAAATCCCGTTTTTTAATTTGTTGCGGATTGTAGTAAATTGTGAGATTGCCAGTGACATAAAAGTCTGTCCGGCCCTGCCAGTGGCGTTTCAGCAGACGAATCAGCAGATCAATTTGCTCGCGATGAAAGTCAGATTCCAAGGGTGGCTCATCACTCCATAAATCTGTTGGGGGGCTGGTTAGGTCTGGCTCAAGCTCTAATCCCGTCAGGATTTCTGGACTGACAACCATAGCATCAGAACTCTCGATAATTGGCTCGATTAGTTTTACTATATTTCAGGCCTAGGGCAGGTAGCCGGGCAGCGCAGTAGGCCATGAATCTCTAGTTTTAATGCCCCTGACTTAGCTCAGGTTTATATTCCGTCATTCAGGCCCAGCCAACTCTTAGGCTAAGGTTTCTGGACAATAGCCCAGGCCTTGGATAAACTGCTTGCGAAATTCTTCGATATCAGCCCGGTCGGGACGGCCATGGGAGACAATGGCTACTTGGTAACGGCGCATGACTTCGACCATGGATTGGCCAGTTTCTAATGCCCACAGGGCCATTTTCAGGGAGATACTTGGGGTGTAGGGAAAACCAAGTTCGTGCATGTAGGCCCGAAAGTCCCCATCCTGTTGAGCAGTAAGGGGAATAGCCATCGTGACTCGGATCACCCAGCCATCTACTTGATGAATCACGGTCATGAACTGCACGGGCAAGTTGGCATATTCATGGAGATACTGCACAATCCGCAGGGTAAGACTGGCGTTACTGAGATGATAAATGTAGTCCATAGCTAATACCCCAAAACCCTGTACTTTCATCATCAAATTTCAACCGGGCCTGGCACTAGGGGAAAGTTCCGCAATTGCTTGGGTGTATCTCCCCAATTTGTCCCTAAACTCCGAAAATTTTCAGGTTATGGTCAGTTCGCTGAGGAGTGAAACACAAAAAGACTTGAAACCATTACAGGCATTACCTTTGAGTATCCCAGTCTTGGCCTGGAGTTGGGGCTAGGGTTGGCAAAGTTGCTGCAACTGGTCTTCATCAATACAGGGAATGTTGAAGGTTTGGGCTTTGCTGAGTTTACTGCCAGGATTTTCCCCAACCACCACATAGCTTGTTTTTTTGCTCACACTTTCCGTGACTTTGCCCCCGGCAGCTTGAATCAACGCTTTTGCTTCCTCTCGACTAAGATGCGGTAATGTGCCAGTAATCACAAAGGTTTTATCTACTAACGGTTGAGCTAGGTTAGTTTCCCTGGGCTTGACCTGATCCTCAGGGGCTATCAATTGTAGTCCAGTCTGTTCTAGACGGTGGATTAGGGCCTGATTTGCCGGGGTTTGCCACCACTCCACCACGGCCTGGGCAATTTCTGGGCCAATCCCATGAATAGCATTGAGGTCTTCAATGGTGGCCTGGGCGAGTTGGGCGGCACTGGGAAAGGCCTGGGTAATCAGTTGAGCATTGACACTCCCCACATGGCGAATGCCCAGGCCATAAAGGACTCGCGACCAAGGCTTGCTTTTGGATGTCTCTAAGCTCTGCAGAATATTCGCGGCTGACTTTTCTCCCATGCGCTCAAGGCTGGCCAGTTGAGGGGCCTGGAGATCATAAAGATCCGCCACGGAACTCACGCCGAGTTTATCAACCAACTGGGTCATAATTTTTTCTCCCAGGCCTTCCACATCCAAGGCATTACGACTCACCCAATGGAGTAACGCCCCTCGGACAATCGCCGGACAGGTGGGATTCACACAGCGGGTGACGGCTTCATCCTCCGGTTGAATTACGGGTTGGGCACATTCCGGGCAATGGGTCGGAAAAATAAACGGCCTGGCACTTGCCCCCCGTAACTCCGGGAAAACCCGCAAGACTTCCGGAATAATTTCACCAGCTTTATGGACGACGACCCGATCCCCAATCCAAATATCCAATTCAGCCAGTCGCTCGCGGTTGTGCAGGGTTGCCCGCGCCACAGTTGTCCCGGCCAATTGCACGGGTTTGAGTTCAGCGACAGGGGTTAAGGCTCCGGTTCGCCCAACCTGCACAGTAATCTCTAAAACTTCTGTAATAGCTTGCTCTGGTTCATATTTCCAGGCCACGGCCCAGCGGGGAAATTTTTGCGTAAACCCCAGGCCCTGCTGCACTGCCAAATCATTTAGCTTAATTACCACGCCATCGGTTAGGTAGGGCAAGGCCAGTCGTCCGGCCGCCCAATGCTCGTAGTAGGCCTGAACCGCCACTAGATCTGGACAAAGAACCCGATGCGGATTGACCTTAAAGCCAATTTTTTGGAGCAGTTCCAAGCTTTGCCATTGGGTAGTGGCCTGGGTAGCTGGGGATGTTGCGGGGAAGTGCAGGGTATAGGCAAAAAAATCCAATTGTCGTTGGGAGACGATCCGGGCATCTAGTTGACGTAAGGTTCCGGCGGCGGCATTCCGGGGGTTGGCAAACAGAGTTTCTCCATTTTGTTCCCGCTCTTGGTTAATCCGATGAAAGACATCCAGGCCAAGAAACGCTTCCCCACGGACTTCAATCATGGCGGGTGGATTCTCCCAGTTGAGCTTTAAGGGAATCGCACGAATCGTCCGGACATTGGGCGTAATATCCTCCCCGGCGGTTCCATCCCCCCGCGTTGCTCCCCGCACTAAAATCCCCTTTTCATAGGTCAGGGCCAAAGCCGAACCATCAATTTTTAGCTCACAGACATATTCCGGGGATGGTAACTCGGGGGTTTGATTATTTTGCCAATAGCGTTGCCAACGTTCCTGCCAGGCCAGCATTTCCGCAAAGTCAAAGGCATTTTCGAGGCTGTAGAGGGGGATGTGATGCTGCACCGCAACGAATTGACTGGCCGGTTTTTCCCCGACGCGCTGGGTTGGACTATCAGGGGTAATAAATTGGGGATACTGTTCCTCGAGGGCCTGGAGTTCGCGATAGAACTGGTCATAGACCATATCCTCGATAATGGGGGCATCCAAGGCGTAATAGGCATAGCTGGCCTGGTGGATCAGGTTGCGGAGTTGGCTAATCTGGGCCTCAACCTCAAACAGACCGATTTGGGTATTTTTGCTAGCCATCAAACAATCCTTTTACCCTGGTCAAAGAAACAGGTGCGTTTATCCTGCTAGCTTAACTCCGAAACAGACGACTGTAGAGAGTTTCATGGCCCATGGCCGCAAGGGACAACCCCCAGTTACAACTCTGGAGTTCTGCATCAGTTAACGCCAAAATCTGCTGACTGGCCCCAGTGATGGTGGGATTTAAGCTCAGGAGTAATCGTTGGCCTTGAGTCTGACCAAGAGGAATTAATTTGACCCCCGCGTTGATTAAATTTCCCGTCCAACTGTGGAGAAACGCCAGAACTGCTTGCTCTAGATCAATTTCCCAGGCCCCGGCAACTCGCCCAAACGCCACTGCAAAGTGATGAGATTCTTGAGGATTAAATTCTGGGGTTCTGCCCTCTAAATCCAGAAATAATTGCCAGAGTGACCGCCCCATTTGTAAACTTTGCAACCGTAATTCTTCACTGTCCCGAGCCGCCGTTAACCACTGTTGCCAATATTGAATCCGTTTGCAATCTTGATCCGTCTCGGCCTGGTAAGCCCGCACCATCACCGCCGCATCCACCCGAATCGCCCCGACAGTTAACTCGGCCCTAAGCCAATCTTGAAGCTGTCCAGCAGTAGTGATTTGCTCAGTTTGAATCAAAAACTCCAGGCCCTCGGAATAGGCATAGGCCCCCACGGGTAACGCTGGACTCCCCAGTTGCAAGAGCTTCAGTAGGGTTTGTGAATTTCTCACCCGGCAGCTTACTCCAGGCTCCTCAGGAGGGAATTGATCATGCTCTGGGCCTGGTGCCAATAGCCCCCACCAAACAAGTTACCGTGATTGAGAATGTGGTAGAGGTTATAGAGAATTTTCCGGGCCTGGTAGCCAGCGGGTAGGTGATAAACCGATTCATAGCCCCGGTAAAACTCCGGCCGAAAGCCACCAAAGAGTTCTGTCATTGCTAAATCCACTTCCCGGTCGCCATAGTAAACTGCGGGATCAAAAATCACCGGTTCTCCAGATGGGGTAAAGGCAGCATTGCCGCTCCAGAGATCCCCATGAACCAGGGTAGGCTTGGGATGGTGATGGGCTAAGAGCCGGGGAATATTCCGCAGCAGATCATCGGCATGGTCTAAATGAACACCATGTTTGCGGGTGAGTTGGAGTTGATAGCCAATCCGAGCGTCTTGCCAAAAGGTGGCCCAGTCCTCAGTCCAAGGGTTAATTTGGGGCGTGCTGCCGATGGTGTTATCCTGCTCCCAGCCAAATTTTTGACCCATTCCCTTCAGGTGCAACTGGGCCAAATCTTTTCCCAACTGCTCCCAGGCCGGGGCTGAACCCGTGGTTAAGGGCAGATATTCCAAAAGAATATAGCTATGGCGATCCGTGAGTCCCGTACAAATAACCTCAGGAACCCGCATGGCTCGAATGTGGTGCAAGGCCTGGAGTCCGAGAGCTTCCTGTTGAAACATCCCCAGCCGTTGCGGTTGATTCAGTTTGAGGAAATACTGACGCTGCCCATCTCCTAAGACATAGGCTTGGTTAATACTGCCTCCGCCCACTGTTCGCTGAGCCGTTGCGACAAAGGATTGCCCGGTAGCCGCCGTAATGGCCTGGTTAATCTCTGACCACATGAGACAAGAAGGAGCGGAGGGTAAGACCGTTAACTCAAGACAAAATCAGGTAGCTTAGTCGTCGTAAATCCGGCACTCAGCCGCTTCCGGGTTGTCATCACAGTATTGTTGAAAGGAATTTTTCTTTTCAGATTGGGCATCTCGCTGGTGAGAGGCTTCGGCTTGCATTTCTTCCAAGGCATCCCAGGCCGCAGCACATTCCCCAGAGGTAGCTCCCGCTGTATCACAGGCGGCACGGGCCTCTAAGCGGGCTTTCTCGATTTCTTGATTAATATCGCTCATAGCGTTTAATTGAATCACCTTTGACAGTATAGGCAAACAAACCAGGTTCAATGCTTAATCCAGGTAAAAGCTTTACATTCGCCCTCAGCCATGGAATTTATCTTTTGAACTTGTAATCTCATTGTATCTCACGGGGCCTGGCGGCTTTTTCGGGTTGCCACACCCGGCGGAAATCTAAACTCTCCGGCGGCAAGGTTGGGTTAATGGGCAACTCCCACCGGCTGGGGCACCGCAAACCGGCTCAGGATTTTTGCCGCCATTTGCGAGGGGGTTAAGCCTAAATCGGCTTTGGACTGATCAGGGGTGGCATGTTCAACCAAAATATCGGGAATGCCCAAGCGCAACACAGACACCAATAATTCTGCTTCTTGAAGGGCCTCTAACACTGCTGTCCCAAACCCACCGATTAAACAGCCTTCCTCTAAAGTAACAACCCGCTTGATCTGACTGGCTAAGGGCAGAATTAACTCGGTGTCTAGGGGTTTGGCAAAGCGAGCATTCACGACCGTGGCCTGGAGGCTGTGTTCCCCAAGAATTTCCGCCACCTGCATTGCCGGATAGACCATCGACCCATAGGCCAGAAGCAGGACATCATCCCCTTGCCGCAACACCTCCGCTTTACCAATTGGTAACTCTTCCCAGCCTTCTTCCATCAAGGGCACGCCAAAGCCATTCCCGCGGGGATAGCGCATCGCAATCGGGCCGCGCGTATGGTTGATCCCAGTCACAAGCATTTGTTGGAGTTCGGCTTCATCTTTCGGAGCCATTAAAACCATATTGGGGAGACAGCGGAGATAGGCAATATCGTACATGCCCTGGTGGGTTGGCCCATCGGCCCCGACAATCCCAGCCCGATCCATACAGAAAAAGACCGGCAAGTTTTGAATACAAACGTCATGGACAATTTGGTCGTAGGCCCGCTGCAAAAAGGTGGAGTAAATTGTCACGACCGGACGCATCCCACTGGTGGCTAAACCGGCAGCCATGGTCACGGCGTGTTGCTCGGCAATCCCGACATCAATGTACTGATCTGGCAAGTTTTTCTGGAGAATATCCAGGCCAGTCCCCGTAGCCATGGCGGCGGTGATCCCTAAAATCCGGGAGTCGTTTTCAGCCAAGTGGGTCAGGGTTTCGCCAAAGACTTTGGAATAGCTGGGGGGTTTGGGTTTGCTGGAGGGTTTGGCTTTACCAGTGGCCAGATCAAAGGGGTTTTGGGCATGGTAGCCAACTTGATCTTTTTCGGCGATGGCATAGCCTTTCCCTTTAGTGGTGGCCACATGGACGAGAACTGGCCCAGTAATTTGATGGGCGCGGTTAAAGGTATTGATTAACTCCTCTAGGTTGTGGCCATCGACGGGGCCAATGTAGGTAAAGCCGAGTTCTTCAAACACAGCCCCGACTTTCGGTACCGCCAGGCGTTTCATCCCCTCTTTAATGCTGCCGGTAAAGTCATGATCGACAAAGGGGAGTTGCTTGAGTTGATCGTTGAGGTTATCGGCAATGAACTGGACTTGGGGCGAGATGCGAATTTTATTGAGATAGCGGGGGATCGCGCCGACATTGGGCGAAATGGACATCTCGTTATCGTTGAGGACGACCATGAGATTAGTATTCGGTAAATGTCCGGCATGGTTGATGGCTTCTAAGGCCATCCCGCCCGTTAACGCGCCATCGCCAATAATCGCTACGACCTTGTAATGCTCCCCCTGATGATCCCGCGCTAAGGCCATCCCCAAAGCGGCGGAAATACTGGTGGAGGCATGCCCGGCGCCAAAGTGATCAAAGGGACTCTCTTTTAAGTTGAGATAACCAGCAATGCCATTTTTTTGGCGTAATGTTGCAAAGTTGTTAAATCGCCCGGTGATCATTTTATGGGGGTAGGCCTGGTGTCCAACATCCCAAACCACCCGGTCTTTCTCAAAATCTAAGGTTTGATAGAGAGCCAAGGTTAACTCGACCACCCCCAGGCCTGGGCCCAAATGCCCCCCGGTTGCGGCCACAGTTTCTAGATGCTTGTCTCGGATTTGGCAGGCCACCTGTTTGAGTTGGGCAATGGATAAACCATGAAGCTGGTTCGGATGGGTGAGATCACTCAGGTGCATAATGCCAAGGCCTCGAGAAATTGGGATGGGGAAAACGCTGGGAGTTCATGGCTAGTTTTGGCAAGAAAAACCGTAACCACACCCTAGCGATAACATTTATCACCTTATCAAAACTCCGGGGACGGGTTGAGTATTGAAAACAGCAGAAATAAAACTGTAGGGAGGATGACATTGGGGTTAACTGACCAGGCCGGAGATGCCCAAGCGTCACTGCCGCTAAAATTCGATTTGCTAAATTATTCCCAGGGATGCCGAAACCCGTTGGATACATAATCTTGACCGCTCCCAGGCCTGGGACTATCTTGCCTAAATCTTGAGAAATGACCATGATCCCTCACCACCCCTGGGTAAAAACCCTTTGCCTGAGCCTGGCTAGTTTTATTTTTGTGCTGACGGCCCAGGCCAGCCCCGCCCAAGTCCTCAATCAGATGTCAGCCACGACCGCCCAGCTACCCGCCATCCAGGGTTCTGCCAGTGATCTCCAGCCCCCCCCAGCCCCCCCTGCGAACATCCCAGCATCTCAACCAGATTTTCCCCCCCCTGGCCTGGATTCCCTCCCCGCCGCCGCCACCTCTGATGCCGAAACCTACCATCAATCCCGCTACGACCTCTTAGCAGCAGCCGATCAACTCTACCTAGCTGGAGACATTCCGGCCGCCACCAACCTCTACCGCCAGGCCAAGGGCAACTCCACCCCCAGTTCACCCATTGCTCCCCCCATCCAAGAAGCCACCCAACTCCCCCCCGCTGGTCAAGTCTATTGGCGTGAAGTCCAGGCCGGGAGCAACAGCCAACTCTACAGTGCCCAACTCGTGCCGCTGCAACTGCTGGTAGAAACCTTCCCCCAATTTATTCCCGCCCACCTGAAACTGGCCGAATTTCTCCAAGCCGAAGGGAAACTTAAAGAAGCCCAGGCCCTGCTGGAACGTGCCACTGCCCTCTATCCCGATCAAGCCTCTCTCGCCCTCGCCTTAATTGCAGCCCACGATCAGCACCAGGAATGGTTAGAAGCCGCCCTCACCGCCCGCCAATTTCTGATTCTCAACCCCCACCACCCCCAGGCCCCAGAACTCAGTGCGATTGCTGACCAACGGATGCAGCGGTTCCGGCGTGACCTCCAGGGAAAAATTCAAGAAGGCTTGATTGCCAGTGCGATTACGGGGGCTGTGGGAGTTGCCGTCACGGGTAGCCCGTTTATGTCCCTCAGTACCGTCCAGACGTTAATGCTGGTGATGCAGGGGGAGCAGGCGATTGGGGAAGCCACCGTGAAACAACTGAAACGGCAACTGAAATTAATTGAACAGCCGGACATTGTTGACTACATCAATAACCTGGGGCAAAAATTGGCACGGGTGGCCGGGCGGGCCGAGTTTGACTATGAGTTTTTTGTGATCAATGATTCAGACCTGAACGCCTTTGCCTTGCCAGGGGGTAAAGTTTTTATTAACTCTGGAGCAATTGTCAAAGCCAATTCGGAGGCAGAACTGGCAGGTCTTTTAGGCCATGAAATTGCCCACGCGGTTCTCTCCCACGGGTTTCAATTGGCGACCCAAGGCACAGCCGCCCTGAATATTGCCCGCTTAATTCCAATCGGCGATTACATCGGGGGTGTTACAGTGACGAGTTTTAGCCGGGATATGGAACGGCAAGCGGATATTGTCGGGACTCGGATTCTGGCGCGCAGTGGTTATGCGGCGGATGGGTTGATTAATTTCACCTACCTGCTCAACCAGGAATATCGAGGGCGAAATACCGTTTTACCCTGGTTCTCCACCCACCCCGCTACCCCGGAACGGCTGCGTTATCTGGAGGGTTTAGTGCAGCAGCAAAACTATAATCGCTATGCCTATGAGGGGGTTTACAGCCATCGACAAATCCAGGCCCAACTGCAAGAAACGTTGCATCCCACCCCAGACAGCCCTGCACCGGCTCCCCAGCCTGAGAAGCCGCCGCCGACATCTGCCTCTTCTTCTTGATCTATGCCCATGACAAAATTCTTGCTCCGGATGGGTGATACTGTTATTAATTTTTATAGCTGGGGCCTGGTTGATGGCAATGACTACTGACTGGATGCCCCACAATTGTCAAAACTGCATAAGTGCTTGACAAAATCTCATAAATACATTCAAGTTTGAGTATCACAATAAAGCTTACTTCGTTATCATGGGGTGAGAATTTATAATTCAACCTCACTGTACTCCCACAATCGCTAACCTATGGCTCGTTACACCCACTATTTGACGGTAGCATTGCCGAAGCAGCAGGTTCAAGATGAGTTGGCTGAAACACTTCAGTCCTGTGATTTAGAAGTTTTACATCGAGATGAAGCCTATTTAGTGGCCCGGGAGATTCCTGGTCGTTCTGCCTTAACCCAATTGGTCACGGTTGAGGTCTTAATCAATGATGCTCCAGCAAATCTAGACACCCCGGAAACTGAAATCACCAAATTAGATGTTGTTTTCAAAAATGAAGAATTGCCATTAAAGCGCAATAATCACTGTTCTCAAGTTTATCGCCAAGTCCGCCAGGCCCTGACCGAAGAGCGCAACTGGCATTTAATCGGTAATATTGCTGGAATATAGCATTTGCTGGCAAGCTATGGCACTTTCTGCATCCGAATATCATTTGCTTGGAGTTGAGGATACCCGGGGGAAACGAACCATCCATTTAGAGGCGGCAACCTATTCAATTGGGCGAGATAAAGCCAATGCGATTATGGTGGAATCACCGGGAATTTCCCGCCAGCACGCCCTCCTCTTGCGCCTACCAAAGCCGGGGGGAAAGGGTTATCAATATCGGCTTGTGGACGGTAATGCCCAAGGAAAACCCAGTGCTAACGGCATTTACCTGAATGAAGAGCGGATCAAAACCCGGAATCTCCAAACTGGGGATGTGGTGCTTTTAGCCAATGAAGTGAAGCTGTCCTATCGCATTGTGACGATGGCAGAGGCGGAGTTTGTCAAATACCTCGAGGAAGTGGACTTTCAAAGTATTAAGTCTGCCCCCAAAACCAGTACAGCCACAGTTGCTGGAGATGAGATGGAGTTTGATCCGACCCTTGTCCGCAAAGATGAACGGCTAGAACCAGCGGTAACTGCTACACCTAAACCCATCAGTGATGTAGAAAAATCGGTATCTCTATCAAGGTATTGGCTCGTCGGCGTGGGTGGCATTCTTGCTGGCATCATTGGGGGTGGGCTGCTGCTCTGGGGTCTGGGAATTTTTTCTGCACCAGAACCAAACCCAACACCTTCCCCTGCCTCTCAACAGTTATCGTCATTTTGCTGAGGCATGAACCAGAAAAATCCGGGAAACCATGCGGGTGGTCAGGTTCTGTGTCTCACTTTTGGCAGAAATGACTATTCAACTTTCTCAACGCTTAAGGGGCTGGAAATTCTTCCATTTGCTCAAAGCTTTTGTAGCCCTGATCGCTACTCACCCATTCAACTAAGGTGACTTTAACCCGGCCGCCTTGGTCAACCATGATTTGGGCCTGGGCTTCTTCGTTCGGGAGGAGGTTTTGCGGTTGCAGGTTGGCCTTCCCAGCGGCGACAAGACGGGTGGTGTTAGCGGCATAAATTTCGTAGTTGACCACAATCCGAGTCACATTCCCCTCTGTCTGGTTTGCTGCTTTCAGGCTCAGGGTATGAAACCAACTGCCAGCAATTTGCTCAGTTTGGACTTGGGCGGCGGTGACCCGGACAATTTTCGGACTGGGGGTCTGGCGGGCAACATCGGGGATAGCTGATGTAGTTGGGATTTTGTTCACCCTCGCCTCTGACCAAAAAGCCGTCTGAGTGATCAACAAAGCTGTCAGTTCTGTGAGCATGACCAGTCTCCATCACACCTTTTATAGATTAGGCCAAGCGTCTCGGTGTACCAGGCCATGATCCCCATTATGGTAAATTGGTGACAATATAATAATCAGGAACTCCTCACCCTATGGCTGTTACGCTGGCTCCGATTGCTCATGTCATTGGCCTGGGCAAGTCCGGGATCGCCGCAGCTCTGCTCTTAAAGCAACAGGGATGGCAGGTTATTCTCAGTGATCGGGGACAGTCGGCTGCTTTAATCAACCAGGCCAAGGCCCTCCAATCCCAAGGCATTCAGGTTTTACTCAACTACAGCTTTACCTGGCCCCTTGCCCTAGACCCCGTTATGCCTATCCCTGAATTAGTCGTGATCAGCCCAGGGGTGCCGTGGTCAAATCCCGGCCTGGTGGCAGCTCGCGCCGCGGGAATTGCCGTGATTGGAGAGGTGGAACTGGCCTGGCGCACCTTGCGGGATTTTGCCTGGGTTGGGATCACGGGGACAAATGGTAAAACCACTACCACAGCCTTGACCGCGGCCATTTTTCAAGCAGCAGGGTTCCAGGCCCCGGCCTGTGGCAATATCGGCTACTCCATTTGTGATGTGGCGATGAACCAAAAATTTAAGCACCAGGCCCTGGATTGGGTAATTGCCGAAATTAGTAGCTATCAATTGGAGTCACAACCAACCCTGCTCCCGAAAATTGCCCTCTGGACGACCTTTACCCCGGATCATTTGGAGCGGCATGGCAGTCTCGAGAACTACTGTGCAGCCAAGTGCTTACTTCTGGATCAGGCCCAATATCAAGTCCTCAATGGCGACGATCCCTATCTGAAAAAGCATTTAGGCAATCGTTATCCCCAGGCCTGGTGGACAAGTACAACAGGGGCAGCCAGTTTAGCCAATGGGGTTGGGCAGGGTGTTTATATTGAAGCCGGTTGGATAATGACTGGACATAAGCAATTATTACCGACTGATGCCCTAAAAATGCCCGGAAATCACAATCAGCAAAATTTATTGTTAGCGGTTGCTGCGGCCCATTTAGCCGGAATTTCCCCAGAGGCCATGTTAAAGGGGATTAGCAATTTTCCGGGAGTTTCCCATCGTTTAGAACATATTGTCACTTGGCAGGGAATTGCGTTTATTAATGACAGTAAAGCAACGAATTATGATGCCGCGGAAATTGGTTTAAGGGCGGTAACGGGGCCGGTGATTTTGATTGCTGGGGGCCAAAGTAAAAAGGGAGAGGCCCAGGCCTGGTTAAAATTAATTAAGGAAAAAGTTATCCAAGTCTATTTAATTGGGGATGCAGCGGCGGAATTTAGTGAACTTTTAACCGGGGTTGGCTTCGGGGCCTGGGCGGATGTTAAAACCTTGGATCAGGCCATGAATAACGCCAAAGCAGTCGGGCCAACATTGGGAGTCAAGACAGTTCTCTTTTCCCCGGCCTGTGCCAGTTTTGACCAATATCGGAATTTTGAAGAACGGGGCGAGCATTTCCGAATCTTATGCCCTCAAGGTTAGTGTGGGTTTCTTCCAGGCCGGGGTCAATAATCTGGATAAATCCGATGGGGCAGCCCGCAACCGCCGCAATTAACTGTTCTCCAGATGCAGCATTGTCGCTAACTCCATAATTGGCAAAAGTAGAAAAATCTGATCTCTAGGATTTATAGTCATTTCGCTGAGGAATGAAACATAAAAAATGCTTGAAACCATCACGAGCAATACTTTTGAGTGTCTCACTTTTGGCAGAAATGACTATGGTTGATGATACTAAATATGCCTGAAAGTAAACATCCATATAAGTTTTAAATTCTTGCAAATATCTATTGATTGAGTTCATCCATCAGATTATCTAAGTCACATTCATGTTATTTTATATAGAAAAACGAATTACTATAGTTTTGTAGGTGAAGGGTCAGATTGCTGGGGTCTGCCATAGAACAACAGGGCTGCACCGACCAGGCCACTACTGGGAACCAACAAAATCCCAATAATTGGAACAAGCAAGCCTAACACTTGGGCTAAACCCAGGCCTTGGATTTCCGGCCAAAGTTGGCGGGTGTGGTGACGGCGTTGTCGCAGGGTTTCGTTGTGTTTCTCCAATAAATAATCAAAACTGCCCCGTCCAAGAAAATAACTATTCACCGTCACCATAAACAGCGGTTGGCCTGGGCCTAAAAATAGGGAAATAACTAAGCAGAAAAGTTGTAATAGCGCATCTCGAACCGCAAACCAGGCCCCAATCAAGGCGTTTTTCAAATCCCGTTGCCAGCCCACTTCTACAGGTTTACCGGTCAAAATAATTTCTGTTTGATTAAGTAATGGCCCCAAAAACGGAATCACCAACAACGGAATCAGGGCCTGGTAGCCAATTAAGGCCAGGAACACTGCTAATATGCCCGCCACAATCTGAGTTAAGACCTCATAGGCCAGCAACCAGGCCGGACTCAGACCCACCGTCAATTGCCCCAGGCCAGTCCGCACCAGCCAGAAACTCCCAACAATCAAGCCCAGGCCAAGCAGCAAACTTAACAGTGCCGGCAGGATCATGTACCCCCATAGACGCTGCCGCGCGATAAATCCTAGGCCGCGAAACCCAGCCCCGAAGCCAGCTAAAAATCGCCCAGGAACCGCAAAAATGCTCATAGCTGCCTGGTGAACCAGTAATTAATGCTTGATTTGACGCACTCTAAGAGGCCAGAGCCACCGCAATCATTTCCTGTAACTCGCCTTTTTGATAAAGCTCAATCAAAATATCCGAACCACCGACAAACTCACCATTGATATAGACCTGGGGAATCGTCGGCCAATTCGAGTATTCCTTCACCCCTTGCCGCACCTCGTAGTCAGACAAAACATCAAAGGTTTCGTAGGGAACACCCAAACTATTGAGAATTTGCACAGCCGTATTGGAGAAACCACACTGGGGCATTAATTTCGACCCCTTCATAAACACCATGACCTTGTTGGTTTTGACGAGAGTATCAATTTTGCTATGGGCATCACTCATCGCTTGTCTCCTGGGATTAACTCACTGTCTTAAATTTAAGTGAAAGCGGAACGGTATTTTGCGGGATCTCCTGAACTGGGTCTTGCCACAAAACCAGATGTCAAGGGCTTCTCAGGCGCAAGCTATTCCTGGGTCAAGGTTTTTAATCCTGGGCTGCCCATTCATTGGGGGTGAAGGTTTTCAAGGCCAGGGCGTGGAGTTCATTGGTCGCCATGACATTTTTTAAGCTGCCATAGACCAGTTGATGTTGCTGCACCAGTCGCTTGCCAATAAAGGCTTCGGAAACCACCGTGGCCTGGTAGTGATCGCCGCCCCCGGTTAAGTCTTCTAAGGCCACGACTGCATCCGGTAATTGGGCTTGGATTAGTTGGGTTAATTGTTCCGGCGTTACCATGACAAAGTAATATCCCTCAAACGCGTGAGACGAAAAAGAAAAGGAGAACTTCTCCAATTCTGAGAATAGTTCTTTTGTTTAGTCCAAGATCAGGAACTCTGAAAAATCCCTAGGCTTATAGTTCCCGAGCAATGGCTTCGGCCATTTGTTGGGTTCCGACTGGGGTTTGGCCGGGGGGAATTAAATCGTAGGTGACATATTTTTTCTCAGCAATTACTTTTTCTACCGCCGCTTGTAACCGTTTCGCCGCGTCCATTTCCCCGAGATGTTGGAGCATCAAAACGCCTGAAAGAATCAACGCTGTTGGATTAGCCTTATTTTGGCCCGCATATTTCGGGGCCGAACCATGGATCGCTTCAAACACGGCATAATCATCACCAATATTAGCTCCTGGAGCCACACCCAGGCCCCCAATCATCCCAGCACACAAGTCCGAGAGAATATCACCATAGAGGTTGGGCATGACCATGACATCGTAGAGTTCCGGCTTTTGCATCAGTTGCATACACATGTTGTCCACGATCCGGTCTTCAAACTCCAGGCCAGGATAGTTGGGGGCAATTTTCCGGGCAGTGTCTAAGAACAAGCCATCGGTAAACTTCATGATGTTGGCTTTATGAACCGCGGTGACTTTTTTGCGGCCATTGGCCTGGGCATACTTAAAGGCAAATTCGACAATTTTTTCACTGCCCATGACGGAAATCGGCTTCACGCCAATGGCGGCATCATCGCGGATCGGTTTACCAGATAATTCACTTAAAAACTTTCGGGCCTGGGCTGCTTCCGGGGTCGTGTACTCAAACTCAATGCCAGCGTAGAGGTCTTCCGTGTTTTCCCGAACAATCACCAAATCAATATCGTGGAAATAGCTTTTGACCCCAACAATGGATTTGGCAGGGCGGAGGTTGGCATAGAGGTTGAGGCGTTTGCGAATTTCCACATTCACCGAACGGAAACCTGTCCCCACCGGGGTTGTAATCGGGCCCTTAATGGCAGTTTTGGTTTCCCGAATTGAGTCTAAAACAGCCTCAGGTAGGGGGGTTCCATACTTGTCCATCATGTCCACGCCCGCATCAACCACATGCCAGTCAAACGCGACCCCGGTGGCATCCAAAGCGGTTTGAGTTGCTAAAGCCACTTCAGGGCCAATTCCATCGCCGCGAATTAAGGTGACTGCGTGGGCCACGGGACATCCTCCTAGACGTGAACAAGGGCGTAATTACCCCCAGGATCATACCGCCAATTTATCCAGGCCCATGTCAAGAAATCCTAAAGTTTGGCCGGAGTTTCCGAGATTCCTCAAATCTTAAGATTTACGACCGCCGCTTTTCCAGACTTTTCCGATTTAGAGGTGTTAGACTATCAAGTCAAATTGCGCTTTTTTGTTCAAGATATTGCCCTCTCGGCCGGCGAGCTTTACGCCTAGCTTAATATTCAATCTGCGAGTTTACTCCCGCCTTGGATAGTTCCATCCCTGAGCCTTTTTCCATGACCAAAATAGCCGCCCCTGGCTCGGTCACAACACTCCTGCACCCTACTCCTGGCCCCGTTTTGGCCTTGAAGCAACTGGTGGCGCGCCTGCAGCGGGAAAACAGCAAAATTCAAGAACTTCTCGCCTCCCTCAGTTTCGCCCTGCGCACCTTAAATAATGTCAATCAATTTTTTGAGTTGATTCCCTTGGTCACATCGCGGGTCACGGAAGCGGATGCTACGGCCTTGGTCTTATTTCGGGCCGATGGACAAGTCCGGTTAGAGCAACTCCACTGCCACGCCAGCGATCAATGCCCCAATATTCGCTCGGCCCTCGAAACTGCCACTCGAACTCTGGCCAATGGCCTGGCGCATGTGGATCCGGATCATGCTCAGGAATCCTTAGAAAACCAACTGGATGCTCAACTTACAGCCCAGATTCCCAGCGGGATTCGGTTTTTTGGGACTTCAATTCTGGTGAAAGAATCCCCCCAGAGAGCACGTGGGCGACTCTATATCTTTAGCCAATCTCCCGAATACAACTGGACTGAAACCCGTCAACATCTGATGCAGGTGATTGCCGATCAAACAGCGATGGCCATTGCCAATGATGAACTAGCAATCCAACTGCGGGAGCGGCAACGTCGGGATCGAGAGTTAGAAATTGGGGCCGAAATTCAAAAAAATCTGTTACCCACCCATTGCCCAGACATTGCCGGCCTGGAGTTAGCCGCAGCCTGTCGCACCGCCAGTTGGGTCGGGGGAGATTATTACGACTTTATTCCGATTACCTATGGTCAGGGCGATCACCAGGATTTAGCCCGAGGTCGCTGGGGGATTGCGGTGGGTGATGTCATGGGGAAAGGGGTTCCGGCAGGCTTGATTATGACGATGACGCGGGGAATGTTGCGGGCTGAGGCTTTAAATGGACACCGGCCGAGTCGGATTATGCAACACCTGAATCGAGCCATGCAGCCGGATTTAGAAAACTCCCATCGCTTTGTCACCCTGTTCTACTCGGAGTACAATCCCCAAACCCGGATACTCTCCTATAGCAATGCAGCCCATCTTCCACCGTTGCTCTGGCAAGCAAAGACCCAATCCGTGCGCCGCCTTGATACCTATGGGATGTTGATTGGCCTGGATGGGCGGGCCCAATATCAAGAAGTTGCAGTGCAGTTGGAAATTGGCGATCGGATTATTTTTTACACCGATGGAATTACGGAGGCTGAAAACTCCGCCAATGCGCGTTTTGAGGAATCCCGGCTTCAAGTCGTACTGGCCCAGGCCTGCCAGTTAAACCAAACTGCCGAGCAAATTTTGGAATTTATCTTTAGTTCTGTTACCGAGTTTGTCAGCTCTACATCCAGGGAGCAGGATGATATGACCTTAATTGTTTTGGCGGTGAACGGTTAGGTAATTGTTAAAAGTTCTAAGTTAAGTCACTTGGGGTCTGGACGCTTCACAGTAGAATTGATTGGACTCAAACGCAAGATTTAGGGGAAGAGATGATGTTGGATACCGCCATTGTCGCCATCCACGGCCGGGAAATTCTCGACTCCCGCGGGCGGCCGACTGTGGAAGCAGAAGTGGAGTTGGCCTGTGGTGTGATTGGCCTGGCTCAAGTGCCCAGTGGTGCTTCGACTGGGAGTTTTGAGGCCCACGAGTTACGCGATGGTGACAAAAACCGTTATGGCGGGAAAGGGGTACTCCAGGCCGTGGCCAACATCGAAGAAAGAATTCTTCCAGCCCTGATTGATTTTGATGCGGCGGATCAGACGGGCCTGGATCGGTTGATGATTGATCTCGATGGCTCGGCTAATAAATCTAACCTTGGGGCCAATGCACTTTTGGCGGTGTCTCTAGCTGCGGCGAAGGCCTGTGCTTTTGCCTTGGATGTGCCGTTATATCGTTATCTTGGTGGGCCATTGGCAAATTTGCTCCCGGTGCCGTTGATGAATGTCATCAATGGTGGGGCCCATGCCGACAATAATGTTGATATTCAAGAGTTTATGATTGTGCCCGTGGGGGCGAACTCCTTCAGAGAAGCCTTGCGCTGGGGAGCCGAGGTTTTTGCCGCGCTGAGTCAGGTCTTAAAAGATCAGGGTCTGTTAACCGGGGTGGGTGATGAAGGGGGTTTTGCCCCAAATTTAAGCTCGAATCGGGCGGCCCTGGATATTCTGATGAAATCGATTGAGTTGGCCGGGTTCAAAGCCGGAGATGAGGTTGCCTTAGCCTTGGATGTGGCGGCCAGTGAGTTTTATAGGAATGGAAAATACACCTACGATGGCGTGACTCGCAACCCAATTGATTTAATTGACTACCTGGGAGAATTGACAGAAGCCTATCCGATTGTCTCAATTGAAGACGGTCTCCATGAAGATGATTGGGAAAATTGGCAAATTCTCACCGAAAAGCTGGGTAGCAAAATCCAACTAGTCGGCGATGATTTGTTTGTGACTAACCCAACTCGCTTAAAGCGGGGGATTGAACGCCAAACTGCCAACTCGATTTTGATCAAGCTCAACCAAATTGGCACCCTAACCGAAACCTTGGAAACCATTGACTTAGCTACTCGCAAAGGCTATCGATCCGTGATCAGTCATCGCTCTGGGGAAACAGAAGATACCACCATTGCGGATTTGGCTGTGGCAACGCGGGCGGGGCAAATTAAAACGGGTTCTCTCTGCCGGAGTGAGCGGGTTGCTAAGTATAATCGGTTGCTGCGGATTGAGGATGATCTCGGGGCTAATGCGGTCTATGCCGGTACCGTTGGACTGGGCCCCCGCTAATGGTGCGGCCGCAAAAGCGGTTTGGGCAGCATTGGTTACGCAGTTCGAGTGTTTTGGCGAAAATTCTCCAGGCCTCGGACTTAACTCCTGAGGATCATGTGCTCGAAATTGGGCCGGGGACGGGAATGTTAACGCGACCCCTTTTAGACCAGGCCGGGCATGTGACCAGCGTAGAGGTGGAGCGGGAAGCCTACCAGGCCTTGACCTCAAAACTAACTCACCCCAATTGGAACTTAATTCTGGCGGATTTTCTTCAGCTGGATTTAGGGGAATTGCCCGATCCTAAACCCAATAAAGTCGTGGCCAATATTCCCTACAACATCACCGGGCCGATTTTAATCAAGCTCTTAGGCACGATCAGCCAACCCCAGACCCCACCCTTTGCGAGGCTTGTCTTACTGCTCCAGGCCGAAGTCGCTGAGCGAATTTTGGCAACTCCGGGTAGTAAAATCTACGGGGCTTTATCTTTACGGGTGCAGTATTTAGCGAAAGTCGAAAAAATTTGTCATGTCCCTCCCAGTGCTTTTTATCCGCCGCCCAAAGTCGATTCCACCGTGATCCGACTGACTCCGCGCCCCCCCCCCATCCCCTGCGAGAACCCCCAACTACTCGATCAATTAATTCAGCTCGGATTTGCGACGCGGCGAAAAATGTTGCTGACCAATCTTAGAGGCCGCCTGGGACGTGATTCCCTTTTAGCTATTTTTGATAACTTACAGATTGCCCCCCAGGCCCGGGCCGAAACGCTTGGCCTCAATACCTGGATTCACCTGAGTAACCGACTGAGCAGCAGGATTTCCCTGGAGGAAGCTGGGGCTTGATGCCGCAAAGTCCAAGCAGTTACGTTAGGCTAAATTTTAGTGATTTTTACTCCTGATCTCACGCGCACTCCTGGGGAAAGGCAAGCTATGAATTTTAGTTGGTTAAAACGATTTTTGACCGTGGGCCTGGTCATGGTTTGCTTAATGCTCACGAGTTTGGTTTATCCCCTCCCGGCCTGGGCCGTGATTCAGTTGAAATTAAGCGATGTTGGCTATCAAGATTGTCCGCCAGATATAGCTGCGGGGGCGGTTACCAGTGGCACGACCATGAAAGCCAATTGCTTTTTGATTACGGGCAAAGTAGATAATAAATCCGCTAAAAGTGTTGTTGATGCCGATGTTTTTGGGCGAATTTTTGATGCCAACGGGAATCCAGTGATGCAAAATCGGACACGGGTTGGTTCCATTGATACAGTCCCACCGGGAGAAAGTGAGTTTCAGTTACGGATTAGTGTTCCCGCCGACCAACCCACCCCCCTGCAATTAGAGCAATTCAAAGCCACTGGCTTCACCACTAAGGTGCGATAGATTAGGCAATCGGGGGCAACCAATAAAATTTAAGTATTTTTGCCGACAGACAACTCCCAGTACCAGAGTCTATATTGGAGATAAAGAAGATTTAATATTTCTTAATGCCTATGACGCTGGCAACTGCTTTTTCAAGTTCCATCAAGGCGAACCTCCTTCAGGTAAATCCTGATTTGGTCACTCTCTTCCGCCAGATTGATGCTGAAAGCTGCCCCTATCGTTACAATTTTCACCTGCACACCACTGCTTCCGATGGTCAACTGACACCGCCACAACTCGTCCAGCAAGCGCAAGACATTGGTTTAGAAGATTTTGCCATCACTGACCATCACACCTTGAAGGGCTATCGGCAAGCCCAGGATTATTTAGCTACTCAACTGAACATCAAGCAACCTCGCCTCTGGCCTGGGATAGAAATTACCTCCCACCTGTTGGGCGTTGAGGTGCATCTTTTGGGCTATGGTTTTGATCCAGATCATACGAGCCTAGCCCCCTACACTCAGGGTTTTGCGCCTGTTGATGATGCCGCCCAGGCCAAGCAAGTGATTACCGCCCTCCACCAGGCCGGTGCTTTAGTGGTTTTAGCCCACCCCGCCCGCTACAAACGCCCCTTAACTGAGTTGATTCCCGCTGCTGTGGCTCTCGGCATTGATGGGGTTGAAGCGTTCTATGCCTACGGAAATCCCCGACCGTGGCAACCGTCTTTAGAAATCACGGACATGGTTATTGGCTTTGCGGCCCACTACAATCTCCTGCAAACCTGTGGCACCGATACCCATGGCTCCGATATCTTGCGGCGGCTTTAAGACCCATTTAGCCCCAATTGCCCCGTAGCACCGTACTATTGATAAACAAGTCTTTGTAAACGTTTTGTGATATTTCTTCATCTCATTGAGGAGATTGAAAATGCTACCTTTGGGCCCTATTGCTGGAATTGAATCTCTTTTTCAAGGTCTTGCCCCGTTTTACGCGGTCTTAGCCTTGGGCTTTATCGCTGCGGTCAGTTTAGGCTCCGTGGCCTGGTATAACTCCAAGCGCCCGGCCGGTTGGGAAGATAAAGAACGCCCAAACTTCCTCCCGAAAGTAGATGACGAGCCTTAAGTCATTCCAATCATCGCCTCACCTCTTCTCTGCCGCTGGCATTTGATATGCGAAAAACCCTCACTATAACGCTCGAAGAAACTCTATATAACCAGCGCGAAAAATTAACTGGTTCAGATAATATCGGGCAACCTATTGAGTCTCTGGTTACTTTCCAACTATCTGAGTTAGATCTAGCAAAGGCCTATCAAGAACTGGCAGCAGATGAAGCAAGAGAGGCTAAGGCCGTGGAGTGGAGTGAGGCAATGATCGGGGATATCGCGGATGAAGAGGGGTGATGTTTGGTGGGTCGCATTTGCTCCTTCTATTGGTGGGGAGATTCGCAAAACTAGGCCTGCTGTTATCGTGAGTAACAACTATGCCAAGGAGTATCTCAATCGAGTTCAGGGTGTTCCATTAAGTTCACGAATTGATCAGGTATATCCAACAGAGCTAACTATTTTCCTGCATGGGAACCCCAATAAAACTTTAGTTGCTCAGGGTACGACGAGTAGTAAGGCTAGATTCCACAACTTTATTGGAAATCTGTCAGAAATTGGCATGAAAAGAATCCGTAATGCAATCAAAATTCAGCTTTCTTTGGGGTAATTAAAGCCAGTGCAATTATTTTATTTACTCTTGCGTTCGGCCTGGAAAACCGTTGCAGGTGCGGGGTTGGCAGGGTTACTCAATGGGGCTAGTACCGCCGGACTGATTGCCTTAATTAATGCGGCCCTAAATCAAGTTAAAAGTTTAGCAGGGGTTTTACCCTGGGGGTTTGCTGGCCTGGGGTTGTTGTTACTACTGACGCATTTTGCCTCCCAGGTCTTACTGGTGCGAGCCGCCCAACAGGCTGTGTTTCAGATGCGTTTAGTCTTAGGCGGCCGAATTCTGGCTTCTCCCTTGCGGCAACTAGAACAACTGGGAAATGCCCAACTCCTAGCCACCCTAACCGATGATGTGGAAGCTATTGCCCGCTCCTTTTCGGTCTTACCCAATCTTGTTAATGCCATCGCGATTGTTTTGGGCTGTTTGCTCTACATGGCCTGGCTCTCAGTGCCTTTATTTTTTGTCTTAGTTGTTCTGATTGGCTTTGGCACAGGGAGTTATTTATTTCTCGCTGGTAAAGCTCGCCGCTTTTTGACCGCAGCCCGTGAGCAGCAAGATCTACTCTTTCAACACTTTCGCGCCCTGACAGAAGGCAACAAAGAACTCAAGCTGAATCGCCATCGCCGCCAGGCCTTCCTCCAGGAAGAGTTTCAGCCAACCGTTGCCGAAGCCCGCAAACAAAATCAAATTGGGCTGACGGTGTTTGCCATTGCCGCTAGTTGGGGCCAGCTTCTGCTATTTGTCACCATTGGTTTTTTCCTGTTTACCTTGCCCAATCTCTTGGGGGTGGCAGGGCCGGTGATGTCTGGCTATGTGTTGACGATTATTTACTTAATGCTGCCGATGCAACAGGTGATTGATGCAATTCCCGTGCTCAGCCGCGCCAGTGTCGCCCTGACTAAGGTTGAATCCTTGGAGCTAACCCTAGGTGAGCAAACAGCCCAGGTTACCCAGTCTGGAGATTTACCCCCAATGGCGGCCTGGCAAACCCTAGAACTGAGTCACATTCGCCACACCTATCAAACTGGCTCCCAAGATAATCCCTTCACGTTTACCCTTGGCCCCCTCAATCTGAAATTCCAGGCCGGGGAAATGGTGTTTATTGTCGGTGGCAATGGCAGTGGGAAATCCACCTTAGCCAAAATCATCACCGGGTTGTACGAGCCGGAACAGGGAGAAATTCGCCTGGATGGGCAAGTGATTACGCCGGAGTTACGGGAATGGTATCGGCAGCATTTTGCCACAGTTTTCTCGGATTTCTTTTTGTTTGATCGGCTCCTGGGCTTAGAAACAGCGGATCACCTCGACCAGGCCCTGGATTATTTAAAACTCCTGCGGCTAACCCACAAAGTGGAAATTCAGGGGGATCGGCTCTCCACCACAAATCTCTCCCAAGGGGAGCGCAAACGGCTGGGACTATTAACGGCCTATCTGGAAAATCGGCCAATTTATCTGTTCGATGAATGGGCGGCTGATCAGGATCCCATTTTTCGAGACTTTTTCTATACGGAAATGCTGCCCAGCCTTAAAGCACAAGGGAAAACAATCTTTGCCATTAGTCATGATGATCGCTATTTCAACGTGGCGGATCGGGTGATTAAGCTGGATTACGGCAAAATTGAGTCGGATTTAGAAATCCTCGAGCCGGTGAGTAAGTGAATACTGCCAGGCCGGAAACTGCTCTTAAGAGGGAGATTCAACCCCACAGGCTAAACTGGGATGTGGATCACTCAGGCGGCTTAAGATATTCATAGCTCAGGGGATTAATCAGCAACACAAGTCTTTGTCTTCGCTGCGGACTTTTATTTCAGGGTGGGAATATGTCTCAGAACAACAACGTGGCACCTCTGTTAGCTTCCTTTGTCATTACAGTCGGTTTATTAGGGGCCGGGGCCTGGTGGCTGCTGCAATCTAAAAGTAGCCCAGGTGATTCGTTGCGCTCTGGCCCAACTACGCCCCAGGAAGCTGTCACCACCACTAATTCAAGTCCAAACCCAAGTTCTGGCCTGGCGAGTTTTTCCCAAGTATCTAACGTCCCAGCGGGTTTATTTAACTATGGTGGCAGCACAACCTGGGCCCCAATTCGCCTAGAAACTGAAGCAATCCTAAGCCAGGCCTGGCCCGAGTTTCGCTTGCGTTATACCAATCCAACCACAGGCACTCCCGGTTCTGGCAGTGGAATTCGGATGTTAATTAACGATCAGCTAGCCTTTGCCCAATCCTCCCGCCCCCTGAATGAGAAAGAACTCCAGGCAGCCCAACAGCGAGGTTTTCAATTAACCGCTGTTCCCGTTGCGATTGATGGCATTGCCTTTGCCGTTCATCCCAGCCTGCAAATTCCCGGCCTATCCGTTGCCCAAATTAGGGATATTTACACAGGCAAGATCACAAATTGGCAAGATGTGGGTGGCCCCAACTTAGGGATTATCCCCTATTCTCGTCGGCCTGAAGATGGCGGCACCGTTGAGTATTTTATTGAGGAAGTCCTGGGTAAACGCAATCTAGGGGCAAACGTGAAACTAGCGCGGGATACCACCGATGGCATTAGAAAAGTTGCGGCGACTGCCGGTGGAATTTACTACGCCTCGGCTCCCGAAATTGTCGGTCAGTGTACAGTGAACTATCTACCACTGAAAAGCCAGGCCGGAGAATGGGTTCCGCCCTATCAGCCCCCCTTTGTTCCCAGTGATCAATGTCCCGCTCAACGCAATCAACTCAATCAACAGGGATTTCAGAGCGGTGAGTATCCGATTACCCGGAAGCTCTTTGTGATCGTTAAAAAGAATGGACAAGTTGAGCAACAGGCCGGGGAAGCCTATGCCAACTTCCTCCTGACAAATCAAGGTCAAGCGGCGATTACCCAGGCAGGCTATGTGTCTTTACGCTAATGCCAGGCCCGTGCTTTAACTGAGGGGTAAACCCAGCATCGCCCGCACTGTCAACGTGATAAAACTTAGCCCCCCAATCAACACCCCAAGCAGGGCGGCGGCTGTTAGCGGCTTTTTGAACAGCGGCACCAGCGGCTCGACAAAATTCCAGACCACCCCCAGCAAGACCGTGACGAAATAGCGTTGATAGCGAAATACGTTTTGCCAAAAGCCTTCCATTACACCTTAATCCTCACTGTTGCAACGATGACGCGGAGCGAAACCGTTAACTTTAAATGAATCCAGAATTAATCAAGTTGGATCTTAACGTGATCTAAGAATCGCGAAGGGGCAATCCTGGGCGGAGTTCTTGTAACGTTAGATTAAGTAAAGCCGTGTCTGGGGTTTCTTGCCAAGGTGACCCTAACTAACCTGGAGGATTCGGGTTATGGAAATCTGGGAAAGTCTCAAAATTGCAGTGGCCACCCTGAGTGCCAATCGCTTGCGGAGTGGCCTGACTATGCTGGGGATTGTGATTGGCAATGCCTCAGTGATTGCGATGGTCGGGGTTGGCCAGGGGGCTGAACGCTATGCAGCGGGCCAGTTTGAGTCGTTGGGGCCCAATACTTTATTTGTCGTTCCAGGGTCGCCCCAGGCCCGGAATCGCACCTTTGATATCCCGCAAACCTTAGTCCTAGCCGATGCTGAGGCGATCGCCGCCCAGGTACCGACCGTGAAAGAGCTAGCCCCCCAAATTCAAAGTCAACAACGTCTGCTGTTTGGTAATCGTAATCTGACTGGACTGGTGGTGGGGACAACACCGAGCTTCTTAACCGTGCGGAGCTTTGAAGTTGCCCGGGGCCGGTTTATTTCCGCGACCGATGTCACTCGGCAAAATCGGGTCGTAGTCCTAGGCTCAGAAATGGCAAATAAATTATTTGTCCGCCAAAATCCCGTTGGAGAGCAAATTCGGATTAAAGGCCTCACCTTTCAAGTCATCGGGGTTTTGAAAGAAAAAGGGGCGTTTCTAGGCAATAACCAGGACGAAGCCGCCTATATTCCCGTAACTACGATGGCCAATCGCATTGTCGGACAACGTTCTCCCTATGGGGTTCCTTTAACGTTTATTTCCATCGCCGCAACGGATCAACAAAGCATTGATGCCGCGAAATACCAAATTACAAATCTCCTGCGTCTGCGCCACAAAATTGTCAATGAGGATGACTTTACGATTCAAACCCAAAAAGAAGCCTTGGAGATTATTGGGAATATTTCTAATGCCTTGACGTTGATGTTAGCCGCCATTGCCGGGATTTCCCTCCTGGTCGGCGGAATCGGGATTATGAACATCATGCTGGTTTCAGTGACCGAACGCACCCAAGAGATTGGCCTGCGCAAAGCAATTGGGGCCACCCAAAGGGATATCCTCTGGCAATTTATTATTGAGGCAATTATCCTTTCAGCGATGGGTGGCTTAATTGGGACTGGCCTGGGGGTGGGGGGGGTGTTGCTGATCGCTGCGATTAGTCCCCTCGAAGCAGGTGTAGCTCCGGCAGCTGTGGTATTGGCTGTGGGTGTGTCAGGGGGAATTGGTTTATTTTTCGGGGTTGTACCAGCCCGGCGCGCCGCCCAGTTGGACCCAATTGTTGCCCTCAGAAGTGCCTAGAGCCCTGAGACTAAATCGCTGCTTGTGGTTGCCCCACGGCGATTGGCACCTGTTGCCCGTACTGTTCAAAAACCACGGTTGGGGTTGGCCCATAGGCGGAAATATTGGTCACCCGGACATCATTGGCGAGGATATCTCCGACCTGAACTGTGCGGGTTACGGCTTCACCGGGGGCGAGGATAATAGCCTGAGGCCCACCTGCGACTAGGGCGACACCAAAAACTTTAACCGCTTGAGCATCTTTGGGTTCTGGAGGTTTTGGCCGGGCAATCGGTAACTGTCCCCCAGGCCGACCATTGACACTACCAGGCCCACCGGGGGGAACAATATCGGGGGTTTTGGGCGGCCGGACATTGGAAAAAGGGTTAGACCGGCCAACCTCTTGATCTTTAGTCAGGATTTCAACCCGTGCCCCAGGGTTAGTTGGGGGAGTTAAGTTTCCCAAGACACTCGGCTGAGTCGGGGCAGCAGCTACTGGGGTAGTTTCTGGAGCAACACTGGGAGTAGCTTCCGGGGCAGCACTGGGTGACGTTTCTGGGGCAGGCTCGACCACAACCTCGGAACCACCACCGAAGAAGCCACATCCCGTCATCAGACCCGCAGAAAGCCCTGTAATCAGAACAAAACCTATTTTCTTAGACATTAACTCTGTCCTCACACCCTGTTTCCAATACCAACTACAGCTTGGCCTGGTAATTTGAATCAGTTTTGACCACATTTATTTACCCTAAATTATGATTTTAAGATGGGGTTATGCAATCAATAGCATTAGTATTAAATAATTCAGCCTTATCATTGCTTGACTACTGACCATTTTAGTTAATTGGCACAAGCTCGACAAATTGTCACAAACAGACATCACAATCTCAAAAGTGTCACAAGCAATCCCTCTTTGTTGGTCTGAAACTGGTTTCTAGAGTGCTCTAATAACTAACTACTAGCTTGGAACTGGCTTGGATAAAGTAACACCAACTCAGCTAAAGCTCCAGTCCTTTAGTTCTTGGTATTGGTCATAATTCTTAAACTCTCTCGTTAGTGACACCAGCAGTCGTGGCCCAGGCCCATGTTAGGATCAAAAGACTCTTGGTTGGGAAAATCCGGTAGGATTCCGGTACTGTGCCGCAACTGTAAACTCAGGTAATTCGGGACAGCAGATTACTTGGGCGAGTCAGAATGCCAATTGAGAATGTCATGGTCGTTTAGCCATCTCTGCGGTTCACAGGGATCAGGTGTCACCTTTGTCAACAGCGCAATCAACCTTAACCCCAACCACATCCCCCGTTTGCCCAGGCCTATTTTATCGCGTGGCAGCGGCTGATGGGCTATTGGTGCGGGTGCGGATTCCGGGCGGGCGACTCTCAGCCATGCAAGGGCAGGGCCTGGTTGCTTTTGCGGCCTCTCTGGACTCCCGGATTTTTCAACTCACCAATCGGGCTAATCTTCAATTGCGGGGTGTGCAGAATGTTCCCGATACGGCTGGTTTAGCCAAGTTACAAACACTTCGACTAGCTGCCCAAAAGCCTGCTGTGGATGTTCTGCGTAACATGATGATCAGCCCCTTAGCGGGTCTAGATGCCACGGAAGTAGTCGATTTTTCCGCTTGGTTGCCCGCACTCGAAGGGTTCTTAGAGACTCAGCCTGGCCTGGAGCAGTTACCCGCCAAGTTTTCCATTGGCTTAGACGGAGGAGGACAGGCCAGTATTGGGCAGCGGTCGCCCCAGGCCTCAGAGCATCGCTATCACGAAATTCAACTGACAGCGGTACAAGTCCCAACTCCTGAAGGCTTTACTACTGCCCTACATTTGACCTTTGGCGTTGATAAGCGGATCATTGACCCCGATATTTTTGTGCCTCCTGAAGCTGGCCTGGCTTTGATTAAATCCTTAATTCTGGCTTATCTCGACTACCTCCAGGCCCCGCCTTGCCCACCTAGAACCAGATTGCGCGAGATTTTGGCCGATTGGGGTGTAGCTCGATTTTTAGACCAGGCCCAGATTTACTGCCCCATTCCCCTAGTACCGCAACCGTTGCAGTTATCCCCGCCAATCCAGGCCAGGCAGCAATATCTTGGGGTTCATCCCCAGTCCCAGTCAGACTTAGCCTTCATCAGCCTTGGGTTTCCCCAGGGGCAGATCTCCGTGGCCCAATTGCAGGCTCTAGTAGAAGTAGCTTCCAGCTATGGCACAGGCGAATTACGTCTTACCCCCTGGCATTCCGTGTTCTTAGTGAATATTCCCCAAGTCCAGATTCCCCAGGCCATTACCGAGTTAAACCAATATGGGTTTTCAATAGAGTCAAACATTACTCAGGGAATTGTTGCCTGTACGGGTCAACCCGGATGTACCGCCGCCCAAACAGATACGCAACACCATGCCCAGGCCCTCGCCCACTATCTTCACCCCCTTAACCTACCCCGTCCCGTGAATATTCATCTGACGGCTTGCCCCAAGGCCTGTGCCCAACCCAGCCCAGCTGAGATCACGCTTTTAGGAATGCCCAACCAAGAGTATCGCCTCTACCGGGGGGATTTTCGGGATAACCAGGCCCGACTGCTGACTGAGCAACCCTTAGAAGCCCTGCTGCCCTTAATTCGGGATCTGGTTACCGCCCAATGTTCCTCCCCCGCCTCGCCACCATGAGCTACGACTATATCCGGGATGGCACGGAAATTTATCGTCAGTCCTTTGCCACGATTCGCGCAGAAACTAACTTAACTGGCCTGGAACCGGGGCTAGCCCAAGTGGCGGTGCGGTTAATTCATGCCTGTGGCATGCCCGATATTGTCAAGGATTTAGCGGCCTCTCCAGACGCGGTGGCCATTGGGCGCGGGGCCTTAAACCAGGGTGCGCCTATCCTCTGTGATGCCCAAATGGTGGCCTGGGGCGTAACTCGTCAGCGTTTACCCGCCGATAATTTAGTTCTGTGTACACTGCACGAGCCGGATGTCCCAGGCCTGGCGACTCAGATTGGCAACACCCGCTCCGCTGCAGCGATTGAATTCTGGCGGCCCCATTTAGCCGGGGCGGTAGTCGCCATTGGGAATGCCCCAACCGCGTTGTTTTATCTCTTGGAACTTTTGGCTCAGGGGGTTGCTCCACCCGCATTAATTCTCGGATTTCCAGTGGGCTTTGTCGGGGCCGCCGAGTCGAAACAGGCCTTGGCCACCCATCCACACAAGATTCCGTTTATCACAATCCATGGACGGCGGGGGGGAAGTGCCATGGCCGCTGCGGCAGTGAATGCCTTGGCCTGTGAGGCTGAGCTATGAATCAGAACTCTACCCCATTTGGCAAACTCTATGGCCTGGGGATTGGGCCGGGGGATCCAGAATTATTAACCCTGAAAGCCCATCGGATTCTGACCACAGTTCCCGTCATCGCCTACCCCTGCATGGAAAACGGCAAAGTCTTGGCGCGGGCCATTGTGGCGAGTTATCTGCAACCGCATCAACTGGAATTACCCATGCCTCTACCCTTCAGTGTCGAGCGTTCTTCCCAACCCTATTACGATCTAGCGGCTGCCAAAATTACGACGCATTTGTTGGCTGGGCAAGATGTTGCCGTCTTGTGTGAAGGGGAACCGATGCTCTATGGCAGCTTTATGTACCTCTTGCAACGGTTAGCCCCCCGGTTTTCGACAGAAGTTGTCCCCGGAATTTCGTCCACCTTAGCTGCGGCGGATATGCTGAGGGTGCCGTTGACCTTTCGCAATGATGTCTTAACCATGATTCCCGCAACTTTAGACGTGGAACATTTACGAACTCGCTTAGCAACCATTGATGCCGCAATTATTCTGAAGGTGGGGCGACATTTTGCCAAGGTGTATCAAGTCTTGTCAGAACTCAATCTGCTCGACCGGGCCCACTACATTGAATATGCAACCCAACCGACACAGCAAATTCGCCCGATTCGAGACTTAAAACCTGAGACTGTTCCCTATTGGTCGCTGATTGTCATTCCCAGCCAGAATCAATACGACTAGGGCTGCTGAGGGTGGAGATCAACAAAGAGCGAATCTTGATCGGCTTGGGTTTTGACCCGCCATTCGGCAAATGTCGCCCGTTGTCCCTGGATGCCAAACGGCTGAGGCGCATAACTGAACCAACGATTGGCCTGGGATTGCAAGCTGTCTAAAAAAGCCTCGGCATTGAGGGTTGAAACTAACCACTCCTGGGCCCGGGTAGCCATAATCCAGTTATTTTTGAGGTGCCAATTACGGGAAATAAAGGTTTCCGTAGTATTTTTTTCGGGAATTTTAATATTGCGGATATATAAATCTCGAATACCAATTTGGGGCCCCAGATTACCGGCAATAACGTTATTTTCTAAGGTGACATTCGCCGCAGCCCAAGCAAACAGGCCTGGGGTTTGTAAATACTTATCGCCGACACTGTAGTTGCCAATAATGACCGAATCTTTGACAGTAATTGGCCCAGGCCCCGCTTCAATAAATAAGCCAGTCACCGCATTACCCATAAATTGCGATTGGTCAATCACAACCTCTTGGTAATCACTGTCGAACCAAAGCCCAGCTGAGTAGTTATTAAGGGCGCGGTAATTGTTAAATCTGGCTCGTCTCAAATAGAAATATTTTTCCCTGGCATCCCAATCGTACCAACCCGCTAATTTTCCCCGCCAATTGTTGCCGCGAGATTCCACCTGTTCAACTATCAAATCAGAAATAAACGCGCCGCCCAGGCCGCGCATACCATTATCAGCACTGAGTGAATGAGCAACTGTGATGCCTTGAGTATGGTCAATATTTAAGCCTGCCCAATTATTCTCAAAAAACTGGCAATGTTCGATATTAATATTTTTAGACTGATTAACATTTAAAGCCCCAGTAAATGTCCCACCATAGTGCTCAAAGATCAGATTCTCAATGAGGATGTTTTCGGCCTGGTCTAGAGTTAAACCATTCCGGCGAGTGCTGACTTCCACCTGGGCGGTTTCGGGATCAATTTTCTCTGGCAGAGCAATCCGAATTTCCTGATGGGCTTCATCAATGGCAAACTGTCCAGGCTTTAGTTCAGTCCCCACCAGCCCAGGTTCGAGTCGCTGTTGATTAATCCAGGCCAATTCACCGCGCTGCATTAACAAGGGAAAATCTATCTCATGCTCCAGCCAAGGATTTCCCGAAAAGCCCCAAACAAAGGGCCAATCATGGCGATAAATTCCTGGCTGTTTCGTGGATGTCCAATCCGTCCAGGCCTCTCCTCCAGTAAAAATGACTGTCCCTAGGGAGGCCGTAGTTAAGGTGATTGGCGGTAAGGGTTTACCCTGTCCATCAGCACTGGATCGCAAGATCCCGGTTTGGTGGTAGTGACCAGGGGCAAAGATCAGTGTGACGGCACTTCCCTGCGCTTGTAAGATTTGGGCCTGGTTCAGACTGGCCTGGAGATCACTTTCTGGGGTGAGCTGGAAAACCTGCACCGGACTTTGCGCTCGACTGCTGCTACCGCTCCAGGCCCAGACCCCAATCAGGAGAATGAGCAAGCTCCAGAACCAACCGGACAGCCAGGGGAAATTCAGTTTAAATCCCCATGCGCGCAAAACAAACCTTCAGGCTTTCATCCAAGACCGTATCCGCCCGCTGTTGGGTCACACTGAGAGGCTGATTATTGGTTTTAGCTTTGGCCATGTCGCGAAACTCTTCGTAGGTGACCCGCTCTTGAATGTAGTTCAGCGTACATTGGCAGTAACGTTTAAAAAACTGTTCAGAGACAAAAGGCGGGGCCTGGGTTTTAGCTTTTTCCACACAAGCGGTCAGGTATTTCTCCGATTGCTCTGGTGTATAGCCCGGGAATTGAGTTGCCGCCCAGGCCAGGGAAGGTAAACCGAAGGCAATTAAGGTTGTGGTTAAAAACAGACGCATGTCACACCGTAACTTCAAAAAAGTATGAGGCAACCCCTACTTTACCTGTTTCAGTTACCCCCGACTGCTTGACTGGCCCAACTCACTGCGATGTTCCCCTGGTTGACAGATGGCCTTGGTTATTTACCGCAAGCTATTTGGGCCTAACTATAAAACCGCTCCTTCTGCTGTTTGCGAGTTAACTCCATCAGGGTGCGATGGGTGCCCTTTTCTGGCTCATCTGGGGCTGGTTGGCGTTGTTTATAGGTACCATCGGGCTGTAGCTCCCAGGCCTGGCGATTATCACTCAACATCAAGTCCAAAATCCTCTTTAACTCATTGGTAATGTGAGGGTCTGAAATCGGGATAATGGCTTCTACCCGTCGGTCTAGGTTCCGAGAACGCCAATCAGCACTGCCAATAAAAAATTCCGGGTTGCCGTTGTTGCCAAAATAGAAAATCCGTGAATGTTCTAAAAAGCGACCAATCACACTGATGACTCGGATATTTTCACTCACACCTGGCACACCCGGCCGAATACAGCACATCCCCCGAATAATCAGATCAATCGCCACCCCGGCCTGGGAAGCTTGATAGAGGGCCCGAATAATTGCTCCATCGGTAATTGCATTCATCTTGGCCATAATCCGCCCCGTCCCGCCCCGTTTCTGAACTTGCATCTCCCGCTCAATCAGTTCCAGCATCCGATCCCGCATAGTGACAGGGGCAATCAGCAATTTCCGATAGGCCCGTTGACGAGAATACCCAGTCAGGAAGTTAAATAAATCCGTTAAATCCGCCCCCAAATCCTGACAGGCCGAAAATAGGCCTAAATCCTCATAGAGTCCGGCGGTTTTCGGATTGTAGTTGCCAGTGCCAATGTGAACATAGCGGCGAATTTCCCCGGCTTCTTGGCGCACGACTAACAGAGTTTTGGTGTGGGTTTTCAGACCGGGAACCCCATAGACCACATGCACGCCGACTTTTTCTAATTTTCTAGCCCAGTTAATATTATTTTCTTCATCAAACCGGGCCTGGAGTTCTACCAAAACCGCCACCTGTTTGCCATTTTCCGCCGCCGCAATCAGAGCCTTGACAATCGGGGAGTCCCCAGAGGTGCGGTAGAGGGTCATTTTAATTGCCAACACCTTGGGGTCATAGGCCGCCAGCGTAATGAAGCGCTGCACCGTACTGGCAAAGCTGTGGTAGGGATGATGGACTAATAAATCCCGTTCCCGAATCAAACTAAAGAGTTCCGCGGCCGCCGCTTCCCAATGTTCTGATTCAATATTTGGGTCAAAATTATTGATCGCAACGCGGGACTCCCGTTCGTCAACCCGTTGAAAACTTGGCGGATTCAAAGGATGCCAACTGGGGTCTTTGAGTTCTGGTAAGGGCAAATCTAGAAGAGAAAATAAATTATTCAGACAAAACAGCCCTTCAATGTCATAGACATCGCTTTCTTCCAGGTCTAGTTCCTCAATCAGAGTCTGTCGAATCACCGGCGGGAGATTTTTCTGGACTTCCAGGCGCACCACGGAGCCGAACCGCCGCTTACGAATCTCTTTTTCAATGGCAATTAACAAATCATCGGCTTTATCGGTCTCTAGTTCCAAGTCAGCACTGCGGGTAATCCGAAAGGTGTAGTGATTAATAATCGTCATCCCCGGAAATAATGACTCCAGATTGTAGGCAATGACTTCCTCCAGGGGCACCCCAATCCAGGTGGCTTTGGCATATTGGTCTGGCCGAGATAGGGTATGGGGCAAGCTAATAAACCGGGGAAAGCCGCGGGGAACTTTGACTCGGGCTAACATCTCTTGGCCACTACTGGGATCCTGCACAACCACCAGTAAATTCAGGCTAAGGCTGGAAATGTAGGGAAAGGGATGGGCCGGGTCAATCGCTAGGGGTGTCAGAATCGGGAAAATTTGATTAATAAAGTATTGATGGAGATAATGCTGTTGCTCGCTATGGAGATCGGCAAAATGCAGGAGAAACACGCCCGCTTGGGCCAACCGTGGCCGTAACTCCAGTTCAAAATAGCGGTGTTGCTCTGTGACGGCCGGCAACAATTGTTCTCGGATTGCCATCAGCTGCTCTTGCGGTGGAATGCCATCAGCCCCGCCCAAGGTAACCCCACTTTCCACCTGTTGCTTTAGACCAGCCACCCGAATCATAAAAAATTCATCCAGGTTGGAGCTATGAATGGCCATGAATTTCAGGCGCTCGAGCAGCGGCGTGCGGGGATCATAGGCTTCTTGCACCACCCGTTTATTAAACTCCAGCCAGCTTAAAGCCCGATTGAAATAGTAATGACTGGATTTCAGATCAATGTCTGTGGGTTCAACCATGGTCGTTGGGAGTGGGGCGGAGTTGCTCTGATCAGAATAACTAAATTCGCAGGGGGCTGGGGTTTCGTTCATGTTATCGCTCAAAAAAAAGCTGGGCACTCAGGTCAAAGCGCGCTCAAGCATGCGTTAATAGTCTCTCAGTTGATTGTTATAATTCGATTAAGGTTAAACCGATAAATAATCATTGGGCTGGTTTTGGGATCGGATTGATGGTGACCTTAATCTATTCTGAGGAATTTCTGAATCACCAAACAGGCCCCTATCACCCGGAGCGGCCCCAGCGGTTAACGGCAATTGTTGAGGCCCTAAAAAGTTCGGCCTGGGCAACCCAACTCAGATGGCAAGCTCCGACACCCCTGACTGAATGCCATCCCCAGGCCTGGATCGAACAGGTTCATTTCCCCGCTTACCACCAGGCCCTGAAAAGATTAGTTGCAGGGTTAAAGCCAAATCAGCGGGGCCATGTAGATCCCGATACGGTGGTTTCTGCCCAAAGCTATGACGTGGCCTGCCTAGCGGTTAATGCTTGGTTAGATGGAATTAAAACCACCCTGGAAACCGAACGCCCCAGTTTTGTCCTCGCCCGCCCACCTGGCCACCACGCCCTACCTGAACGCTCCATGGGATTTTGTCTATTTGCCAATGCGGCGATCGCGGCCCACTATGCTCTCAGCCTACCTTTTATTAACCGAGTTGCGATTTTAGATTGGGATGTTCACCATGGCAACGGCACCCAGGCCTGTGTGGAGTCTTTACCAACTATCGCCTATGCATCCTTGCATCAATCTCCCCATTACCCCGGTACCGGGGCCGCCCACGAGCAGGGAGATCACAACAATGTTTTAAATATTCCGATGGCAGCCGGGAGCACGGGGGTGGATTATGCCCAGGCCATGGAGTCTGAAGTGATTCCCTTCTTACAAGCATTTCAACCCGATATCCTCATTATTAGTGCTGGCTATGATGCCCATCAAGATGATCCCTTGTCCGAAACTCTCCTAACCCCAGAAGACTACGCCCACTTTACCCAGGCCTGCTTAGAGTTAACGCCGCGCTTGGTTTTTGGGTTAGAGGGGGGATACGATTTACAGGGCCTGGCGGATTCCGTGGTGGCTACAATCCAGGCCTGTTTGGAGTAGCTTCGTCTGGAGTCCATTCAGCTTACCCAATGGGCATAAATATCCAAATTTATTTAGTTGACAAAAATCTGTCCAGGATATGGTGTTTGCTTCACTTGAGAGGACAGTTCTGTTTCTATCATTCAGACTGCTAGAGTATGAGACTTTCCAAGTGTTTAGCAACTTAACCTATAGTCATTTCTGCCCAAACTGGGACAGGCAACCCGACCGCCCATCAGGGTTTCCAGTATTTTCGTGTTTCAGTCTTAAGCGACATGACCATATTGGTTGACTCTTCCTCAACCTGAAGCTAGGAGGCGATAGCCAATATCTCGGCGGCAGTAGGCGTTAGGGAAGTGAATCTGGTCAACGGCTTTATAGGCCTGCGCTAGGGCCGCGTTAACATCCAGGCCCCGTCCAACGACGGTTAAGACCCGCCCCCCATCCGTAAAGAGTTGGCCATTGGCGGCCCGTGTCCCGGCCTGGAAAACTAGGGCAGTGGCTTGGGCGGCGGTAACCCCAGTAATTTCATCCCCTTTCCGAAAATGGCCGGGATAGCCCCCCGCTGCCATGACCACCCCCATCGCCATTTCCTCAGCCCAGGCCAAGTCTCCTAATGCGGCTAAATTCCCCTGGACACAGGCCAACAATACATCTAGCAATGGCGTTTGCAACAGGGGTAAAACCACCTGGGTTTCCGGATCCCCAAATCGGCAATTAAACTCAATCACAAAGGGTTCGCCACCTGGGGTAATCATTAATCCGGCATAGAGAACGCCTCGGTAGTCAATCCCGCGGGCCTGGAGAGCATGGAGGGCGGGTTCCAAGATGCGGCTTTGAATTTTACCGATTAACTCAGGTGTCACCCAAGGCACTGGTGCATAGGCTCCCATCCCACCCGTATTTGGCCCCGTATCCCCTTCCCCAATCCGTTTATGATCTTGGGCCGGCACCAAGGGCCGAATCACCTGCCCATCCGTCAGCGCTAAGACTGAAATTTCTTGCCCGATTAAGCACTCTTCAATGACGACCCGACTCCCCGCTGCCCCAAATTCCCCGCCAAAGGCAGCTTCAATCGCTTCAATGGCTTCTGGAATGGAACTCGCGACGGTGACCCCTTTGCCCGCGGCCAGGCCATCCGCTTTGACGACTATTGGGGCGGTTTGGGCCCGAACATGGGCAATGGCAGGACTGGCGGCTGCAAAAACGGCGGCTTTAGCGGTGGGAATGTTGGCATCTAGCATCAGTTGCTTGGCCCAGGCCTTGCTCGCTTCAATTTGGGCTCCGGCTTGGATCGGGCCAAAGGCTGAAATCCCGGCAGCTTGGAGGCGATCGACTAATCCCAGGGCTAAGGGAACTTCCGGGCCAACGACAACTAAGCTAGCCTGCTCATCCAGGGCCAGTTGAGTAATATCGACTAAATCCGTGGCCTGGATCGGGATATTTTGGCAGCGATTAAGGGTCGCAGTTCCACCATTGCCCGGACAACAAAATACCTGTTCAACCTGAGGAGATTGCAGTAAGGCCCAGGCCAAGGCATGTTCCCGTCCACCGCTACCGACAACAATAATCTTCACAATCCTGCCGATCCAATCCAATCACATCTGGAAAAATTGTCCCATAGGCTTAACTTCAGGAGGGCTTACGGGGGGGCAAGGCAATCGTGATCACCTGGAATTGGTTCCTCGAATTGGTGTTTAAGACGGGATTGTAGCTCACTGAGTTGGGCCTGGGTATCCGCTGGGCAACGGGGGCAAGGTAGATCGAGATTGGGCCAATTTTCTAAGCCAGCACAGGGACAGTTAAATGGCGATAATCCATTTTGGGGCAGGGCAATCGGCATCTCACAGCGGGCACAGTGGATAATTTCCCAGTGATGTTGACGCAATTGGGCAATGGTTTCGTGGGTGCCGTCTAAGTAACAATCCCCGGCCTGGCCAGAAATGATCCGCTGCCAAAGAGCTTCAAACTCTGAACTATACCCCCCTGGCACTAAGACAGAACCAGGACAAATTCCCGGCTGACCAGATTTGAACAATAGTTTTTTACCGAGTTGAAACCAATGGGCTAAGTAGGCTTTAACGGGATCTTGGTTTGTCAGTTGCGTGTAATCGGGTTGCACAGTCCGCTCCCCAGAACCTTGACATCTGTCCTTAGCCTAGTCTGCTGATCTCCAGGCCAGGGGATTTAATCCACTTTATTTAACCTTTGTCCTTTTTTTATTTCGCCATATTTTATCAATAACAAGTTCGGGGTCGGGGATTTATAAGAAAAATAATCACCAGCGATAGTCAACTGATAATTCAAAGGATAGAAGCCAGCCTTGATTTGCATAGTCTTGAATCAGATTCGCCAAGTACTCCTGATAATCAGCTATCAATATCATTCAATAGATTCAAGCTCTTGCAAAGATTTAGTTAATGCTTGTTTGATCAAAAACTCTCCTTTCCATGAAATATATTCATCATCTTGGCCCTCTAGATCTTGTGCAGTTCTATTTACAAAAAAGTATTCTGAGGAAGTTTTATATTTTTGCTCAAATTTTTCCAATAGATTATTGGTTTTAACTAGAGAACGTCTGAATCGTTGGATTTCAGATTCAATTGCGGATTGGATCAAGCCCTTAGCATGATCGCGATTACTTTCATTGGTAGTGATTCGGAATTGCCGCATAGGGTTAACTCTCTTGAATCCTAAGGGGTATCTACCTCTTCCTTAACTTAGCAAAACCCCAGGCCAGGTCAGTTTGGTTCAATTTTAGTCGGGGCGTTGATGACATCTTCTAAGACCACATAACGATTGCGGCCCTGTTGTTTGGCCTGGTAGAGGGCATCATCGGCATTTTTGACCCAGGCCCCGCTGGGAGTTCCTGGTCTTGGGACAGCAGCATGAATGCCAATACTGAGGGTGATTTGAGAAGAAATACTCGAAGCAGGATGGTGCAGGGCTTTAGCGGCCATCAGGGTTTGAATTCGTTGAGCAATCACTATCGCTCCAGGGGCATCGGTTCGGGGCAAAATCACGGCAAATTCTTCTCCGCCATAGCGAGCGACTAAATCGGAAGTGCGATGAATGGCCTGGGATAAAACCGTTGCAACCTGGTGTAAACAGAAATCTCCGGCCTGGTGGCCAAGGGTGTCGTTATAGAGCTTGAAATAGTCAATATCCAGCATTAATAAAGCTAGGTGCTGACTTTCGCGAAAGGCGATTTGCCATTCTCGTTCCAGGGCCTGGTCAAAGTAGCGGCGATTATAGACACCAGTTAAAGCATCAATTTGAGTCAGGCGTTCCAGTTCAGTATTTGCTTGTTCCAATTGGGTCTGGATTTCCTTGAGCGGAGTAATGTTGATGTTCAGTCCCGAAATCCGAATTGGCTCCCCCGACTCGTCATACTCAACATTGCAGGTTTCTAACATCCAGGCGTAGCTGCCATCGGCATTTCTCAGGCGAAATTCAGTTTGCAGGGGGTGGCCAGTACGAATTGTTTCTTCAACTTCTTGGCGGACTCGTTCGCAATCTTCAGGATGGAGCAGTTCAAAGAACGTATCTTGATGTTTATTCAGGCTATTGAGTTCGTAACCGAGGACAAGTTCCCAGGAATTAGACCAATTTGTTTCGCCAGTTTTGATATTCCGTTCCCACCAATGGGTTGATGTGGATTCGAGGGCCATCCTCAGGCGTTGTTCACTTTTTTGCAGGGCTTCTTCAATCTGTTTGCGTTCGGTAATATCCAGGTTAATCCCACTCATCCGAATTGGGCGGCCGGTTTCATCCCGTTTGAGAGTCCCCGTGACCATAGTCCAGCAGATGGAGAGATCCGGCCGAAGAAAGCGAAACTCTAAACGATAGGGGGCATTATTGACAAAAGTATTTTCAATGGCAGCCGCAACAAAATCTTGATCTGCTGGGTAAACTAACTCACAAAATCCCTCTAGCGTGTGGCTAAACTCTTGCGGCTCACGCCCAATCATAGTGTAGAAGTTTTCAGACCAAGTCACTGTGTCGCTGAGAATATCCCAGTTCCACCAACTAATTCCGGTAGAGCTTAAGGCGAGTTGCAGACGTTCTTCACTTTTTTGCAGAGCTTCCTCGGCTTGTTTGCGTTCGGTAATATCCAGGTTAATCCCGCTCATCCGAATTGGGCGGCCGGTTTCATCCCGTTTGAGAGTCCCCGTGGCCATGACCCAGCAAATCGTCTGATCGGGATGGAGAAAGCGAAATTCAACCCGGTAAGGTGCGTTGTTGACTAAAGTGGCTTGGATGGCGGTATTGACCCGCTCTTGATCCTCTGGATAGACACAACTAAAAAAGCTTTCGATGCGTGGAGGGCAATTTTGCGGAGTCCGGCCAACCATTGGGTAAAAATTATCAGACCACTCAATGGAATTATTAACAATGTCCCAATCCCACCAACTTGTGACGGTTGATTCCAGGGCAAAGCGGAATTTTTCTTCACTTTTTTGCAGGGCTTGCGTCCGGGCGGCGACTTCTTGGCTGAGGATGGCGTTATAGTTTTCTAAAATTTCTTCAACGTGTTGGCGATCCGTAATATCTAAAAAGGCAACAAGGGCTGCTTCTATGGTGCCGGCCTGGTTATAGAGGGGGGTGCTGCGGACGGCGAAGACGTGTTTATTTTCACCAGTGCGGACTTCGATATCCTCAATTTCCGTAATTTTGCCTTGGAGAGCTTGAACAGCGGGGAGTTTTTCGGTGGGGTAGAGTTCGCCTTTCCCGACTTGGTAGAGGTGGAAGTCTTGATTGAGAGTGTGGGTGCCGTGAAAGTCAGGCAGTTTTTCCAGGCCTAGGAGCTTCAGTCCTGCTGGGTTCATGTAGCTCAGTTGGCCATCAGGTTCATGAATTCCCACGCCAACCGGCAAAGCATCGAGAATTTGGGCTAAGTGGGTGCGTTGTTCATCCAATTCCCGATTTGAAATTTGGAGTTGGCTGAGGGTTTGCTGGATTTTTTCGGTCATCTCCCTAAAGGCGAGATGCAAATCCTGAATTTCTTTAATCGGAATTACTTTCTGGGGTGCGGATTCAGGCTCATCAGTGAGAGTTTTAGTTTTTTTCTGGAGCTTTTTGATGGGACGAATAATGGCCTGGGCAAGGCTGAAGTTGATCAAGGAGAGAATCAGAATGAGTAAGGCGCAAATCAAGAGAGTGAGGTGTAAATTGTCCTGCCCAGCTTGAGTAAACTCTTTTTCAGAAATTGCGGTGACTAAAAGCCAAGATAGACTCGGATCAAAGTTGAGGCGTTCAAATTTAGCAAAGTAGCGTTGTCCGTTTAGCTGAAAAGATAAAAGTTTAGATTCACCGGGTTTGAGGGTCTTGGCCTGGGGCAGGAGAGGTTGCAGGGCGGCAATCACAGGATGACGACTATCTTTGAGTTGACGGCGTTTGAATTGATAGGTTTTCCCAGGCCCAGTGCGAGTAAAAAAGTAAGGATCTTCTGGAATTGAGCTACCAATTAAGTGTCCGTCCGGCTCAGAAATTAAGACGAGGGCATTGGCCTGGAGTTTTTGTTGCCTAAGCAGGTTATAAAGCTGCTGAAACCGAAGAGTACTGACAAAGATTGTTTCAACTTTTTTTGTTTTGGGGTTTATTATGGGGGCGTAGGTGCTGATGACCAAGCTGTAGCCGTCACGGCTGATATAGGGCTGACTCCAGGAGTTGGGATTAATATTTTGGATGCTGCGATACCAGGGCCAATCATTCAGGGTAAAAGGTTTTACGGTTTGTAAATCTGCCAGCTTTTGCCCAGCTAAATTCACGCGGGAAATTTGCAGTTCATTGGGGCGGTTCGGTTGAATGACTTCTAATTGATATTCATTGGGTGGGGTACCAAAGCGATTTAAACGAATCGTATAGCCGCCAGTTTGACTTACACCAAGGGCAACAATATTTGGGAAGTTTTCCAGTTGAATGAGAAAGGCTTTCAGAATTTCTGCATAGCTGGATTTAATGTTGCTCATGGATGCAAAATCTTGATTAATCTGATTCAGGTGAATGGCACTCTCTAACTCATCGTTAATAGTGACGGCAACTCTTTGGCTAGTTTCGGAGGTAATAACTTTGACTAAATCTTCAACAGTTTGGTGTTTAGAGCGATTAGATAGCCAGATAATCAGGCCCAGGGAAGGGAGAATTTGGGCAATAAATAGGCCAATGAATAATGTCCGGAGGGAGCGCGGCTGCCGTAGTTTTGTAAAAAAAGACCAAACATCAGACCCGGCCATGTTCTATTTATATTTCTTAATAATTTCAATAGAATTTTAATATTGTGAATCGAGCAACGTGACTTTCATGATTCACTTGGAAATTTCATGTGCAAAGACTTTCACTAGATTTCCTGCATTGAGTTTAACAGTCTTAGCAAAGAGTTTCTTCTGTAAAAATACGGTAATTACTCTGGCTTAATGTATCGTCAAACTTATATCAGTAGATAAATCAAGCTCTTACGCACAAAGACATTGATAGCGCATTCCAGGTTGTTGCTGAATGAGTCCTAGCAGTTCCAGTTGTAAAAGTGCACTCGATACGACTCCGGCATCAATCTGGCTGGCCTGGGCAATCAAATCAAAGGGAATTCCGTTAGCTTCTCCTTGGTTGAGTTGAATCAGGTGATCTAGTACCTGGTCTAAGTGGGGTTCCAGTGGAGGCCTGGGGATGCGGTTAGATGGTGTCGGGGCCTGGTGTGATTTGGTTGGTGGGAAGTCTAATAATGGGGTGCGGCCCAAGAGTTCGAGTAAATGCCCTTCGCCTAAAATGACTTGTGCCCCCCGATTGAGCAAACTGAGACAGCCAATGGCCTGGTCGTTATCCAGCATTCCCGGCAAGACATAAATATCCCGGCCGTACTCGTTAGCCATATCTGCGGTAATTAAAGCTCCAGATCTGCGCGGGGCTTCCAAAATCAAAATTGCCCGTGACAGGCCAGCAATAATTCGATTTCGGCGGGGAAAGTGAGTTCGATCTGGGGGTGTTTGGGCGGGATATTCACTGACAATTAAGCCTGTTGCGGCAATTTGACTGTATAAATCTCGATTGCGCGGCGGATAAACCAGATCAACACCCGTACCTAAAACTGCAATCGTGCGACCGTTGCCCTCTAAACACCCCCAATGGGCCTGGGTATCAATTCCTTCCGCTAAACCCGACACAACAACAAACCCATGTCTGCCTAGGAGTTCTGCCAATCGTCTTGTCCAACGTTTGCCATATTCTGTGGGTTCCCGCGTCCCAACCATCGCCACCATCGGAATTTGCCCGTAATTTTCGGCAGGATTAACTTGGCCTGTGTAGTACAGAATCGGGGGTGGATCGGGAATTTCGGCTAAGGTGCGGGGATAGTCGGGGTCGGAAAGTGTCCAAAACTGGGGATTTTTCGCTTGATGCTTGTCCAAAAGTTCCGCAGGGTTAGTTTGAGCGCGATAGGTTTTTAACGATTCCAAAACTTTCGGGCCAATCCCTTCCACCTGGGCAATTTGACCGAGATCCGCTGACCAGGCCCCGGACATGGAGCCAAATTTTTGCCAGATGCGCTTGAGTAAGACCGGCCCTAATCCCGGCACACTTGCCCAGGCCAACCAATATCCGGTTTCGGCTGATGGACTCATAGAAAAAACTTAGGCTGAGGCGGGCATGACCGGATTGGGTTTTGTAAAGCTGAGTTTATTGTGTTGGCAATCCACGACAATTTCATCCCCCGCCCCATAGGTTTCGGCTAAGATTTCATTGGCAATGGGGTTTTCCACTTCCCGTTGAATTGCTCGCTTCAGGGGCCTGGCTCCATAGACTGGATCAAAGCCAGCATCCACCAAATGATCCAAGGCCGCATCGGTAAAACTGAGTGAGATTTTTTGTTCGGCTAGTAATCGGTGGACTCGTTTCAGTTGAATTTTGATAATTTGCCGTAATTCTTGGCGATTGAGGGCATGGAACAAAATTAAATCATCCACCCGATTGAGAAACTCTGGTCGGAAATGGCCTTGTAAGACCTTCATCACCCGCCCCCGCATTTCCTCATAGCGCGTCTCATCTCCGGCAAGATCCAGAATATGCTCGCTGCCAATGTTGCTGGTCATGACAATCACGGTATTGCAAAAGTCAATGGTTCGCCCTTGGGAATCCGTAATCCGGCCGTCATCCAGCACTTGCAGCAGAACATTAAACACCTCCGGATGCGCTTTTTCCACCTCATCAAACAACACCACGGAATAGGGCCGCCGCCGCACTGCTTCCGTTAATTGTCCACCCGCATCAAATCCGATATACCCTGGCGGTGCACCAATCATTCGCAAGACCGAGCTTTTTTCCATATATTCGGACATATCTAAACGGATCAAGGCCCCGTCGTCATCAAAAAGACAGTCCGCCAATGCCCGCGCTAATTCGGTTTTTCCGACTCCAGTGGGTCCCATAAACATAAAAGATCCAATCGGCCGGCCCGGATCTTTCATCCCGGCTCTGGCCCGTCTAATGGCTGCGGCTACGGCGGCTACGGCTTCTTCTTGACCAATCACCCGCTCATGGAGAACTGATTCTAAATGCAACAGTTTTTGGCGTTCAGTTTCTAAGAGCTTCTGTAAGGGTATTCCTGTCCATTTGGCAATAATTTCGGCAATTTCGGCTTCCGTTACCTGGGCCTGGAGGAGGGAGTGATCGGCAATTAAAGACTCTCTCAGTTGGGCTTCGGCTTCCTTGAGCTTGGCCTGGAGTTCGGCTAAATCTCGATTGGTTAAGATAGCAACTTGTTCAACATCGTAATTGCGTTCAGCTTTTTGAATGGCAAAATTCACCTTTTCAATTTCTTCCTTGATACTTTGCACCCGATCCATCACCTGTTTTTCCATTTGCCATTGGGCGTTCAGGGTGGAGTATTCTTCTTTAACGGCGGATAGGTCTTTTTCTAATTTGTCAAGCTTTTCCCAAGAGGCCCGTGACGATTCATTTTTGAGGGATAGACGTTCCATTTCCAACTGCATCAGCCGCCGTTCCAGAGTTTCTAATTCTTCTGGTTTGGAGGTAATTTCCATCTTCAATTTAGCGGCCGCTTCATCAACTAAATCAATGGCTTTATCGGGCAAAAACCGATCTGCAATATAGCGATCTGAAAGCGTGGCCGCGGCAACCAAGGCTGAATCCGTAATTTTGACGTTGTGGTGGAGTTCGTAGCGATGCTTGAGGCCCCGGAGAATCGAGATGGTATTTTCGACAGTCGGCTGCTGAATTAAAACCTGTTGAAATCGCCGCTCCAGGGCTGGGTCTTTTTCAATGGATTTCCGATATTCGTCCAGGGTTGAAGCCCCAATACAGCGCAATTCGCCGCGGGCTAACATCGGCTTGAGTAAATTCCCCGCATCCATGTTGGAGTTTTGATTGGCTCCGGCCCCGACGACGGTATGCAACTCATCAATAAAAAGAACAATTTGCCCGTCGGAGTGGGTAACTTCATGCAGTACTGCTTTGAGCCGATCTTCAAAATCCCCGCGAAACTTGGCTCCAGCTACCAAACTGCCCATATCCAGGGAAATGAGTTGCCGATTTTTCAATGATTCAGGGACATCGCCGTTAATAATCCGTTGGGCTAATCCTTCGGCAATTGCCGTTTTCCCCACCCCCGGCTCGCCAATTAAGACCGGATTATTTTTCATCCGCCGCGACAAGACCTGAATCACCCGCCGAATTTCTTCATCCCGCCCCACCACTGGATCTAGCTTCCCTTGCCGGGCCTGTTCGGTTAAATCCCGACCATATTTACTTAGGGCTTCGTAGCGGTTTTCTGGGTTTTGATCGGATACTTTTTGGCTGCCTCGGACTGAGATAATTGCTTTTTCCAGTTGGTCACGCTCAATGTTGGCCATCCGAAATAGACTTTTGCCAATCCGGCGATCTTCACTCAAGCCCAGGAGAATATGCTCTACGGAAATAAAGGCATCATCTCTGGCATCCCGTTCCCGTTCGGCTAAATCTAACAGGGCATCTAAGTGCCGACCGAGATAAAGTTCTGTGCCTTGGGGAACCCGCGGTTGTTGTTTCGCATAATCCACTAATCGCTGCAAAATTGCGGTTTCATCGGCCCCGGCTTTAGTCAAAATCGTATTGGCTAACCCGGCCTGTTCAATCAGGGCAATGGCTAGATGCTCAACTTCTAAATATTGGTTGCGAAATTGCTTGGCGACATCCTGAGATTTAACAATGGCTTCCCAGGCCTTATCGGTAAATTTGGCTGGGTCAGTCGGTTGCATAGGAGTGAGTCACCGTCAAAAAAGAATTAGGAAAATTATCCAGGCATAATCCTAACGCAATCCCGTCCCTCACAACCAAACACCCTCTTGGAGATTTTGTCGAGACCGTGGAAATTCCTACCGCGACTTGGCGATAAAATCTGTATGAAATAGAATTTATACCCCGCAGTTAGGATTGGCCTGGCGACCTTCTCAAATCGCTCCTGTACACTATGAGCAGAAGCCAATCAAATTTTCTTGCAGTTATCACTTTGGACGAACTGTGGCCACGCTCACTGCCCCCGAGCAGTTTTGACACACAACTCCAACAAGTCCGTCATCTCGTGGTCTTGGAGGATGAACGGGGGCGGCGACCAATTCCCCTAGAAGCTGTGACCTACACCATTGGCCGCGATCCAACTAATTCAATCGTGGTGGCTTCCAAATTAGTGTCTCGGCAACACGCGATTCTGCTCCGGGTTACAGCTCCAGATTCAGCTAACTACATTTTTCGGATTGTTGATGGAGATCTCCAGGGAAAACGGAGCACAAACGGGATTTTAATTAATGGGCAAAGAGCCTTTTCCCACGACCTGCAACATGGCGACATGATTTCCCTCGGGGGGGATGTTAAGGCACGCTATTTTAATTTTCAAAACATGACCGATCAGGAGTTTCAAGGTTTTTGTGAAAACTCTGACATATTAGGGTTTATTTCAAAATCCAGTAATCCCTATACTACTCTGGTTCCCTCTGCCCATGCGGCGGAAATTGCTGAATTTAGTGAAGCGGCCCTGGTACGTTTGGCTTCCTATCCAGAACTCACCCCAGCACCGATTTTAGAAATCGATCTCAAAGGCATCATTACCTACGTTAATCCGGCGGCTGTAATTGAGTTTAAAAACCTCCAATCGTTGGGCATGAAGCATCCGATTTTAGCCGGTTTAAGAGAGCTGGTTACTCAGGGAATTCATCAAGAGCGGAAAGTCAAAATTCGGGAAGTTGAAATTGAAGATCACATCTATGAGCAGTCGATCCACTACATCCATGAAAGTGAATTAATTCGCACCTATGTAACCGATATTACGGAGCGCAAACGAGCAGAAGAACAACTCCGGCAACAGGCGCAGCGGGAGGCTGTAATTAACCGGATTATCCAGGCCATGCGAACAACCATGGTAGCGACGGAGGTGTTGCAAATTACAGCCAATTTACTCTTAGAGGCAATTGGAGCGAGCTACTGTTTTATCACTCCTGGTCACACAGAAGCCATTATTACCGCCCAATCCAGCACGATTCACGAACCAGCGGCAAAATCCCTGAAAGCATTTCACCACACCTGCTGTCATTACTATGAATTAGCACTGCAACATGGGCAACAGGTTTTACTCTGGTTTCACAGTCCAGAAATCCCTGCGGAATTTCGCCCCTATTTTGAGGCCTTAGATTTACATACAATTGTGATTACCCCATTAATTTATTTGAATCGCTATTTAGGCAATATCACGCTGCTGCAAACCAGGGAAAATGGAGAAAAATGCCATACCTTAGCCTCGAAAAAGTCGAATCCCTCAGTGGTTGAACCTAGTTGGTATTATGAAGACCTGAGTTTAGTTAAAATTATTGCCGATCAATGTGCCTTAGCGATTCACCAGGCCCAACTTTATCAACAAGTTCAGGAGTTAAATGCTGATCTTGAGCAACAGGTGGCGGAACGAACGGCGGAACTCCTTCAAAAAATGCAGGAATTAGAACAACTAAATGCCCTTAAGGATGACTTTTTAAGCACCGTTTCCCATGAACTTCGCACACCGATGGCCAACATCAAAATGGCAATTTATATGCTGCGGCAATTCCCCTTAGAAAAACGACAAGAGCGCTATTTAGATATTTTGGCCAATGAATGTACTCGGGAAACAGAATTGATCAATGATTTGTTAGACCTGCAACGCTTAGAAGCCCGCCCCGCTCCCGCCGCCCAGGAGCAGATTGATCTGAATGAATGGCTGCGAAGTGTGGTCGCCCCGTTTCAAACTCGGATGCAATTGCGCCAACAAGTTTTTGAATTAAACATTGCCCCCAGTTTGCCCCGCCTATTCACCAATCGGCATGGCCTGGAGCGGGTTCTGGCAGAACTGTTGAATAATGCCTGCAAATATACACCGGATCACGGCATCATCGGTTTAACTGTTTTACTCTTACCCAACCAACCAACAATAGTACAATTTCGCGTCAGTAACCCCTCCCACATTCCTGAAGGCGAACTACCCCGCATTTTTGATAAGTTTTATCGGATTCCCAATGCAGATCCCTGGAAGCAAGGTGGGACTGGCCTGGGCTTAGCCCTTGTTAAGAAGCTAGTTGAGCAACTGCGGGGAGATATTACAGTTGCAAGCCAGGCCGGGATTACGACATTTATTGTGGATATTCCCTACCAACCGCCCCCGAACAGCTAAGTTTTGCTGCTTTTATTTTTTAATAAATAGTTTAATTACAAGGTTGTTTTAAACACAGCTTCCAATCGGCATTAAAGGGTTCATAGCCAATCGCAACTCCAGCCCGCTCAATTTCAATCCGCGCCTTTTCAAAGCAATCAAATCCATTGGGACGAACTGCCACAATGACGTAATCAGAAGGACGCGTCTTAACTTGATTCAGAAACCGGACAAAGGCGGCATTGGGGTTATCAATCTGGGCAATGGGAACTAAGGTTTTCTCTGGATGAATTAAGATACCTCGCTCTAGACATTCCACATAACGGGGCGTTTTATCCCCTTGGGCGGTTTCTCGGGCCAAAATTTGAACATTACTGCGATCTCTGCTCAGGCTACTGGTACTAATGACCACCACCATCAGAATGAGTGTCCCAATCGTACAAGCCAAAACTGAGAGAAAAGGAAACAAGTCTAATTCCGGGGCGCGCTGACGACGGGGCATAGGCGGTTATTCTCAACAGATTGCTCGCTAATTTTAAGATTGCTGATTTTCCCAGGCCTGTTCCACCAGGGTGACACGGCGGGGTTGCGAAAGTTGCTGTAGGGCGGGTTGAAGTTGGATTAAGGTCATTTCTAAATCCTTTAAAACTCCCTGCAAACTGCCGGTATTGGCCAAGGTGGTTAACGCGCCATCCAGCGAGGCTAGAACATCTAAGCGTTGTTGCAAAATTTGGTTGGTTTGAGTTAACACAGTGGCGACCTCTGCGGCTTGACTGTGGAGTTGCTGCGCGGTTGCAATTTGCCCTTGCTGAATGCTTTCTAAAAGAGCTACCCCTTGATTGTGGACCTGGGCCACCAGTTGTTCTAACCCTTCCGTCTGGAGCTTTTGGGTTTCGGTTAGGCTGCTTAAAAATTGCTTGCGGTCATTGGACAGGGCCTGGACTAGTTGCCCAAATTTATTTAATACCGCTTCTAATTTCTCTGGAATTGGGGTGACGGCCGCCTCCAGGCCGGGTAGCTCTTGCCGGAGCACTTCTTGCACCGTTTGGCGGAGTTCTTCAACATTGATCCCGCTACTCCCTGGCTCTGGAAAACTCCCACTAATCCGATTGAGGAGAAAATCATTGATGTAGCTATCGATATTGAGCAGTAACTGGGACTCTTGCCGCTCCACCAACACCAAGGGAATCATCACCAAAATGCTAAAAACCAGGGCCAGCAACGTCGTATCAAAGGCCACGGCCAAGCCAGTTGTGACACTGCCAATCCCTTCCTTAATTTGATCCACCTCTTGGGCGGCCTGGAGAAAGCGGGAAAACCCATCCACGGCCTGGCTAATCCCGACGACAGTGCCAATAAAACCCAGCAGCGGAATTGCCCAAACCAAAACTCGGGGCAGGGTATAGGAACTTTCTGCCGCTGCCGTAGCCGCCGTACCATCCTCAATCGCCATTTCCGCCGCTGCCTCCCGACTTTTCCCTTGGATATAAGCCCCTAAAATCCGGGCACAACGAACTGGCAAAATAGCTCGCCGCTTACTCAGGGTTTGCTGAAACTCCCACAGATTCGGATCATCCGGAGATTCAATCGGAAAATTACCCGGCAGCCAGGCCTGTTTTAAAGCTTTGGCTTCAACTAAAATCCGGATGCCCTTAAGCACTGTAAAGATGACCACCAAGAGGGAAAAGAAGATCACGACTGGTTGCGTCCAGCCCCGGTTAAAGAGTAGCTGTCCAATATAACTAGCTTGAAACGGCAACAACGCCATATAAATTGCCACTGTTCCCACCAGGCCTCCTACCAAGGCTAGCCAGATATTGGCATTTAGGTTTTTGCGAGGGGGCAACGGGGGCGGGGCAACAATTGGCATACAGTCTGAATTCCCAAATTTAGAAACCTGCCTACGGCAAAACTAGGCGAGAGTCAGTTTAACGTAAACATTTTCTAACCTAGCAGTCCCCGGTAATCTCCGCCCAGGAAAAGAGCGATTAGGATATAAATATAATTTCCAAATCAAATTAGGATACCCACGCTTGAGCCGTTCAGTGGCCTTAGTCTTCAACTCGGCTGTTCCTACTGTCTGCCTGTTTACTCATCGTCTCACTGCGGAGTGTGCTGGAGTATGTGTCGCCTTCTAGGTTATTTAGGCCCAATTCGCAGTTTGGAAGCATTAATCCTCTTGCCTGAGCATTCCCTTCTCGTGCAAAGCTATTTACCCCAAGAAATGAACGTGGGACTGCTGAATGCCGATGGCTTTGGCGTGGGTTGGTATCATCCGCGGCAGGCGGTGGAACCTTTTTTGTACCGACAAGTTCTACCGATTTGGAGTGATCCCAACTTCACCGAACATTTGGCGCGGTTTATTGAATCCGGCTGTGTGTTAGCTTCGGTTCGCAGTGCCACCCCCGGCCAGGCCGTGCAACTGACCAATACCCAACCCTTTCGCTGGGGGCGTTGGCTAGGGATGCACAATGGCTTTATTGAAAATTTTCGGCAAACCCTGTTTCGCCCATTGCGGGAAAAACTGGATGATTTGTCCTATGCCTTGGTGGAAGGAACCACGGATTCCGAGCATTTATTTGCCCTCTTCTGTAGTCAGATGCTCCAAAACCCCCAGCTCTCGCCGATCATGGCTCTACGGCAAACCCTGCGTTTGGTCTTAGACTTAGCCCAGGCCGAGGATGTCCGGGTGGCCTTAAATATGATTGTCACCGATGGGAACTATCTGCTAGCGGCTCGCTGCGGCAATCCATCGCCAAACCCCAGTCTCTATTGGCAACAACCCGGGGGAGTTTATATTGCCTCGGAACCCCTCACCCCCCAAAATAGCTGGCAGCCCATGGAAGAAAACTCCCTACTCCTAGTGGGGCCAGACCTGGAACCGCAATACTTTCCGATTTAAGGGTGTTAAACGGCCTCCAATTCCGGTTGTGTCAACAGGACAGAGCGGGCCGTGAGTAGATCTCCAGCTAAGGTCAGTTCGTTCATCTGTCCCCGTAACAATAGGCGATCGCCCGCCTGTAAGACCATTTCGCCGCTGGGTAACATCGTAAACACGCCATCGCGCCGCAGGGCCTGGATAATCACCGTTGGCGGTAGGCCAATCTCGGCTAAGGCACAATCAATGACACCACAATCCGCTGGAATCATCAGCCATAAATTCGCCAAGCTTTCGCCGCCATGATTGCCCGCTAAAGTCGCCCCTTCCCCTGGGGTAGCTTCATTTATCAAGGCTTGCACCGCTTTAATTTCATTTGGTTGTCCAGCTACAAGTAAGCGATCTCCGGCCTGGAGCTGTGTTTCCCCACCGGGATAGTCAATTTCTCTGCCATCCGCCCGCATAATCACCAAGAGCGTTGCCCCGGTTAACTGCCGCAGCTCAATATCCTTTAAGCTCATGCCAATCACGGGGGAATCGTCTGGCAGTGTTTGCCATTGACTGTTGAGATCCTGGGCGGCCTGGCGGAGTTCCCGAGAGACCAAGGTGGCCGAACGTTCACCCCGGAGATCTTGATAGTGGCGGTTGCGGATGTTTTGGACTTGTCGCTGAATTTTTGGTTCAGATACACCCAAACTAAACAGCAGGTGGGAGGCTAGCTCTAAACTGGCTTCAAACTCTGGTTGCACCACTTCCCGCGCTCCCAGTTGATAGAGGAGTTCAATATCTTTGTCTTGGATGGCTCGGACAATCACATCCAATTCTGGCGCAAATTCTAAGCCGCGTTTCAGGCACAACCGCGTGCTCATACTATCCGAGAGGGCAATGGCCATCCCCAAGGCCTGGGAAACCCCCGCTTTTTCTAAGACAGTCGGACTGGCCGCATTGCCGTAGAGATAGGGGATATCAGTTTGCCGGAGTTTCTGAACCGCCTGTTCGCTTTGATCAATCACGAGGACGGGGTAATTTTGTTCCCGGAGTAACTGAACGATACTCTGTCCAACCCGGCCATAGCCACAGACGATGAGATGATTTTTTTGCGGAAGTGCGGCTTCACCTTCTTCGATGATCCGGTCGTCATCCTGAAACCAGGCCTGGCACCAGGGCAAAGCAATCAGCAGTGGAACGGCTTTCAGTAAAAATGGAGTCACAATCAGCGTGACAGCGGTTGTTCCGAGAATGAGTAAATAAACTTGCCGCGACACCAGGCCCAGAGACTGTCCTTCACTGGCCAAAACAAAGGAAAACTCCCCAATTTGAGCCAAGCCAATGCCAGTGATCAGGGCCGTTTTCCAGGAATAGCCAAAGAGCTTGACAATCGGCGTAATAATACAGAATTTCCCAATAATCACCAATGCCACCAGGCCGAGGATCAACTCCAGATGATTCCAGAGAAAAACTGGATCGATGAGCATCCCAATCGCAGCAAAAAAGAGGGTGGCAAAAATATCCCGCAACGGCTCAACATAGGCCAGGGTTTGGTCGGCATATTCCACCTCCGAGATCATCAAACCAGCAATAAAGGCCCCGATCTCGATTGAGAGTCCCAGGCGATCCGTCAGCAAGGCAATCCCTAAACAGAGGGCGACCACCCCGAGTAAAAACAACTCCCGGCTTTCAGTGCGGGCCAAGAGGCGCAGCAAGGGGGGAATTAACCACATCCCGGCTATCACTGCCCCCCCGGCAATCAAGGCAATTTGAACCAAGGCCCAGGCCAAGGCAATGCCAATTTCTTCAGGGGGCTGATTTAAGGCCGGCAAGACCGCTAACATCAGACCGACGGCTAAATCCTGGACAACGAGGATGCCGAGCATGATCTGACCGGGCGGCGTATTGACACTATTGCTGTCCATTAAGCTGCGGAGAACCACCGCCGTCGAGGAGAGCGACAAAATCGCCCCCAGAAAAATGCCTTCTTGCGGCGAATTAACCCAGCCCACCCAGAGGGAAATACCTGTTGTCACCAAAATTGTCAGGAGAATTTGGAGAATCCCACCGCCAAGACTAATCCCCTGGACTTTCTTAATCTCACTTAGGGAAAAACTGACCCCCAGGGTAAACAGGAGAAAGGCCACGCCAAACTGGGCTAGGGTTTCCACCTGCACCACTTCCTTGATCCAACCCAGGCCGGCCGGCCCCACTACCATCCCGCCAATCAGATAGCCCAGCAGTGTCGGTTGTTTAAGAATCGCCGCAACCAGGCCCCCAAGTGCCGCAATCCCTAAAACCGTGACCAGGTCAACAATGAGACGAAAATCTTCTTGCACAGGCTTTGCCTTTGGTAACTCAAATTAAAAATGCTTGACATCTCTTAACTTTAGGGGATTTTCTTAGCCGCGATAAACCGGCAGAGTAAACTGAAAGTTACTGCCCTTACCATTGGAATCTACCCAAATTTGTCCATAGTGGGCGCGAATAATTTCCCGGCATAGCGATAAACCAATCCCGTAGCCATCCACATCTGGGTTGCCAGAAATTCGGTACTGCTCTTCAAAGATTTTTTCCTGTTGCTCGCGGGGAATGCCGGGGCCACTGTCCGCTACACTCACTTGCACTTTTTGGGTAGTGCGATGCAGGGCACTCAGATGAATCAAGCCGCCCGCTGGCGTGTATTTTTGGGCATTGTCGAGCAAATTGACTAATACCTGCCGAACTCGATCTCGATCCGCATGGACTGGGGGAATATCACTGGGTAAATCCGTAGTGATCTTTTGGCCTTTTTGAATAAAGCCATCCCGTAAATCCCGCAGCACCTCCTGGCATAGCTGATTTAAGTCGATTTTGCGCGGCCGCATGTCGAGACTAGCACTACTTCCCCGGGCTGCTAACAACAGGTTGGTAATCATTCCCTCAATCACCGCGGCCTGGTAACGGGCATGATGCAACAGTCGGTCTACCACAGCTGGGTCGATATCACTACTCGTACCGGCCTGGGGATGCCAATAGTTATCCAGGGTTTCCAGGGACAAACTCACCGCCGTTAAAGGGTTCCGCAGTTCATGGGCTAAAAGACTAATAATTCGATCCTTGAACGTCAGATGGTCCCGCAGGCTTTCATTTTCTTGGGTTAGTTGGAAAATCTCATCCGCCATCCGCATAAATTCTGTGGTGTAGCTCAGGGATGCTGTGAAATTTTCGACATTGGCCAGGCCAGCCTTAGCTTCAGCTTCTAGCTCTTGCTGCCAACGGGGCCACCAGTGATCCACTTTTTGGAGTAATTTCTGCCCAGCCAAGGTTTGTCGCGGTTCCGGGCTAATTTTAACGAGGGCCGGGGTGGCAATCAGCTTGAAGTGTTCAACTAAGTAGGGATGCTCACATACCGGAATCACTTTTAGGTCAAAGCCGTAGGGCGCGGGCAACTGATTTAAATAGGCTTGAATATCTTGAACGCGCTCATTCATGCCCGGCCGCTGATCAACAAACAACAGAAACTTTAAGGGAGACTCTGTAGCGGTGGGGGGCAATGATTCCGAACTGGGCGGGGGCAAAATATTCAACCTAAGTTCACCAGCAGCAGCACAATCAAGGGGTGAGGGTGAGGTCTAACGGTCAGGAAACCTTGATCTAAGCCAAATTCCTGTGCCCCATAGGCGGGGGCAACTCAGGGGTGGGCCGAGCAAACTACCAGGCCAGGTACAATCCCCTTCTTGTTTTGTATTCTAGGTGAATTTCTGTCCTGAATTGGCGGTGCTGCTGGCTTAACCAATGCTTAGGCTGTCAGGGTTGCTTCTATGGTTTGACTAGCTGTTAAGATTGCCGGGACAGGTTCACTCAGGGCAGCAGCTAATTCGGCGGGTGGGGCCTGGCGGGAAGCAGCATTGAGATACTCACCGGTTAAAATCGGCGCAACGGCTTTCATTTCATGTTTGACAGTGAATAGGCGGTGGGTTTGTTGACAATTTCCCCGCTCTTGGAGATGCTCGTTGGCGATTTTCTTCCGCAGTTTAACAATGGCATCCATGATCGCCTCTGGGCGGGGCGGGCAACCGGGCAAATAGACATCGACCGGAATCAGCTTATCAACCCCGCGCACCGCTGAGTAAGAGTCCGAGCTAAACATACCACCAGTAATCGTACAAGCCCCCATGGCAATGACGTATTTGGGTTCAGGCATTTGTTCATAAAGACGCACCAAAGCCGGAGCCATCTTCATTGTGATTGTGCCAGAGGTAATTAGGAGATCCGCTTGCCGCGGGCTAGAGCGAGGCACCAGGCCAAAACGGTCAAAATCAAACCGGGAGCCAATCATCGCCGCAAATTCAATGAAGCAACAGGCTGTGCCATACAAGAGCGGCCATAAACTCGAAAGCCTGGCCCAATCATAAACATCGTTCAACGAGGTGAGAATAATGTTTTCCCCTAACTCCTGGGGAATCTCAGGGCGAGCAATGGGGTTTTGAATCGGCGGCACAGTTGTATGGGTCATAGGTGTCCAAGGGAGATAAGTCAGAACATGCCAGCGGCGGTACTAGTCACAGAGTATATTACTTAACCTCACAGCAGATGCGGTCAAACGCTTCTGGTCAAATTTAGGAACCAACGCTGGGTTGCAACTAGCTGCAAAAGTATCGTAACAAATCTATGGTAATTGGCTGAGAGTTTGAGATAGATAAATCTTTGCTCGCGCTTAATAGATCCTTATGGGATGGACTGTGCGCTTAGCCCCACCAGGCCCAGGCCCCCAGTCCCAGGCTCAAAAGCCCTAAAACCAGCCAGATAAAACCTAAATCGGGTTTGACCTCTTGGTAGGGATCGGCCTGGGGATTGAGTGAGGATTGCGGCCCAGATTTAGCCCCCGGTTGATAGCGAGCATAGGTTTTTTCCCGTTTTTCACTCACCTGGGTTAAATCTGGAATTTCCGTCAGCCATTCTGCGTGGCGGCGGAGGCGGGGGGCGGCGAGGATCCCCATCAGTTTCCGGTTTTGCTTACGGGTGTCCCGGTGGGGGTGTTGTTGCAATTGTTTACAGAGTTCCAAGGCCCGCTGATGCTCACCCATGGCCTCATAGGCCGTCACCAGCCAGGTTTGGATCTCCCCCTCAAAGGCGGTATTGAGATCGACTAACGGGAGGGCCTGGTTAAGGGTTTGAATGGTCTCCCGATAGCGTCCCCGCTCAAAGGCAAGCTGGGCCTGGCGAAACAGGTCTTCTGGATTTTTGGGCAACTCGGTCATGGGGCAGAAATCGCGGCGATCACCCCTCGTATTATGCCGGAAACATTTCTAGGAGTTGTAGGCTGGGCATGCGAAACCCCGAGATCGGGCCCGACTCATCCGGTTCATAGTTGGGATCAATCTGCTTGAGGCCCAAAACCCAAAAGATTTCCGTTTCCACTTTTTGTAGCTGACCAGCGGGGCCAATTTCCCCAATCATCTGATGGGACATAATGAGGGTCTCCAGGTGGTTCATTTCCGCTGCCACGTCCTCGTCATCCAGATATAGGCTTTCCAGAACGGCGTTGAGATCAGCTTCGGGGTTGGCTGCCAAACAAGCCCCATCCACCACGATTGATTTCAGATTGCCTTGATGTTTCCGGAGAAGCTTACGAATGTAGTAAACGGTAACCGGGGCTAACTTTTTCATTGGAGATAACCTTTTTAATCCTACCTGGGCAACACCACAACCTTAATCATTGGATCAAGATGAGACGGGTTATTGTCGAGAACAACATTATTTAAAATAATTTTCAATTAACTTTACGAAACGTTACAAACAACAGGAACACAGGCTTGGGGCAGAGTGGGATCACTGGGGTCATCACAATTCATCAAGTTTGTGACGGGGATCGATGATCCTCTCCTTTGATCCCAGTATTCAATGGGCTGATGCCGATGAGATCAGTAGAACTACGGAAACCGCACAACCCAGGCCTGGCCTGGCTTATAAAATCCCAATAATTTGAAGTTTTGTAAACTTTTCCAGGGTGTTTGTTGCTAAATTTCAGAGATCATTCAGAGATCGATAAACTCCACTTAAAGAGATTAAGTCCCTCCCGGTTGCAACCTGTAAAAGGATGATTCCGAGATAGTAACCGCGGTTCAAAATGCTGGTTTGAGCGGGCTGTGGTAATCAACCTATGCTGGAGCCTGTTGGCAATGGGTTGGGTTGCGGTGGCCCCTGGATTTGGCATTGTCTTGATAATCTAGGAGTGACCCTCTGGGCGCGGCTTGATGGCGTTGGGATTGAGTCTCAAAATCCCGTGGGTCGTTGCCAATGAACCGCTTGAGCAGGAACACATGGGAATGGGGATAGAACGGATTTGGGTTTTAGGGAGTCATGTTTTCCAGGCCACCTTTCGGGAACGGGTGTTATACATTACCGCGGTGTTTGCCCTAGTCATGGTTTTGGCGGTGGTGCTCCTGAGTGAGGTTTCAGCGGGTACGGAAAATAAAATTAGCCTGGATGTTGGCCTGGGGGCGATGAGCCTGTTTGGCCTGGTGGTGACTGCATTTCTTGGCAGCAGTTTGATCAACCGGGAAATTGAGCAACGCACGGCCCTAGTGATGATGGCTAAACCCATTAGTCGGGCCGAATTTGTGATGGGTAAACACCTCGGACTTTCTGCTGTTTTAGGGGTCTTAGTTGCCCTGATGACAGTGATTTTTTTTGCTGTGATGAGTTTTAAGGGCTTTACCTACCCGGCTGGGGCGATCATCGTGGCTGCCCTCTATATGGTTTTGGAATTAGCCTTGCTGGCCGCCGGGGCGATCCTGTTTGGTGTATTTACCAGTTCCCTGATTGGGACATTACTCACCCTGGCTCTCTATTTCATGGGGCATTTTAGCCATAACCTGATTGCGCTGGGAGAGCGGTTGGAAAGTGCTTTTGCCCAATCCCTGGTGCAGGTGATTTATCTCATTTTTCCCGACCTCTCACGCTTGGATCTGAAAAATGATGCCGTCTATGGGATTTTACCCCCAGTGGCTACCTTAATGTCTAATGCGCTTTATGGCGTGATTTATACGGCACTCTTGCTCGCCATTGCCACCTGGATTTTTTCCCGGCGGGATTTTTAACTAAACCCAAAATTCAGCGGCATTAACGGCGGTTTCTGCAATCCGAATCCGTTCAACTCTGACATTGGGATGGGCGGCGAGGGTTTGTAAGAGGCCCTTGGCCGAGTTGACTAAAAACTCTGCTAAGCACTCTGTCGTTGGGTCAGTGGGTAAGGTAAAAATCCGTAACTCTGGGGCAGTTGCTTGCAGGACTGGGACGAGGGGATCCGCTTGATTTAAAACGAGGGCATGATCTAAATGCTGATCCAACCAGGCCCGCCATTCTTTTTTTAACCTGCCAAACTCAATCACCATTCCCTGCTCATCCAGGCCTGGCGACTGCAACGTCAGGATTATTTGCCAACTGTGGCCATGGATACTCCGGCATTTTGGCGAATTCGTTGCCCACCAAAACCGATGGGCCATTTCTAAGTTATGGCGAATTTCAAGGCGATACATGATCTTGGAGATAATTTTTTCCCCAGGCCTGGACTGAGCATGGGAGCGCGGTTTAGTTTTTCTCTTATTCCCATACTAGGCTGAATCCCCCCGCCCCAGATGACTTAGTGAAGAGGCTCTCCGAACTCTGACGAAGGACTCCTACCGACTCAAAGCAGGAAAACTCAGAGGGCTAGCGGTTTAAGTCCAACCGAATTTCATACTCCTGACTCCAACTATTGCGAACTTGTCCAGCAATCCCCAGGCCCCGAAACGGTTGTAAGGCCTGTTGGAAGGCAGGGGCAATTTGCGGCATGATCGGGCTAGTTTGGGTGAGTGAAAACGTCTTGTTAAAGTCCACAAACAGTTGACTGCTGCCGGGATTGGGTAAGGTTGTCCGAAATAGGGGGCCTTGACTCAGGGGTTGATTCGGTTTGGGTAAAAACGCCGCGGTGACACTGGGGCCTAAGGCAATAAAAAAGGTTTGGGAGTCAATCCAGCCGTGCTGCCCGAGGGGAATTCCAGGGGGCATTTGCCAGGTGGTGACTTGGGTGGTTTCGTTTTTATTCACTTGCCAGGCCCGTTGTTGCGCCTGTTGATCCAATTTAGCGAGGGTAGCTTCAGCTTTAGTTCGCTCCTTAGTTTGCCCCATGACGACAAGACTGACCACATTCAGGCGGGCATTGGGAACCGGCACCAGGGCCAGGGCTACCCCCCCATCCAACCAGGGCATAACATCCTGCTCGAGGTTCAAGCCGGACAATTGCTGAAACCCCTGACTAATCGAGCCTTGCCAATCCTGGGGGGCATTCTGCCAACTGGCCTGGAAATTGCTCGTCGTATAGGTGGCTAGGGTGTTGCCAGGTAATTTTTGGGGCAGTTGGTTAACGGTTGCTTCACTCACGAGGGAGCGATTACTCTGTTCCGGTAACCACGTCATGGCCTTGATCAAGACCTGTTTATCTTGCACCCGCACCCCTGCGGCTAACCCGGCCAAGTCTGACTCCGGCGGTATCGTTGCTGGCGTATTGTTGGCTAAATAGGCGGGGACGTTCAAATAAAGTTTGGCCTGGGGCTGCTCTCCACCGGTGGCGATCATGGCTTCCTGGTAGCGGCTGACTTGGGCTAAAGCGGGTTCACCTTGGGCGGTGTCAATGACCTGTTCTAAGGCTACGGCAATATTGCTCCAGACTAGGTATTGCTTTTCCCCCTGAGTGATCAGTGCCAGGCCTTGCCCAGAAACCTCTTCCAGGGGGCCGGGAATATCATAGATAGCCACGCCTTTGTAGTCACGACTGGTTTGCTGTTTGAGCGTATTCAAGAGGGGTTCAATTTTGGCCGGGGCCGGAATCGGCAAAATCCAGATCAGGGGGGTATCGTTGGCAACGCGGGCAGTGGTCGGTGTAATCGGTAGGGCGGTAAAGGTGGCCTGGGCTCCCAACCAAGGCAGAATGTCTCGATTAAAATCTAAGCTCCCCAGATTAATGCCCTCAGGTGAAACTGGCCCCCACGGCCCCCGCAACCAGGCCTGGGATTGCCATAAACCTGCTGCTTGGACGAGTTGCCAAGGGGGTGCGTCAGTGGTAATCGTCAGGGTGTAAAGGGCAGATTCGGGAATTAAGGTCACGCCATCGGGTAATTGTCCCAACTTGGCCTGGGTTTGCCACCACCATATTCCGGCTCCGGCAGCCCCAACAAACACTAGGCCCCCAATGCAAGTTGCAAGCCAACGGGGATTTGGTTTAGCCAAGCGGGGCATGAATTGCATCTCCTACAGGTTGATAAAGAGTCGTCCGTTGTTGGGCCGGCCGCTGAATTGAGGCAATAGCTCGCTGCAACGCCTCAGGGGTCATGCCTGTGCCACCTTTTGCCCCAGCCATGGTTGTGATATGTTCCTCCATCAGCGTCCCGCCCAAGTCATTACAGCCCCAGGCCAGGGCCGTGATCGCTCCGGGCAGCCCCAACTTGACCCAACTGGGTTGATGATTTGGAATCCATTCTCCTAAATACAGCCGAGCAACAGCCGTTAATACAAGAGTTGCTGCCAAATCCGGTTGTTCCCGGCCCACCCGTTTACGCAAGGCTGGGGGCGCGTGTTCACCGACATAGGGTAACAAAATAAACTCGGTGATCCGGGCCGGATAATCATTCTCCAAGGCCGTTTGTTGTAATTGCCGCAACTGTTCCAGGTGTTGAATTTGCTCAGTTGGGGTTTCAATGTGGCCGCAGAGCATGGTGCTGGTGGTGGGCAAGCCGAGACGGTGGGCCGTACTGACAATCTCGAGCCAGGCCGGGGTCTTGAGTTTTTCTGGGCAAATAATCTGCCGAACCCGATCCACGAGAACCTCGGCGGCCGTCCCCGGTAAGGAGTCTAGCCCCGCGGCCTGGAGTTGGCCTAACACCTCAGCAAAGCTCAACTGATCTTGGCGGGCAATAAACTCAATCTCTTGGGGCGAAAAGGCGTGTAAATGTAACTGGGAAAAGGCTGCCTTGATCTCCCGAATCATAGTTGCGTAATAGGCCAAGGTTGAACCCTTGATCTGGGCCTGGGGGTTTAGCCCGCCCTGCAAGCAAATCTCGGTCGCCCCTAACTCCACCGCTTGGCTGGCCTTGCCCAAAATCGCCTCGAAATCTAACCAATAAGCCCCTGGGGTATTGGCATCCCGGCGAAAGGCACAAAAACCACAGTGTTGCTCACAAATGTTGGTGAAATTGATATTCCGGTTAATCACATAGGTAACGGTTGGCCCGACCAATTTAGCCCTCAGTTGATCGGCGGCATTTCTTAATTGCCCCAGGCCAAGCTGATCATCTGGGGAATGCCCGTCAAGACCAGTCGCCCAATTGAGCAGCAACACCCCCTCAGCCGGGTTAAGGCCATGTCCCTGTAATGCCCGCTCAAAAATACTATTTAAATGTGCCCTTTCTTGAGCAGTTAAGGGATGAGCTAGCACCGGAGTCATCATCAAATAACCATTAACTAAAGAATCCTGCCGCCGGAGTCATCAAGGTATGGTCAAGAGTCATTAACTTGTGATCCTAATTCTGCCTGGACAATCGGGCGCGGATCAAAAAAGGCCTGGGCCCTATGGATGAGACTATCCTGAATTTCAAACCACTCCAAGATGGGGATTGTCCCAAAGGGGGTCATGGCTTCCCAATGAGTCACCACCGTATTGTCTTGGCTGAGATGGTGTTGGAGCCTCACCGCCTGGAGCACGGGTAACACGCTAGTTAAAAAGGCCAAGGCAGCGGCTTTACCTGTCAATGTCCCGACTAAGGGATCAATCAAAGTCACGGTCTCGGCTAAGGGCAGTTGGGTTAAGTCCTTAGCCTGGAGGGCCTGTAAGTACTGGTTAACCACATCAACCGGAGTTATGCTCATTGAGGTTTCCATCAACACTCACCCTAAAATATTAAGCGGTTCTGAAATGTTAGCTGGCCGGGGCTTTATTCTTTGTCAAAGTTGACATAACCTCAGGCACTATCCCTAACTGTTAATACGGAAGCTGACTCAGGGTGATTAGTCCGATGGTGATCTGCAAAAGCCGCAACCTCCTCTTTTCCTTGCGTCAATCAATGTCCAGCCCCGGCCCGGCCTGGTTATTCTGGATACTCTGGGGGACTGTTGGGATGAGTTGGCTCGGGTCAACTGGCCTGGCCTGGGCGAATCAATCCAACTGGCGAGAGTGGGCGATCCAGTCGGGACAAATTAACAATATCTCGGCCGTTGCCCATCCATCTCGCAGTCAACCTGAATCCCTCTGGTTAGAACTCAATCTCAGCCGCCGTCGCGTCACCATTTACTCTGGTCAGCAAGTTTTAAAATCCTACCCAGTGGCAGTGGGTAAACCCGGTTGGGAAACCCCCATCGGCAATTTCCAAGTTAAAGAAATGATCCGCAATCCCGATTGGGCTAATCCGTTTACAGGAGCTGTTCTCCAGGCGGGGCATCCTCGCAATCCCCTCGGGCGGCGGTGGATCGGCTTTTGGACGGATGGGCAAGACTGGATTGGCTTCCACGGTACGCCAGATCCGCAATACATCGGCCAGGCCATCTCCCATGGCTGTGTGCGGATGAAAAACCAGGACATTGAAGATTTATTTGAAACTGTCTCAGTTGGAACGCCCGTTAAAGTGGTGCGCTGAATTAGGTTTAATTGATCAACTGGGCCAAAAAGCTGTCACCTGATAGCCCAACTTTGCCAACATCAGGCGGAGCAGGGGCAAACTCAAGCCAATGACATTGCTGGGATTACCCTTGATTTCACTGACAAAGAGGCTACCGCGCCCATCCAAGGCAAAACATCCAGCACAGGCCAAGGGTTCGCCACTATTCACATAGGCCGTAATCTCAGCGTCGGTGACATCGGCAAAGGTCACGTCCGTACAATCCACGTCCACCAGGGTTTGGCTCTGATAGCGATCCAAGAGAGCATGGCCGGTCAGCAGTTGCCCCGTTTTGCCGCGCATTCGTTGCCAACGCTGAATTGCCGTGGCCGAGTTTGCTGGTTTTCCATAGATTTCCCCTTCCAAGACGAGCACCGAATCACATCCCAGGACTAGGGCTGGCCGTTCCAACTGCTGGGCAACCACTTCCGCCTTGGCCTGGGCCAGTGTTTGGACTAACTCCGGGGGATGGGTGATGTTAAACGCCGCTTCATTTAACTGACTGACGAGAACTTGGGCCGGAATGCCCGCACTTTCTAGGAGTTGACGGCGCGCTGGGGATGCAGAAGCAAGAATCAAAGTCAGCATAATTGGGTAGGCTAGGGTGTAGGGATATAGTGTTTGTCAAAAGTGTTTTATTATCCAATTAATCTATTTAATCTATAACCTGACACAGTTCTTTTCTGCCAACCTCACCCCACACGGCTATGGAAACCGGAGATTTTAGTAAGCTTTTCCCGCTCTTTGATGCTGGCTCTGCCGAAGCCTTAGGTGGGATGTTGAGCGTGGCCTGGCAAAATGAGTATCCAGCCAATCGGGCGATCTTGATTGAGGATGCCTGGGGAAATGCGGTTTATTTCATCCTTGAGGGGTGGGTAAGAGTCCGCCGCCTGGTGGCCAACAAAGCCGAAACAACCATTGCAGTCCTCGGGCCGGGTGACTTTTTCGGGGAAATGGCAATTTTAGATGAATCGCCCCGCTCGACGGACGTGATTGCCCTGAGTCGGACAGAGATTATGGCAGTTCCTTCGCAAAAGTTTATCCATGTGCTGATGCGGGAGCCAAAACTCAACTATCGAATGCTGCAATTGATGGCGCAACGGTTACGTTTGACCAACTCCCGGATTGAAACTCTCAGCTATTCGCCAGCGGTAAAGCTAGCCAATGTTCTGGTCGGCCTGGGTGATCGCTATGGACAAGCTGCTGGTGGGATGACCGCAAGTTTGTTTAATATTCCCACCAAAGACTTGGCAGATATGGCTAGTATTGGAACAGATGAAGCCCAGAAGCTGATGGAACGTTTTGCGGCTAAAGGCTGGCTCAAAGTTGACCCCCAGGCCCAAGTGCTAAACCTACTCAATCTGTCACAATTACGGCAACTGATTGACCAACAGGTCACTATCGGGGGGGGAGCATCCTCAACCTAACTAGCCAATCTGGTGACAAGTGGCACTCTCGTGACTAGTTGCAACCTATCCAGTCAAGTAACGTAGTAATAACTCAGTCAAGTTTAATTTATCTTTTTTATTTTTTAGTTCCTAATTCCGCGCCAGAGGACTCTGTTTTCCGAAATGTGTTCTTAACGACCCCACGGCATCATGATTAATACCCAGCATCAGGCGAATTCACAAGCAGCTCCAACGGATAATAACAGTGCCGGACAGCTTGATGATCGGGCATTGATTGAGAAATTTATTCAGGGGTTTATCCACGGGCATCCAGAGATTTTATCGAATCCCAAGCTGCGTGTAGATTTTGTCTTTGGGGAAATTCATTTGCTTTCCCACCGGGATGGGATGATTGCGCGGGTCAAGCTCGATGCGCCCCAGGCCGGGATTGATGTCCGCGAAACATCAAATTATCGAAGCTTAATTCAGGAACTCCTGATTCCCCACGATATTTTCCCGGTGGGTAAGTCCAGTACAGCGGGTTTTGCGCGTTACGAATATCGCTCGATTCCGGAAGGTTATACCCTGCAATACACGGAAGCTGGGGTTCTTTGGAAGGATCGCTGGAGCCGCGGCAAGCGCAAGCCCTTGAGTACCAGTCGGGGGATGTCTGGTCTGGATGCGATGATTTTGCATCGGGGAACCTGGTATCCAATCCAAAGTGCAACGGCAGCCAATGGTTTTGTCGTGATCCGGACGCTGGGCGATGAAGCAACCCTCAGTGCCTCGGACTTTGTTGTCTGGTTGAAAAAGACTGAGTGTTTATCAGTGGAAGAAGAGGATAAAAGCCAGCAACACCGCTTCGGGGCCCGGATGACAACAGTGGCCAATTCCCCAACCCAAATTTTGACTGGGCCACCAGAAACCCCAGTAGCTGATTCTAATTATGCTGAAGAGATTGCTGAGGATGAAGACTCGACAATTTTGCAAATGAATCTGCGGGATAGTCATTTTGCTGAGCAAAGCTTGTCCGAGGTGGCTACGGATGACGAACCGACAATGCTACACGTTAACCCTCGCCATGCTCCTCCCCCTCCCCCAGCTGCCGAAACCCTGCCGGCCTTCTCCCAAACCGATTATGCTGAACCCGCCGCGCCCCAGGCCCCAGCCGCTAACCCCGCCACTGATTACTACTACCCACAGGCCTATACCCCCCCACCCCCTGCCTACACCGCCCCAGATCAGCCGCCAGGAAATTACGAGTATGCTGCATCCCCAATTCCAGCACCTGAGTTTCATATGGATGTTAATGCCCAGATGGCGTTGACCTATCTGCAATCCAGCTTGGCCTATCTGCTCCAAGTGGAGAATAAATCCCAGCAGGTGCATGCGGCGATTCGAGCCACTAGTATGGCGATTCAAAACTTGCTGAGTCTGCTCAATGGCTAATTCCTTTAGGAGATCCAGCTGGATTGCGGGGGTGAGTTCGCGTTAACCTGAGGGGTAGCCCCTTACTGCTAGTTGAGTATGACTGTTTTAGACGTTACGGATTTAGTTTTGGGCCTGGTTTTGGCTGGTTTTACAGTCCTGTTTATTTTGCGGATTGTCCTTACCTGGTATCCCCAGGCCAATTTAGAGACCTTTCCGTTTAACTGGGTAGCCATGCCAACAGAGCCATTTTTAAGTCCGACCCGCAAGTTGATTCCACCGATTGGGGGAGTGGATATTAGCCCCGTGGTTTGGGTGGCGATTGTGAGCCTGTTGCGGGAATTACTCGTCGGCGAACAGGGCTTACTCCATCTAATTGGACGGTAGAGGCCTATGGGCGGGTTACTAGGATTTTTTACATGCCCGGATCAAAGCCATGGGGATCATGGTGTAAAACACAGGCCTGGGGGTGATCGCCAGTTTCAACTTGGAGGGTTGTGTGATTAATCCTAAACAGGGCCTGGAGTTCAGCCGTAGTTTCATGAATAAAGCCATCCCCTGGATAGCCCTCTGGCATGACGAGGTGAGCGGTCAAGGCGGTTTCAGTCGTACTCATCGCCCAGATATGCAGGTCGTGCACATGGCTCACCCCAGGCCGGTGGTAGAGAAAGTCCCGGACTGCCTGACTATCAATCGTGTTGGGAACCCCATCCAGGCTTAAAGCCAAGGCATCTTTGAGTAGATCCCAGGTGGTAAAAATAATTAGCCCGGCGATGATCAAGGTGATTAAGGGATCCAGCCAAAACCATTGGGTCAAAATAATCATAACTCCCCCTAAGATCACCCCCAAGGAGACCACTGCATCCGCCATCATGTGGAGAAAAGCTCCGCGGATATTTAAATCTCCTTTGCGCCCTGAAGCAAATAGGAGGGCGGTGCCACCATTGATCACCAGCGCAACACTTGCCACCCAGATCACCATGGTTTCTTGAATTGGGCCAGGATTGGATAACCGTTGGACAGCTTCCCAGGCCAGGCCTCCAGTCACCACCAACAGAAAAATCGCATTGAATAACGCCGCCAAGATCGAGGCTTTGCGCCAGCCATAGGTTTTGCGAGCCGAGGTTTTCCGCCGAGCTAAATAACTGGCCCCCCAGGCCAACAATAGTCCGAGAACATCACTCAAATTATGGCCAGCATCACTCAACAGGGCTAAGGAGTTGGCCCAAACCCCCGCCATCGCTTCTAAGACCACTAAGCTCATGTTTAAGGTCAAGCCAATCCGAAAGGCCGGGTTAAAGTGCTTCGGGGTATGGGCGGGCCCGGCGTGGGAATGATGGCTGTGGTCAGTATGGGAGTGGGACATCGCACCTACTTGTCTTAGGCATTTTCTAAATCATCCAAAACTTCTTGGGCTGAACCATAACGTTGGCGGAAGTTATAGCGCACCATTTTTTCCAGCACTGCCCGAAATTGGGCGGAAATCGGGGTTTTACTTGCCCAGATCAGTTCACCATTGGCCGAATTATGCTGCAAGTCACTGGGAGAAACTCCACTCAAGGCTTCAATGGCAACAACCCCCAAGGCATAAATATCACTGGCGAAGGTGGGGCGGCCAGCCATCTGTTCACTGGGCGCATAACCACGGGTGCCAATGGCAATGGTGAATTTTTGATCAACATTCGCTAGGTCTTCCGGTTGAATATGGCGCACGGCCCCGAAATCAATCAGGACTAACTGCTGATCCGAGTCACGGCGGAGAATATTACCCGGTTTAATATCCCGATGCACCACATTTAAACTGTGGACATAGACGAGGATCCTTAAAATCTCTTGCAGGAGTTGCTTGACGTAATTCGGCGCAAAAACCGGCTGCTGCAACAGTTCCTCGTGGAGTGATTTTCCCTTGACATACTCCTGAACTAAAAAAAAGGCTTTATTTTCTTCAAAGTAGGCCAAGAGCCGCGGGATGCGATCGTGTTGTCCGACCTGGGCCAGAGTTGCCGCTTCCCGTTGAAAGAGGCGGCGGGCTACCTGAAGAAACTTAGCATCGGAGCGGGAGGGTAACAATTGCTTGACCACACAAATTGGATTCAGGGGGATTTGCGTATCTTCTGCCAGGTAGGTGTGACCAAACCCCCCATGCCCTAATTGGGTGATGACCTTATACCGTCCGGCTAACAGGCCTGGAATTAATTCCGAGGAGTAGGAGGGGGCATCAAAGTCTTCGATATCGCTGCCAGAGGCAGTGGAAGCCGAGCCAGTGGTGGGTTCTTTCAGGGTGTAAGCTTGCCCGATGTTATGGGGATATAACCCGGAAATATCGGTGACTGGGGCATCGCTTTCCACTGCGGGGGCAGAAGGTTGGCCATGAATAACCGTTGGCGGTGGGGTTTCGGGGGGAACCGTGCTGGCCTGGGAACGGGTAGCCGGGGAAACAACCGGGGGAGCATCGTAAATAACCGTGGGTAGCGGTTCATCCCAGCCGGAAAGGTTAGTGGCTTGATTGGATTCTGCGACTGGGGCCTCGGGTTGCGTCATAAAGGTTGGTTCTGGCCCCGGACTTGCCATCATGCCGATAACTTCAGTCACCAATGGTTCAACCCTATCTAGGTGGGTGTGGGCTGACGGCATGACGAGGAAGGTCTCAGCCGTTGAGGGGTGGGGCGGGGCAGTTGGCTCAAACTCAGGTAAAACCGTGGGTTCTGGAGGGGCGGCAATGGGTGGCGACAGTTCGGGTGCAGCCAAGTCCTCTGGACTCATAAAAGTTGGGGCGACCTCAGCCTTGCGCATTGGGTCTGGCGGCTGGGCCGGGGCGAGCGGTAAAACCGTCGGCTCGAATTCAGGGGGGGCGGAAGCAGGAAGGTGCGACTCTGTGGGGGCGATGAGATTAACCTTGCCTGCGGCAGCATTGGCATTAGGCGCGGGTAATGCTGTTGGATTCAACGGGGCCTGGGGTGGGGCAATTCCAGCGGGTGCAGATGCAGATGATAATGCTTGCTCGGCCTGGGATTGGCTCCGGGTTGCTTGATGGATCACCACCATGACAGAAGTTCCAATCATCCCCAGGCCAGCCGGAACCAGGGGCAACCACCCAGCCAGGCCCAGGAAAGTGACATAGCTAATCCCAACCAGGCCCAGCAGCGCCACCCCAGTGGCTAAACTCGGTAATAGCAGAGCCTGACGCCGATAGAGGTTCAGCCAAACCAGGCCCGCCACCAAAGACCAACCATAGACCCAGAGCCATTCAACCTCGCCAGACCAGGCCCAGATCAGGGGTTGCGATTGATCCACTGCCCCTAAAATTTGTTGCAGAACTTGGGCATGAATTAACAGTCCAGGGGTGCGATCTTCTCCCAACCGCAGATCATCTAAGGGAGTAATAAATTTGTCATTACTACTTTCGGCAGTTACACCAATCATCACCACCCGATTCCGAATCGCGGCGGGCGGGACTTCATTATTCAGGAGTTGGGTCAGAGTCACTCGTTGCCCCAAAGTCTCTGGCTTCTGGAAATTAATTAAGACTTGATAGCCCCGGGCATCAACCCCTTGATATCCGCCTGTATTGGGTAAAACTCGCGGAAAACTGACCCGGCCAATTTTTAACTCTTCATTGGCATCGAAATCGGGCCGTTCGGGCAAGTAGCTCTGAGCCAACCGAAAGGCCAAGGATGTCGGGGTACTACAGGCATTATCGGGAGTGGGAGTCCGAATCAGCACCGCTCGCCGCACCACCCCATCAACATCTAGGGGTAAATCCGCAAAGCCAACTTGCTCGGGTTTTAGGCCAGCCGGGGGCGAGACCCCGGGATTATCCGCCCGGCCAACCTTACACAGGGCAATCACATTGGGATGGGCAATCAGGTATTGGCTGAGGTTATTACTAGCGGTGTTATTGGCCTGGGGGGTGAAGGGATCGGGGATAGGTAAATCGCGGAATAAATCGAGGCCAATGGCTTTGGGTTCTTCGGCCTGGAGTTTTTCTAAGGCTTGAATCAGAATCTTATCGGGGAGAGGATAGGTCTTCTGGGCTTGAATATCCGCTTCCGTAATGGTGACGAGGAGGAGAGAAGAATCTTGCCGCTGTTGGGGTTGAGAGCGCATCATCTGGTCATACACCCGCAGTTCCCAGGCCTCGAGTAAGGCTAAGGACTTGAGACCTGCCACCCCCACTGTTGCCACTAACGCCACCACTAACGCCGGGAGTTGGGACTGGAACAGACGTTGCCAGCGGGAAACAGTCATGACGAAAAAAGGCTAGGACATAGCTACAAATTTATAGCCTACATCTTAAGCCTTTATTTAACCGTTAATGAGTTAGCAATGGACGAGATGGGAATTGTCCTCCCAGAGGGTCAGCCTTGACCAAGCAATTATTGGGCCTGGCAACATTCAACTAAGGGCATTTTGGCAATGGACTCACTCACCCCAGCCTCTGCCAAAAACTCGACCCATTGCCCCTTCAGTTCCGAGTTATTCGGGTTTTGTTGTTGCAGTTGCACCATAGTTGCCAAGGTTTCACTCCAGATTTGGTTAGCGGCATAAAGGGGTAAGCGTTCCGGGGCTGGAGTGCTGTTAATGGCCTGGAGCATATTCGGGTCAATATCAACTCGCTCCACCCAGCCTTGAACAAAGGGGTTGCCACTGGGATCTGCCGGGTTACAGACTAAGGAAAGGCTCCAGCGATATTTTTTACCAACTTCCAGGCCCCGTCCCTGATTGAGCTTAATCCTGGCAATGCCGGGGGTACCACTGATGCTATACATCCGCTGATCGACAATGTTTCCAGCTTCATCAATAAGCAAAAGCTCCGTTGTCTGGGCCTGGGAGGTGGGGAGATAGAAAAACAGTTCCGGAGTTTCCGAGGCCGTCAAGACAAGGTTGGTTTTCGGCGACAGAGCCGTCAAGGGAACTTCCCCAGGTACACAGGTGCCACGGGTGCCCCCAGCCACAGTATTGCCTGGCATACCTAAATTACTCGGAATATAGGCTAACCGATTTTGGCCGGGACGACTAGCCATCCGATCCCGGGCGATATAGGCTTCGACATTATTGAGCGCAACTGAGGCATAACGATCTCCTGGGCGGGCCTGCAAGGCTCTGCGGAAGTTGATTAAGGCATCCTGATAAAGTCTGCGAGCCGTTAAACTATAGCCCCGTTGCATATAGGTGTTATAGCTGTTGGTCGCGGTTTGGGCGATGGCCGGGGTTGGCGAAAACGTCATGGGCAAGATACTACTACCCAGTCCAACTAAGCCGATTAAACTAGCTTGAATAAGAAAACGAGAGGAAAACATAGCTAACTCCTTAAAAGTCCGATTCGTGCCGACGGTGAGATTCTCATCTGTGATTCAGCTCTACCCCGATAGTTTTAGTGTGGCAAACCCAGGTTGGGGTTGGAGTGACACCAGCGGGGCCTGGGCGTGATTCTCTCAAGGCTTGGACGTGATTGCGATCACGGAAATATTCTAGGGCTTGATCCCAAGTGCCCGGCCTAGGATGATCGGCATTTTGCTTAGGCATGAAACATAAAAATATGGGCAACCGTTATGGGTGGTCGGGTTAAGTATCTCAGTTTTGGCAGAAATGACTATGGTTCCTTGCGGGAGATCGCGGCAAAAAACTTGGCCCAGGCCTGGGACTTCCACAGCCAGTGTAAATCTTGGTACATAACCCCTTGCTAAGGTCTTGGGATGTAATACAGTTAATTCATTAAAGGACAAAGAAAGTACAGATAACGTTGCAGTTCAAGGCAGTTCAGACACGGGGGCAAATGAAACGTTTTTTTATCCCTGAATATCTATGGCTGATCCAAATTCACCCTCTCGTTCTGAAAAAGTCAAACCCGATTACCTGCAAAAATATGCCCCGTTTGTCCTGAATCAAAAAAAAGCGGCGGAACTTCTCCAGGCCTACGCTAAGGGGAAGCGGGATTTTCAACGCTTGGATCTCCAGGGGGTAACCTTTGAGGGAGTGGATTTAAGCGACATCGATCTGAGTGGGACGATTCTCACTAATGCTAGTTTTGCAGAGGTAAATTTGAGTAATGCTAAGCTCATCGAAGCTAACTTAGTTAATAGCAGCTTGAACTCTGTGCAACTGCGGGGCACTAATCTGAGTCGGGCCAATCTCCGGGGGGCTAGTCTCACCCAGACAACGTTGGCCCAGGCCACGTTAAAAGCCACGATCTTGCCCAATGGCCACACTTCACCCTAGTTGGGATAGAGATAGAAAACCTGAGAAAGCAGACTTGGCCTGGATGACTCGACTAATTACGCCATTACCTGATCCCACCGTGAGCCTAGAATAAGGGGGTGTGATGCGGCTGGAGTTCATGGGGCGTTGGATTAGGGTTGTCGGCATAATTTTTTTACTCAGCCTCAGTGCTTGTAGTCCTGCCTTCTTTCGCAATCAGACAACCCAAGTCCCCCAATTGATTGCCAGTATTACGGTTGATCCGAAAACCTTCAACTACGCCATTAACGAAGAGGTGCCCAATGTCTTTGGCTTTATCTATGAAGGACTGATTACAGAAAATGGCGTTACGGGGGAACTGGAACCAGCCCTGGCCGAATCTTGGGAAACCACCCCCGATCAATTAGGGATTATTTACACGCTGCGGCCCAATTTGAAATGGTCGGATGGGCATCCCCTGACCACTGAGGATGTGGTGTTTACCTATAATGAAATTTATCTCAACCCGAAAATACCAAGCAGTGCCAGTGACATTCTCCGGGTCGGCCAAACAGGCATCTTGCCCACCGTCCAGGCCTTGGATCAACGCCGGGTTTTATTTCAACTCCCGGAACCCTTTGCCCCCTTTTTTCGCACCTCAGGCCTACCGATCTTACCCAAACACAGCATGGCAGAGGGAGTCAGAACCCTAGATCGTTCGGGAAATCCAAAATTTTTAACCCTGTGGGACACCCAGACAGATCCAAAACTCCTGATTGCCAACGGCCCGTTTGTGATTGAGACCTATACCACAAATCAACGGATTATTTTTCGGCGGAATCCCCACTATTGGAAAAGTCCAGAGCCTTATCTTGAGCGGTTTGTTTGGCAGATTGTCGATTCCACTGATACGGCGTTAATTCAATTTCGCTCTGGGGGTCTGGATGTCCTGGATGTGGCTCCGATGAACTTTTCCCTACTCAAGCGGGAAGAGGCTAAGGGGAATTTTCGGATTTACAACGGGGGGCCAGCTTCTGGGGTGACATTTTTATCCTTTAACCAAAACAAGGGTAGTCGGGCGGGTAAACCTCTGGTGGATCCGATTAAGTCGGCCTGGTTTAATTCCATTCCCTTTCGCCAGGCCGTGGCCCAGGCCATTGACCGCCAAACCATGATCAACAACCTCTACCGGGGCCTGGGAGCCACTCAAAATTCTCCCTTGTCTGTCCAAAGTCCCTATTTTCTCTCCCCGGAAGCAGGCTTAAAGGTCTATGACTTTGACCCAGACAAATCCCGCAGATTACTCCAAGAGGCTGGGTTTACCTGGAACAGCCAAAATCAACTCCTCGATGCTCAAGGCAATCGGGTGCGGTTCACACTGCTGTCCACTACGGGGAGTCCGGTACGGGAGGCGATGAGTGCCCAGATTAAGCAAAACCTGGCTGCGATTGGGATTCAGGCAGATTTGAGTTTTATTAGCTTCAGCACCCTGGTGGAAAAGTTAGCCAATAGCTACGAGTGGGAGGCCTATATCGGCGGCTTTACCGGCGGGGTTGAACCCAATGGGGGCTTTAATATTTGGTCTCCAGATGGGCGATTACATGTCTTTAACCAAGCGGATCCGCAATTGACCGGGCGAACTGTCCAGGCCTGGGAGGAACGGATTGGGGAGTTATATGTGCAAGGAGCCCAGGAACTCGATGAAGCCCGTCGCAAAGCGATTTATTTTGAAACTCAACAAATTACCCAAGAAGCTCTGCCCTTTATTTATCTGGTAAATCCCCTTGCCCTCTCGGCCTTTCGCAAGACAATTCAAGGGGCCCAACCCACAGGCCTGGGCGGTTCTCTCTGGAATATTGCCGAGCTGAAGGAGGTTCGCTAAGGGCGGCAAAGTATCAAAATGTAACGCTTCTGTAAACAATTACCAACGGAGGGGAGAGGTTCGGTAGGATGCTTTAAGAGAGTATCCGCCTATCAGGAACGATAAAAGTAAAGTAACCATGGTTAATACGTTAACGAAGCCTGAATCCGATGAAATCCGGCCTGGAGTAAAAGTCCCGGCCAAAGAAACCATTCTCACGCCGCGGTTCTATACCACTGATTTTGAGGCCATGGCAGAGTTGGACATGACGGAGAACCAGGCGGAATTGGAAGCTATTTTGGCTGAATTTCGCACCGACTACAATCGGCATCACTTTGTCCGGGATGCGGATTTTGAACAATCCTGGAATCACATTGACGGCGAAACTCGGCAGATGTTTATTGAGTTCCTGGAGCGTTCCTGCACCGCCGAATTTTCGGGGTTTCTCCTCTACAAAGAACTCAGCCGCAAACTAAAAGGGAAAAATCCCTTATTGGCAGAAGGCTTTTCTCTCATGTCCCGGGATGAGGCCCGTCATGCTGGCTTTTTGAATAAGGCCATGTCGGACTTTAACCTGTCTTTGGATTTGGGCTTTCTCACCCAAGTTCGCAGCTACACCTACTTTGAGCCAGAGTTTATTTTCTACGCCACCTATTTGTCTGAGAAAATTGGCTATTGGCGGTACATCAAAATTTATCGGCACTTAGAAGCCCACCCGGAAGATCGGATTTACCCCATCTTTAAGTTCTTTGAAAACTGGTGCCAAGACGAAAATCGCCACGGAGACTTCTTTGATGCGGTGATGCGGGCCCAACCCATGATGTTGAATCGGCCCCGGACACTGTGGCAAAAGCTAAAAGAAATCCCCCGCTCCTTCTCAGGCCAGGCCTGGAGTCGGTATTTCATGGTTTGCTGGGTGCCGCCGAAACTCTGGTGTCGCTTCTTCCTGTTGTCTGTGTTTGCCACGATGTACCTGAACGATTTGCAACGCTCGAAGTTCTACGCGGCAATTGGCTTAGATGCCCGGCAGTTTGACAAAGAAGTGATTCAAGAGACCAATGCCACGGCGGGGCGGGTTTTCCCAATTACCTTGGATGTCGATCACCCGGAGTTTTATCCCCGTCTTGAAGCCTGTGTGGAGAACAATCAAAAACTTTCGGAAATTGCTGAGGGCAACCAACCGGGAATGATCAAGTTCTTCCGCAAGTTACCGCTCTATCTCTCGAACATTGGCCAACTCGGAAAATTGTTCCTCTTACCCCCGAAAGAGGTTCAACCCGGCCTGGTGAAATAGGTAACTGACACTCTCAAAAACCCATGAGGCGCTCGTGTTTTAGACATGGGCGTTTTTTTGCGATCTAGGATAATTTACATCTGTTCTAATCCAGGCCAGATTTCTATGTCGTTGAAGTTCCAAATCCGCCGCTTTTACCCTGAGGATGCCCCGCAAATTGCCCAACTGTTCCATGACACGATCCATAAAATCAACGCCCAAGACTACACCCCGGAGCAACTCCAGGCCTGGGCCCCGGCTAACCTCTACTTTCAGGATTGGCAAAAACGTTGTAGTGAACGGATGACTTGGGTTGCAATTGTGGCTGCTCCAGAAAACCTAAGCGGATTACCTACCCCACCCCACGCCGAGACAGTGATTGGATTTGCGGAGCTAGAACCATCCGGTCATATTGGCTGTTTTTATACACACTGGCACTATCAAGGACAAGGGATCGGCAAAGGTTTGTACTACGTGTTAGAGCACCAGGCCCAGGCCTTGGGGGTTCACGCTTTAAATGTGGAAGTGAGTATTACTGCCCGTCCCTTTTTTGAGCGGCTGGGGTTTACTCTGATCCAACAGCAACAGGTATTCTGTCGAGGGGCCTGGTTAACGAATTTTCAGATGGTGAAGCACCTGACCCGGCCTGGAATTTTTGCCTAGGGGGCTGTTGTTGTCGATTTGAGGACAATCGCCAGAATAAAGACGAAAAGCTGAATCACGACAATACTTGGCCCCGAGGGAAAGTTAAAGGCGGCGGAAAGCAACATCCCGACTACGGCACTCCCAGCCCCAATACCGGCTGATATGCCCATGTAGTAACTAAATTGCCGACTGAGTAAACGAGCAGCACAGGCCGGGATGACCACGAAGGCACTGATCAACAGCACCCCAATCGCTTTAATCGAAACGGCAACGACAAGGGACAACAGCGTAATAAAAATATGGCGATGCAGGGAAACAGTGACTCCCTGGGCCTGGGCAAGGGGTTCATGGAGCGTCATCAAGAGCTGGGCCCGAAAGGTCAGCAAAATAAATAGACCACAGGCTAGCAGCAATACCCCACTCCCAACTAAATCCAGCGGACGCACTGAGAGAATATCGCCAAATAGCAAATTATTTAGTCCCCCCCGATAGGTTCCTGTGACGCTCAATAAAATCACCGCAATCGCCAGGGAAGAAGAATAAATGATGTTCAGCAGGGCATCCGACCAGAGTTGAGTTTTTTCAAGGAGGTAGGTGACTCCCCAGGCAAAAAGCACCGCAAAGGGAATGAGTACCACCGTTGGATTCAAGCCCAGCAACAACCCCAAGCTAATCCCAAGTAGGGCGGAATGGCCAAGGGCATCACTAAAAAAAGAAAGTTGCCGCAAAATCGTAAAGCTACCCAGCATCCCTCCCATAAGCCCCGTCAAAATCCCACTCAACAGGGCCCGTTGCATGAAGGGCAGTTGGAACAGGTGACTTATCCGGGTAAATTCAGCAATTAAAGACATAGGCAGGAGACAATCGGGCAGATTTAATGGTTGTGACGATACTGAACAAACTCAGCCCCATAGGCCAAGGCTAAATTTTCGTGGGCTAAGGCCACATCCGGCCCCCCCTGACAAAGAAGCATCCGGTTTAAACACAACACTTGATCGCAATGACGGCGCACCATATCTAGGTCGTGGGAAATTTGCAGAATCGCCCAGTTTTCTTCCTGTTTGAGTTGGTAGAGCAAATCGTAAAAGTCTGCTTCTCCCCGCACATCCAGGCCAGCGGGAGCTTCATCTAAAATTAGCAATTTACGGGGAAAGACTAGACAGTAGGCCAATAAGACCCGCTTCATTTCACCGCCGGATAGTTGGCCGATGGCTTGATGCTGGAGATGATCGGCGTTAACCCGTGCAAGGGCCTGATTAATGGCGCGTTGGCGTTGCTGCCGATTGACCCAAGGGAGTTCCCAACCAAGTTTGCCCCAGCCCAGGCCGACCAATTCATGCACAGTCATCGGAACCCGGCGATCAAATAAAAAATTCTGGGGCAGGTAGGCAATCTGTTGACGACAGCGAATCGGCAGTACCCCCGTTTGGCTCAACGGCGCGCCCAATAAAGAAACAACTCCAGCTTGTCGCGGCAAAATTCCTAAAATCGCCTGAACCAGCGTACTCTTACCTGCCCCATTCGGGCCAACAATAGCGGTATCCGTGCCGGCCTGGAGTTGAAAGGAAACATCCTGGACAGCGGCCTGGAAGCCACGATAGACCGTTAAGTTTTGAACCGCTAGTACAACTTCGGGCAAGCTCTACCTCGACAGGATCAGGCGCAGGGTTGGGGGTAAAACTGCTAAATGGCCCTGCTGCCAGTATCCCTGAGATTGGGAAGTGCCACCAAGGGCTGTGACAAGATTTTGCACATTTTGCCGCATGGTTTGGAGATAATACTCAGGGTCAATGGCAGTGGCGGGGCCGGTTTCCATCGGATCAAAGGTACTAATTTTAACGTTTAAATCCTGGGCCAAAGCCGCAAAGGTATTTTCACTGGCCTGGGGTTCGGTCAAAATTGCCTTCAAATTCGCTTGCTGCACGGCCTGGGTGACACGGCGAACATCCTCTGGGGCTGGGTTGGCTTCGGGAATATTGACGAGAAAGACCGCCTTGAGATCATAGCTCTGGGCAAAGTAGGGGGCAAAATCATGGAAGGCAACAAAGGTTTTTCCGGTAAAGGGTTGCAGCCTAGTGGTGTTTTCCTGATCGAGTTTTTTCAATTCAGCAATAAACCCGGCAGCATTGGTTTCATAATCGGTTTTCCCCTCCGGATCTGCCGCGATCAGGCCATCCCGGATATTTTCCACCTGGACGATAACTCGTTTAGGGTCTAACCAAATATGGGGGTTATCATCACCAGCATGACTATGGCCTCGAGTTGTGACCGCGGCTTCATCGTCATGTCCATGGTCGTGTTCAACTTCCCCTTCAATTTCGGCAAAGGGAATTGGGGTAATCCCCTGGCTACTGTCAATCACTTTTAAATCAGGATTCTCCGCATTGTTAATTAAACCCGCTAAGAATGCTTCTACCTCCAGGCCATTTTTAACTAAGACTTGGGCTTGACTGAGACGCTGCACATCCTCGGGCCGGGCCTGGTAATCATGGGGGCCAACCGTGGTCGGCATCAATTGGCTTACGTCGGCGCGTTCCCCAGCCACCGCTTTCGTAAATTGGGTCATCGGCAAAAACGTAGTGATAACCTGAATTTTTGGAGTTTCTGGGGTCTCGGCAAGTGGGGCCTGGCATCCCAAGATCATTGTTGTCGTGCCAAAAAGGGAAGCAATAGCCCAATTACGCCTACGAGTTAAACATTGCCGTTGTGAATTCTCCCCAACAGTCCCAAGCATGGGTGGGCCTCTCTAGCCATGACTACCTGCTTCAGGATAATTAAAATGATAATCATTGTCAAACGATCAAGGCAGATTATCATGGGAGCGAGACCCTAGCCCAGAGATTTACAGCTTGGCCGGCGAGACATTCCAGCAATTATTTAACCAGCGGGCCTGGTCTTGGGCGGAGATCGTTAATTGCCGCACTACGCTCCAAAGCTGAATTGCCGCCGCTGGCGAAGGAATCTCGACTTGTAAGGGTTGATAGGGACTGCACCAACAACGAATGCCCAAGGCAGACAGCCGATGGTAAATTTGCCAGCGATCATTCCATTTCACAGCCAGAATGTGGCGGCCGAGACTGGGAAAACCATGATCTGCATCAGCGTGGGACGGCATAGATTAAGATTCTTCTCCAAATAATCATTACAAATAATCATTAAATGCATCGATTAAAACCAGCAGCCAAGGGACTTGGAGCGATCTGAGGACATTTCCAACCATAGCTAGAGGCTGGCTCAAAACGGCTGTGAAACTGTAAGCCTCAACCAACTTATTGATATAGTGTAGCAATAACAGGGCAAATTGACTTAAAAAGTTTAGCATTTAGGCCAAACCCTGATTCTAAAGACTTTGGGAAGTCCGACCAGCAATTTCTTCTAGATGTGTTATCAAGAAGATAGACTTATTGCGACTCGACACCACACGGTCTGAGCAAACTAACTTTGCTGAAGATAAATTTCAATCCCTAATTTGGTGTAACTTCCTGATCTTGGAGATTCCTATGACTACCACGACTCAGCCTCGGCAAGACTTTAGCACCATTGCTGAAAATGTCCTGTTGATGGATTTATCAACAACAACTCCGGTCTGTGAGGGGATGAATCGGCTCTTGGCCAGCTTCCAGGCCCTGTACTTGCAATATCAGAAGCATCATTTTGTTGTGGAAGGGGCCGAGTTCTACTCCCTGCATGAATTCTTTGAAGACTGCTATGAGGCAGTACAGGGCCATGTACATGATTTAGGAGAGCGGCTGAATGGCCTCGGGGGTGTTCCAGCGGCGAGCTTTACCCAACTGGCGGCCTTGTGTTGCTTTAGTCCAGAAGCCGATGCGGTCTTTTCCTGCCGGCAAATGCTCAACCATGATTTAGGGGCGGAACAAGCCATCCTCCAAATTTTGCGGCAACAGGCAGCCCAAGCTGAGACCTTGGGGGATCGGGCCACGGCTTACCTCTACGATCAAATTCTCCTGAAGACTGAGGAGCGCGCCTATCACCTGGCCCATTTTCTGGCTAACGATAGCCTTAAAGCCTAGCCACTACTTGGGTCTGACAACTCGCCAATAATTGCGGAACCTGGCCTGGAGTGACTTGGGTATGGCGACTTTTGCCTGGCAAAATGACCAGAGCGGGGCCGCGCTTGCACTCCCCTAAACATCCGGTGGCCTTGAGCAGGATTTGTTCTTCCAGGCCCTGTGCTTGAATGAGTTGCTCAAAGTGTTCCCAAACCGCCTGCCCGCCTCGCCGACAACAGTTGGATTTCTGGCAAATCAGAATTTTTCCTAACTGAACTGGAGAAGAGATATTGCGGGGTGACGGGAGCAAAGATGGCTCATCCGGCAGGTGCTTGCTCAGAATTTGAACTAGATCTGCCTTGTAGCGAAATCGAGCTTTTTCCCGCTGATACTCCCGTTCGCCTTCAATACGCAAAATATCCCCCAGGCCTGGGGCTTGTCGCAAGGATTTTCGGGCGAGCTTGCTCAGTTTAATCCGGTAGGTTTCTGTCTGGGCTGAGACAAAGATGACTTTGGGGTAGGGGCCATCAGCGGTCTCGAGATCTGTCACCCGGCCGGTGAGGGAAAACCGTTGAATCCGAGGCAGAGAAGCTAGGGTCATGAATTAATTGGGAATTAATTAACAGCTATTCGCAATAAGTACCCCTAAGGTAACACATAAATCCCCTGTCCTTCCTGAATTAGCGAATTGAGCAGAGTTCAGCCGTAAGTCCAACTTTTTCACTTTGTCGAGATTCCAGGCCTGGCATTTGAAGACTCAGGGGGGACTTTAGCAGGAGCCACAGCTCTAGTCAGGCTAATTCCGGAATAAAAATCAGAGATAATGGGAGTTACGATTTTAGGATGATGGTGCACAATGACCTATAAAAGGCTAACCTCTGAGGAAAAAATCGCAATTGTGGTGGCCTCGGGACAGGGCGAATTAATCAAAGATTTAGCCACGAAATTTGGTGTTAGTGAAAATACCATCCGCCGCACCATCAAGACAAGTGAACCAGCTCCAGTGGTTGAGTCTGCCGCTCCCGCCGCTGCAAAAATCGTTAAAACCACCAAACAGACTGATGCCATCTCTGAATCCTCTGCTCCAGTTGCTCCATCAGCAGAAAATCTCCCCCGCCAGCCCATCATTCGCCGTAAACGCTCTGCGGCCCAAACTGAGGAGATCACCGCGGTTCTTGCTCCCCCATCCTTGATGGCGCGCGCGTCCAAATCAAGCCCAAGCGTAGTTGATGGTTTGCCGCCCCCGGCCGTCAATCGTGCCCTAGAGAGTGATCCCGATGAGGGTGAGGATGAAGACGATGATTTAACCGGGTTGGCGGGAGAAGACCTGGATGACTTTGGCGATGAAGACTTTGAAGACGATGATGATGAATCCGAGAGTGGCGATGATCCGACAGAAGCAGCACAGATGTTGGCTGAAGAGTCTAGCGCTGTGGAAATTGCCATTTACCCTTTAGAAGCGGCTGTCCTACCTCGACCCTGTTATTTAGTCATCGATACCCGTTCGGAATTATTGGCGCGACCCTTAGCAGAGTTTCGGGGCCTCGGCCATGCGGCCCAGGATGAGGAACAGCAAAAAACTTTACCAATTTTTGAGAGCCGGGCTGTGGCTTTACGCTTTTCCCAACGGAACCAGCGGATTTATAAGAACTCGGACAGTATTCTTCGCAAAACCGTAGTTAAGGTTCCTGATGGCAATGTTTTGCGTAAAACCACTACTTTTTTGCAAGAAAAAGGAATTACCCGCCTTCTGATTCATGGTCAGGTCTATGCCCTAGAGTAGGGTACGATGACTCCATTGAAGGCTAACCATTGGCCTGGGGTTGTTGTTTGGATGTGAGCCAGGGATAAACCATGAAAGCGATGATTTTGGCAGCGGGCAAAGGCACTCGGGTGCGGCCGATTACCTACACTATCCCCAAGCCAATGATCCCAATTTTGCAAAAGCCAGTGATGGAGTTTTTGGTGGAGTTATTGCGGCAACATGGCTTTACGGAAATCATGGTCAATGTCAGCCACTTAGCCCACGAAATTGAAGAATATTTCCAGGATGGGCAGCGGTTTGGGGTCCAAATTGCCTATTCCTTTGAGGGGTATATCGAGGATGGCAAATTAGTCGGGAAAGCCTTGGGGTCGGCCGGCGGGATGAAACGCATCCAGGACTTTAACCCCTTTTTTGACGATACATTCGTGGTTTTATGTGGGGATGCTCTGATTGACTTAGATTTAACTAAAGCCGTGGCCTGGCATCGACAAAAAGGGGCGATTGCAACCATTATTTTGCGGGAAGTGCCCCATACAGAAGTATCCAGTTACGGGGTGGTGGTTATGGATAAGGATGGCCGGATTAAAGCCTTCCAGGAAAAACCCAGTGTTGAGGAGGCCTTAAGTAACACGATTAATACGGGGATTTATATCTTTGAGCCAGAAATTCTAGATTTAATTCCCTCAGGCCTGGAATTTGATATTGGTAGTCAACTTTTTCCAAAGTTAGTCGAAATGGGCGCGCCGTTTTTTGGCCTAACGATGGACTTTGAGTGGGTCGATATTGGCAAAGTTCCTGATTATTGGCAGGCGGTGCGGAGTGTCTTGGCGGGGCAGGTGGCAAATGTCTCGATTCCAGGCCGGGAAGTAGCCCCAAATATTTATACCGGGATTAATGTGGCGGTGAATTGGGACAAGGTGAATATTCAAGGGCCGGTCTATATTGGCGGCATGACCCGGATTGAAGATGATGTCACGATTATTGGCCCAACAATGATTGGCCCGAACTGTTGTATTTGCAGTGGCGCGGTCGTGGACAATTGCGTCATTTTTGAATATTCTCGCCTGGGGCCTGGGGTACGGCTGGTGGATAAGCTGGTATTCGGGCGCTATTGCGTGGATAAGACTGGCACTACGATTGATGTCCGGGCAGCGGCTTTGGATTGGCTGATTACAGATTCTCGGCAAACGGAACTTTTGGATGCTCCAACAGATTTATTTGGCATGGATGAAGCCTAAGCTTTTCTAGCTTTCCAAATTTTAAAGACCTAGGCTTGCTTCTGCCTGATCTTTAAGCTAGACTAAATATCTACTCTAACGCGGGGTAGAGCAGCCTGGTAGCTCGTCGGGCTCATAACCCGAAGGTCCACGGTTCAAATCCGTGCCCCGCCATAAAATAACCACTTGAGACTGTCTGAGATTGTCTGTAAAGCCCTATCTGGTAAAGAGTTAGGATGTTACTGATAGTTTCGGACAGTCTCATTTTGTCCAAGGTAAGCTAAGGGTATATGGGGGTGCGGGGTGCGTTTCAGGGTATAGCCTCTATAGGTGCAGGGATATCCCTCAATGCTGACAGAACTGGCCATTCGTAAGGATAAACCCATTGAGAAACTCCTTGATGGCATGGGTGCTGCTTGCTGTTTGCTGAAATATTGATTAATTTTGGCCTGGTGCATTTCATCACGGTAATGGTGATAGGCCCAACTCCTTGAGAAACTCATTGTGTTTTTTAGTCGCTGCTTCAATTTTTTTCTCAACTTCGACCAGTGTAAAGTTGACCTCACCTAAATCAATTTCGGTTTCTGCCACAGCAGTACTGATGTAGCGGGAAATATTGAGGTTATAGTCATTGGCCTCAATCTCACTCATCGGCACAGGCCGGGAATAACGCTCTTCATTCTTGCGGAATTGGTAGGAGTTAATGATTTTGTCAATATGTTCTGGGAGGAGGCGGTTTTGCCGTTTTCCCTTCTCAAAATGCTCACTGGCATTGATGAATAAGACATCATCGGGCTTTTTGCATTTTTTCAAGACGAGAATGCAAACTGGAATTCCCGTGGAGTAGAACAGGTTCGGAGGCAAGCCAATCACCGTGTCAATATTGCCATCCTTAAGCAGTTTTGTCCGAATCCGTTCTTCTGCACCACCCCGGAACAGTACGCCATGGGGGAGGATGATCGCCATTGTGCCGTCTTGTTTTAGGTAGTGGAAGCCATGGAGGAGAAAGGCAAAGTCGGCCGCAGATTTCGGAGCCAGGCCATAGTTTTTAAACCGGACATCATCTCCTAGGGCCTCAGTCGGTTGCCAGCGATAACTAAAGGGTGGGTTTGCGACTACAGCATCAAAATGTCGTTTTTTAGCGGGGTTGGCTTCGCGCAACATCTCCCAATCATTAAGGAGTGTATCGCCGTGGAAAATCTCGAACTCGGAGTCTTTCACCCCATGGAGGAGCATATTCATCCGGGCAAGGTTGTAGGTGGTGATGTTCTTCTCTTGACCGTAGATTTTGCTGATCCCGTTGGGGCCGAGCTGATGGCGGACGTTGAGCAGGAGCGAACCAGAACCACAGGCAAAGTCCATGATGCTATCGAGATGTTTCTTTTTGCCCGTGCTGGGGTCTTGACTGTCAAGGGTGACAATGGCGGACAGAATGCTAGAGATTTCCTGGGGGGTATAAAATTCACCCGCTTTTTTCCCAGACCCCGAGGCAAACTGGCCAATTAGGTATTCGTAAGCATCTCCCAGGCCATCGGTATCGGTTGAGAATTGATTGAGGCCAGCGGCGATTTCGGTGATGATCGTGCAGAGTTTGGTATTGCGGTCGGTGTAGGTTTTGCCGAGTTTTTCGGAATCGAGATTGATCTCCGAGAACAGGCCTTGGAAGGTACTCTCAAAGGATTCAGTTTCGATGTACTTAAAGCCTTTTTGGAGTGTTGCAAGCAGTTCACTATTCTGAGTCCGGGCCATTTCGGCAATGCTGCCCCAGAGGTATTCCGGTTTGATGACGTAATGGACGCGCCGCCGCATCAGTTGTTCAAAGTCGGTAATATCATCGGGGTTTTGCTCATACCAGTGTTGGAGGGGGGTAATGTTTGATGGGAAAGGCCCTGCTGGATAATCTGAGCTAAGTTCTTTCTGAGCCGCAGTTTCGTAGTTATCGGACAGGTAGCGCAGGAACAGGAACGAGAGCATATAGTCCCGGAAGTCATCGGCGTTCATTGCTCCCCGGAGTTGATCCGCAATATTCCAGAGGAGGCTGCCCAGTTGTTTATGATTTTGTTCGGCCATGGTTACGACTCAGTTGAAGCGGGGCGATTCCCAGATGGGTCAATCTCTAAGGAATCATAGGCTGCATCCTCTTCGTTGTCCCAGACTTTGGCCAGGCTTGGTTCAGATAGGCGGGAGATTTCATTGGATTCACTCGCTACGGGAGCGGATTCGTCCTCCGGCCTGGGATAAGACTGTAGGGAACTGTGTACGCTTTGTCTTCTGTGTAAGTCTTCCCCTGAAATTCGGACTATTTTCCCCTCTTCCATAATGACAATAGCGGTGTTGGTTTGGATTGCGGTTTGAATCGCCAGGCCAGAGGCTCGTCGCAGGGCATTCATAGAAGCGCGCAGATCGGGGTCTTTAGCATTAGCAATATCTTTTTTGTCCATTAGTTTTCTCCCCATTCCCGTAAGATAGGCTCCAGGCCCAGATTATCGTATTTCACACTAAACCTGAGAACAGTGAAAGGAATGGATCCGGGGCAGCTGGTCTAAGAACAAAACTATACTGAAGTCAATGATTATTTAGACGATAATCAACTAACTAGAAATGGTAGAGATAAAGGCAGAGTTAGAATAGTTTTAGAAACGAGGATTTATTTTGAGTCCTACTGATTCGCAGTTGTTAGTCTTTGAAGCGTACCAGGCCATTAATATTGTCTTTCGAGAAACTTTTGATCCTGTATCTGGTATTTGGTTTGTTTGGCTGAGGTTGCCTGGTAGTCCTGTAGTTGCTATCCGTTCTAATGGTCAAATCCACTTCCCCAGGGTGAAATAATGATGACTGATTCTATTTTGAATTCTCCCTTAGACCGTGCTAATTACTTGGCTGATTTGGCTGTAGAGCGAGCGAGAAGTGCAGGCCAGGCCATTGCTCCGATCAAAATTGAAGTCTGGTTATCTACTGAGGAATATCAAGATTTAATGGCTAATTTAAGTCAGTTAGACTGGGGCGACTTTATACCCGACAAGTCTATATTTCCAGGCCTTCACTCAGAAACTCAGGCAATGACAGAATAAAATCTATAGGCTCTAAGTAACGTAGCAAAACCTATTCACCTCCAACCTCCTCAACAGATAGGAATAACTGCTGTATTAATTCTGATTCTATTCAACCATGGAGCTTCGATATAAATCTTGCCTTCTTTGCAGTTCTTTTCCTGAAATTCGGACTATTTTCCCCTCTTCCATAATGACAATAGCGGTGTTGGTTTGGATTGCGGTTTGAATCGCCAGGCCAGAGGCTCTACGTAAAGCATTCATGGAAGCACGCAGATCAGGATTTTTGGCATTAGAAATATCTTTTTTATCCATTAGCGCGCTCCCCATTGCAGTAAGACAGGCCCCAGGCCATGACTATGATTTGATCTTAATGGTCATTGTTTGCACCCCTAAGCGACTGAAGTCGGATGTGTTATTGGTGAGGATGGTTAGGCCATTGACTAAGGCTGTTGCCGCAATGATCGCATCGGGTGTTTTGGTTTTATATTTCTGTCTGAGTAGGATAGCTTGTTCGGCAATCGGCTCTTTTAGATTGAATATCGTGGCATGACTGATAAATTCTCTGGCTTTGGTCTGAGATTCAGGGTTAGTCGCGAACTTTCCCCAGCCCAAAAATTCAATTTTAGTAATGATGGAAATTTTGAAACTCTCAGCAAGGATGGTATGGATTACATCATCATCGGTTAGCCCATCAAAGTAGTAAATAACGATATTGGTATCCAGTAAGTAAGCCATTATTGCCAACCTTCACGAAGACTTGCTAAGTAGTCATCAATAACGTCTTTAGGTTCGTGGGTGACTCCATAGAATAAGCGTGGATCAAAGGGTTGAGCAGGCTGTTTTGTTTCATCGTCAATACCCTCTTCCTGGGCAAGTTGCGCTAAGACTAACTGGACAAGTCGAAATTTTTCAGCATGGGATAGGGCTGTGATTGAGGGTAATAATTCTGTGATTGATGTTGACATAAGGATCAGTTTTAGAGGTGAATTTTATAAAACTGTAGAGGTGTAAAAAGTAGATCAGATTTACTCCTTTACCTCCTCCACTGCTGGGAATAGCTGCTGCATTAACCCTTTTTTGTGTAATTTCAGAGCTTCGTTTTTTTGCGTTTGGGTGGTGATGAGATCGTCAAGAGATGAGAGGCAATCAGCGATTTTCCGTTGTTCTTCAGTCTTTGCAAGAGGAATAGGAATAATATCTAATTTGGCTCTATTTAATTTAGGTTGAGCCATACCGGTCAAAAAATCTTCAAGACTTATTGAGTTCAAGTAATTTTCAATGATTTTTAACGTGAATTCATTTGGAAACCTTAATACATGAGCATGATTATTTACCCAAGTCTTTCCAGAAATCGAGAATGCAATGGGGTAGGTTCTAGCAACTAAGTTTGCTCCATCTTCAGATACACAAAGCAAGTCTTCATCAAAAATAAAATCCTTGACATAATCTATGATTCCAGATGCTCCATAGTAAGGAATATTGCCCTTAACCCTATCTGACTCTGTTATCGGAATTCTCTGAGAATCTAGGTTCTCACAAATTTTTCCAAGTGGCAGTATATCCCAGGCCCCGGCATTTCTAAACTCAGGGAAGCGTAATTTTGGAATCGTTTCGCCTTCTGCTGGAAAAAGCTGCTGCATTAACCCTTTTTTATGTGCCTTCAGCGAGTTAAGCTTTTGGGCTTCTGCGGTGATCAGATCGTCTAGGGAAGTAAGGCAGTGAGCAATTTTTTGTTGTTCGCTCTCCAAGGGTAAATATATATCAGTAGTTAATATTATTTTGCTTGAGCTATGACGCACAGTAGAACCAGTAGCTGTGTTTTTGATTCTCTTATGGAAAGACTCTGTCAAGAAAAAGTAAAATAAAAAAACAATCTCAATTTGTTCTCTTAGTATAATTTTTGCAATTCGTTGATTTAATAAAACTTCACCATCTTCTCTTGTTAATAAAATTGGTTTCCCAAGTAATTCACATGAAGGCGTTAAATCCGTTAGGAGAATTAATAATTCACCTTCTTTACACACATATTTCTGATCAAAATTTTCGACTGTATATTTAGTATTTTCTTCATTGAATCTTGCATATCCCATTTTTGTAAAATTTTTAGGAGTTAAAAGTTTTTTACCATAATCTAAAAAATACTCACTTTGAAATGCATAGCCAGATTGAAGATCGATAATTTTTTCGAGTGTTGATTTTTCCCAGGCCCCAGCATCTCTAAACTCAGGAAACCTCAACTTAGGAACATTACCAGTATTTTTCATTGCCAGTTTTCCTTAAGATCATCAACGGTATAGAGCGGGGGTTCATCTTCCATCCCACGCATAGCCTGGCTCATGGCCATAGTGCTGAACTCGGCATTTGTCCATTCATCATGCTCATTGTTTCCACTTCTACGAGGCAGAGAGCGATCTTGACGTTCTTCACGTTGCCAAGCCACCGGATCAGTAATATATGCAAAAGGGTTCAAGGCCACCGCTTGTTCCAATGCCTTTGCTAAACGTTTCTGGCGTGTTTCCTGGTTCACTATTCACCGCCCATTACCCAATACAAACCGGGCCTGTTCACATCGCAACATTTCAAACGGAGTCATAAACCGCAACCCAAGCCCGATACAAACATTGGGAATCTTCACCCGCTTTGTTGAATTGGCAGGCACTTCATGAGTAACAACAACATGATTATCCGCCAGCGCATGGGCAATCAAGTAAAAATCTGCCACCTGTAAAAACGTGTTAATCGCCACCGGTTCGTAATTTTGACTCGTTACCCACGCACTCACCCGCCCAAATTGTTGCAGGATATTAGCCCCAGTCCTCCGAAATAATCCCCTACCCTGTTGCCGTATCCACGCCGTTAATTCATCTTGCCCCGCATTAATTTCATCAGCCACCTTGTCAATACTTACCACCTCGCCTGCTTCATTTTTCTCCACCAGCCAACTCCAAAATGCCGGACAAAAATCTAACCCATAGTGCAAATTCTTAGCCTGAATAAACACATTGGCATCCAGCAAATAAGTCATTGGATTACGCCCAACTCCCGCGCGGCCTGGTAGAACGTTGTGCTTTTTTTCACCCCCAACAGCCGAAATGCATCCCGGAATAGAGTTTGCCCCTCTAGTGTGCTCGTGATGATGGCCTGGGCAAAGCGTTTTCCCGTGCGTACTCCTAAAGTCCGGTAAAAATCACCGCCGCCGCTACCACCCCGGTCGATCATCCTAATCCGCTCCAGCTCTTGATGGTAGTTCTGCCAGAGTTCAGCTTCCGAAATAGAGCCAATATCGTGCAAACGACGCAACACCACCAGGGTACTTACCTTAAATATCCGTGCCAATCGTTGAACTTCCAGCATCAAGGGTTGATCAGGTTGATAGGTTTCACGGATTGAATCTATGGGCATGAGTAACTCAGCCGCCACAGCATTACACCACTGCTCAATTTTCCCTTCAGGTAAACATCCTGCTTCCGAGTTAGAAACCCCGCTTTCTCCCAGCCAGAGATGGGCCAGTTCGTGGGCCAAGGTAAACATCTGCCCGGCCTTACTGTCGGCAGCATTGAGGAAAATCAAGGGCGCAAAATTGTCTGCTAGAGCAAAACCTCGAAATTCTTCTACCTTGAGCTTACGATGGCTATTACTCCCCACAATGGAACTGGCCATCACTAACACACCCGCCGCTTCCGCTTTAGTCATCAACTGCCGTAATGCCTCAGTCCAGTTCCCGCACTGTTGGCGGTCGGACAAAGCAACCCCTAACCTTTCCCCTATCGCTGTAGCCACCGTGATTGGATTGCTCTCGACTGTAACACTACCAACAAAATCCAGCCGGGGGAGTCCATGCATTTGAGCATATTCACGATACCAATCCTGACGCTGCTGGCATAAATAGAGAGTATCAAGCAGGCCTGGACTAGGGCGCACTACTTCCCGATTGGCCAAGGTACGAAAATCAGAAATGGGTATTGACTCCTCAATCGGCTCAGGCAAAAACAAGTAACCAATGGGCACATGAACCGAGTGGGCAAATTTTTCTAGTTGTCCTAGCGTTGGTTGTAATGTTCCTGCTTCCCATTCCACGAGCTTAGGAAAGCGTTGAGCCAGTTTAGGTATCTCTAGCCCAGCCCGCTCCCTTGCCCAAGTCAGTAGTTTAGGGTTAACCATAAGCCGATTATTGCTCATTGACCGCCAACCCGAAAATTTCATACCCCTGGGCTAGTTTATGCAGTAACGGGATAATTTGGCTATCAACTACCCATCAACTAAATTCATAGCCCTCCAACCCTTGAAAATGCCTTAGTTTCTAAAGTCATCATCCAAAATTTCCACTCGTCCATCAAATACCCATCAACTAAAACCACACTCAGCAGGGCACAACAATACAAAGCTCATGAATAAGACCCACCAGGTCAAGTGATCTACTACTCATAAGCTGCCAACCCGGAAATCTCCCGCCCTTGGGCCAGTTTATGCAGTAACGGGATCAGATCTGCCATCAATGCCTCTTCCTTCTGCTTCCGGGCCTTCCACCCCAACCCCAACGGAGCCAACAAATCACTCAACGCCTCCCCATCACAAATCATGCGCTGCATTGTTCTATCTACAAAGGCTTGCAAGGCTTCCGGTTCCAGGCCATGCGTATTCGCAATCTTCACTAACTCTTGGAACTGCTTCTGGGCCTTAAAGTCCGCATAACCTCGCCGGATCGCCGCTTCATCCAACCCCTCCCCCACCTTTAACGTACGGATATAAGCCACAATATCCTCCCGGTCATCCATAAACTTGGCATCGGCTTGAATTAGGCCAATCAACTCCTCACGGGTCATCTTTTGTTTGTCCGGCCGGGCCTGGGTGCAGTTGGTAATTAGCCCCATGATGTAGTCGTAATCCACCACCACCGAAGCAAACAAGACAAACTCAAAATCCAATTGCTCAATATTGGGATCAGTGCCGCCCGTTCTGCCTTGCTGCTCCTTCAGTCGTTGCGCTGTTTCCAGATACCCCCCCCGAAACGCCTGTAACTGCTCCTTGGGTAACACCTGCTCAATGGTGGCCGTATTGTCCAGCGTCAGGTCAGTGTACTGATCCAGTTGGGTTTTGAACCGCTGCACCTCCTTAAACAGATTGATAAACTGACTCCGGGCCGCATCTCCCTTCAGGTTAAAGACCTCCTCTGGAACACATGCCAGGCCTTGGGATTGCATAAACGTTTCCAGCTTTTGCACCGCCGTTTCCAATTTCGAGATAACCACCGGGGCCGGATCCACCAACCAAATTTCCCGCGCCTTCTCCTTGAAATTACCCGAAAATAGCTCAATGGCCTGGTTTACCGCTTCCTGCTGCTGCCGAAAATCCAATACATTGCCATAGGGCTTAGTGTCATTCAGGATGCGATTTGTCCGCGAGAAGGCCTGGATCAGCCCGTGATACTTCAGGTTTTTATCCACATAGAGCGTATTCAAGTAGGGTGAATCAAACCCCGTCAGCAACATATCCACGACAATTGTGATATCAATCTTCTGGCTGTGGGGCCAGTCCTGATTCGGGTACTGCTGGTCTTTAATCCGCTTCTGCACATCCTGGTAGTACAGGTCAAACTCATTAATGCTGTGGTTCGTGCCATACCGCTGGTTATAGTCGGCAATAATTGCTCTCAGGGCGGCTTTTTTCTCATCGGGAGCCACTTGGTTATCGGCCTTTTCCTGGGGTAAATCCTCCTGAATTTGCTGTACGTCCTTATTCCCCTCGGCTGGGGGCGAAAACACACAGGCAATATTTAGGGGTGTAAAAGTTGGGTCGGTCGCGTGCTTCTCGGCTTGAATGGTTTGAAATAGGGCCTGGTACTCAATCGCATCATTAATCGAAGCCGTTGCCAGAATCCCATTAAACTTCCGACCGGCGGTGGCTGCATCGTGCTTGGCTAAAATGGCTTCGACAATCGCTTTTTTTGCTAATGTTTCACCAACTTTCAGAGTATAGTTGCCCTCTGGTTTGTAATAGTCAATATGGAACCGCAATACATTCCGGTCTTCAATCGCATCCGTGATCGTGTAGGCGTGGAGTTCTTTCTCAAAAATGGCTTCTGTCGTTTTGTAGGAACCCACTTGCCCTTCAATCTGCTGATAACTGGCGTTGTCTTCAAAAATCGGTGTCCCCGTAAACCCAAATAACTGCGCCTTGGGGAAAAATTCTTTAATCGCCCGATGGTTCTCGCCAAACTGGGATCTGTGGCACTCATCAAAGATAAAGACTAATCGCTTATCTCGCAGTGGCTCCAGGCGTTGCTTGTAGTTGCGTTTGTTGCCAGTTTTAGCCGTATCATCCAAGGCCAGGCCCAGCTTTTGGATCGTGGTCACAATCACCTTATCGGCATAGTCATCAGAAAGAAGCCGCTGCACCAGGGTTTCCGTATTTGTGTTTTCTTCAACACAGCCCTGTTGAAACCGATTAAATTCTTCTCGGGTCTGCCGATCCAAGTCTTTGCGATCCACGACAAACAAGCATTTTTCAATGTCCGGGTTATCTTTTAGCAATGTGGAGGCCTTAAAGGAAGTCAGGGTTTTGCCGCTGCCTGTGGTGTGCCAGATATAGCCATTCCCACAATTTTGATGAATACACTCGACAATGGCCTGGGCCGCATAAATTTGGTAAGGCCGCATCATGATCAGCTTTTGTTCACTGGCCACCAGCACCATGTAGCGGCTAATCATTTGCCCTAGGGTACATTTGGCCAGAAAGGTCTCGGCAAAGCTGTCTAGGTGCGTAATCTTTCGATTGTCGTGACCCGCAAATTGATAAAGAGGTAAAAACCGTTCATCAGCGTTAAAGCTAAAGTGGCGGGGGTTATTGTTGGCAAAGTACCAAGTATCACTGCGGTTGCTGACGATGAATAACTGGATGAAAGAGAGTAGTGTCCGAGTGTGGCCATTCCCCGGATCATTTTTGTAATCCACAATCTGCTGCATCGCCCGCCGAGGACTGATGGTGAGATTCTTAAGTTCAATATGAACCGCCGGAACCCCATTAATCAAAAGGATGACATCATAGCGGTGGTGGCTGCTGACCGTATTGATCCGCAGTTGATTGACTACTTCAAAGGTGTTTTTGCACCAGTCCTTGATATTGACCAGGGTGTAGAACAAGGATGTATCGTTATCTCGCGCAAAGCTATTCCGCTCCCGTAGATGCTGGGCAGCCGCAAACACATCAGGCGTAATGATCTGGTCTAGGAGCCGACTAAACTCGCCATCACTCAGGCGGACTTGGTTCAGAGCCTCAAACTTAGCCCGAAAATTCTGCTCTAGTGCTACTAAATCTCGAATATCCGGCCGGTAGGTGTACTTCAGATCAGCCAGTTTTCCGATTAGGGCTGTTTCGATGTCGTCTTCGAGCATGGCCGTAGGTAAATGGGGATTGACAGAAGCGTTTTGACTCCGCTGGTGGTTAATTACTCTCTACTCTAGTCCGATAACACTGGAGCAGATAGCATCTAAATTTGCATGACCCTATTTTTCAGCTTTTTCCAGGTCATCCTCAATATTGCGCTGGAAATCCCAGAGTAAATAATCAGGATTAAGCGGCAAAGCTAACTCCAACGTGTAAAGGAATTGAATATTGGCCCGTACCTGTTTAATCTGGCAAGACATGAGATGCCCGCCTTGTTGCCGGTCTTGAGACAAAAAATGGAGATGCAGGCCGGGGACATTGAGAGACGCCATAAAGGATGGGGTAAAGAAACCAACCAGCGTACCCGTGACATCATGAAAATGAAACTCCTGTTGTTCCAGGGCAACTTCTACCAGGGGGCGGTAGTTATCCTGCTTGGGAACTGAACGAGTCTTAACATAGCTAAACTCCCCATCAATCCGAAAGGCATAAAACAAATTGGGAGAGGGCATTAAGGCGGCCAGCCAAGCCAAAAATTGAGGATAGGTTAACTCCTCGTGAGAATCTTCATGGCTCATGGGCCGGAAAAAGGTCACACAGGCAAAGGGCGTTAAGGTTTCATTGCTGACTAACTCGACCTTGCCATCCCCAGCGACACGGTAAATATCCCCGTCCAACATCACCATTTCCCCGTCAAGGTCATTGAAGGTTCCCAGGCCAAAGTCACCGTATTTTTTAATTTCAGACAAGGAAACATTTTGCTCATAAATACCTTCAACCAGGGCATTAATGGGTGTACTCAAATAAATTCGATGTTGACTCGGATCAAAGGGCTTAGTTTGGCTCATAGGGCTTTAGATTTCAAGCATTAACTCACAGCCTAGGCCATAAACTGCGCAAGGCTTCGACTGGGACTCCTATCCATCTTGTTTTACCGCTGCTTTTAACTCCGGCAACATGGCCTGGTACTTAGCTAATCGTTGATAATCCTGCTCCGTAGGCTGGGCAATCCGACTCAAATCCAGGTTGTGAGCATATCTGCAATCTTGACCTTGAGGGCTATTGGGTTGGCTTTCACCTGCTCCAAATAAGCGGCATAACTCATCCCAGAAACTTTGGTAATGGCTGGGATTAGCTCATTGGCATTGACGGTAAAAGTTACGATAGTTTCGTTGGTCTCGGATATTTGCTTGACGGGCTGAGATCTTGATGGTTTTGTTCACGTCAACTGCGGCCAAGAACGGTTCATAAATAGTCAGCCCTGTTTGGATTCCCGGCCATTCTCTGGAAGATTGCTCTTACTTGCCTCGTCGTTGCTGTTGAGTGGGGAAGCAAAATTGGGCATGGCAGAATAGAGGAAGTCTTGGCGTGGAAAGAAGTTGCTCCCAGGCCCTGTTATTGAAGGAGAGAGCTAGTGCGTTATTTATCTCGGTGGTGGGTATCAATTTCCCTCGTATTTTTGCTCTTAATCACCGGCTGTACCCAGGCCCCACCCTCCCCTTTTGAACAGGCCCAGATTGAAAGTACGCAGCGCAATGCCACCCCCGCCGTAGTCAAAGATGCCACCCAGGGGAGTGAATTTAACCAGTTTTTCCCAAAATCAGAGGACGGGTTTGAGCGGGTTTATACCCAAGAGAAGAAAGGGTTTGCGGAAGCGAAACTGATTAAAGACGGCAAAGACGTGGCCATGTTGGCAATTTCCGATACCGCGAGCTTGCCCGCCGCCGCCGCTAAGTTTAAGTCCAGTACGAGTGAGATTGCCGGCTATCCCGCCCTGGAAATTGGCTCAACCCAAACAGCGGTCTTAGTGGCCGATCGCTATCAAGTCAAGGTTTTATCCCGCGATCCTAGCTTTACCACCACCGAACGCCAGGCCTGGATTGCTAAATTTAACTTAGACGGCCTGGCCCAATTATCGAATTAACCGCTGTCGTTCACCAATTGTCAGGCTCTTTGGATTTGGGATATCTCGCGATGTTGTTATACGATCCCCGCACTCAGACCCTCCCCACTGCCGAAGATTTACCCTGTTCGGATGATACTCCCGTGGATAATGAGTGGCAGAATTTAATTCCCAATCTGTTGCTGGAAATCTTAGCCTTGCACTGGGGTGAGCGGGCGGATTGGTTTTTGGGCGTGGATATGGGAATTTACTATGATCCCAACCGGCCGGCCGTGGTTCCCGATGGTTTTTTGAGTTTAGGGGTGGCGCGATTTCGAGGCGAGGCCGGCCGTTTAAGCTATGTTCTCTGGGAAGAAGCTAATGTCATTCCCCTGTTTGCCTTGGAAGTGGTGTCTAAAACCTACGGCAAAGAGTATGAAGCCAAGCGAGGCCTGTATGCGGATTTGGGAATTCGGTACTATGCCATTTATCGCCCCATGACCAGTTATCGGCCTAAACGGCAACCCTTAGAGGTCTATCGTCTTGAACACGGCGCATATTTACCGTTATTGGGTGAGCGGGCCTGGATGCCAGAAATTGGTTTAGCCTTGGGACGGGAGATCAATACCTATCTGGGATACAACCGAGAATGGCTCTATTGGCACACCGAACAGGGAGAGCGACTGATTCCGGCTGAAGAAGCCTATCGCCAGTCTCAAGCAGAACTCACCCAGGCCCAGCAGGAGGTGGCCCGATTGGCCGCAAAGTTAGAGGAACTGGGAATCAACCCTGACCAGATTTAAGTGTGTCATCCCGGAACAGCGGGGCAGTCCAGCAGAGTAACTTTAGAGTAACTTTTAGGAGACGAGGATGAGCGATTCGATTTTTAAGATTGTGGATCAATTACCCACGGGTGGCGTGACCGTCATGGCTCTAAAAGCCCTGGATTTCGTCATCCCTGGCCAATGGAACAACCTCGTTGGCTTTGAAAATACAATTCGGCAGGTGACGAAAGAAACGGATCCTGGCCTGGTTCAAGCCATTGGCGAGCGGGCAGTTTACCTCTTTAACGACAAATCCCAAGGCTATCAGCGGGCTTTATGGCTCTATCAGACGGTGGATAATACCGACTCTCTCCTGGGGGCTGCGGCCTTAGCTAATAAGGTGGGTGAGAAAATTTCATTCTTGGGATTTTTGGATAAACTGACCCCCAAACCGGAAAAAGCCCAATCTCTGGATTTAACCATCAAGTTGGTGGTGGAAGTTGTCGCCTTTTGTCAGATTAATGGCATTCCGGGGGATAGTATTGGCGACTTTCTCCGAGCCTTGGCCGATTATGGTGGTGAATCCTTGATGCGGATGGCGGCATTAGTCTGTTTTGATGGCTTGATTCCCTTAGGGCCAGATTTTATTCTCAAATCCTTAGATGTGTTGCGGAATCTGGAACCGAAAGAATTGACGGACAACCCCACCTTTAAGGCCGTCTCGACATTGATTCCCGGCCAGGGGCCCCTGGAACAACTGGGGTTTGTTTCCCAAAGCTTTAGCTCTGTGCAGGGTTGGATGAGTGATTTTGTGGCCAGCCGCGACCTCACCCCAGAAAAAATCATCAATCATTTGCAGCACTCGATTGAGCTATCGAAGGATAATCTTGATGTTCTCGGAGCCTTTTTAGATATGAGCACCAACTACTACTATCACACGGGGGTTCAGACCTTGGCTCGGCGACTGATTGAACGGGCAGTGGCAGAAATTTAATGCTGATGGATCCGCAAGCCTCACCCCCCAAAGCCATTTTTTTTGATGCGGTCGGGACATTGTTTGGGATTAAGGGCAGTGTTGGGAAAATCTATGCTCAGTTTGCGGCCCAGGCCGGGGTGCAGGTGAACCCTCCGGAATTGGATCGGGCTTTTTTTGAGAGTTTTTCCCAGGCCCCCAAGCTGAATTCCTCCCTAGCGGATGGGGAAAATCTAGTGACTTTAGAGCGGGCCTGGTGGCAGTCCGTTGCGGCTAAAAGCTTTGAAATGGTCGGAGTTTTGGAGCAGTTTCCCAATTTCCCCAGATTTTTTGAGACTTTATTCGATCACTTTGCCCTGGCAGAGCCTTGGTTTGTCTATGAAGATGTGATCCCTACCCTAAAAACGCTGCGCCACGCCGGGATTCGTTTGGGGATTCTCTCTAATTTTGATAGTCGTCTCTATCCCGTTTTAGTTACTTTGGGCCTGGCAGATTTTTTTGATACGGTGACAATTTCAACCCATGTCGGTACAGCTAAACCCGAAGCGGAGATCTTTCAGATTGCCCTTGAGAAATATCAGTTATCTCCACACCAGGCCTGGCATATTGGCGATAGTTGGTTCGAGGATGTGCTTGGGGCCCAAGGGGCGGGATTGGGTGCTATTTGGTTAAACCGAGAAGAAAAAATGATGCCACCTGGAGCGCAACCCTTGGCGGTGATCCCCGGCCTGGAGCAATTAGTCGTCGGCCCTTGACCCTCATTCTTAGGCTGTTAGCAGAACTTGGCTAACCTCAACCATCGAGTAAAACATCCAAGCTGAGGGCCTGGAGAAACGGGCTACTGACGATCGGGCATAACCGGTAACTCAGAAAGATTCAGGGTGCAATCCAACTGCCCATTCACTAAAAGCCGGACTTTCCGACTCACCCGCAGCAAATTCCACGGTTCTTGCCACAGCGGATAAATCGCCTTAACTGCCTCAAGCGTCGCCACATCGGGACAATTGATCCGCACCGTTCCCCAGGCCCGGGAAATTTGACATTGAGTTAAGGGTTGGAGCTGCCACAAATCGCTGGGGGTTTCCCGATAGTAGTCAAAAATGAGTTGACAGAGCTGAGACGTGGTTGCCATGGATTAATGTCCTAGAGGCTGAATCCCTATACCTTCATTCAAACGTAGGCCCTGGAACCACAGAAAAGGAATGCAAAAAGACTTAACAGGCCTGGCAGCTCTTTGTGATCGAAATGAAATCTTTCAGGGATTAGATAAAGTTCTTTAAAGAAACATGAAATAAGGGTTATATTTTTCAAGTGTTGGCAACATCGTCATTCCTGGCGCAAGTGTAGCCCTCAAGATTACTGCTCGTCATGATTGCAAACATTTTTTGTGTTCTATTCCGAAGCAAAATGACAAATGACTATAGTTGATAATCCGAGTAAGCTTATGGGAGCAGCGTTGGCGGAAAGTTCGGATCAACAATTTGCTCTGGGGTATAGGGGCAAACTTGGGGTAAATCTGCATCGTCTAAATCTGTCTCCCGGACGACTAAATCAATCCCCGCTAAGTATCCCTCTGCAATAGCCTCTGTGACATAGGGCTTCAGACTGGGATTTTCTCAAATCAGCTTGTGAATCGCCCGCCTTTGCTCCCGAATGGTGACTCGCCAACTTTTACGACACCGACTCGGTTGATAATCCCATTTTAATAAGTGTCCGAGTAAAACCCCAAGACGATTTTCCAGTTCTTGCCGCTGTTGTTTCCCCAAGGATTCGATTTCCTCAACCAAATTGGTAATGTCTAACTTGTGCCAGGCCCCGGCCTTTAAGAATTGTGATTGTGCCATTGTCCAGGCATAAAAGTCCGTTTCATAGAGGTTAGACAGGATCATGGTTTTCTGATTCATCAGGCGTGATGTCTCTACTCTACTTAACTCGCTTCTCAGACCGAGGCAATCTGGCCGGGTTTAACGGCCCCAGGCCCCCAAACATCTCGGTTCTGGCTCTTTTTGCTCAGATGCAGTTGGCGCGAACCAGGCTTGACAGGCAGCAGATATATTGAGAAAGGCTCCGTGAGCAATGCACTTTTTCTAAGTTTTATGAAGCAACTCCAAAACTCAGCCCGGATGTTTCTCGGTGTGGTCTTTGGTCTGATTGGCCTGATTGGCTTGGTGATGCCGCTGATTCCCGGTGTGCCCTTCTTACTTTTGGCTGCGGCCTGCTTGAATGGCCTGGACAATGAGGAAATGACAACCCCCAGCCGTGATCCAGATCGTCCGGCAAACACCCAGGATTAATAACAGGCCGTAACTCTGTTCAAAGACTTGTTGCAAGAAAGATATAAAATCTGACAACCCGATAGATAAATTTATAGTTAGATTAACAAGGTAAATTAGCTTAACCCCCAGCCTAGAGTTGCTGCACAAGTCTTAGATGCAACCTCTGCCAGTAAATAATTCCCCCTTAAACTCGACTGGAATGGCCTTAGAGGCTGGCCTGGGCGGATTGTTCGCGGTTTCCTTTGAGGGGTTGATTCTGACTACGATCCAAGGAACCTGCTTGCAATTAAATCCGGTCGCTCTGGAAATTCTTGGGCTTGCTCCAAACGCGCTTGAAATCAACTTTAGTCACTATCAACTGCCCCAATTTTTAGGCTTTGAATCCGACCCGGCCTGGGCAACGTGGCGAGAATCCCTGAGTGTTGGCAATGTTCACCATCCAGGCCACCATTTTCGCAGCCAGGCCCAACTCACCAGAGCTGATGGTCAAACCGCCGCAATTACCTATGCCGTTATCCCCCAGGCCAACGGATTTTTGTGGATTCTCCCCCCGCCGGAACTGATTCAATGGCAAATAGCAAAACCCTTAACACCGGGCAAACTCACCGAAGCCACCTACCAGGCCATCGTAGAAACCCAAACCGAAATGGTCGTGCGGTTTTTGCCCGATAGCACCTTTACCTATGTCAACCCCGCCTATTGCCAAATGTTGGGCCGCCCACCTGAAGAGTTACTGGGCCGGTATTTTCTGGAAGTCATCCCCCCCGATGCCCAGGCCATGATGCGAGAAGAACTCCAGGCCATGAATACCCTCACCCCCCAGCACCCATTTCGGATTGTGATTAACCCCAGCATTGGCCATGATGGCACCCAGATTTGGCATGAATGGACAAACACTGCCCTTTTTGATCGCAACGGTAGCATTATCGAATTCCAGGCCACGGGCCGCGATATTACAGCGGACTACAACTTTACCCGCACCCTCAAGGCCTCCAAAAATCGCTTACAACTGGCCTTTGATATTGCGGGCATGGGCTACTGTGACTGGGACTTAAAAACCAATCGCCTCCAGTGGTCCGATGGCTATGAACAGTTAGTGGGCCTGGAACCAGGAACGTTTGATCACCGGATTGAAACCTTCATGGATTTAGTGCATCCCGCTGACCGCAACCGAGTTCAAGCGGAAATAGAGGCGATCATTCAATCCCGTCAGCAGCGCAACATAGAATTTCGGATCATCAAACCCAGTGGTGAAATTGCCTGGTTTTTAGCTCGGGGGACAGCAATTTATGACGACCAGGGCAACCCCGTGCGCTTTACCGGCGTGGACATGGATATTACCGCCCAAAAACTGCGGGAGCAAGAACTCCAATATCAACGGGATCTGCAGGAACTCCTGTTTAATGAATCCACTGATGCCCTGTTTTTAGTGGATCCCGAAACCGTCCGGATTAGAGATTGTAACCCCCGCGCTGTTGAACTGTTTGAAGCCGAATCCAAAACTGAATTAATTGGCCTGGTCGGACACGAAGACCTGCACGTCAAGCCGCTCACCCCAGAAGAAGTGGCTGACAACATTGAGCAAATGCGCCTCAAAGGCTTTTGGTCGATGGAAGTTGAGTACCAAACTCGCAAAGGTAACCGATTTTGGGGAAACATCGCCTCTAAACCCGTTGGAATTGCCGGACAAGCCTTGACCTTTGTCCGAATTACCGACGTAACGCAATGGAAACAGGTGGAGTTTGATTTAGCGGCCAGTGAACTGCGCTTTCGGACAATTTTTGACCAGGCCAACCTCGGTATCGCCATTTGCCAGGCCCCAAAGTATCGAATTACAAACAGCAACTCCTTTCTCCAAAACCTCTTAGGCTACACGGCCACGGAACTCGCTGACTTGGACTTTACCGACATTACCCATCCCGATGATTTACCCCCAGAACAAGCCCTGGTCCAAGAATGTCTGGCCGGCAGCCGAGATCACTATCAACTGGAAAAACGCTACATCCGCAAAGATGGGGCAATTCGCTGGGTCAATCTCCTGGCCACTGTGGTTCGTCAGGCCGACGGCTCCATTTCCTATGGGTTTGTTTTTGTCAAGGATATTAGCGATCGGAAAGCGGCTGAATTACAACTCCAGGCCAGTGAAGCCCGCTTCCGAGCCATTTTTGAGCAGGCCGCCTTTGGGATTGCCTATGGCTCCATGTCTGGAGACTTTATCGCCGCCAATGATGCCTTTTGTCAGTTAGTCGGCTATGGCCAGGTGGAACTCCAGCACCTTAACTTTCGGGATTTAACCTATCCAGCGGATTTAGACCTAGAAGAACAACTCGTAGTTCGGTTAATGACGGGGGAAATTCCAAGTTATACCCTGGAAAAACGCTATGTCCGCAAAGATGGCTCGTTAATTTGGGTTTCGATTTCCATCAACAAAATCTTCGATGAGGTCGGGCGAGAGGTTGGGGGGATGGGCATTGTCCAGGATATTTCTCAACGCAAAGCCCTAGAACAGGAATTAGAAGTCAGCCGCCGCAAATACCAAACCCTCTTTGAAATCCTGCCTTTAGGGATTCTGATTACCGATGATCAGGGGCGGATGCTTGAGGTCAACCCAGCCTCTTACCCAATTTTGGGCGTTCCGGAGGAGGAGGAAAAACGGCGAGGCTTTAATGATCAAATGTGGGAATGCTATCGCGGTGATGGCAGCTTTTTACCCGCGGATGAATATCCAGCCCTGATGGCCTTGCGAGAAAACCGGGTAATCCAGGGGGTAGAAATTGGTTACCGACATCCTGATGGCCAGTTACGTTGGCTGGATTTAACCGCCGCGCCGATTCCCATTCCCGGCCTGGGCGTGGTCTTAACCTACCAAGACGTGACTAGACGCAAACAGACTGAACAGGCCCTGCGGGAAAAAGATGCCATGCTCAATCTAGCCTTGGATGCTGGCAAACAGGGAATTTTTGAAGTTGATTTAATCTCTGGAAAATTTGAAGTTAGTTCTCGCTATTGGGAAATGTTGGGCTATGGCAAAGATGAGATTCAAATGTCCACAATCCAGTGGGGGAATTGGCTGCATCCTGAGGAGCGGGAGACTGTCTATCAGCACTTTTTAGAGTTTGCGCGGGGTGAAGTTCCCCTCTTTGCCACAGAATTTCGTCAACGGACTCAGACCGGAGATTGGGTCTGGTTTTACTCCACTGGCATTGCCGTGGCCTGGGATGAAACCGGGAAACCGACTCGAATGCTGGGGGTTTACAACCACATCAATGACCGCAAGCTAGCTGAACAAGCCCTCCAAGACAAGGAAACCAGTTTACGCTTGGCTTTAGAAGCAGCCCATCAAGGCGTTTGGGAAATTGACTTAAACACTGGGGCTGGGCGGATTGATGCTGGTTATGCCACGATGCTGGGGTACGAGCCAGGAGAATTAAACCAAACCCTTGGAACCTGGATCGCCAGTCTGCATCCTGAGGATCGCCAAGCTATTCCGGTATTGCTAGAGGACTACATTCTGGGCAGACGAGATCACTACTGGGCTGAGTTTCGGATGCAAACTAAAGCTGGGAATTGGAAATGGATCCTCTCAATGGGCAAAATCGTGGCCTGGGATGATCAGGGACGGCCAACCCGGATGCTCGGAACCCACACCGATATTGACCAACGCAAGCGCGCCGAACTCCGCTTGGCCCGGAAGGCGGAACAGGAACGACTCTTTGCCGAAATTAGTAATGATATTCGCCGCTCTCTAGAAATCAATCAGATATTAGAGGCTGCTGTTAACAATATTCGCTCTCTTTTACAAGCTGATCGGGTTTTGATCTTACAATTTTTACCCCACCAGCACGGGGTAACAGTGGCAGAATCTGTGGCCCCAGGCCTGGTTTCGTTACATCACCGCTGTTGGTTGGACTTTCACATCCCTGAAGCCTGTATTCAAGAATATCTCTCCGGGGATTTTCACTTTATTGACGAAGAAGCCCGTTTCCGCTGTAATGACTGCTGGATCCCCAGCCTGACAGATGGCAGTATGCAGTCCAAAATTATTGCCCCCATTAATCAATCCAATGGGCAAGGCACCTATGTTTGGGGAGTCTTACTGATTCAATGCCAACAACCTCATCCCCCCTGGCAACAGGATGATGGCGACCTCATGGCCAGGCTTTGTCAACAGTTAGCGATTGCCATCCAACAGGCTGAACTTTACGAATCGCTCCAGGCCGCCAACGCAGAATTACAGGCCGCTAACCAAGAACTGGAATACCTCGCTCGCTATGATGGTCTCACCCAAGTGGCCAACCGCCGCCATTTTGATGAACACCTAGCCAATGAATGGCAGCGGATGGAACGGGAGCAAAAACCCCTTGGCCTGGTTATGTGCGATATTGATTTCTTCAAGGTCTATAACGACCACTATGGTCATATTGCTGGGGATAGTTGCTTACGAGCCGTAGCCAGGGCCCTGCGCCAAACCATCAATCGGGCTGGGGATTTAGTCGCACGCTATGGCGGGGAGGAATTTGCTCTAATTTTGCCCAATACTGACTTGGCGGGGACTAGGGCGATTGCGGCAAAAATCCAAGCGGCCATTGCCGATCTGCAACTACCCCATGCCCACTCCGAAATTGCGTCCCATGTCACCCTCAGTTTAGGCTTGGTTTCCCTGGTGCCTGGGAGTAATTTATCATCTGAAATCTTAATCTCCTGGGCCGATGCCGCGTTATACGAAGCGAAGCAAACTGGGCGTAACCGTTACTGTTGGTATCCTTGCCCTTAGATGGCCAGACAGAGTGCTCCCAGGCCCGTTGAGGGAATTGCGGGCATTATTGGGAACTTGGCCGGGGGCGGTGGCTCTGGAGGCAACTGATAATTAATGATTTTTCTACTAAAATATCTTGAACTTGCTCAGTGGAAAGGGGCGGCGCAAACAAATAACCTTGGGCGTAGGCACACCCCATTCGTTGCAGGGCTAGGCATTGGGTTTCAGTTTCAACCCCTTCAGCAACCACGTTCAAATGCAGGGATTTAGCCAGGGTCAAAATAGTTTGGACAATCCCCCCCCCTTGAATATCTGGATGGAGCAGTGGGCTGATAAAGCAGCGATCAATTTTGAGGGTGTCAATCGGGAAGCGATGCAGATAACTCAGAGATGAGTAGCCAGTGCCAAAGTCATCCATATAAATTTGAATTCCCCGGAGCCGGATTGCTTCTAGGGCCTGGACGGCTAATTCCGTGTTTTCCATCAAGATGGTTTCCGTGACTTCCAAGCGCAGCCGCTGTGGGGCAAACCCGGTGTGAACCAGGATGCTATCTAAGCGAGACACCAGATCGGGTTGGGCAAAGTGTTCCCCGGTTAAGTTGACACTGATGAATAATTCCTGGGCCTGGGAAAATTCTCCTGACCACTGTTGCATTTGTTGACAGGCTGTTTCTAAAACCCACCAACTCATTGGCAAAATCAGGCCCGTTTCTTCTGCTACTTCCATGAACTCTGCCGGTGAGATTATCCCCCGCTCCGGATGTTGCCAACGAATCAGGGTTTCAAAGCCGCAAATTTGGGCTTCGGCTAAATTCACAATCGGTTGGTAATAGACCTTAAACTCTTGCCGTTCAACGGCCCGGCGCAACTCGGTTTCCAATTGTAACAGGGCCATTGCTTCCACCCGCATCGCTGAGCTAAAGACTTCATAGCGATCCTTCCCCAGGGATTTGGCCCGGTACATGGCGGTGTCGGCATCCCGTAATAGATCCTCTGGTTGCAGATGATCTTGGTGGTTGTTAAAGGCAATGCCAATGCTGACCCCGGTAAATATTTCATGGCCCTCTAAGATAAATGGCCGCCGCAGTTCCGTTAAAATCCGCTCTGCAACCTGAAAGGCATACTCGACAGAACCAACTTCATCTAAGAGAATGGCAAATTCATCCCCTCCGAGGCGGGCAATGGTATCTTCTACCCGTAAACAGCGGACTAAACGCTGGGCAATCCCGATTAAAAGTTGATCTCCGACTAAATGCCCAAGGCTGTCGTTTAAGACTTTGAAGCGATCTAAATCTAAAAACATGACTGCAAATAGGTAGCTATTCCGCCGTTTGGAACGCTGCATGGCCTGGCCAAGTCGATCCATCATTAAAATTCGGTTGGGTAAGCCGGTCATGGCATCGTGCAGGGCATCGTGGAGAATTTGCTCTTGAATGAGTCGATATTCGGTAATATCGGTCAGTGAGCCGGCCATCCGACAGGGTTGGGCTTCCGGATCCCGTAAAACCAGGCCCCGCACCCGCATCCACCGCGAACTACCATCCTCATGCACAATCCGAAACTCACATTCCAAATGGGGACGAAGCCCGCTGAGATGATGCTCAATTTCCAACTGCACATGGAGGCGATCGTCCGGGTGAATCCGGCTAAACCAGGTTTCGGGCATGGGGGGGGAATTAGCTGGCAAACCGAGCATTTGTTTCCAACGCTCAGAGTAATAGACTTCATTGGTCTGTAAATCCCAGTCCCACAAGCCATCATTGGCCCCCAGGGCAGCAATGGCATAGCGTTCTTCACTTTCTTGGAGGGCGCGTTGGGCAAGTTTGCGCTCGGTGATGTTGGTGATGTAGCTGCGGATCAGGTTGGCTTCTGGTAGGACTTGAATTGCTTGTTCGTAATGGCGTTCCCCCAGGCCAACTTCGCGCAGCTGTAACTGCTTTGGGTTAGCTTCGGCGATGGTGAGTAAATCCTTGAGGAGGGGATGGTCTGGGTTATTGGCTTGTACCTCGGGAAACTCCTGAATCGCGGCGGGGTTGAGATAGGTAATCCGTCCGGCTTGATCAATTTCCAAGATTGGATTCGGACTGAGTTCGGGAAAGGAGGACAGCCGCAAGATGGCAACTTCGCTGAGATCCTTGGCCTGGTGTACATTTAACTCCGAGGCCTGGTAGGGCAAACTATCCCGCGCCGCTACTGGTCTGCTGGAAAACTGGGCTTCTTCGGTATATTTGATGAATCCCATATCGGACAGATTGGAAATGGCATGGTAGCGGGCCCGGACATCCCCGCCAAACAGAATCAAGTCCCGATGCCTGAGGATGTGGGAGTAGCAGGGGGTGTCATTCACTTTGATCCCATTGGCACTGCGCTTGCCCTGTAAATCTCCATCAATTAAACGAAAGAAAAAATTCCCGGTTTCTGGATCTGAGACCCGCAAAAGCACCGCATGTTGCCGCGACACGAGCCGGGAGTTGAGGACAATGGTGTTACTCGGATGTCGCCCAATTGAATAGGTTCCGGCTTCGAGAGGGATAGTGCGCCGCCCATTGACATCCTGAATCACTAAGAGATGACGAATTTTCTCTTCAGGTCGTTTCACATCAAAATCAAGCAAACAGTTAAGAACAGGCCAATGCGGATAGTTACAGATGTTCTAGGAATCGGACAAAATTAAAATCTTAATCAATCTCAGGTTAAAAAATCTTCAGTTCCCCCATAAAACGTTATCAGCCTAGCATGTCTGGCAACGCCGGTTGGTATTGAGCTAGACATACTATTTTGGGCAAAATGATGGAAGAAATAGAGGAATTTAGGAAATTCTCAGCAATCATGCCTGGCTCAGATTGTTGCTCAAGCAAAACCATCCAAGTTTGAGAGAGCGGCGCGGGGGAATTAACTAATCAAAATAAAATAGGGTCACGACTTTGTGCTGTTCTTCCGCAAATTCACAGGCCTGGAGCAGGGTATGGCTATCGTGAAAGGCAAAACAAATCAGTTGTTGACAGCGGGAAATTATTTCTTGATTACACAGTGAACTGGCTTCGGCCAGGGGAAGATGATCATTTTCCGGCTTTTCCACCAGATGCATGACTTTATCCAGTTGTTGGCGCGACTCCCGCGGTTGCCGATCCATCCCTTGGGGTAAGACCACGGTCAAGAGGTTGGGATCTGCCCGCATTGCCCCCCGAATCACCGCGGCATTGGTTCCTAGGGCCCCGGAGGTCATCAGGCGATTTCCGGCTAAGACCATGGCATAACTGAGCATTTCGATCAGGTGTTGATGGGTGATTGGGACATGGCGCGAACCAAGTAAGGCAATGCGTTTTGGCCCGGCCTGTTGAATGGTGGCTAATTCTTGGAGAAACTCGTCAACACTGGGGCTATCAATGGCGGGAAGTCCGGTGGCCTGGGTCAAGGCAGTTAACTCGACTTACTAAGAGAACGCCGCTATTTTAGCATTGGCCTGGGGGATGGCGATCCGGCCCGAGGAGAATTTGCCCTGGCCTGGGAGAACTCCCAAATTGCCTTAATCTGCGTTGGGAAAGGGATAGTGGACTTCAATGACGGTGTGGACATTACCGCGGGGAGAATAGTCGCCTTTAAGCGTCATGGACAAGGGAGCACAGGCCATAACCAGGTCATCGAGGATTTTATTCACTCCTTCTTCGTGGGAGATGTACTGATCGCGAAAACTGTTGATGTAGAGCTTGAGGGCTTTGAGTTCTAAAACCCGTTCATTGGGGGTATAGGAGAGGTGCATGGTGGCGAAGTCCGGGTAGCCAGAAAACGGACATTTGCAGGTGAATTCCGGCAGGGTAATGTTAATTTGATAGCGACGACCCGGCCGGGGGTTGGGAAAAGTGGTGAGTTGGCCTGCAAGAATTTCGCGTTCGCCGGTTTTGAGGTCGGCCTGGAGGGGAGTGCTCATCAATGTTTATTGAGTCTAGGGTAAATGAACTGCGGGAGTGGTGCCTGTTTTATCCTATCAAAATCATTTGAGGAGTCCAGGCCAAGTGCGGTTGTTGTGCATTAGTAATGGGCATGGGGAAGATCAAATTGCCACCCGGATTTTGGCGGCAGTGCAGGAGTTGGCCCCAAATCTGGAAATGATGGCATTACCGCTAGTGGGTCTGGGGCGAGCCTATGGGAAGTTGGGGATTCCGATTGCGGGGCCGGTGGAGGTGATGCCGTCCGGGGGCTTTATTTATCAGGATGGTAAGCAATTATGGCGGGACTTACGGGCCGGGCTGTTGGGGCTGTTGGGGCAGCAGGTGCAAACTATCCAGGCCTGGCAAAAAGAAAATCAATACCAAAAGCAATCGGGATTAATCTTAGCCGTGGGGGATATCGTGCCCTTAGCCCTGGCCTGGTTGAGTGGGGGGGATTATGCCTTTGTCGGAACCGCCAAATCGGACTATTACCTTCGAGATGAGTCGGGAAATTTATCGGGGTATCGCTGGGGCCTGGGGTGGGCGGGGAGTGATTATTTACCTTGGGAGCGGTGGTTGCTGGGGCGGTCTCGGTGTGGGGCTGTTTTCCCGCGGGATAGGTTGACGAGTGCTGTTTTAGAAAAATTTGGTCTGCCGGTCTGGGATTGTGGGAATCCGATGATGGATGATCTGCCGCCGCCCCTAATCCCCCGCTCTGCCTATGCCCAGGCCTTGATTGTCACCCTCCTTCCCGGTTCGCGGCCGCCGGAAGCCTATCAAAATTGGCAGCAAATCTTAGAGGCAATTCAGCCCCTACCCCAACACTATCCTCAGAGTTTGTTTTTAGGTGCAATCAGTCCTGGCCTGGATTTATCTGAGATGCGTGCGCCATTACTGGCTCAGGGGTGGCAAGCAAGTTCCCGTCCGGCCTGGTTAAATATTGCCGATGCTGCCGCTCTGGTTTTCCACAAAGACACAAGCTACTTAGTGCTATCGCAACAGGCCTACAGTGATTGTCTGCATTTGGGAGATCTGGCCATTGCCCAAGCTGGAACGGCAACTGAACAGTTCGTTGGCCTGGGGAACCCTGTGATCACCTTTCCCGGAACTGGGCCCCAGTTTACCGCCATGTTTGCCCAACGCCAGGCCCGCCTCTTAGGTGGCTCAGTCCAGTTAGTGGCTAATCCAACTCAAGTCACGCCAAAAATCCGGGAACTGTTGCCCAATCAGGAATTGCTCGATCAAATTCGCCACAATGGCCAAACGCGAATGGGCCGGCCGGGGGCCGCTGTCAAGATCGCGGCAAAACTTCTAGAACTCGAAGGTGTTAAATAGCTGTCATTTGTTTGATAGAATAGAATCTATGTAAAATCGAGGAAGCCCTCCCAAGGAGTATTCGGTGTGAAGCAAGCCACCCTGCACCAACTCAAAGTATTTGAAGTCACTGCCCGTCATGGTAGTTTTACCCGCGCCGCGGAAGAATTATTCCTAACTCAACCCACGGTTTCGATTCAAATGAAGCAGTTGACCAAGGCGGTGGGCCTCAGCTTATTTGAACAAGTGGGGAAGCGACTTTACTTAACGGAAGCAGGCAAAGAACTCCTGGCCACCTGTCAGGATATCTTCGAGCGGTTAGATCGCTTTGAAATGGCAGTGGCCAACCTCAAGGGGCTAAAGCAAGGACATTTACGCCTATCCGTGATCACCACCGCAAAGTATGTGATTCCCCGCCTGCTCGGCCCCTTCTGTCACCGTTATCCCGGCATTGATGTGTCTCTGATCGTCACAAACCATGAACAGGTGGTGGAGCGGCTGCGGGACAACATGGACGATCTCTACATTCCCAGCCATACGCCCGAAAATATTGAAGTGGAGCAGCATAACTTCCTGGATAACCCCCTGGTTGTCTTGGCTCCCAGTTCCCATCGTTTGGCCGGCCGGAAAAATATCCCGATCCAAGAACTCAATGGCGAAGCCTTCATCATGCGGGAAGTGGGTTCCGGGACGCGCCAGGCCATTGAACGCCTGTTTGCCCAGCATGGGATTGGCATTCAAGTCCGCCTAGAGTTGGGTAGTAGTGAGGCGATTAAACAGGCAATTGCAGGGGGCTTGGGCATTTCCGTGATGTCGCGCCATTGCCTGGCCCTCGATGGTGATTCTGGGCAGTTTACAATCTTGGATGTGGAGCATTTTCCAATTCAACGGCATTGGCAAGTGGTTTACCCGGCCGGGAAGCAGCTATCTGTGGTTGCCCAGGCCTTCTATGACTACATGATGAAAGAGGGACGCACCGTGATTGAAGAAAACCTCGATCGCCATGCCCCGCCCTACTATCCGCCCGTGGTCGATGAACTCTATCCAAAAGCTTCAGCCACAGCGCTCTCGGCGTAAGCAAAATTAGCCAAATGTAAATATCCATGGCCTGGGGGTGCTAGGAAGAAGTGAGAGTTTTGGGCGCAAACGCGTATGGTAGCCCGTCTTTTGACGAAAGGACGATAGATAAATTTAAAGGTCTGTTAAACTTTACTTGCGCTTGGTCAACATCAAGTCTCTCACTCGTAACCACTGATTTGGATCAACGATGATGGATGAACTCAGGGCTGCCCTCGAGTTGGCAACGGAGGAAGAACTGCAAGAGTTAACTGAAATTCTCTTTCAACGAAAGCTGAACCCCTGGGACTATTTCCATACCCCCGACCCAATTGCGGTGCAAGCCCAAGATCGCCAGGCCTGGCTAGATACCATCGAGCAGCGGTTTCGGTTTTTAGCCGCGGATGGACTCACGGTACTGAAAGGGCAAAGCCAAACCATTAGCTATCGCCAAACCCTGATGCGCGTCTGTCGGTACTTGAAAATTCAATTCCGCCCAAGTTGGACTACCCCAGAACTGGAGTCGGAAATTTTTCTCGGTCTGTTACAGCGGGTCTGGGCCAAGTTACCCACTCGGGATCAACAACTGATGAGCAGGCAAGTCCAAAATGCCCTTCCGCAACTGGCTAGCCATCCCGAATTTACCCTGCAAAATATTCGACTGCTCCTGGAAGGCAGTGCGGCCATTGCCATGAGTTCCCTAATGCGGCGGCTGATTGTTCAACAGGTAACCCGGCAACTCACCCTGCAACTGGCTGGGAAGGAATTTGCCCAAGGTTTATTTTCCCGACAAGCTGCGGCTTTGGGGGTGACCCAATTTGCCCTGGCCCGGAGTGCTTTGGTTTGCTTCAGTACGGCCCTTTGGGTTTGGTTTATTGCCGACCTAGGCTGGCGGGCGGTTGCGACTAACTATGGGCGAATTATCCCGACGATTTTTACCATTGCCCAAATCCGGCTGACTCGGGGTGAGGAGTGGCTCCCGGCTTAATCTTACGCCATGCATTGATGTAAAACTTAGCCTCTCTTACCCTAAGACAATTCACCGGAAGATCAACTCTGGCCTGGAACTTACGGTTTAGTCGTTGGGGATGGTGAAACTCGCGGCTGAGCATTGGTCTTTTCTGCGGCTTCCGGGGGAGCCAGTTCACCCAGACGACCCATCTGCAAAGGAGTTTTGGGAAAGTCCAGTTGGGTTAACTCTCGAATTAGCTTGACCGAAGCAAAATTATTATCCAGATGGGGAATACCATTGCCATCCAGGCGTACCGGAATCACCTTGCCGCCGATAAATTGCCCCGTAGCATCTAGCTCTGCTTCTAGAATCAGAGATTTACCTAAGTTGCCCACCGTCGAAAACGACTTGTAACCGAGGAAATTTCCCAGGGAATAGGCAATTAAACGACCGTTATAGAGTTCCAGAGCACGGGGCACATGGGGGCCGTGACCCAGGATTAAGTCGGCTCCAGCATCCACCATCGCTCGCGAAAACTGGACAATATTACCCCGATTTTCACCATAGAAATATTCCACTTGATTCCGCGTCCGGACAGCATCAGACCCTTCGGCTCCAGCATGGAAGGAGATCACGACCACATCGGCGTTTTGACTGGCGCGTTTGACTAGGGCCTGGCCACCCTTGATATCCTGCACCATATTTTGCCCGTGATAGGTAGCAAAGCCGATCCAGGCCGTGGTGATACCCTTGGCTTTGATATAGATGATTTGGTCTTTATCCCCAACTGCCTTCATCCCTACCTTTTCGATACTGGCCATTGTGTCCCGGAAGCCGCGCTCGTTGAAATCGTAGCTGTGGTTGTTGGCGATATTGAGGATATTAAAACCCGCGGCCTGGAAAATTTTGGCGTAGTCGGGGGGGGAACGAAAGGCAAAAACCATGCCCTGGCTGGTGTCTTTGAAGGGATGGGGGTGATTAGTGAGCGTACTTTCGTAGTTGCCAAAGAGAATATCGGCTCCCTGGAGATAGGGTTTAATTTTGGCCAGCAGACTATGGGGATCCTCGGGTTTGCGGCGAGAGGGATAATTGGTTCCCGGTACCATATCACCAACGGCCTTGATTGTGATCCTTGGCGCGGCCGGAATTGGGCTGGGGATAACGGGTTCTAGGACAGGGGCTGTGGTTGGGGAAGCACTTTGGCTCGGGGCGGGGGTGGGACTTGTGCTGTTGAGTGCGCCTTCGAGACTGGCCCAATTGGGTAAATCACTGAAGCCGCCGGGCATGACATTTTGGACATACCAAACCCAGGCCAGGACGAGAGAGGTTCCCAGGCCCAGCAACAACAATCCCGGCCGTGCCCGTTTGAGAACAGGGTTGGCTGGCTCAGGAATTAGGGGGAGTTCCGCAGGTACTGCTGGCGTGGCATTGGCCGAGGGAGTTACAGTAGTGGAATCCCTTCTAGGGATAGGCAGTGGGGGATTTAAGGCAATCGCAGTGGGGGTACTGGCCGGCAGAGGCGTTTTTAGCTCTAAGGTGCGGGTCCATTCCGGCCATTCATCCCCTAACAATCGCCCATGGAGCCGGACATTAAAAATCCCATCGGGATCCAGTTTGCGTAAACCCTTGAGAATATACTGCAAACAGCTTTCCTGGGGTAAGGAGCGCCCCGCTTCCAACATGATTTGCAGGCAATGACCACTCCGGCGAACCAAGACATGAATGCCCTTAGGGTGCAGACTGCGATTAATTAATGTGGCAATGGCGGTGGGTTCACCTTGGCGGGCATCGTCCCAAATTTGCTCAAGCGTGGCCTGCATGGTTTAGTCCTTTTCGGGGGCCTGGGAAGACAAAAGCGGCGTAAATCTCTCAAAGATATGTTAACGAGATCAAATTTTCTTGTCGTAGCAGAAGTGGACAGTGGTGAAATTGGAGCAAATCGGACTGAAGACTCTAGAATTATCAAAGACGTTTGCCGTTCGGGGTAATCTATGACATCGCTACTGGACGTTTCCCATCAAGAGCGGGTAGAAGAAACAGCTTCAGAAGTGACTTTACGCAAGCGTTTGCAATTAGTTGAAGATGTTTTAGCGGTGGTCTTGGCTGCCGAGTCAGGGCAGGAATTAGTCCAACTGTTACGCCAACTGGGGGCTTTATCCTCAAAGGATGCTCAGGTGGTTGCCGATCTCCAGGCCGAGTGTTTAAAAGTCATCGAATCCCTGGAACTGAACCAGGCCATCCGCGCCGCGCGGGCCTTTAATATTTATTTTCAACTGATCAATATCGTTGAGCAGCACTATGAGCAAGAGCAAAACCGCCAGCGAACCGTGATTGAGACCTCCCCGATCCGGGCCTTGAGTACCGATCACCTGTCGGGGGTAAGTGGCGAGTCGTTTCCAGTCCAAAGTGGTTCTGCCGATGTTCGCAGTGGCCCGAGTGAACGCCTTGAACATAGCCTCTATGAAATTGCCCCCCAGGCCCAACCCCAAGGTAAGCTCTCCTGGCTCTTTCCCCGCCTGAAAGCCCTGAATGTTCCACCCCAGCACATTCAAAAGCTAATCGACCAACTGGATATCAAACTGGTATTCACGGCCCACCCTACGGAAATTGTCCGGCAAACAATTCGGGATAAACAACGGCGCGTCGCTCGGATTTTGGAGCAACTGGATCAACTGGAGATGGTTGGGGCGATTGTCACTGCTGATGCGGAAGAACTGACAACCCAATTGACCGAGGAAATTCGCCTCTGGTGGCGCACTGATGAACTGCATCAATTTAAGCCAGAAGTTTTAGATGAGGTGGAATACAGCCTCCACTATTTCAAGGAAGTCCTGTTTGATGCCATTCCCCAACTCTATCGCCGCTTCCGCAAAACCCTCCAGCAAAGCTTTCCCCAACTGAACCCACCCCGCTATAACTTCTGTAAATTTGGCTCCTGGGTCGGCTCAGATCGGGATGGGAATCCTTCGGTTGTCCCGGAAGTGACCTGGCAAACGGCTTGCTATCAACGAAATTTAGTCCTAGAAAAATACATTACCTCGGTGGAGCGGCTGATTACGCTACTGAGTTTGTCCTTGCACTGGTGTGATGTTTTACCGGAACTGTTGGAATCCTTAGAACAGGATCAACAACAACTGCCAGATATTTATCAGCAACATTCCGTCCGCTTCCGCCAAGAACCCTATCGCCTGAAATTGGCCTATGTTCTCAAACGGCTGCAAAATACCCGCCAACGGAATCAACAAATCCAGGCCAACTGTGCCCCTTCTGCCGCAGCGGATGCCCTGAATAACGGCCAGTTTTATGCCACTGGAGCCGACTTTTTAGCAGAATTAACCCTGATTCAACGAAATCTCTCGGCCACAGGCCTGGACTGTCGGGAACTGGATGATCTGATCTGTCAGGTGGAGATTTTTGGCTTTAATTTAGCGATTTTGGATATTCGCCAAGAAAGCACCTGCCACGCCGATGCCATTGTCGAAATTACGGACTATTTGCAAGTTCTCCCCTCTCCTTACACCGAACTCTCGGAGGCTGAGCGTACCCATTGGTTAGCCACGGAACTCGCCACCCGCCGCCCCTTAATTCCCTCGGAGTTGCCCTTTAGTGAACGCACGCAGGAAATTATTGAAACCCTCCGCATGGTGAAGCGGCTACAACAGGAATTTGGCCCAGAAATTTGCACCACCTACATCATTTCCATGAGCCACGAGGCCAGTGATTTATTGGAAGTGTTGCTCTTAGCCAAAGAAGCAGGGTTATACGATCCAGCCACGGGTAAAAGTACGCTCCACGTTGTGCCCTTGTTTGAAACCGTAGAAGACCTAAAGCACGCCCCCTATGTTCTCACGCAACTGTTTGAATTACCCTTCTATAAGCCCTATTTAGGGAGTAATGACTGCCCAGGCCTGCAAGAGGTGATGCTTGGCTATTCCGACAGTAATAAGGATTCCGGGTTTTTAAGTAGTAATTGGGAAATTTATAAAGCCCAGCAATCCCTCCAGAAAACGGCCGAGACCTATGGTTTCCAACTCCGAATTTTCCACGGGCGGGGCGGATCTGTCGGTCGCGGGGGTGGCCCAGCCTATGCTGCAATTTTGGCCCAACCTGGCCAGACGATTAACGGCCGGATCAAAATCACGGAGCAAGGGGAAGTCCTGGCCTCCAAATATTCGTTGCCGGATTTAGCCCTGTATAACCTGGAAACCATTACCACCGCAGTGATCCAGGCCAGTCTCTTACGCACCAGCATTGATGAGATTGCCCCCTGGCACGAAATTATGGAGGAATTGGCCAGTCGTTCGCGTCAGTGTTATCGCAATTTGATTTATGAACGCCCGGAGTTTATTGACTTTTTCCATCAGGTTACCCCGATTGAAGAAATCAGCCAACTCCAAATCAGTTCTCGGCCGACGCGGCGGGGTGGGAAGAAAAATCTCGCCAGTTTGCGGGCAATTCCCTGGGTTTTTAGTTGGACTCAATCCCGGTTCTTACTCCCGGCCTGGTATGGCGTAGGGACAGCAATTAAAGAATTCATTGATGAAAAACCAGCCGAGCATCTTTCTCTATTGCGCTATTTCTATTACAAATGGCCCTTTTTCCGGATGGTGATTTCTAAGGCCGAGATGACCCTGGCAAAAGTCGATTTAGAAATTGCCCACCATTATGTTGAGGAACTCAGCCAACCCCAGGATCGGCATACCTTTGAAACCCTCTTTGCCCAAATTGCCGAGGAATATCGCCGGACATCGGAATTAATTTTGACGATTACCGGGCATCAACGCCTATTGGATGGGGATTTGCCACTGCAACGGTCGGTGCATTTACGGAATAGTACGATTGTGCCCTTGGGGGTTCTTCAGGTCTCGCTGTTAAAACGGCTACGGCAACACAACAGTACGACAACCTCTGGCGCAATTTTACGCTCTCGCTATAGCCGGAGTGAACTCTTGCGTGGGGCCCTGTTGACGATTAATGGGATTGCGGCGGGGATGCGAAATACGGGCTGATTCTTGGCTTAGTTACTTTGTCGAATCCAGTTATGGCTCTGGGGCTTGCGAGACTTGGTAACTACACCAATCGCTCCAACTGCCGGGATAGAGTTTCGCCCCAGGCCAGCCCGCCAATTCCAGGCCAAGTAAATTCACACAAGCCGTTACGCCCGAGCCGCAATAAACCACAACTTCCGCAGGTTGCCCCAGGGATTGCCAATGGGCCTGGAGTTCAGCGGGGGATTTCACAAAGCCCTCAGAATTGGTAATCGCCTGCCAGGGATAATTAACCGCCCCCGGAATATGCCCCGCAATCGGATCAATCGGTTCAGTTTCGCCGCAGTAACGGGCGGGTTCACGGGCATCAATCAAAATTTTGTCGGGTAGGTTTGGCCAGTTTTTCACCGTTTCATAATCTACAGTCCAATCGGCCTGGGCCTGGGGTTGAAAGTTTCCGGTTCTCCGGGTGGGAATCTCGGCTGTGATGGGTAAACCGGCCTGCTGATAGGCTTGATAGCCGCCATCTAAAACCGCAACCTGAGGATGACCTAACCAACGCAACAACCACCAGCATCGGGCGGCAAAGGCCTGGCGAGAATCATCATAGGCGACAACAAAGGAATCCGAGGTCACTCCCAATTGATTGAGTTTTGCCGCCAATTTTTCCGGATCAGGTAAGGGATGTCGCCCGCCATGTTGCTCAATGGGCCTGGATAAATCCCGATTGAGATGCAAGTAATTGGCCCCTGGAATGTGACTGGTTTGATATTGGATTTCCCCCAGGCCCGGATCCGCCAAGGAAAAGCGACAGTCAATCACCACCAGGCCGGTTGTTCCTAAATGTTTTCCTAACCACTCCAGAGAAACCACAGGTGAGGTTGGCCAATTCATAGATGCAGGCTGCAAAAAGTTAAACAGATGATACCGGAGAATAAGCTTGCTCAGGAGCGGGATAATCAGCCATAACGGTTACTCCAGCCAGCAAGAACCAACCCAGCGCATTGATAATAACTTGATAGTAGGTCACATCTAACAAGCCATAGGCAACAGTTCCCAAAAATCCCAGGCCCAGACCCAATTGCCAGCCTCGCTCTGGATTATCTTTTCCCCAATCAACTTTTCTAAAGCCTTGAGTCACCAGCCACCCAATCAAGACGCTAAAACCCACTGTAAAAGGCAGCCCTGCTTCAACCGCAAGCGTTAACCAATAATTGTGTAAATGGGCTAAATCCGCATAACTAGGACTAATTGCCAAGGGGGGATAAATTTCCTTAAAGTTGCCTAACCCCCAGCCCCACAGCGGCCGTTCCTGAATGAGTCGCCAACCCAAGGGCCAGACTTTGAACCGGGGATCCTCCCTAATTTCCGGCCGGCCAGCCACATTTCCAAGTCCCCAGATGACCGTTAACATCGCCGCACAACCTGCCAACAGGATCAGGCCGAAAAACCGCCGCTGCCAAACAAGCCCCAAAGAAAAAACTTCTAGGATCAACACCCCCCAGCCCGTGCGCGACCCTGTCCCAATCAAAGCCATTAGATTCATCCCCAACACAGCCCAGACCATAGGTGGTTGAATCCTCCAGACTCCCCAAGGGGTTGGGTATTGCATCGGTTGCATCGCGACCTGCCAGGCCAGGCCCAGACCCAAACCAGCAATGATTGCGAGATAACAGGCGAGAAAATTGGGATGGCCAAACCAGAGCGCCACCCGATCCTGATAACTCCCCAAAACTGCACCCAGCCCCACCCATTCCGAGTAATCGGGCCAACCCCCATGAAGCTGAGCGAGCTTGATCCCCCACTCCACAAGTGCCAAAAAACTGATCGGGAGCGAGCCAAGGAATAAATCTAAAACCAATGTCGGTAGAGCTTGGCTCTGTTTTCGGAGGATAACACCCACCCCAAGAAAAAAGAAGAAAAACGGCAGGAAATGGACTAATTGCAGAAATGCTTCGGCTGGGTTGCGAGCAACACTGGCACTAATGACAAGGAGCAAGCTCAGGCCGATGAACCCTAAAGCCACAGGAGTTGTCGTCACCCGTCCCCTAGCCTGAATCCAGCCCTGTATGGCCACGCTCAACCAGCCAAGCAAGCTCAGCACACTCACATAGGGTAAAAGCAAGCAACTCCAGCGTAAACGACCCAATGATTCAGCCCTCCTGTCAACCAACCTCGACCGCGCCAGCCTCACCCTCAACTTACTGCCCCAGCCGTAACGATTGCCGACCATTGGGTTAAAAAAAGTGAAGATTCTTTACAATAGAGCCATCACATCCGGGGTGAGTCAACGTGGTTTTCTTGAAAGAGCGAGAAAAAGTGGCGGAGGCAGTCAAGTTTCGCCTGGGAGGAGTCAATCCGTGGATTGTGGGTGGAGTTGCCGGAGTCGGCCTGTTAACCCTGATAATTGGTATCCGTCAGTTTCTCAGTGCTGCCCCGCCCAGCCAACCCAACAACCAGGCCGCCATGACTGCGGCTCAACCGATTAAAATTACGGCCCTCGGCCGGTTGGAACCCCAGGGAGAAGTGATTACGATTAGTGGTGCCCAGGGGGATCGGATCGGGCAGTTGCTAGTGGAAGAGGGCGAGCAGGTCAAAAAAGGGCAGGTGTTGCTCTACCTCGATACCTATCCCGAACGGCTGGCGGAACGGAATTTAGCAGCGGATCAACTCCAAGAAGCCCAGGCCCGGCTTGCGGCCGAAACCCAACTCGGGGAAGCCCAAATTGCCGAAGCTCAGTCCCGCGTCAGTCAAGTCAGTGAACCGAAACTGGCGGAAATCCAGGCCCAGGAAGCCACAATTAAACGTCTCCAGGCCGAGTTAGAAGCCAAGCAGCGAGAGTATCAACGGTTTCTCCAACTCCAACAATCCGGGGCTGTTTCCCTACAGGATATGGAAGATCGAGCCATCCTAGTCGAAACCAGCCAAGAGGAACTGCGCACGGCCCAGGCCAACCTAATGCGGCTCAAAAATCAAAAACGCACCGATACTGTCAATGCCGAAGATCAATTGCGCTCAGCCCAGGCCAACCTCACCCGTTCCCAGGCCCAAATTCTCGTGAACTCCGCCGCCAGTAACCTGAAACTTGCTGAAGCCAGACTCCAACGGACGATTATGCGCGCTCCCCAGGATGGTCAAATTCTCAAAATCTTCAGTCGGGCCGGGGAAGCGATTGGCGATGATGGCATTTTGCAACTGGGGAACACGAGCCAAATGTATGCCGTGGCTGAAGTCTATGAAACCGATGTCCCCCGCGTCAAAGTTGGTCAGCCTGCCACGATTACCAGCCCTGCCCTCAAGCAACCAATTCCTGGCCAGGTGTCCTATGTCGGCCTACTGATTGCTAAAAATGATGTTCTGGATACGGATCCCGCTGCTAAAACCGATATTCGGGTCGTAGAGGTCAAAATCCGCTTAGAGAACAGTCAGGCCGTGGCTGGACTGACCAATTTACAAGTTGAAGTGGCGATTGAACCCCAAGGTTAAGCCTGATGATTTTCGCGATTCCCCTGGCCTGGTTACAACTGATCCGCGAACGGATTCGCCTGGTGGTGGCGGTGGCCGGGATTGCCTTTGCCGTTGTCCTAATGATGATGCAGTTTGGCTTTCGGGATGCTCTGTTTAAGGCAGCGGTGCGGTTCCATGAGGGGGTGAATGCCGATGTCGTTCTGATCAGTCCCCAATCCACAGCCCTGATTGCGATGAAGCCCTTTAGTCGGCGGCGATTATTCCAGGCAGCGGGATTTCCAGGGGTGGAGTCGATTACACCGCTCTATATCGGCTTTGGTCTGTGGCGCAATCCAGAAACTAAGGCAACTCGCCAACTGATGGTCTTGGGGATTGATCCCACCTCGGAGGCATTTAATTTACCGGGAGTGCAAGAAAACCTGGCGAAAATTAAACTTTCTGATCACGTCCTCTTTGATGCTGATTCTCGCGCTGAGTTTGGCCCAATTGCTGAGATGTTTGAATCCCAAGGCAGTTTGACGACGGAACTCTCCGGGCGGAATATCACGGTGTCGGGACTGTTTCACATGGGGGCGAACTTTGGCGCGGATGGAAATTTATTGACAAGTAACCTGAACTTTTTACGGATTTTCCCGGAGCGCAGTGTCGGCTTAATTGATGTTGGCCTGATTAAAGCCAAACCCGGCACCGATATCCCCGGCCTGGTGGAGTTAATGCGCGCCGACTTGCCCAATGATGTTTTAGTCCTGTCCTACAAAGAATTTATTGAGTTTGAGCGCAGCTATTGGGAAAACAGTACCTCGATTGGTTTTATTTTCTCCTTAGGTGCTTTGATGGGTTTTATTGTTGGGACCGTGATTGTCTATCAGGTGCTTTACACCGATGTCTCGGATCACTTGCCGGAATATGCCACTCTCAAAGCGATGGGCTACCGGAATATCTACTTCTATGGCGTAGTCATGCAGGAATCCCTGATTCTTTCGGTTTTGGGCTATCTGCCTGGCTTTGCGGTCGCCTTTCTGCTCTACAGCCTGATTCAAGGGGCAACCTCCCTGCCGGTGTTTATGACCTCCGAGCGAGCCCTGATGGTCTTTGTCCTGACGGTGTTCATGTGTACCATCTCTGGGGGGATTGCGATGCGGCGGGTGCAGGCCGCAGATCCAGCGGATATCTTCTAAGGGCTGAGTGATCTATGGATTTTATCGAACCCGTCATTGACATCCAGGGCTTAAACCACTATTTCGGCACTGGGCGACTCCGGAAACAAGTCCTCTTTGACCTGGAAGCCCAAATTTATCCGGGGGAAATTGTGATTATGACTGGGCCATCGGGGTCCGGCAAAACTACGCTACTAACGTTAATTGGAGCCCTACGCTCAGCCCAGGAAGGGAGCCTAAAAGTCCTCGGTCAAGAGTTGCGCCACTCCACGACAAATCAACAAATCCAAATCCGCCGCCAAACCGGGTACATTTTCCAGGCCCACAACCTACTCCATGCCCTCACTGCTCGCCAAAATGTCCAAATGACCATGGATTTACAACCGGAAATTCCCGCGGCTGTGGCTCAAAAACGGGTGGCGGAAATGTTAACTGCGGTGGGCCTGGGGGAGCATCTCGACTACTATCCCCAACATCTTTCTGGAGGGCAAAAACAGCGGGTGGCCATTGTCCGGGCTTTAGTCGGCCATCCGAAATTAGTCTTAGCAGATGAACCTACGGCAGCCTTGGATAAACAGTCGGGGCGGGATGTCGTGGAAATTATGCGGAAACTGGCTCGCGAACAGGGCTGTACAATTTTACTGGTCACCCACGATAACCGGATTTTAGATGTTGCAGATCGGCTGATCCACATGGAAGATGGCAGACTCTATCAAACAGTCGCTACAACCCATGCCGGATAAGACTTCTAGGCTTTGAGAAACATCCTGTATTATCAATAAGCTATCTACCAACCCTGGCTATCCTGGGTTATTCCTTACCTATAGTGGTAGCGGAGTGGTAGGTAAATTTCTTGAGAATGAAGACTTCGCATTACAGAAAATGTGAATGGGGTCAGAATTCAGGTTCATATGGTTTTGATTTCATATCTAATCTTACAGCTGATGGACATCCCTATTTTTTAGGGTCGTACGCTATTCGATAAACTACACTATTTGCAATTAGAACTGAGTCAGCACTCTGCTGTAGTTTATTATTTTTTTGGGAATAATCTGCCAAGTCGTTTCATAAAGATCTGCAAGCAATATTCGAGGACTTAAAACAAAAATAGGATGTTACTGGACGTAGGATTGTCAGACTACCCATCCATAAAAATCCTAATCGTGGCTCAGAATCTTGTTAAGACTAATTTTGGGGAGTTGATGTTAGGTTGCTTGAATGTTAAACCCCCAGGCCTGGGCTAGCGCACGAGTCAAAGAATCGCAGTATGCATTATCACCCACCTCCTAATTTTCGGTTGGATCATCCTAAGTTTCAGCTTCATCAGATTTAGTTAGTTCTAACGGATGAGAGCGTTTAATCACTGTAAAAAAGTTGCGTCAAGAATTCGGGTCAGTCTCATGGATGATCGTGGCGAAGGATTGCTCCATTTCTAGGCGTTGCTCAGCCCCCCGAAGAAAGTAACCACTCATCAAGGCAGTAGCCAGCAAACGGCCTAGATTTTCCCGGTTGGTTGTAATGGTGACATCAAAGCCTTGGGGTGGGAGATGGCCAAGCAAACCCATAATGTGCTGATCCATCAGGGCCATGACTTCGGGAGAACCGGGACGAGACATCCGAGCCACTGTGTCTTGATCCAGGCCTTGCAGATATTCCGTTAAGGTAATCGGGGCGGACGTGGAATTTAATGAATCCATAACACTAACCATCCTTGCTGCCATCTACGCCAGTCTTTTGGCTTAACTTTACTTTAACAACTGTTTTTAGTGGGGATTAAGGGCTATAACCACACGTTTGATGACGGTTTTCCGATCAAGCCAATACCTTTTACATTAAGTTTTACATTAAGTCAGAGTATTCATCTAAAAGTGTTATGAGGTCTCCGAGTCGTTGTCGGCTAAGGGCGTGATCGGCAAGTTGGAATCCCATGATTGCTGCAAGGCACTTAGCTTGGAGTCGAGCTCGATAAGCCGTGCGATCTCGCTCTCTTGTTGTAATTTCTCTTGTCTCAATCGCGATTTCTCTTGTCTCAATAGCAACTTCTCTTGTTTCAATAGCGATTTCTCGTGCTTCAGCCTCTCGATATCCGCGTTGACGTCCAGCGTGCCACTCAAGGCCGAGATTAGCCACCAAAGTCGTTGTCGCAGCCAGGAAAGTCCAGAAGCTCCACTGGAGGTAGGTGAGGGGGAAAGCGGGGATGGGGATAGATTCGGAGTTGCCATAAAACCTCAGTAACGCTGCTAGGGCAAATAAAAATGTCGTGAAGGAACGAGGCAGCAGGCCCAGCAAACTTACCATGAATTCATTGTACAAAAGTACAAACCAGTCTCCTTTTTGAAGCGTTGCGCATCTGACAGGGACAGCATGAAATCCCCCGTAATTGGGTTAAGTCTAAAAATTGCTGGTGAAATCAATCCTGATATTATTTGATGAGTTCTCGTCCTCAAATGACCTGTTGGGGCCTGGGAACATACTGACCCTGTCCATCTGCCAACCCCCTTTAACGTTTTTCAATCCATGACACCAGGCCAAGTTCTTTTAATTAGCGGCACCGATACAGAAGTTGGGAAAACCTGGGTGACATCAGCTTTATTTGCCTATCTCCAGGCCCAGGCCCCGCAACTCAAGGTAGCTCTTTTAAAACCTCTGCAATCCGGCGAGATGGGGGATCAGGAGCACTACCACAGCCTATTTGAGTTAGAGCAATCACCTGAAGCCCTTAATCCACAGTCATTTCAAGCCCCCCTCGCCCCGCCCCTCGCTGCGGCCTTAGAAAATAAGACCATTGATTTAGCTCTCGTTTGGCAAACCCTCCAAGACCTGCGGGCAACCTATGATTTAGTCCTGATGGAGGGCGTTGGTGGCCTGGGTTCCCCGATTACCTGGGAGTGGACAGTAGCAGATTTAGCCGCGGCCTGGCGGATTCCCCTAGTTTTGGTCGTGCCAGTCAAGTTGGGGGCGATGGGCCAGGCCATTGCTAACGTTGCCTTGGCGCGCGCGAAGAATCTCAAGGTTACCGGCTTAATTCGCAATTGCCTGAGTTCCGTCAGCGATATCGAGATTGAGCAGTGGGCCAATCAAGACCTTTTAGAAACCCTCACCATTCTGCCCGTCCTAGGAACCATTCCCTACCTAGAAGAATTAGCCATTCCCCATCTCGTCCAGGCCGCGGCTGGCTTGCAGTTAGAGACAATTTTTCCAGATTTATGGTGAACAGGCCTGGAGGTTCATGAGTTCTAAAACAATCTGATCAATCCCCGGCCGTAACTGGCTGCCCTCTTGGCTGGCCTGGTTGATCACAATACTGAAGGCAAGGGGCGGAAAATTGGGCGGATAGACATAGCCAGAGAGGGCAGAAACCCCGCGCAATGTTCCAGTTTTGGCCCAGACTTTGCCTTGGGCGGGTGTGTTCAGAAACCGCCGACTGAGGGTGCCAGTAACTCCGGCCTGGGGTAGTGAGGCCTGAAAGGTTGACCAGTGGGGGGATTGGCGTTGGGCTTGTAAAAGGTTGACCAGGCCTTGGGGAGTAACCCAATTTTGCCGGGACAGGCCAGAGCCATCCGAAAGTTGCAGATTTTGCTGATTTAGTCCCCAAGCCGCCAAGATCCGCGCCATCTGTCCCGGTTGAACTATGGCCAAAAGTTGATTCAGGGTTTCCGCATAAAAATTATCACTCCTGAGATTAGTGACATTAATCAGCTCCATGAGGGGTGGCGAGTCGTGAGTCAACAAAAGTTGCCCCATCGGCCGTTGCTCAGCCTGTTGAAATTGGCCGCGCCCTACATGAATCCCAACCTTTTCGAGAGCGGCTTGCCACTGCTGCAAAATCATTGGGTAGGGGTCGAGCCAGGGAATATCTAGGGTTTCTGCGGTACTACCGGCCTGAAGTTGGCCTGTGACTTTAATAATTTTGTTGGTTGCATCTAACTCGGTATCTAAGGTTTCAGGGGCATTGGTCGGGACAGTCCGGGTTTGATTATCCAGTCGCCAGCCTTGGGCCAGATGGGGATTTTCCCAGGCCAGTTTCAGGGGCTGATGCAACTGTTGGGGGGTCACGACCAAGGAAATTGCATTCCGGTTGAGAGCCAAGCGGGTAATCGGAGCAATGTAACCAGCGCGGGTATCTTCTAGGGCCCAAGTGGGATTTAAGGGTGGGTCGGGGAAGGGCAGACTGGTAATTTCGAGGGTATCAATGTGGCGAATCCCTTGCTGCCAAAGGTTTTGGGCCATACTCTCCAAATCGGCAGTGGTTAGGGTTGGATCGCCGCGTCCAACTAAGCGCACCCAGGCCCAGTGGGCACCGGAACCCAGGCCAAACACCTCGGTTTTGATCCGATAGTCGGGGCCAAAATGTTGGAGGGCCGCAGCAGTGGTGAAGAGTTTGACATTAGAGGCAACAAGAAAATATTTATCAGCATCTAGGGCGTAAAGCGTACGTGGGGCCTGGGCTTGATGCGGTTGATTGAGAGTTTGCACGAGAATTCCCCAGCGACCACCGGCATACTGAGGGGCTGTCAGAATTGGTTCGAGTTGATTCGCCAAGTTCGCTGGACACAGAGCCATCGCCGAGCGGGGAAAAACCAACCCCAGGCCTGTCAGGGTAAGCAGCAGGCTTAAGCCTTTGGCGATTAATTGGTGGGAAGTAAGGTAGTCTGTGCGCAAGCTAAATTAATGGAACATCAGGCGATAGGGCATTTTCGGGCGGTAGGCGTTCTCAACATTGGCCTCTGTGAGGCTGGAACGATTGAGACGGGCAAAGAGGAGGTTTGTTTGTTGCAGGTTGGCTTTGGCAAAATTGGCCTGGCGTAAGTCCGTATATTGTAGGTCAGCCCCAGCTAAATTAGCCGCCTGAAAATTGGCCTGGTTGAACAGGGAATGACGCAAAGAAGCCATCACCAAGGTTGCGCCAGCGAAATTAGCCCGCCGCAGGTTTGTCCGATCCATGTAAACAGCAGTCAGGTTGGCATTGCTTAAATTAGCCCCACTCAGGTTGGCCTGGGTTAAGACGGCATTGCTTAAATTAGCCCCACTCAGGTTGGCATTACTTAAGTTCGCTCCGGTTAAGTTGTAGCCACTCAGGTCAGCCTCAGTTAAATCACAGCCTGGACAGGTGTTGGTCGTCAGCAACTGAGCTACATGATCCGGGTTAGCAGCTAGACTCAGGGTTTGCCAGGCCAAGCCGATCAGCATCCCAACAAGGCTAACTCCGGCAATCCGCTTAAGTTTGACCTGCGCCATAGCTAACTCCACCCACACTTTCACAATAACTTGCGCTTTGAGTATAAATTATTTTCGCGGCAATAATAGTCATACTTGCCAACCTGTTACCAGCATAAGTGATCAATTTCGGGGTATTGATTCAATCTGTTGCATCCCCTGGCCAGATGCCCCGCCTTAACCAAAGCCCCTGTTGCTGCCTGACCCGCTCTACCGCCATTTGATACACCCAGGCCTGGCCAAGAGATTCCCCGGTTAAACTCCAAATGTCTTGGGCCACCCGTTGATAGAGGTTCTGTGCCGCCGGGGCCTGGGGGTTGTACTCTTCGTAACGATCAATGGCCTGGAGAATCTCAGGATTTGGGGCAAAACTCAGGAAAACACCCTCCACCCAGCCGGGTTCTGCAGTCAAGGCCGGATAGCCTGCGGGTAAATGGTAAATCCGTCCCGTGGTTTTGGCGGCTTGCACCTGGGGTTGATGGGCCAGGCAATAACGTTTAAATCCCGGTTGGCCTGGTTTTAAGGTGCCATAGACAAAAAAACGCAGCATTGGACTTCAGTGTTCAGTCATCCTTAATCATTAAAGTTGGCAGTGATGGAAGCTAACGTACTTTTCCCCCAGACCCTTAGAATAAAATGCGGACGATAGCGAATTTTACATACCTTAACTAAATTCTTCCAACCCCTATGACCCGTGTTAGTCCCACCCCTGCCCCCGATGATAAAACCATTGTCCAAAACTATTTCAACACCGTTGGCTTTGATCGCTGGCGGCGCATTTATGGGGATGGGGAAGTCAACAAAGTCCAAGCGGATATTCGCACCGGCCACCAACAAACCATTGATACCGTCCTGGCCTGGATACAAGCCGATGACAACATGGCGGGAAAACTCATTTGTGATGCTGGCTGTGGGGTGGGCAGTTTAGCGATTCCCTTAGCAGCAACCGGAGCCAGGATTTATGCCAGTGATCTCTCGGAAAAAATGGTCATGGAAGCCCAAGCTCGGGCCCAGGCCACTCTGGGAAATACGCGGGAATTAATTTTTGCTGTCTCTGATCTAGAAACCTTGCGGGGCGAATACCACACCGTGATTTGCTTGGATGTCTTAATCCACTATCCAGAAGAAAAAGCCCAGGCCATGATCGCCCATCTAAGTGGTCTGGCCAGTCAACGCCTCATTCTCAGCTTTGCCCCGAAAACCACCGCCTATACCCTTCTCAAAAAAGTGGGTGAATTCTTCCCTGGCCCCAGCAAAGCCACCCGCGCCTACCTCCATCGAGAATCGGAAATTATCGCTATTTTGCATGATCTGGGCTGGACAGTGGGGCGCAATGCCATGACTAAAACTCAGTTTTATTTCTCGCGGCTGCTCGAGGCCTGGCGGTCATAACAACTCTCAGGGGTTGGACTGGGATCAATCCTCAGGTTATTGACATAAGTCTATAAAAAAGGTTATGTACAATGATATTTATCTTTACAAGAGAACCCGACCTTGTAGTATCTTGAGATCAAGTTACTTGGCCAGTCGGCGTATTTTGCAAGTAGTTTAGGAGATTTTTTCGCTATGTCCCCCGTTTCCGCCCCCGCCCTTGACTACAGCAGTGAAACCTACAAGGATGCCTACAGTCGGATCAATGGGATTGTGATCGAAGGTGAAAAAGAAGCCCACGAGAACTACATTTCCCTCACCGAGTTACTCCCTGACCATCAGGATGAATTGGTGCGCCTCTCGAAGATGGAAGCCCGTCATAAAAAAGGGTTCGAGGCCTGTGGACGGAATTTAGCTGTCACACCAGATTTGGAATTTGCTGAAAAGTTTTTTGCCAATCTCCACAACAACTTTCAAGCGGCAGCAGCAGAGGGCAAAATTGCCACCTGTTTAGTGATTCAAGCCTTGATTATTGAATGCTTTGCCATTGCGGCCTACAACATCTATATCCCGATGGCTGATGACTTTGCCCGGAAAATTACCGAGGGGGTTGTCCGCGATGAGTATAGCCACTTAAATTTTGGTGAAGTCTGGCTCAAAGAGAACTTTGAAACGGCTAAAGCCGAAGTTGAAACCGCAAATCGGGATAATTTACCCCTAGTCTGGCGGATGCTCAATGAAGTGGAGACTGATGCCAAAGTGCTCGGAATGGATAAGGATGCCCTCGTGGAAGATTTCATGATTCAGTACAGTGGCGCGCTGGAAAATATTGGCTTTACCACTCGTGAAATTATGAAAATGTCCATGCATGGCCTGGTAGCAGCCTAATTCTGAAAAGTTCAGTCACAGAAATCATTCAAAATCCTGAGTTCTTCACCCTGAGCAAAAGTTTTTCTCAGATCGTGGTGTTTCTGGTTTTCTCTGAGACAAGACAACTCGGTGAAGCTAATCTCGGAGGTTGAGAAAACTGGAGGAAAAAACCGCAAATTTGGCTGCTAGGATTATTCATACATCTTCTTAATCACGTCAATCTTGTGCCCGTAGCTCAGTGGATAGAGCACTCGCCTTCTAAGCGATCGGTCGTTGGTTCGATCCCAACCGGGCATGTTCTTGAAATACCGACACCCTAAGGCTTAGATGCCTTTTTATTGCTGTCTTGATAGTCTTATTACCTGTTATAAAGTAATAGGAAATGATACTAGATTTTAAGAAATGGAGCCAAAAGTAAGCCAAATTCATGGGGTTAATGAGCGACTGCGAACGGCTGGTGTGAAGTTAACTGTGCAGTCCCGAGGGGGGAGCTTTATCACTAAATCGGTGGTAGCTGGGCAATTGAGGGAAGGTATCAGACCAATAGGCACACACATGATTGAGGTGGAACTGCTTAAAGGTGAGGTAATGGCTTTGATGGAGGGCAATCACCATTGTCATCTGTTCCTTGAACGAGCAAAGCTCTACACTTAAACACAGGCTGCGGATGCGATTGCGGCTTTTCTTTTGTTCTTCAAGACGATACTCCTGCCATTAGGGGACAAAGGCTTTACAAAAATTCATCCACAGCGCAAAATAGGGCTTCTAAGCTAGATATGACGAGAGATGGGGAATGGTTTTTATGAATTTATCTGTCTCTCTTTCTTGAAGCTCCTTACCAGGCTGTGCTTTAGCCGTTCCCTTATCCCGAATTCAGGTAAATAAAATAAAATTTTTGACCACCCAGAGCTGCGAACTATCCCTAGCCTTCCCAATTACTAATGATTAATCTATCATTTCGCCAAAAAGTTTTGGTCTATATTGCCACTCCAATCGTTTTCCTCTACATCGGCATTTGGATTTTTACCCTCTATCGTGTTGCTGAAGATGATCGTCAGCAGATTGAAACACAAATGCAAGAACTCGCCGTCAACTATGCCAATCAAATAGATACCAATTTACAAGAATTAGAAAAAATCAGTCAAACAACAGTCAATGCCTTAGAAACTATGCCCAGTTTAGAACCAAGCTCTCTTTATAAATTTCTCAAAAGAAATGTATTGATCAATCCGTTAATTTATGGAGCGGCAATTGCATTTGAACCAAATGCTTCCCCTACCACTGCCCGCTTATTCTCTCCCTATGTTTATCGGGTTAATGGAGCATTAAAAAAGCTAGATATTGCCAAGATTTATAATTACACTAAACCGATCAAGCAAAATCAATGGTATGTTCAGACAGTCAAAAACAAGCAGGCTTTTTGGTCAGATCCCTATGATGATCAAGCTGGTCAGACGCTCATGGTTACTTACGCCAGTCCATTTTGGCGCAATGGTAAGCTCACTGGGGTCACAACTCTTGATATTCCCTTAGAAACTCTACGCGAACGACTTCAAGTTCCTGGCTTAAAGAATCGAGATTTTGTTATTCTCGCCAGCGATGGTTATGTTCTCTTCCATGGGGAAACCGAATTTATTAATCAAAACGCACTGGATATTGCTCGCTCAACTAACAATTTAAAACTTAAGTCTTTAGTTGAGGCCATGATGTCTGGTCAATCCGGCAAAGTGCGAATGAAACGCTGGGACAGAAATGACTATCAATGGGTTTTTTATACCCCGATTCGCCGTGTAGGTTGGAGCTTGGCTCTCCGGATTGATGAGGCTGAAGCCAAAGCCTATACCCGTGAAACAACAACGCAAGGCTTAATTTTTCTGGGGATTTCTTTAGTCATTGTTATTTCTTGGATTTGGCTTGTGACGCAACGATTAACGAAACCCTTAATTAAACTAGACACAGCAGCTCGAGAAATTGCCAGTGGTAATCTTGATGTCTCCGTGGATATAAACTCCCGAGATGAAATCGGTAATTTAGCCAATACCTTTTCCGATATGGCCGGACAACTCAAGGAATCCTTCAGTGAACTCCAAATCTTTAACTATAAGCTGGAGTGTTTAGTCACCAGTCGCACCGCTGACTTAGAAACGGCTAATCAACATCTCATCCAGAAAGAAACCTTACTAAAACGCCAAAGCGAAGTCATTCCCTGGCTCAGTAATTCTAAGGAGTTGCAATATGGGAATTTGAAAAAACTAATGCGGGCTATTAATGAATCAGCAACAGAAACTTTAGATATTGAGCGGGCCAGTGTTTGGCAGTTCAGTGAGCATCACCTTGTTTGCTTAGATTTGTACCAGGCCGGGCCCCAAACCCACGCAGCTGGTCTTAAGCTCTCAGCCCACCGCCATCAGGAATTTTTCCACTGTTTGAAGGCTGGGGAAGTCTTTATTTGCTCCGATGTGGATGCGGATTCGCGTCTGAATGAGCTGCAACCCTACCTCCAGGCCAACGGGATTAAATCGCTGCTTTATATTCCAGTGCGCTTTAGTAATGTGGTGGTTGGCTTTGTCGGCGTGGAGTCAGTGGCACACTATCGAGACTGGCTGATTGAAGAACGCAATTTCATTAGCAACTTAACGGATTTAGTTTCCCTAGGGATTGCGGCTCGCGATCGGACACGGGCTGAAGCTGAACTCTTTAAGGCCAAAGAAGCTGCCGAAGCCGCCAACCAGGCCAAGAGTATTTTTCTTGCGAATATGAGTCATGAACTTCGCACGCCCCTGAATGCAATTTTAGGCTTTAGTCAACTCATGCTCCGGGATAAAACCCTCTCGGTAAAACAACAACAAACCCTCGGCACAATCAATCGCAGTGGCGAGCATTTACTAGGCTTAATCAATGATGTTTTAGACATGGCCAAAATTGAAGCAGGGCGGACTGTCTTGCAATTAGAAACCGTGGATTTAGTGCATTTACTTCAGACCGTGCAAGATATGCTCCAAGTCCGGGCCCAGGCCAAGAATATTTATCTCAAATTTAATCTTGATCCAAGTCTTCCAGGGTCTGTAGAAGCGGATCCGAGTAAAATTCGTCAGGTGTTGGTTAATCTGCTGGGCAATGCAATTAAGTTTACCAAAGTGGGGGGTGTAACCCTGTCGGTGAAAGTGCAAATGGAAGCCAATGCCGAAGATATGTCCATCACTAACTTGTTAGAGCCGCCGCCACTGAATGTCATCCCAATTACGTTCTTAGTCTCAGATACCGGAATTGGCATGGGCGAGGAGGAATTGAAGTTACTGTTTCAACCCTTTGTTCAGACCGATAGCAGTAAAAAAGTGAGTGAAGGTACGGGCCTGGGGTTAGCGATTAGTCGGCAATTTATCCAATTGATGGGCGGCGATATTACGGTCACGAGTACCAAGGGGGAAGGGAGTCAATTTCGCTTTACGATTCCCCTGAAAGTGGCCGCCGCGCCTGTACTTCCCACAGTCCATAAAGAAATTACCACCCTCACCCCAGGCCAACGCCCGTTCAAAATTTTGGTGGTGGATGATACAGAAGAAAATCGGGAGGTGTTAGTCCAACTCCTAGAGCCGATGGGGTTTGAAGTCACAACCGCCAATGACGGTCAACAGGCAATCCAGGCCTGGGAGATCACCAATCCAGATTTAATCTTAATGGATATTAAAATGCCCGTCATGGATGGGGAAACCGCGACTCGCTACATCAAAACCCATCTCGATGATCGCAACACCAAAATTATTGCCGTCACAGCCAGTGTCTTTGAAAATGAGCGGGATGCTCTATTCCAGGCCGGGTGTGATGACTTCATACCAAAACCATTTCAGAATCAGGTCATGTTGGCAAAAATTCAACAGCATTTGGGATGTGAGTATCTCTATGCTGAAGACGAACCGGCCTCTGTCCAACCCTTAGCAACCCCCTCGGAACTCACTGCCGCAAGTTTGCAGATCATGCCCCCAGCCTGGATTAGGGAGTTAGAAGTTGCGGCGAAAAAACTTAACCCGAAAAAAGTGCAAGAGTTAATCGAGCAAATTCCGGAAGAACACACCAGCTTAAAAGTGAGTTTAGAGGGCCTGGTGAAAACGCTGCGTTTTGATCAATTGCTCAAATTATGTCCAGCGGCTCAACTCTCAAAATCATGAAGGATATTGGTAGAACCCCAAAGGTAATCAAACCCTTGCTAAAGTCAAGCCTGAAGCACTCCCCGCGATCTGAATCAGACAATTGAACCTTTGGCAGAAAACCCAATTACTCTCCTGACTAGCTCCGCGGCGGACAGGTAAAAACTTTTATCAGGGAATTTAAATCCGCTGGGAGATACAGTCATTTCTGTTAAAGCTGAGAGACTCAAAACTACACCCCATGATAGTTTCAAGGATTTTGGTGTTTCCTTCCTCAGCAAGATGGCAATAAAACTAAATCCGAAAATTTTAAGACCGATGGGGAGAGGTTCTGCAACTTTTTGTAGGAGTGGTTTTAGAGGTGCTATTTTGCCCTGAAGGTGATTTTGCCTAGATAAATAACGTTATTCTAGAGAGTATTAATGTGCTTGGCCGTGTTGTAGCTTCTCCGGGGATGTAATGGGGAGTGAAGGGCCTGGGAGTTTGACTGCACCTCTATGCCTTGGATCCGGATTATTAGTGCTATCGTCGCCATTGGCGTGGCCTTGGCATTTACCTTACTGGGAGGATGGTACTTCACACTGGGCCTGGGAGCCTTGGTCTATCTGGGACAATTGGAATACTTTGAACTAGCCCGGGCCAAAGGCATTATCCCCGCCACGAAAACAACCCTCGTTGTCAGTCAATTATTTTTAATTACGGCCTATAAATTTCCTCAGCTGGCCGATGCTATTTTTCCCTTGGCCGGCACGATTATTTGTTTTTATCTCCTCTTTGAACCCAAGCTAGCTTCCATTGCCGACATTTCCACCTCAATCATGGGCCTGTTTTATGGGGGCTATTTACCCAGTTACTTAGTCCGCATTCGGCAGTTAAACATCCCAGAACCAACCTTTCCCTTGGGTGGATATTGGCCGACCACTTGGCAGCCGACAGAACTCCCAGAAGGCTTAGTCATCACCCTCCTAGCTTTTAGCTGCATTTGGGCAGCGGATATTGGAGCTTATGTGATGGGGAAATGGATTGGGCGTACCTCCTTATCAGCCATCAGTCCGAAAAAAACAGTCGAAGGAGCAATTTTTGGTATTTTAGGCAGCATTGCGGTGGCCTTGGCCGGGGCTTGGGTGTTGGAGTGGCCGAGTTGGATCATTGCTGGCACTTGTTTGGGAGTCATGATCGGGGTGACCAGTTTACTGGGTGATCTCACGGAGTCGATGATGAAACGGGATGCAGGGGTTAAGGATTCTGGGGATTTAATTCCAGGCCATGGCGGCATTTTAGATCGGGCCGATAGCTATGTCTTTACGGCGCCCCTGGTTTATTACCTCATTACTCTGGGTTTACCCCTCCTCCCTGGCCCATAGAAGTTAATGATTGGGAGTTAGAAACGTTTTAGAAATTTTTAGAAATATAGTCATTTCTGCCCAAATTGGGACGCTCAAAACCACTGTCGGCCGTAGTTTCAGGTATCTTGGTGTTTGATTCCTAAACGAAATGACGAGACTCTTCAGTATGATCCAGATCAAACCAGATTGATAGTTACCCGTCGTCACGGCCTGGGGCTGAACATTTCTTTGTGCCAGTGGCTTGCTATCGTTTATTCCCCTTCCTGAGACTGGCCAGCTTTCACCGCAGCAATAAAGGTTCCTAAACCCAGCGGCACACTCAAACTTAAGATAATCACAGTGGGAATAAAACCTAATTGGGCCTCACCGGAGCTAAGTTCAAACACACAGCCAGTCACGGCAATAAAGGCAACACAGGCAATACCTAGGTACAAATAGCTTTTGGGATTGACCACACAACCTCACGGGATTCTAGGAGTTAACTTTAATCTTTCACAGGACGCACGGCCTGGCGAGAAAAGCCATGTTCTTTTAACTCTTTTTGCAGCATCATTGCATTTTCCACCCGATCCACAAACATCACTCCGGTCAGGTGGTCAATTTCATGGAGAATGGCGCGAGCTAACAATTCAGTCGCATACAAGACTTGGGGACGGCCGAGTTCATCCTTATAGGCTACTTCAATCATCAGGGGGCGTTTCACATCCAAATAAACCCCAGGAATACTCAAGCAACCTTCTTCAGCAACTTCTTCTTCTTCACTGACTTCTTTAATCACTGGGTTAATCAAAATTAAGGGTGGATTAGCCGCTTCATCGGGGTGAATATCGACAACAATCAATTGCTTATTCATGCCCACCTGGGGAGCCGCCAGGCCAATACCAGAAGAGCTGTACATGGTTTGGAGCATTTGCCGGGCCAACTGTCGTGTTTCCTCATTCACTTGGGTAATCCGTTTTGAGCCTTGCCGCAGGACTTTATCTCCCAGGTAGTGCAGTTGTAGGGGCGGATTTTTGACTTTTTCTTTTGCCACCATTACAGGAGCAGTCGTCAGGTTGGCCATGGAGAGTTGTTAAAAATTATTCAGGACACTTAATATAATCCTAACTTACTGCTTTTAACCCTGTCACTGGCCTGGAAGGTCGTCAATTTTTAACTCGACTTTGGGATAATCGGTTTTCTATCACTGTTGTAGATTTACGCCCCTATGCTTATTAGTTCCCCTGTGTCTCTGCCCCTAACTCCAGGCCCACGCCCCTTATCTGTTGGCATATTTGTCTGCTTGGAGTGGCAGCCCCAGGCCGGAGGACATGTCAAGTGTTGGGAGCGCTATGCCCAGGCCGCAGCGAATTTTCCAGATTTTGTCGATGTTACCGTCTATTTTCTGGGACAAACCGAAGAAATCATCCCCATTGCCGCCAATGTCCGCTATCACCTTTTAACGCCGCAATTCAGCACCAAGCAATTGCCTTTTTTACAACAGGGGGCGGGAGATACGGATTTATGGCCGAGTCATACCCGATTGGCCCAACTATTGCCGCAGCACGATGTCTTTCAAACTACGGATACCTTTAGCTTTGCCCAAACCGCCCGCCGTTATTGTCAGCAAACTGGCCGCCCGCTCCTCACCTGTTTGAACACCGACTTACCCCTATTTACCCAGGTCTATTCCCGCGAGATTTTAAACAAATGCTTAGGGGAACGCGGCTGGCGGGGCTGGTTGAAGCAAGTCCTATTGGAGCAGTTCCAGGCCGATCAACGTCTTGGTGATAATGCCCGCCAAAAGTTAAAGCAGTTTAGCCAGGCCTGTGATCGGATATTAGTTTCTCGACAAGCGGACTATGATTGGCTCACTAGTTTTTTACCGCCGGCGCGGGTGAGTTGGTTTCGGTTGGGCCTAGATCGAGAGCTATTTCACCCCAGTCGGCGCAATCCCGGCCAATTTCGGCAACGGTTTCAGATTCCTGCCGATGTCCCCGTGTTGTTGTTTGTGGGGCGAGTTGATGCCAGTAAAAAAGTGATGCTGATGGCCGAAGCGGCACGGCTATTGTTAGACCAGGGCTACGATTTACACGTATTTGTGGCCGGGGCGGGGGGACAAATGGATGCAGTGAAAGCCTTATTGGGAGATCAAGTAACCTTGTCTGGGGTGTTATCGCAAACGGATTTAGCCCAAGTCTATGCCAGCAGTGATATTTTTGTCTTTCCCTCAGAATCTGAAACTGGCCCCAATGTGGTGGTGGAGGCCCGGGCGGCAGGGTTACCAGTGGTCATTTCCGGGTTTGACAATGGTGCGAGTTTTATTCAAGAACCCGGCCAAGATGGTGTGGTCGTTCATCGTCGCGATCCCCAGGCCTGGGCCGCCGCGATTTTACCCTTACTGACGAATCCTGACCAACGCCAAACCATGGGAAATCACGCCCACACCATTACAGCTAAGACCTACTTAACCTGGACAGAAACCTTTGAACAGGATATTCTCCAGGCCTGGTATCAGTTGGCGTTAACTTAAGCTTAGGGTTTAAATTTGAAAAAAGAGGGTCGGATTAACTCCTACTTTGCCAACCGCTCGCCATTACGCCAGGTAGCAATAATCCGGGAACCATCTGGCAAGGCTAAAACCCCAGGCCCTTCAAATTTGCCATTACTAAAATCGCCCGTATAGCTGGTGCCCCCTGGATAGATAATCATACCTTTGCCGTTGAACAGCCCATTTGCAAAGTTGCCCTCATAGCGGGTGCCATCGGCCATAATTAGAATCCCTGAGCCACTGTAAACCCCAGCGAGGAAACTGCCTTCATAGCGAGCACCATCGGTTGTGGTCAATACCCCCTCGCCGTTATATAAACCATCGGCAAAATTACCGTCATAGCGGGTGCCATCAATTAAGGCTAAGACCCCAGTGCCATGATATTTACCGTTGCGGAAGTTGCCCTCATAGCGATTGCCATTGGACATACTCAACACACCGCGCCCATTGAACCGGCCGTTGAATACCTCCCCCGTATAGGTTGTGCCATCCGGTAGGGTCAAATTAGCTTCACCCGAAACCCGTTGATCAATCCCCGGTAATGTCGCTTGTCCCCAGGCCTGGGCCTGGTCTAAACCCACTAGTGTCAAACCCAGACCCAAGCTTAGAAGTGACAAAAATAGCCCACGATAGCGGGGAAGAGGCGGCATCAGGGTATTCATAGGACGGAAAACCAGCAGTATTTATGTTAAGGATCAAAAAGCGACTACGCCCGCCCGCATCGGCCTATGCAAAACTGTGCCAATGTGTCATCTGGACGAGGGACAATTCCCCAGGCTATACACTTGTTCACATAGACGATGGTGCCAACTTGGTTATGGCATGATCAGAGGAAATGAGCCAGCCAACCTCTGTCAGACATCATGACGACTGGGACTTTGCGGCATCTTATTTACGCTTCACTTGATTCTTATGGGTTAACCATTCAAAACGGTATGAAACCTCTGATTTACTCTGCCTGCGCTGTGACTCTGTTTGGTTTAGCAATTCCTGCTTTGGTTAACCCAGGCCTGGCCCAAACACCCACCGAGAATGCCCCCACCGCAGTATCTCCCGCTGCCATCCTCCAGGCCACTGCTAATTTTCTTAAAAGTAAATCTGCTTTTACCTACACCAACCAAATCAGTTACGACAATGTGCTGTCGGGGGGGGACAAGGTGCAATACCACTCACTCCAAACGGTCTATGTCCAGCGTCCCAATCAAATGCGGGCCGATTACGAGGGGGATTTTCGCAACACCCAGATTTACTACAATGGCAGCACCTTTACCTGGCTTGATCGGGATCAAAACCTCTATTACCAGGCCCCGGCTCCCAATAATCTCGATGATTTTGTCAAAGTTCTGATTGAGCAGCACGGTGGCCCGATTCCGATGTCGAGTTTTGTGACCTCCAATCCCTTTTCTGCCTATAACCCGCAAGATTATCAAAGCCAATATCTGGGAATGAGCGAGGTGAATGGGGTTCCTTCCTATAACTTGCTTTTTGTTGGAGCGACTGAGAATTGGCAGGTCTTTGTGAGTGCAGACGATCAACCTCTGGTTCAAAAAGTGATTATTACCTATAAAGCCTTACCTGGCGCACCCCAATATATTGCCCAATTTACAGAGTGGACATTTCCCAGTTCCCAACCCAACACTCTCTTTCAGTTCCAGGCCCCCGCTAATGCAATGAAAGTCTCAGATCGCAGCGATGTCTTGAATTTAAACTTACCCGCTGGTGTTGCGGCCCCGGATGGATTAACCCCACCCCCGAATACCCCAATGTCACCGGGCCTGAATGCTCCAAATCTGGAACCCCCCAAGTAGCGACATAAACAGGGTAATGACTGATCCAGGGCCAGAGCGATGAAGGGGGATCACCGATTGTTTTACGGTTTGCTCGGGGCGGCCCTGAGTATATGCCTAGTGGTTTGGGATGGGGCCTGGGGTCAATCGAGCCGGAGTTTACAGGAGCAGCTTTACCAGGCTATTGGCAGTCAAAACTGGGCCCAAGCGATACGGATTGTTGATTTAATGATCCAGGCCAACCCCAGTCAAGCCAACGAACTACGGCACTATCGCCAACAACTGCAACAAATGGGACAAACCCCCAGGCCGACCCAGCCGCCCGCAGCCCCAGCCCCTGTAACCAGGCCCAGCAGCATTCTAGGAGTAGTCCCGATTCAACGCCGTCAAAATGGAATTCCAGTGATTAAGGCTAAGTTCAATCGCCGGGTTGAGTTTGAAATGCTAGTGGATTCCGGGGCGAGTATGACCGTAATTACCCGTGAGATAGCCGCCGCCTTAGCCATAACTCCAGCCAATGTCATTGACAATGTTAGGTTTAATACTGCCAATGGTCAGGTGGAATTACCAATTGTCTATGTGGGCAACATTACCGTTGGGGGCCTGGAGCTTCAGCAAATTCCCGTAGCCGTGGCTGGGCCTGAGATGAGCATTGGCCTGTTGGGTCAAGATTTTCTCCAGCAGTTTGATGTTAGCCTCCGCCGCAACCACATTGAATTTCACCTGAGACAGTAAGCGTATCGACTATTCCCGGATATCTAAGGTATCCAAATCAATGGCCTGGGATCCCCCCTGAGCCAACAGCCCTAAGAGTTTACCTAATTGCGACCAAATCAACGCCCCCGTCCCCAAGGTCAAGATAAACGAGACAATCGAACTCAGCCACAGGGGAAAGCCATAAATCGAGAGGCCAGAGGCGAGAAAGAAGCAAACGCCACCGCAAATCCCTAAATAGGGCACGAATAGCTGCTCCCCTTGGAGTTGGCTCAAAATTCGGGTAGAGCGTGTCCGCGACCATTCCGCCACCCGTTCTTTTAAGGTAATTTCAAAGGCTCGACCACAGGCAATGGCAGCAACTAAACTAGCAACTAAGAGAAAATAGGGCGGCTCAATATACCCCACGACCAACTCCTTAACGTTAAATCAAGATAATTAAAGATTCTTTACTAAGCCTACAGCACTTCTTCCCTCTTCTAGGAGCAGGCCTGGGGATAGATTGAACAACATTGCTCTCTGTTGAGGAATTTCAGGGTTGAGGAATTTCAGGAACAAAGTCTATCAATCACCTTGATTCAGCTTTAAATTCTCTCATCAAGAGGCTTCACACTGTTTTCTCAACCCGCGCTAATTTAATCGTGATCTTTAACAAGCAGTTACTCAAAATTTGAGAAATATAACCAAAAATTTTCGGGTTCTCTTGGGTGTGGGGTGAAAAATATCTAAACGCTTACAAGAGCAAAGAAGCAGAGTCATGAACTGTGTCATCGCTAGGCTTCTCAATTTCCCCAACATAAGGATTAAGAGTTAAGAAATCAAAAAAAAGACAGTGAGATTTAAAAATAGATTCTTTGAAAGATACTTTTATTTTATCCCTATTACCATTATGAAACAATAATATCAATCAAAAAAAGGGAGTGCCAAGAGTAATAGTTAGAAACAGACTTAATTGAGTATGGGTATGACAGAATAGGTGTTTCAGGAGTCCGTTGTTCTCAATAAAACCCTGGCAATAGTTTTAGATCATTACTTCCTTGGCACTACCGATATGGCTTCGTCATTCATTGGAGCTTTGATTGGATGCCTGAGGTTGATATTGTCTGAATTTTAACTTTTATGTCATGTTTCAACATTTCCAACTTAAAACTATTTCAAGTTTAATTAGCTACTATTTAATTGGTATCACGGTATTACTGATTTATTTGCTTCGTGAATCGTCTTTGCCGACAATAAACAGTCCAGCCAGGGTAAAAAAGCTTGTGCAGTCTCTAAATTTGCCGCCATGAGGGTGGGGTGGGGGGTATTGTGGAGCGACTCACCGGGTTTGAGGGGAAAAACGGTCGCCGCATCTAAAAATAAAATCGCACCCCCCGCTGCCTTGACAACTGGCCAGGCCGGGGCAATATCCCAAATTTGTGGTGTTTTTTCCACAGCCCCTAAGGTATAACCCGCTGCCACGGTCAAAAAATTGTAACTGGCTGAACCGAGCATTCTGATCTTGGCGGGGAGGGGGCCATAATTCGCGAGATTTCCTTGACTGATCACGCCTGTACTGCGGGCACAGAGGCTAAAAAATTCCTGGGGGCCGGGCGGGGTGGGTTTCGTCTGGATACGTTGGCCGTTGAGATACGCGGCATTGGCCTGGTGAGGGGCCTGGGAAAAGCCATAAAAGCTCTGTTGCAACGGCGGCACTGCCACATAGCCAAACACGGGATTGCCTTGATAACACAGGGCCAGTGCCACACACCAAATGGGTAAACCGTGGGCAAAGTTCGTTGTGCCATCAATTGGGTCAATGATCCAGGCCCAGTCAGTTTTAGGAAAAGTATGATTCCCTTCTTCACTCAGGACACCATGCTCCGGGAAGGCGGTTTGAATCGCTAGAGTTAAAGCTTGATCTGCCCAACGATCCCCGGATGTAACCAAGCTGCCATCGGATTTTTGCTCACTGGGGGCCTGGGAAAATTCACTGAGTAAGCGAGAACCAACTTGATCCGTCAAGGCCTGGCAAAAGTTGACCACCTGGGGCCAGAAATCCGGATGGGTGGGGTCAAGCAGAACTGGGGGGAGAGCCATAAATCACCTTGCCCTGGGCAGTGCGCGGGAGTCTTTCCACAGCTTGCCATTGTTTGGGATGCTTATAGCGACTAAGGTGCTGACCTAGGGCTTGCTCAATCATCGTTGCCGTAATTCCAGGCCCCACAGGAACATAAACCGCCTTGACGACCTGTCCCCAACAGAAATCTGCCACCCCCAACACATAAACATCCTGAACCAGGCCAGTGCTCTGAATCGCCGCTTCCACTTCTTCGGCCAAGACTTTTTCACCCCCCGTAATAATTAAGCGTTGTTGTCGTCCCTTAAGTTCAAGTTGCTGTTGAGGATTAATTTTGCCTAAATCAGTGGTGAGTAAGGTTTGAGTCGGGAATAAATCAGGGTAATACCCTCGGGTCACGGCTGGCGTTTGGATCTGAATCTGGCCAATTCCGCTTGGATCGGGAGCAATAATTTCAACCTTGACATTAGGCAATAATTCATAGGTATCGGTCGCACCTGCTAAAAAGTCTTCAGGCTTAACTCTGGCCACTAAACCGAGGGTTTCGGTCATCCCATAGCAGGGAGAGAGGGGTAGGTTGAGAGCTAGGGCCTGGTCTAAAAGTGCGGGCCAACTGGGACTTCCCCCTAACAGAATTAATTGGCAGAACTTTAGATTATTAATTGCCGTTGTTGATGATAGTAGTTGGGTTAACTGCGTCGGAACTAACGAAAGAATCCGATGGGTACTATCCGTCAAATTAATATTGCATAGAACACGCCAATTCTGAAGTAATTGCACCGTTCCTCCAGTAAAAAAGCTGCGAAAAATCGGCATCAACCCACTGACATGATGGAGGGGTAAACAATTGAGACTATGAATGTCGCTGAGGCCATAACCCCGTTGAAAACTATCAATCGCCGCTTTAATGGTCTGTTCGGTGTGAATCGCAAAGCGAATTTGGCCACTGGAACCCCCGGTCGGAATCATGAGCCAACCCGGCCGAGTCGCATCCCTGTATTGAAATGGGGGTAAATCTAGGGCCTGATCAGACCAGATTAAAACCGATGGTAAGATTTGACTAACCTGTTGCCACTCGTGTTTTTGCCAGGCCGGGTTAGCAATAAAAATCGGTCGCTGAGCTAATAATCCTGCTAAAAGACAACTCAGAAAATAAACTGGTTCGCGGGCCACTAATAAAATCGGTAACTCAGGCTGTTTCTCTAGTTCTTGCCATTGAGTATTAACACCTTGAACTAAAATAGAATTTAAATCGACTGAAGCAGCATCAGAATTAATTAAATTTATTTTAATTGAATCTAACTTAAACATTATGCAGCAACTATCATCAGATTGGCAATTCTTAGAATCTCTCTATTCTCGCATCAATCAAGAATGTCAACAGCAGGGCTTAAACAATCCTCAAGCGAATTCAAAGCTTTTTCAAGAATTATGGTTCCCCTTGGGCCTCTGGTTAGCGAATCAATGTACCGAAGCTGCTCACCCGTTAATTCAGGGAATTCTAGGCAGTCAGGGTACAGGGAAAACCACGTTATGCTCGATGTTAGTCTTGATTTTGCAAGCCTTGGGCTATTCTGTGGCCAGTTTATCCTTAGATGATCTCTATCTCAATCCGGAAGAGCGGCAAGCCCAATTTCCCAGAACAGACCCCCGACATCACTATCGCGGTGCGCCCAAAACCCATCAGATTGAACTGGGCATTGACATCCTCCAACAAATCAAAAATCGCCAGCAGCCAGTTTTGCTCCCCCGTTTTGATAAATCTGCTCAACAGGGTCAGGGTCGCCAAAGTCAGCCGGAAATGGTGCGAGAGATTGATATTTTGTTATTTGAGGGCTGGTTTATCGGTGTTGCTCCCATTGATCCAATCACATTCAACGGTCTTCCCCAACCCATTCAGTCAGAAATTAATTTAGATTATGCGCGTCAAATCAATCAAGATTTACACGATTATCAGCCTCTGTGGGAACTGTTAGATAGCTTAATCTTCTTGCACCCGACTGATTATCATTTCAGTAAACAATGGCGACAGGAAGCCGAACAAAAAATGAAGGCCCAAGGTAAATCCGGCATGGGTGATCTTAAAATTGAACAGTTTGTGAATTACTTTTGGCAATCATTACATCCAGAACTGTTTATGCCGCCGATGTTGACCCATCCCAAAACAGACTGGGTAATTGCCATTCATCAGGATCACAGCATTGGCGATCTAACCCAGGTACATCCCTAAACTTAATCATCTTCCGTTAGACTGATTCCTGGCTGAATTTCTTGCTCTCTACGGATTGATCCCGTGACCCTGGCCAATTGGATTACCCTGAGTCGTTTAGTTGTTGCGCCAGTGATCATTGGTTGGTTGGCCGTGGATCATGCCGCCGTGAGTCGCTGGGGTTGTTTAGGACTATTTCTCGTCGCGGCTTTGACCGACTGGCTGGATGGTTACGTGGCCCGGCGTTGGAATCAGGTGAGTGACCTGGGTAAAATTCTCGATCCTCTGGTGGATAAATTATTGGTGCTCGCCCCGCTTTTGGCCTTAGTCCAGTTGCAACTGATCCCGGCCTGGTCGGTATTTTTAATCCTGTTACGAGAACTGGGAATTGCCGGTTGGCGGGTGAATCAAACCACAGTTTCTGGGGCCAATCTCTGGGGCAAGCTAAAAACCGTCATGCAAATTCTGGCCGTGGCGATGCTGTTAGCACCCCTAGAATCCGTCATTCCTAGCTGGCAGTGGGGAGCCTGGGCGGTTTATGGTTTGGCGATTCTGCTCACCTGGATTTCTGGTTTGCTCTATCTGTGGCCGCAATCTCCAGTGGTGGAGCGTTAGTTCCTCTGGCTCGGTATAGTCGTCATTATCAGTAGCATGGATGAGTAGGAGTTCGTGTACCTCTGGTTTTTACTATGGCCGATCCCACCCCCCCTAAGCTAACTCTGAACCGAACCCTGAAATTGCTCATGGCCTGGGGCCTGTTGACGGGGCTGTTGGCGGGCTGTCAGTTGCCGATTGCGCGTTTTAATAACCCGTCCAGTAATATTCCGATTCCGGGGCCTGGCAATGACGGGAATGGAACTCCTCCGAACTTTATTGCTGATGTGGTCGAAAAAGTTGGCCCAGCGATTGTGAGCATTGATACAACTCGTTCCCAAGCGTCTAACAATTCGTTTCTGCCCCAATCGGAATCCCCGGAATTTACCCAAGGCAAAGGTTCGGGTTTTATTCTCAGTGCCGATGGCAAAATTCTGACTAATGCCCATGTGGTCGAGGGGAGTTCCGCGGTAATGGTCACGCTTCCCGATGGTCGCCAATTTCCTGGCAACGTTTTAGGGGCGGATCCCTTAACTGATATTGCCGTGATCCAAATTGAAGCGAATGACTTGCCAACGGTGAAATTGGGTAACTCGGATCAGTTGGTCGTGGGGCAGTGGGCCATCGCCATTGGCAACCCCTTGGGCTTGAGCAATACGGTGACGGCCGGGATTATCAGTGCCACGGGACGCTCGAGTGATCAAATTGGAGCAGCAGATCAACGGGTCAGCTATATCCAAACGGATGCCGCGATTAACCCTGGTAATTCCGGTGGCCCGCTCCTCAATCAAGATGGGGCAGTGGTGGGGGTGAATACGGCGATTATTCAACGGGCGCAGGGCCTGGGGTTTGCGATTCCGATCAATACGGCTAAACGCATCGCCGAGCAAATTGTCCAAACCGGCCAGGCCAGGCATCTATTCTTAGGGATTCGGATGCTGAATTTAACGCCGGAAGTGCAAGCCGCGATCAATCAGGAAAACCCGGCCTGGCAACTCAAGCAGAGTCAAGGGGTGGTGGTGATTGCAGTCATGGAAGATTCTCCAGCCGCGGCCGCAGGAATTCAACCCGGAGACTGGATCGCTAAAATCAACAACCAGGCCCAGCCCAATGCCCGCCAAATTCAGGAGCAAGTGGAGGCAACCCCGGAGAATGGGCAAGTTAGGTTAGCCATTCAACGCCAAGGCCAGGAATTGATGATCTCGGTCACCCCCCAGGCCATGCCAACCAATTAGTTCCCTGACTGCGGAGAAACCATTGATGCCCCTGACCCTTCCCCCCAAACTGATGAGCGTCATTTTCAGTGCCTTAGTCGTGGCCTGTGCTGGACATTCTGGCGAATCAACCTTTCCCCTGCCAACACAAGGGCGAGTTACGGAAATGGTCAACGGCGATTTGATGTGTTACGTCACTTTGGTTGATCAAGAAAATGTCAGTTACCAACTGGGGGCCACGTTTGAAATTTGTGAAGAGACAGCCCAATTCATCGATCAAGCAGTTCAAGTTAGTTACGAAACCATAGCGGTGCATGATTGCGAAAGTGCAGAACCCTGTGGCAAAACCCGCCAGGCCCAGTTAATTACCAAAATGGAGCGGGTTCCCTAAATCGTTTTTCGGCTTTTTGATCGGCTAACATCCTGGCTCCGAAACCCAACTGGAAAAATCCACCATAGTCAGTTCGGCGAAAACTGAGACAGGCAACCCGACCACCCGTAACGGTTTCCAGTATTTTTATGTTTCATTCCTCAGCAAAATGACTATAAAATCTGGGTGATTCCTGCCCGTTGCTGGAGTAAAGTTGTTGTTTCTAGAAACCTATAGCTATCTGCTCGTCTCCATGACACTTGGAGCCTTACTGGGGCTGTCGTTATATTTACCCTTGATGGCGGGGCAGTTGTCGTTGGCCAGTCCGGGGTTTTATGCGCTGGGGGGCTATATTGCGGCGATCTGGTCAACCAAGCTGGAAGGGACTGGCACTGGCTTATATCCCTTGGGTTGGGTCATCCTGGAATTGCTCGTAGCGGGCCTGGTGTCTGGGGGCCTGGGGGTTGCCATTGGGATTCCCACGTTGCGGTTGCGGGGGATCTATTTAGCCATTGCCACGATTGCCTTTGTCGAAGTTTTGCGGATTGTCGCCCTCAGTTTAGAGATTACCGGGGGAGCAATTGGGATTTTTGGAATTCCCCAACCGTTTCAGGCCCCGCTGGAATATCTTTGGTTAACCTTGCCCCTTTTGGGTTTGAGTCTTTTATTTTTATACCGCCTGGAGAAGATTCGCCCCGGCCGGGCCATGCTGGCGATTCGTTCTGATGAGTTGGCTGCCAGCACGATTGGGATTAATCCGACCGATTACAAAGTAGTAGCTTTCACCTTGGGAGCAGTTTTAGCAGGTCTGTGCGGGGTAATTGCGGCTCATTTTCTCAATACCTGGAATGCCCGCCAAGGGACGTTTGATGCCGGGGTAATTTACCTAACAGCAGTTTTAATTGGCGGTAATCGGACGTTTTGGGGGCCGGTGATCGGGGGGATGGTGTTTACGGCGTTACCTGAACTGTTGCGGGGCCTGGCGGGAATTCCGGGCTTACCCTCCTGGTTGGGACAATTTTTCCAAGATGGGCGGTTGATGATTTTTGGAGTGTTGATTGTTTTGGGGACGATCTTTTTTCCACGGGGATTGGTTGTACCAGAGTGGGGCCAGCAATTCCAGAAGTTTTGGCCAGGCCTGGCGAGGAAGAGAAGCTAGCCTAAGAAAAGTTGCGGGATGTAAAGCCTGAGTTGGATTGATTGCCAGGCCCCGATTTGCCTTGAGATACTAAGAAGTTGTGCTGCGTCATTGCCCCTTGTGAGTCACCCCCTCTACGTTGCCTTTATTTGGCATCAACACCAGCCCCTCTACAAAAGCCGGATCAGTGGTCGCTATCTCTTGCCTTGGGTGCGGTTACACGGGACAAAGGATTATTTGGATTTAGTTCTGCTGCTCGCCCGCTATCCGAAGCTACACCAAACCGTAAATCTGGTTCCATCGCTGATTTTGCAGATTCAGGATTATGTTGCTGGCACTGCTCTGGATCCCTATTTGACCGCAGCCTTAACGCCTGAAGAAACCCTGACGGAGCAACAGCGTTGGTTTATTATTGAGCACTTTTTTGATGCCCACCAGCGGACGATGATTGATCCCCATCCCCGTTACGCCGAGCTGTACCATCAACGTCAAAAAAACGGTCTGGCCTGGTGTTGGGAGCATTGGACACCGCAGGACTATAGTGACTTGTTGGCCTGGCATAACTTGGCCTGGATTGACCCGCTGTTTTGGGATGAGCCGGAAATTGGACAGTGGTTGAAACAGGGACGCAACTTTAGCCTCAGTGATCGCCAGCGGCTGATTGCCAAACAACGGGAAATTCTCAGTGAGATTATTCCCCAACACAAAAAGATGCAAGCGGCGGGACAACTGGAAATTACCACTACGCCCTACACCCATCCGATTTTGCCCCTCTTAGCCGATACCAATGCGGGCCGAATCGCCGTTCCCCAAATGGCCCTGCCCCAGGCCCAGTTTCAGTACCCGGACGATATTCAGCGGCATTTAGGTCGAGCGATTCGGCTCTATGAGCAAACCTTTGAAACCAAACCCCGTGGCCTGTGGCCCTCTGAGCAATCCGTCAGCCCCGAAATTTTACCGACCGTGGCCCAACATGGTTTTAACTGGCTCTGTTCCGATGAGGCGGTCTTGGGCTGGACGAAACATCACTTTTTCCATCGGGATGAACAGGGGAATGTGATTGCTCCGGAAATTCTCTATCAGCCCTACCGCTTGGAAACAGACTATGGAGATTTAACCATTGTTTTCCGGGATCATCGCCTTTCGGATTTGATTGGCTTTAGTTACAGTTCTATGGATCCGGATGTAGCGGCTGAGGATTTAATTGCCCACTTGGATGCGATTGCCACCCGCCTGAAAGACCATCAGGAGAATAACGAGACAAGTTTAGAGCAACCCTGGCTAGTGACCATTGCCCTAGATGGGGAAAACTGTTGGGAATTTTATGCCCAGGATGGCCTGCCCTTTTTGGATAGTCTCTATGCCCGTCTTAATGCCCGCCAGGATATTAAACTCGTCACGGTCAGTGATTATTTAGCCCAGTTCCCACCCCGCGAGACGATTCCGGCCGCTTCCTTGCACAGTGGGTCTTGGATTGACGGCAACTTTAGCACCTGGATTGGCGATCCGGTTAAAAACAAGGCCTGGAACTTGCTCAAAGCCGCCCGTGATACCCTGGCTAACCACCCGGAAGCAACGGAGAAAACCAACCCTGGGGCCTGGGAAGCCCTCTATGCCGCGGAAGGCTCTGACTGGTTTTGGTGGTTTGGCGAGGGCCATTCCTCGAATCAAGATGCCATGTTTGACCAACTGTTTCGGGAGCATTTAACCGCCCTCTATCAAGCCCTCGGTGAACCCGTCCCGGAGATTCTTTCCCATCCCCTGGAGCAGCACACTCCCACCGCTGATTACCCGGCCCAAGGCTTCATTCACCCGATCATTGATGGCCTGGGGAACGAGCAGGATTGGAATTTTGCGGGCCGGATTAGTGTCGGCGGCAGTCGTGGGACAATGCACCGGAGTTCTCCGATTCAACGGCTCTGGTATGGCGTGGATCACCTGAGTTTTTATCTGCGCTTTGATTTACAAGTCGGGCAACAGTTGGGCGAAGGAGAATTCAAAGAACTCCATCTCCTCTGGTATTACCCCCACCAAACTATGCACAACAGCCCGGTTCCCCTGGCTAACCTCCCGAACCAGGCCCCGCTGAACTACCTCTATCACCACCATGTTTGCCTGAACCTGGCCACGGGAACAACCATCTTTCAAGAAGCCATCCCCAATAACCAATGGCAACCCCAGGCCCACAGGGTTAACTATGCCCTCGAGAGTTGCTTAGAAATTGCGGTGCCCTGGCACGACCTGAAAATTCCCCATCCGGACTGGACATTGCAATTGGTAACGGTGTTAGGCAATCAGGGCGGCTATGTGGATTATTTACCGGACAATCAGTTGATTTCCCTGACGGTGCCTTAAGCCCCAGCTCCTAAAACTTGGGACAAAACCCCATCGCCGTCCGGACTTGATTTAGGGTTTCATTGGCCACTAACTCAGCCTCGGCCTGGCCCTGTTTCAACACCTGCGCTAAATAGCCTTTGTTAGCCATAATTTCCGTGTACTTGGCCTGGATCGGTTCAAGGGCGGCAATCGTGGCATCGGTGAGGAGGGGTTTAAATTGGCCCCAGCCCATTTCGGCACATTCAGCAGCCACCGCAGCTTTCGTTTGATGGGTTAAGACCATATACAGCCCCAGGAGGTTATTACACTCCGGCCGTTCCGAGTCATCAAACCACAGGCCCCGCTGCGGATCCGTTTTACAGCGTTTAATTTTTTTGCGAATTTCGTCTGGGCGATCGAGTAAATTAATCCGGCTGAGTTCCGAGGGATCAGACTTGGACATTTTTTTCGTGCCATCGGTCAAACTCATCACCCTGGCTCCCTCTTGCCGAATTAGAGGTTGGGGTAATTTCAAGACAGGTTTCTCCTCCGAACCAAAGAGATAATTCACCCGCACCGCAATATCCCGCGTTAGTTCTAAATGCTGCTTTTGATCCTCACCGACGGGAACCAAGTCGGCCTGGTAGAGCAAAATATCGGCGGCCATCAACACCGGGTAATCCAACAGGCCGGCGGCAACATTTTCCCCCTGTTTAATCGCTTTCTCCTTGAACTGGATCATATCTTCCAGCCAATTGAGCGGCGTGACACAATTCAGGAGCCAAGTGAGTTCCGTATGGGCTGAGACATGGGATTGGACAAAAATATGGGCGTGTTCGAGATCAATACCACAGGCCAGGTAGAGGGCGGCAATTTTCAGGGTATTTTCGGCTAAAACCTTGGGGTCATGGGGAACGGTAATAGCGTGCAAATCTACGACACAAAAATAGTTATCGTACTCGGCCTGGCCGGCCACCCAATTCCGAATCGCCCCGAGATAGTTGCCTAAATGGAGATTGCCGGTGGGCTGAACGCCTGATAAGACCCGTTGTTTGGTTGTCATGAGTGCGGGGGGGTGCAGAAACATGGGGGCCTGGGCAACAAAATGAACGACCAAGCCTTGCGACCCTTGATTTTAACCTATAGTCATTTTGCTTCGGAGTGAAACACAAAAATACTTGAACCGATGACGGGTGGTCGTTTTGAGTCTCTCAGTTTTGGCAAAAGTAGCGATAGTCTGGGGAGCAGCGGGGCCTGGAGTGGAGTTCGTTATGATCAACCTAATCTAAATTGAGGATTAAACTCCTGCTTCTAAATATGCGCTCCATGCTTCTCTGGTTGGTGTTGCCGCTCCTGCCGATCACGGTTGTTGCGCCTGAAGTCTTTAGTGTTCTTAAACAACCTGCCAGAGCTACTGTGGGACTTGCTGAATGGGAAATTATAACCCCCGGCGGCGATCGCATTTCCTACCTTGACCCCCTAAAAGAACAGCATGGAGTTAGTTTGCGCTCTGGGACTACAGATTCCCTGATTTACATTGACCAAATCCAGTGGTGGCAATACTACCCAGGCCTGGTGGTTGGCTCTGCCCGTCGTGGTGTTTTCCTCTTTGATGAAGCGACAAGTCGGGTGACGTATTTCAAAAGCGAGGCGCAACTAAAAACCGAACTAAACCGCCGCCAACTCAAAACCCCATTGTCGCAACGCTATAGGCCTCAAGATGGCTGGAACGAGGTCTGGCTCCCAATTTTCCAAGCCCGCTGTCAGGAATTTATGGCCAACCCACCGCCCCAGGCCGAACTCTCAGAATCCATCAGGGAAGAAATTCGTCAGTATTGTGACCAGCGATAGTCATCGGGTGAGTGAATTTGAGGGGATGTGGATGCGGGGTGTGGTCAGATCTGCGGTCAAAACTTTGGCTTTATCCCTTGGTTTTTGGGGGATTAATGGTTTTCAAGCCTTGGCCTGGGCAGAACCCCTGAGAACAATTAAGCAAACCGTGGCCTGTGAGATTTTAGTTGTCGGTGGGGGCCTGGCGGGTGTTGCCGCAACCTATGAGGCTCTTTTGGCAGGGAAAACAGTTTGTCTGACGGAATTAACAGATTGGCTGGGAGGGCAAATTTCGGCTCAGGGAACATCGGCTTTGGATGAACGCCCGCGGCAACGGCAGTTACTCTATTTCCCCCGTGGTTACAACATTTTGCGCCAAGGCTTGATTACCCAGGCCAGGAACCCGCGCCCCGGTGATTGTTGGGTCAGTGACGTTTGCTTTCTCCCCCAGGCCGGCCATGAACTGGTCACTCAAATGCTCCAAGATGCTGAAAAACAGGGCCAGGGAAAGCTGCATTTATTTCTGAATACCGTGGTCAAGGATTTAACAATTCAGTTCGGGGGCAGAGGTGAGCAAATCCAAGCCGTCAGAGCCATTCAACACCAACCCGCCCCCCAGGCCCCGCCCCTGAACACATTTTTACTCTCGCAAGTTCTCAAAGATATTTACACTGAAACCGATTCCGCCAATTTTGCCAAAACAATCATTGAATTGATGCCCCCACCCACCCGCCCCTGGATTGTGATTGAAGCCACGGAAACCGGAGAACTCTTAGCCTTAGCCGACTTACCCTACAAATTAGGCATTGATCCGCTTGACTCACAAAACCCCTCAGCTTCCAGCCAAACCCCCTATCCCTACTGCCCCCAGGCCTTCACCTATCCCTTTGCCATGGCCGCCACCACCGCGCCCCAAACCTACCCCGAACCGGAGTTTTATCCCCAATTCCAGCCGTTTTATAGCTTTGACCTGCCCCGCTACAGCCAAGAACCGGAACTCGTCTTTACCTATCGCCGGATTTACAGCACTCAAGTCGGGCAAAATTTCCGCTCCGTCCGGCCTGGGGATATTTCCATGCAGAACTGGGGCAGCGGCAATGATTACGGGCCGGGAACTCCCACTGATAACTGGCTTTATACCCGCGCCCAACTCCAGGCCAAGGGGCAACTCCATCCGGGGGGGTGGCTTGGGGGAATTCGCACGGAAAGTTTAGCAGGGGGAGAAAAACTGGCCCTCGGCTATTTCTATTGGCTCTGGGGCGGCACCACGGACTCGAAACTGACGGAACCCAAACGTCCCAATCCCTACCTCAAATATCTGGCTGGCTTGGATTCTCCCATGGGAACGGTGCATGGCCTGGCGAAATTTCCCTATGTGCGCGAAGGGCGGCGGTTGGTTGGGCGGTATGCCAGTGGCTGGCCCCAGGGATTTCAAATCAACGAGGTGGATATTTCCCGGAAAGACTACGCCCAAGATCCTTACTATCAAACCCAGTTACCGCCGGGACTATTTTCCGAGCTAGCCATTGGCCTGGGCGGGTTGCAGGGGCTGAACGTGATGCTTGGGGAATTAGACATTAAAAACATGGCCTGGCGCACCCGAGCGCGACTGTATCCCGATAGTGTGGGGATTGGGCATTATCCGATTGATTTTCATCCCTGTATGCGGGAAAGTCCTCCCGAAAAACCCGGAAACATAGAATGGCCTGGAGAACGCCAAGGAGCCGCCGATACCTATCCATTTCAAATTCCATTGCGGGCGATGATTCCCCCTCGGATTGATAACCTCCTCGTCACCGGAAAAAATATTGCCGTCAGTCATATTGCCGCCGCCGCCTATCGCGTTCAGGCCTACGAATGGTCAGCCGGAGCCGGAGCCGGAACCACCGCCGCCTTTGTGTTGGAGCGCAATCTTTTACCGCCGGATTTAATTCAGCCCTTACCCCTGGAAAGTAAACCCCTAGCCCAACTCCAACAGCGATTAATTGCCAACAATAACCCGATTGCTTTTCCGGGAATGTCGATTTTTAACACCAACTGGCAGGCCTGGCCTTAAGTTGATCATTCACCCTGGAAACCTTATGTTTGCCCTGCTTGCTATTTAGCTGGCGAGGATAAGTTCAACAAAAACGGGAGATTATTGCTATCCCCACCAAAAACCAAGACATCTGGAACCTGCGCCCCCCCTTCTCGCCAGGCCTCGATCGCCTCTTTCTGCAAAACCAGTTGTCCCCCAGCACTTTTTAAGGTTTCCGCTAATAACCGTTGGGCTTCCGCTTTCCCTTGGGCCCGATTGATCTCGGCCTGGGCTTCCTGTTCCGCTTCTTGGGCCACATAGACCGCCCGTTGAGCCCGCTGCTCAGCAATTTGTTTATCTTCGACAGCCCGAGAAAACTCCTGTGAAAAACTCAGATTGACGACACTCGTATCCAGAACAATAATGCTGTACTTGGCTAAACGTTGGCTCAGGGCCAGGTCAAAATCCTGTTTGAGTTCTTCGCGCTTGGTAATGGCTTCTTCTGCGGTGCGGCGGGCGGCGGCGACTTTAAAAGATTCCTGGGTTTGGGGGGCAATGATCTTCGCGACAATATTTTCCAGAGTGCCTTGGGTGCGGCGCACCTTAACAACTTCTAAGGGATCGAGGCGAAAGTTAATTGCAAAACTGGCGGTTAAATCCTGGAGATCACGGGTGGCACTCTCGGCCGGGACTTCAAATTTCTGGACAGTGACATCATAGACATCAACCTTGGAAATAAACGGAATCTTCCAATGCACTCCCTCCAACAGGGGCTGATCCTGAGCTTTTCCGGCAATGCTGAGTACCCCGGCCTGGCCTGGATTGATAATTACAAAGGCATTGAGTAATAACAATAATCCGGCAACGATTGCCACCCCCGCAAAGGATGTGAACCAGTTTTTGAGGTCAGGCATAGGGGGATATCCTTGAATATTACAAATGGGCTGATGACAATTACAGACTGCTAAGGGGTTTGCAAATGGCCTGGCCCAGCGACAAACTCTCCCAGCCATTGGGATGGGGTATCATCGGTAACATTCATCTGTAAATCTAATAATGTCGTTGCCAGTTTCTCCCGCCGCATCGGCCCCCAGGCCAGGTAGCGCAGAATTTGCCGCATTAACTGTTCAATCTCAGCACTGTAAACTGTAAAGTTATCTTCTGGTAAGGCGGGTAACCAGTCGAGGGCATGCCGTTGTCGGGCCCAATGTTTTTGGCTGCTCGTAATCACCCGATCATGGCTGTCAATCAGCAAAAGCTGCATCTGCGGAAACTGACTCCGCACCCATTGAACTAATAACCCGACATTCGGCTTTTCCATTCGAGTATCCAACATTACCAGGCCGGATTGAGGGCCAATCATGTTCATAAAATCTTGGATAATTTGCCGACAGTTAACAGTCCCAGATTCGACAATGACATCAATATCCTGTGAGACGAGTAAATCCCGCCAGAGGTGACTTTGACTTGTTGGCTCTTGGAGAATTAAGACCGTTGGCGTGCCCGTGTTGGAATTCAGGGGATGGGGCGGTAGCGTTGACTGGGACTGGCCAGAGCGGAATTCAATCACGGTTTTGCCAAGAGCAATCCGATCTCCGGTTTTGAGGAGTGAGGGCACGGAAATTTTCGCCCCATTGAGCGTACAACCATTGCGACTCCCTAAATCAATCAGGTAATAATCACCATTATCCAGTTGTTGAACTAGGGCATGTCGGCGGGAAACCCAACGATCCGATAAAACAATCGTGCAATCTTTACCCCGGCCGAGTGTCCAGGCCTTGCCTGTTTCGATTGGAACGGTATATGACCCACCATCCGTATAAATAATTAATTGCGGGAACTTATTAACCACGGTGCTAGCCACGCTAAACAAAGAATACTAAACAGGAATAATTAAAAGGGTTCAAACAAAATGAATAATAACTTACGGTCTGAAATCAGGACACAAAATTGCTGCCTCTGTCCCGGCCTGGTCGGGGTGAACAGAGCATTTCAGGCGATAATCTCCAGAGAAAAATTGACAACGGCTACAGGGAATTTGATGCATCCGTTGGGTAATGGCCAAGCCCTCTTGCCAAAACTGCCAGGCATTCCAGGCCAATAGGCCCATAAATAACCAGCCAACCAGAAAGCAAAGAGGAACTAGATAGGGCTGCCAGATTGAAGCCTGCTCAGACAACCAAGGGATCATTCATGCACACTCCTAGATGATCAAAACAGGATGCCAAAACCCACAACAATTGAAAGCGCCAGAAAGAAGCCGACGGCTCTCATAAACATCTCTTATAAACATCGTAGCAATTGTTCTCTAGGCAACAAAGATGATTAATAAATTGCAGCAATTGACCCTGTGCAAGGGATTCACTGAGGTCTATGCCCTGCCCCTAGAAACTAAGTTGGTTAATGCACTGGTTGGGTTTCCGGCATCATGCACTTATCAGAGTCACAGCCGGCCGGGCCTGCTTCCATAGCTGGTTGGGTATAGCGTTGGAGTGCTCCATAGAAATCCCCAGTCCGTTGCCGTTTGAGCATACCTGCGACTGCTGCGTCATAGGTGGCCTTATCAATGGGTTCAAAGGGCAAGCGGGGAAAGGTCTGTAAATCATCAAACCGAGCTAGTAAGGCGGCCGAAATATAGCCCTGATCCTGGTCAATGGCCTGGTGAATCGCGACAGCTAAGGATTCCACCTCATGTTCCCGGAGTTCAATCGTGGCCGAGGTATTGTGACGGGTGTAGTGGGTTTGCACCTGCATATAAAAGTCAAACTGAGCGAGGGCCGAAAACTGGGAAATATCAATTTGATCCGCCCCCGGAATATCTGCCCAGGCCACAGCTACGGGAATTTCCACCAGCCATTCGCTACAGCGGGGATCAAAGGGATCATTAAGAAGATTACCCTTTTCGTCTTTGTCGGATTGAGAGGGAATCACATTATAGCCGTAGTCATAACAGGCCAGGGCCACGGGGTCATTTTTGCGGAACGTGATCCGGCGAATAAAGCGTTGGGCTTTCGGGGGATGCCAGCCAGGAGACGCACCTGTTAACAGCGATTTTGTCCCAGAGGGTTGCACTGTGGTACAGCGATTGGGGCGGCGTAATCCGTGACGGTCACAGTAATCCCAAACGGTTTGATGAACAATTTCTCGCCAGCGATTGAGGTAAGCGGCTTCCTGTTCCTTGAAATCTAGCCCTTGCACCGTATCTGGCCGTCCTGCTGCCCACCACTGCAACCACTCCACACCAAAGGCCTGGACAAAGAAGTCAAAGAGGCCGGTAAAGGAGACACCGACAATCGGATCAATTTCGCGGCTGTAACGATAGCGGGGTTCTTGAAACTGATGATTGAGCAGTGCAGCTACGGATAAGGCTCCGGCTTTGAAGGCCTTTTCTTGTGACTCGGTATCTTTGGGATCAATTTGATTCAGATGAACCTCAGCAAGGTTGCAATGATAGTTTTCTCCGATGATTTCCCCGCAGTTATGAGCGACTAGGCCATTGGCATCAAACCGATTCGGCCCCGGCACAGAGCAGTCATAAACAGGGGCTTCCCCGTCAGGGGTAATGGCCTCCACAACCACTGCAAACCGTTCCCGATTCAGTTGCCGTTGGTACCCACTTAAAAGCTGTTGGAGTTTGGCCTGTTTGGCTGGCTCTTGGAATCCAATGAGTGCTTGGAAATGGGGTAAGTTGTCTTGGCTAATCACTAACTCATGCTGGGCCAGGCAGTGATAAAGACTCGGTTGCCGTTGACTGTTGGGCAAAAGTCGCAATCCTTCTGCTCGCCGATTTTGGTAGATCGTGGCAATAATTCCCAAACGGGCTAACATCCGCTGCACGGCCTGGAGGGTTTCAAGATTGCTTTGAGATAAGCGAACACTCACACCCTTAACTTGGCTGCCCTGAACACTGCCATCGGCATCGAATAAGCCCTGTAAAAAGCCTTGATAAAACTCGTAGCTAGCCTGTTCAATCGCGGGAGTAATCGCCTTATAACCTGGTTTTAAGCCAAATTGTGCCGCCAACTGGGCCAGGCCTGTGGAGTTAATCACCCGATGCCCTAAGGTTTTATGCTCATGAGCCACCGCAGTCCGAGCTTCATAGCCAACCGCTGTTGTCAGCAATTCCCGGGCATATTGACTCATTTTCAGGCGCGACTCTTGCCAAAACCGGAGAATCCCGATATCCTGCCATTGAGTCTGAGCTAAACTGCCATCGCCCAACAAACTGCCTAATAACCAGCCTTCAGCGGCGGTGCCTTCACCATCCCACGGTTGTAAATCCCGATGGTTGTGGAGCAAGATCCGATCCCCTGGTTGTAACTCACCAACTTCTACCCATTCGCTATATTGTTTTTTCTGGGTTTGGGCCGTGACTTTCAGAACTTGGTGATTTGGAGTGAGGCGGAGGGAAAATCCGGCTTTGGTTTTGAGTTTGACAACAGGTTTAATTCCGGTAAAAAAGAACCCCTCGGCTGTCGTACTGAAGAGTTCTCCATTAACGTAGGTGCTGTGTTGCCGCCCAATTAAATCCTTAACTTGCCGTGGCCCCTCGTCGGTATGAATCCAGGTTTCAGCGGTGACACAGGGGTTTAAGCCATAGCGGCCAATCCGATGTTCGAGTTCTTGGGGTGCTTGATTGGGGGCTAAATTTTTGAGAAACTCCTTGGCATTGCCCTGATCATAGGCCTGGATGAAGGCTTTTTTCAGTTCCGGTGTAGTCAGTAAATCGGCATTCGCCCGGGCCACCGCTTCCCCAGCCCATTGAATTGCCCCTTCCCCGGAATAGTATTGTTGCCGGACAGCGGCGGTGGTTTCTTCTAGGTTCGGTTTGCGATGAAAGACACGGGTGTGGTTGGCCATCCGCAAGGAGTCCCGTTCAGGATCAATCCGCCAGTTGCCGTTTTCGTCCTGTTGCCAGAGGTTTTGTTTCGCTGCGGTAAATTCCGGATCATTATTCCCTCCCTGACGCATCCCGGCCGAATTATGGGTGAGATAGCCATCGCAATAGAAACAATGGGCTTCAGCTACTTCGATGTCATAGGTGGGTACATGGTCATAACTCCCCAGGCCCCGCACCGTTACCGGAATATCTAAGTTAATATCTGCCTCGGCAATGTAGGCCTCATAGTTAGAATCCGTGGTTCGGCTGCCCTCAAACCCCATCCCCCGCATCTGACTGTAGGTATAGGTTGATCGCATCATCGCCCCTGGCATCGTAAAGCCATACATTTTCAGGCCTTGACGAATTTCACCCTTAAGGGAGTGGGGCGCAATCAAACTGTTATAGCGAGACTTTAGGGCCGGGAGTTTCAGGTTATATTTCGGCTGCCAATGTTCGGCCTGTGGCTCTGTCAGGCTCATCCGGGGGGCAATTCCCAGGCTCGAAAGTAATACTCCTACTTCCCGAGCAAAGTCGCGATACACCGTTGTTACCAGATACGGTGGCCGGCCCTGAGCAGCCCCATCACTATCCATTAACCCGGCCAAATAGGCGCAACGAATATCTACGGTTCCCTGCAAGATAAAATCTGGCACTCGCAGCGGCTGTTTTGGTTGTTTAATGTGGCGATGGAAATATTCGGTTAAGCGAATGGAGGTGACCCGCGAGCGGAGGGTGTTTTCTCCGTCAATCTGATGCTGCCTGGCCTGGACACCAAACAATGCTAGAGCACGGTTAATTTTGGCATGGATATGCTGACCCAGTTGGGGTTCCAAACTGTTGTAGGCCCAAGAAATCGCCCCAAAGGGTTTGTCATACTTATTGCGCCCTAAACTGACATGGCCGTCACCATGGGTCAAGCCAATCAACCAGGCCACGTCTGGAGTCAGATCAGGAATAGTAATGTCATTGGCATTGCGGCTATTTTGGGGCCGGGACTCGGTAAAATCGGGCGGTAGGTGGGTAATTGTTCCTGGCAAAACTTGCGTGTTGTGCAGCAGCCGATCATTTTCTTGTAAAGCTGAAACAAATTTCCAGGCCACGTCTCCGCTTGCATTAGCTAGAGTCGCAATTCGATGATTGAGGGTTGCCCGCGCTAGGGTTGCATTGGTCTCGATTTCATAAACGTCTTGTTCTCCCTGCTCAAATTTGTTTGTTACTGGCCGGAAGCCCAGGGGAGTCTGGACTAAATCGCCAATCTGAACATCTTTGATCGGAACTAAGCCTTTGCTGGTATGGACGAGGGCATCTTCCGGTAAACACCGCCGCACATTCCCGGCCACTACGACTACAGCCGCTTCATCAATCAACAAGCAACATTCAACAGAATTGAGTTGTCGCCCCACCGCTTTGTTGAGGATATGGGCACAGCGTTGATACATTTCCGGAAGCTTTACCGGATTGGCCACACCCCCAAAGCCTTTTAAGGATTCTCCGGTCGGTCGAATATCGGAAATATCCACGACAAAATGAACCGGGCCGGTAAATTGGGGATCAGTGGAAGATTCTAGGAGTGTTTGATAGGACTTCACCCAACCCTGACGGCTATCTCCGACTTTGACGTTGACCTGATTGCCATCAATTTCGACTTGGGAGAGTTCATGGCGTTCGGCTACCGGGGTTTTGCCAATTTCACCAATAACTTCCACCGTGATTGGGTTGCGAATGGCGGGCAGTTGCTGAATATATTTGTCTTCCAGAACCGCGCCTGTACCACAGCCCTGCATCGCCAAATCCATCATCAGGCCAAAGGCCCGCCAATCCACCACATTGGTACTGGTGCAGTTATAGCCGCCAGAGAAGTTTTCCGGTCGCTTGACCCAATCTGTCCCCCCAACCCAGAGCCAACGTCCCGAAGTTAAGGCCTTGAGTTCCTGCTGCATTTCGGCAATTAGGGCCACTTCTTTATCGCTGAGGTTGCCCAATTCTTGCAGGCCGGCGAGAGTGCGTTGACAGACTTCTAACCAGCTTTCCCGTGTCCCTTCTTCATTGCGGCGGCTGTAGGTGCGATAAAACACGGGGTAGGCGGCCGGGGCAGAGGGCGGAAATGTGCCAGAGAGGGGCCGGGGGAGATTTTGCACCATAGGACGGGTTTAGGCGTGATGAAAAACTAGCCACAGCATAACGTATATCTAGTGGTAATTACTGGCAAGTACCAGACAAATGCACTACCAGTGGAGAGATATCATCGTTCTTAAACTATCAAGCTAGACAGTAAAGATAGCCATCACGAGCAGCAATATAGATTTTCCCCCTCCAGACAATCGGAGTTGCTTCAAAAGAAATCCCAGGCCCAAATTTATCAATAAGCTTTAGACTAACCAGAAAAGAGTCCCCCGTGGCATTTCTGAGGGCCTGGGGTGTAGTTGCCTCAGCCGGAGTATAAATCAACTGGTAGAGATAAATTCCCCCATATCCGGCCGCGACCAGGCCATCTCCTTCTGTAAAAATGGGCGTAGAAATAGAGGCAACGTGAGGCTGCTTAACCGCAATGATTGGGGTGGGATATTGGGCTTTGTTGCGGGGGCCGGGGACTGTTTTGCCCGTGACTTGATCCTGCGAGCCAATGTAGAGATAACCATCCAAGGCCTGGGTTGCCCATAGTCTGGGGCGTTTTTGCTGCGGATTGTATTCGTCATTCAGAGCCACCGACCCAATAATCCCCCCTTGCCATGAGGAAACGCGGGCATTGCCTGTGGGTAAAAACCATTCGACACTTTCACTGGGAGATTTGCGCGGACTCAGCTTGATCACCCCCCCCAAGCCAGCGTTATATTCCTTCTCAATCGTGCAAAAAAGTTTTCCATCCTGGGAGATCACCACACTGCCATCGAGATCTGTACCGATAAAAAAGTCCCAGTCAATTTTTTGGCGAATTAAGTCAATCCCATAAATATGCCCAGAGCCAGCCGCCACATAAACATGATTCTGCCATCGCGCCGGAGAGGATTCGGTGACCAGGTTGCCGCCTTGGCGTTGAATATCTTGATTGTTAAAAAGTTGGACTTGGGCAATGATTTCGGGTTGGGTGAGGCCTTGACGAGATTCACGGGCACTCAGGTCAGCATCCAGAAAATACCCCAGGCCATTTTCGGCGACCGTCAAGAGTTGATGCGTATCAGCCAAATAAAGTGGACTGCCATCATGGTCGCGGCTGTAACTGGCGGTAAGGGGAATATTCAGTTGCCAAAGGTCTTGCCCGGTGCGACAGGAAACGGCTCTCAGGCTGGGAATGACTGGACTACTGAGACTGCGATGAAATCCCATCCGGCTGCCTTGGACAATGACAATTTGGTTTTCCGGCGGGGCCTGGAGGTCGAGATAAATCGTGGCTGTCCCTTTAATCACATCATCAAACTTGACGCGCCAGGCCTGGGAGAAGTCCTTGATATTCAGCTTTCGTAAACTGTGATCGTAGGCCCCAATGATTAAGTAGGTTTCCTCGTGATCCTCAACTAGCGTAGGTTGCCCCGTCCAACCGGCCCCGCTCCAGGTTCTTATGTCTGCGCCCACCCGAGTTTGGCCTGTTCCGAGGAGGAATTTTTGCTGGAGCTTGAGACCTGTGGGGATGCCGGAGCCATAAAATCGCCGTTGATCATTGCCCAGAAAGGTAGAGATTAACAGTTGAACCGTTGGCCTGGGGGGTGGGGTAGGAGATGATTCCAGAACTGGGGCAGGCTGATCTGATTGACACTGGCTTAAAAACAGTGAACTCACCAGGCCCCCACTCGCCCCCAAAAGCCACTGTTGAAATTGATATCGCTGCATAGCTTGGAAGTGGGCAGTTGGTTCCTGATCTAGACGTTGTCAAAACTACGGTATCGAGGCTTGTTCAATACTGGAATCAGCAGAGTAACGTTCTGTTGGAAGATCAGGAAGGGGTTAAACTCGCCCGGAGTGATCGTTGCGTTTGGAAAGTATAGATAGTGTTAAAGCAATTCTCAGGATTTCTCAATCTCGATAAACCTGCTAGTTTTACCTCCCATGATTGTGTTGCCAAAGTGCGACGGATTTTTAAACTGAAGCGGGTGGGTCATGGCGGCACATTAGATCCAATGGCGACGGGAGTGTTACCCATTGCTCTGGGTTCTGCAACCCGTTTATTGCCCTATTTACCCATAGCCAAGGCCTATCAAGGGGTGATTCGTTTGGGCCAAGTTACTGATACCGATGACATCACGGGCAATATTGTGACTGAAGTGGATGCGAGGGAAATCTCATTAGCAGAAGTGACCCAGGCCCTGGCCAGCTTCCACAACGGCTATGAACAAGTTCCCCCGGCCTATAGCGCGGTGCAAGTGGACGGTAAACGGCTTTATCATCTAGCGAGAAAAGGGCTAGCGGTAGAAATTCCCAAACGCTGGGTGGATATTTTTAAGCTGGAGATTTTAGCCTGGCAACCCGGCCCCACTGCTGAGTTAGAGTTAGCGATTGATTGTGGGCCGGGAACCTATATTCGCTCGATTGCTAGAGATTTAGGAGCCGTTCTGGGCGTGGGTGGGACGTTGGCGAGTTTAATCCGAACCAAAAGCTGTGGATTTGCTTTAGCCGATAGTGTTAGCTTTGATCAATTAAACCCAGAAACAACAGCGTTAATTCCCCCAGGCCTGGCTCTGCAACATCTCCCGGAAATTAGATTGGATACTGAGATTGGAAAACGCTGGTGTTGGGGTCAAAAAATGGCGATTGAAACCGTGAATTTAATCACCCCCTATCGAGTCTTAGATGAAGCAGGACATTTCCTCGGAATTGGGCAACTTGAGGATGAGATTTTCCGGGCCAAAGTCGTATTGCAGCCTGTTGCCTAAGCCCCCCTAATATTGTTGTCCAGATTTGCGATGTTGAATTGCGATTAAGCCATTATCACTGAGTCAATGCCCGGCCTGGACGACAGCATAAATCAACCCAACACCATCCTTGTTCAAAATTGAGTTTGCTGTAACCAAGCAGTCAGGTCTATGGGGGTTTCAAAATCAAGCAGGGCTTCAGCCAGGCTTTCAAGTTGGGGGATGGATAGGCGGCGAATTTGTTGAGTCAGATCATCTGAAAGTGGCCCAAATTTGCGGCTGAGCTGGCGTAGAGTTAAGAGCACTTCCCCCTCTTGTCGGCCTTCTTGTCGGCCGCGCTGAACTCCCCGCTGTTCACTGGTTTCTACGAGGTCTCGATAGGTGACAGATTCGCGCATGATTTCCTCCCGGAGCAATTGCTTTAACAGCTCTTTCCTAAACTTTAGCCCACCCAAGAGATAGGTATATGTGGTTAAGCTCAGTCGCTCTTCACGATTTTCGATGGTTTCTAATCGCCGGGCCACATCCGTTAGTAGGGTTTCGGGATTGGACGTTTTTGCCAGAATTGCCAGGGGCCAGAGGGGTGGAAATGCTAATAGTTCCTCTGCTGCCACCTCCCATAGTCGGATAACTTGATAGCGATGTTGGGTGCTGACGGTTTCAAAATAATCTACTTGGACAGCAGGGGCGGTGGTTGCTCTGAGAAATAGAACAATTTGTCTGATGGGGCGGCGGTATTGACGATAGAGTCTGGTGTAGTAATCGAGCATTCGCAGGGGCATTTCTGAGTCGGCCTGGGTTTGAAATTCCAGATGTAGGATTTGGTTGCCCACGTCTAAAAAACTGACAAAATCAGCCCGGATCGGTTCTACGGAAAGTTCGGTTTTAAGAATGCTGATGTTCGTATCGTTGACCGATTGACCTAAGAGCCAAGTGACAAAAGGCCTGGGGTTACTCTCAACAAGGGATTTGCAGAGGTTGTCATGGGGCATAGCAAAAATGTATCAAACTCGTGACCCAAGCTTGCTTCTGAAATGACGAGGTGAAGGAGGATCGGAAATTTGTCAGGTTGGGGCCTAATATTGTTGCCCAGATTTGCGATGTTGGATTGCCGTTAAACCATTGTCTTGAAGTAAGTGCCCGGCCTGAATCACCGCATAAATCAACCAATGATCGCCGCATTCTAAGCGAGATTCCACCTGACATTCTAAATAGGCCAGGGCATCAGCAATCACCGGACAACCATTACTAGCCGCGTTGAGATTTAATTCGGCTAAGGGACTGACTCCAGGGGGTAAGGGCTGTTGAAAACTCCGGCGGACACTTAAGCCTTCTTTGAGAATATTCAAGGTAAATTGATCGCCAATCTGGCAAGCACTCTCAGCAAATTCGCGCTTGAGGGCAATGGTTAAGCCAGGGGGATTAAAGGAGGCTTGGGAGATCCATGAGACTAAAATCGCCTCGGCCTGGGTTAAATCCTCTGGGCTGGGTGTAGTTAAGACACACAATGACCCAACGACGCGTCCCACGGCCTGTTCGGTGCGATCTGCTTGTACATCCAGTAAGACGGGTTGGCGGACGGTGCGATTTTTACGGGCTTTTTTCAGGGCCTGGGCAAATTCAGTTCCGGCAGCTTCACAGGCCTGGAGATCGGATTCTGTGGGGGTAAATTTGACGCGCAGGGTTTCAAAGCCCAAGGCATAGCCCGCATCCTGGAGTTTGCTTTCAATTTCATCCACCGCTTCCCCACTCCAGCCATAGGAGCCAAAGACCCCCGCGAGTTTGGTTTTCGCCGCATGGGAAAGCACCAGGCCCAGGGCGGTTTGCACCTGAGTTGGCATGTGGCCGCCGAGGGTCGGGGAACCAATCAAAAAGCCATCAGCCTCGCTGACAATGGTTTGGATTTCGCTGGGAGGTGTGGCTTCGCAGTTAATGGACTCGACTTTAATACCCGCATCGGATAACCCCTTAGCCAAGGCCTGGGCCATAATTGCCGTGTTGCCATAGGCCGACGCATAGAGAAGCGCAACGGTTGTATCCTGCTCTTTCTGGGACTGACACCATTCCCGATAATCGTGATTTAAGCGACTGAGACTGTAGCGGACGATGGGGCCGTGGGCCGGGGCGTAGATTTTGGGGGTGAGGGGGGCAATTTTATCGAGAACGGTTTCGACTTGCCGGGATTGGGCTGCGTGGAGACAGTCAAAGTAGTAACGGCGATCTTGATCCAGCTTTTTCCAGGCCTCGTCATAGACAGCATCCCCACACACATGGGTACCAAAAAATTTATCGGTATATAAAATTCGAGTGACGGGGTCATAGGTAAGCAAGCCATCGGGCCAGCGGGGGGTGGGGGCGGAAATAAATTGCAACTGATGGTTTTGCCCCAGATCTAAATGCGCCTCATTCCGGGGAACCCAAACCTGGATTGGTGCAATTTCATCGGCCAAGGCGGCTTTGAGGGTGACAGCACCGGGTTTAGAGCAAACAAAGGTGGCCTGGGGAGCAAGTTGATGCAGGGTTTTCAGGGTGGTTAGCCGATTGGAGTTGAGATGGCCGAGGATAATGTAATTCAGTTTTTGCAAGTAAGTGTGTTGGGCTAATTCGGCTAAATACAATTCGGTAAAGGACTCTCCCGGCGGATCAATGAGGGCTGTTTGCTCGGCCTGGATCAGATAGGAATTGGAGGTAGTTCCCTGTTGCCGTCCGTATTCAATTTCAAACTTGAGGCGATCCCATGTTCTAGAGCGTAAGACGGTGGTGTGAGTGCCAATTTCAGTAACTTGGACATCACGGGGCCTGGTTTGGGTGAGGGTCATAGAAAACATCCTGCGATGAATGGGAAAGATACAAAAAATTTATGACTTAAGTATTGCCTCATGAGCGATAGGGTAATACTGTCCAATTCTCGATGTATTGGGAACTAAATGACTCGCTACTAATTTGTCATGTCTGTCAGTTTCATCATCAAAGTTGAGGTGCTCATCAGAAGTAAGTTCTTTATTTTTAATAAGCATCTCTAACCTCGATAAATTTTCAGGTCTGAATCAGAACTCTTAGAGGGATTAGTAATGATTTCCCACTTTGCGATGATGGACAGCGGTTAAGGCATCGGGTTTAGAAACTCGGCCCGTTTCAACGGTGCTATAGACCAACCAGTGATCATGGCAATCTAGGCGGTTAATCACGGTGCATTCCACATAGGCTAAGGCATCAGCAAGAATCGGACTACCGTTACTGGCAGAATAGGTTTTGATCGTGGCAAAGCGGTCGGCTCCGGGGGGAAAGCGTTTGAGAAAGTGACGCATTAGGGGTTGATAGTTGCCTTCTTCCAACACATTCAGGACAAACTTATCGCCCACGTGCATGAAGGATTCAATCGCCCGATCTTTGGCTACGGCAATAGTGACTCCCAGAGGTTCAACACTGGCCTGGGCCACCCAAGAGGCAAGCATGGCACTGTTAATATCGCCTTTTTGGGCCGTGATGATATAAAGTCCCCCACTTAAGCGACCTAAGGCTTTATCCAAATCCGTATCCAGGGATTTCATTTGCTTGACGGTGCGATCTCGGAGGAGCCATTGCCCCATATCAGTTCCCGCTTCCTCTGCCAGTTGCAAGAGAGATTCATTGGGAGCTTCCGCTACACGGATTACCGGAAAAGCCGGGGTTAAGCCCAAATCCCGAAATTGGTTGAAGAGGGGATAGGCGGCCTCACTTCCGATCACCCCGGTTTCAAAAACACCAATGGCCTGTTTGTTATGGGCGGTGGCCAGAATTGTACTGAGGCTGGTTTGAACGGAACTATCGGGCAGGCCAATAATAATCCCGGCGGCTAAATCCACAACTTCTCGGACTTCCTGAAGATCGGTGGTGGTCAGATCGATCGGTTCGACAACAACTCCAGTTTTACTGGCTCCCCGACTGATGGCATCGGCTAAGTCATCACTGTATCCATACCCCGGTTGATAGAACAGGGCAATTGTGGGGGCGGCTTTGGCCTGGGCCTGGCTCCATGTCCGATAATTTTCAACCCAGTCCGTAATGTGTTCTTTTAGGAGGGGGCCGTGGCCGGTGGCGATCAGCTTAACTTCCGGTAGCTCTCCCATCCGTTTCAAGGCGGACAAGACGGAGCGGGCATTGGGACCCATGAGGCAGTCGTAGTAAAATTTATAATCTGGGGCAATTAATTCTGGATCATTGTCATAGGTGTCATCGTTGCAATAGTGCATTCCAAAGACATCACAGGTAAAGAGGGTTTGCGTACCGTGATCGTAGGAAAGAATTGTGTCGGGCCAGTGGAGATTGGGGGCCATGACAAATTCGATCACATGACCATTGCCCAGATCAATTTGGTCGCCATTTTTAACGATTTGCTGTTGAAAGGATTGGTGGACAAACCCGCTCAGGAATTGCAGGGCCACTTTCGACCCAACAACCGTAACTTGGGGTGCTCTGGCTAAAACCTCTTTGACCAGGCCACTGTGATCCGGTTCTGTGTGGCTGATGATCAAATAGTCCAATTGGGAAGGATCTATCAATTCCCAAAGTTTTTCCAAGTAAAGGTCGCGGAATTTGGCATGGGAAGTATCCACAAGGGCGAGTTTTTCCCCGCGGATAATAAAGGAGTTATAGGTGGTGCCATTTTCCAGGCCAAATTCAATATCAAACCGCTCCCGATCCCAATCTAACGAGCGAATCGCAGTTGTATCGGGGGCAATGGCCTGGGTTTCAAGGGTAAGGCGGGCGGGGCGAGTCGGGGATGCAATGACCATGAGATAACCTCCTGATTCCGAGCCGAGAAAAATCACCGTGATCGTTAAGCTTTCTTCACATAGTGACACATGGACTGGGGCTTGAGGTATTGCAATTCGTTATCGGAGCCTTTAGCCCAATGGATAGAACCAAGCCTCACCTTTCAACAAGCTAGGGAAAAGGCTGTAGCTAAAGCCCAGGCCTGGGACAAGACAATTCCAGCGAAATGTGTTTAGATTAAAGCTAATATGCAACTAATGAGAATTATTCTTAGTTTCCATCACGAACATTCCAAAACCTGTATTCATTTAATTTTAATTGCCCATGCCTGCCGTTCTCTCTCCGCTTTCCTCTTTGCCTGCTGATACTCCCGGACACCCAACCCCAATTTTGTCTCTAACTCACCTGACAAAGTTCTATCAGCCCCAAGCAATGGCAGCGATTCAAGATGTTTCCCTTGTGTTGCATCCAGGCCAGATTTTGAGCCTTCTCGGGCCATCGGGCTGTGGGAAAACGACCTTGCTGCGTTTGATTGCTGGATTTGAGCAACCAGATGCCGGAACAATAGAACTCAATGGTGAGATCGTCGCGACTGCCGATTTTTCTCGTCCCCCCGAGCGGCGGCGCTTAGGCATGGTCTTCCAAGATTTTGCCCTCTTCCCCCATTTAACTGTTTTTCAAAATATTGCTTTTGGCTTGCAACAACTCCGGCTTAAAGCCCAGGAAATTCGGAGCCGAGTCGCTGCTATTTTGCAATTAGTCGGCCTGGAAAATTTGGAAACGCGCTATCCCCATCAGTTATCCGGTGGTCAGCAACAGCGGGTGGCCTTGGCCCGAGCCTTAGCTCCCCAACCGAGTTTAATTTTGCTGGATGAACCCCTGAGTAACCTGGATGCCCAAGTCCGAGTCCAGTTGCGGGAAGATTTACGCCAAATCCTCAAAACCGCTGGCACCACCGCTGTCTTTGTCACCCATGACCAAGAAGAAGCCCTCGGCATTTCCGATCAAGTGGCTGTGATGCGCCAGGGGCGAATTGAGCAGTGGGGGACTCCAGAAGAAATCTATTGCGCGCCCCAGTCCCGCTTTGTTGCCGCCTTTGTCAGCCAGGCCAATTTTCTCCCGGCCCAGGCCGAAGGAAGTGTTTGCCAAACTGAAGTGGGGCCATTTCCCATGGCACAGCCGACACCACAAACCCAGGGAGAGCTTATGCTTCGGGAAGAAGAGCTAATGTTAGAACCCATGAGCAATTCAGACTTAGTCATTTGTGAGCGGCAGTTTTTGGGACGGGAATATCGGTACTGTCTGAAAACCCCTTCTGGGCAAGAACTCCATACGCGGGCTGTGACAACGACTCCCCTAGCCATTGGGACACCGGTCAGACTCAAGGCCAAGGCTCAGGCCGGCCGGTTTTTTCCGCAATCACACCCCCCGGAGCCAACCCGGCCGAGTGTGCATTAGAGATGAATTTTTTTAAGTAGGGCTTTGAGGCCTTTACGCACATGTTCTCCGACTGTTGCTGTCAGGGCCGGGCCAGGTTCTGGGAGCAGGGGAATTTCTGCCATGAGTTGATAGTAATCATCCAGGAGTTGATGCTCTTGGGGCGAGACCACATCATCCGCAATCAGCAGTGTGCCGATATCCACTAAAAGTTTTTGGCGTTCGCTGGCGGTGGAGTCTGGCAGAAATGCCGCGATTAACCGTTCCGTTGCGCCGAGTTCTACGGGAGCCGTCAGCAGGGCCTGGAGTTCGCCGTCCAAATGCAAATGGTACTGTTGGAGTAACTTTTGTAAATAGGCGAGTTCTGTCGCTTCTAAATGTCCATCGGCCCAGGCCGCGCCAATGATAATTGCCAGCATTTGGCGGAGGTGGGGTGGGGAATAACTCATAAACGCTGCTGCCTGCCTCAATTGGTAACGCTGGGACTCGGGGACGGTTGATCTTTGCCACTATTTCTTATGATGAGGGATACGGCGGCCGGGAGGAGCAGGTTGTGAGCTTTAATTCACTGTTGAACAGTCCAAGTTTACGGTTTTGGTTAACACTGATTTTGCTGGCCTGGGCCTTGGGGGCGGTCGGCCTGGGCTGGTTAGTTCAATCGTTCCTGATTTTAGTCATTATTGTGGCTGTAACCCCAATTCTGCTGTTTTTGGGGCTGCGGTTTTGGTTACGCCAAAATTTAATCCAGGCCCCCTGTCCAGTCTGTAGCTTTGAATTTGCCAGCTTGAACAATAGCAAAACTCGCTGTCCGAATTGTGGCGAGGCTGTGGATGTGGTCAATAGGCAATTCGTCCGCCAAACCCCACCCGGAACAATTGATGTGGCCGCGGTGGAAGTCACCTCCCAGGCCTTGGATGAATCCTAAGCTCCCTGATACTGAGGAATAATTGCGCTGATGTTGCACGGGTTATTGTGGCTGCCGTTATTAGTGGTCTTTTTTGTCCTCGCGGGCCTGGGTTGGCACGAGTGGCAAAAATTACAGGCCTATCAAGTTTGGGCCCAGGATTTTGACCAGGCCAAGTATGATATCCGAGCTGTGCTGGGGCTAAAACGTAACCAACTCACCTGGGGCAAACCGACTCGCCAACAGCCCAAAAACCTCCAAACCCTGTCACTAGAGAGTGTGCAAGAAATTCAAGTTTGGGTCGATCAGCAGCCCATTGCCTTAACCCACCCACCCACCCAGGCCCATCAAATCGACTTAGTCCTAATTAGCCCATCCCTGAGTGATCCGGTTCATATCCCCTTTACCGATGTGACCTTAGCGGTGCGTTGGGCAGAGTATTTACAGCGTCAAATCCAGGACTTATCGTTGACTGGCCAGGGAACCCCAACGCCACCCCCGGCTTCATGAGACCAAGCTACCGATGCTCACCTTTACCTTTGTTTGCGAATCTATGCTTGCCCGAGTCTTGGGGGGAATTTTATCCCTGTTGAGCTGCAGTTGGTTCTTATTGCCCACGGGCCTGGCCCAGACTAAAACTCCCACCCCCACCATCGTCATTAACAACAGTCAAGTGAGTAACTATGCCCAGGCCGTGCTGGCCATTGAGCCAATCCGAGTTCGCTATTATCGCCAGGCCCAAGCTCTCTTTGCGGGAAAAGTCCCCACCAATGCCTGTTCAAAAGAGTACCCAGAAACAATGCCCCCCGGCCTGGACGCGATTTGCCATCAATACTTCAGTGAGTCAATGCAGATTTTGCAAAAATACGATCTCAGCCCCGATGAATTTAATCTGATTACCCAACAGTTACGATTCAGCCCCAGCCTGTATCAACGGGTGCAGCAGGAAATGATTCGGCATCAACAAAAGTAACGTTGCAACTTACTCCAGCAACTCAGGCCTGGACACAAGAGATGTTTGCTGATCTGAACCCAGCTAAAAATTCCAGCCATGGGGTTGACCCGGCCAGATTTGGTTAAATTCTAAAGAGGGATGAAATATTCTGTCAGAAGCACCAAACTAGCGGTATCTTAGGCCTGGATGTGACGCACTTAACCCCTATGGACACCTTGGCCCTCTGGCAGCAGTACCAGGATTGGCTTTATTACAACCCAGATTTAGAGATTTACCTCGACATTAGCCGCACCCGCGTCAGTGCCCAGGATGTTGCCCAACTCGAACCAAAATTCAGCCAGGCCTTTGCCCAGATGCAGGCCCTAGAAGCGGGAGCCATTGCCAACCCCGATGAAGGGCGGATGGTCGGTCACTACTGGTTGCGGGATGCTGAGTTAGCCCCCATGCCTGAGTTAACCAAAGAAATTAATGACAGTATTCAGCAAATCCAAACCTTTGCCGCCCAAGTCCATTCCGGGCAGATCGCGCCACCCCAAGGCGGGAAATTTACGGATGTGATCTCGGTTGGGATTGGTGGCTCGGCCCTTGGGCCCCAGTTTGTTTCCCAGGCCCTGGCCCCGGATCAGCCGCCCCTGAAAATTCACTTCATTGACAACACGGATCCGGCCGGAATTGATCGCACCCTCAGTCAAGTGGGCAATCGCTTGGTCAGTAGCCTGGTGCTAGTCATTTCCAAATCCGGGGGGACACCGGAAACTCGCAATGGCATGGTGGAAGTCCAAGAAGCCTTTCGCAAACGGGGCCTGGTTTTTGCCGATCACGCGGTGGCGATTACAATGGCCGGAAGTTTGCTCTCCCAACAGGCCGAATCCAATGGCTGGCTGGCGATTTTCCCGATGTTTGACTGGGTCGGGGGGCGCACCTCAGAACTCTCTCCCGTGGGCCTGTTACCCGCTGCCTTACAAGGAATCCCGATTCTGGAAATGCTGGCCGGGGCCAAAGCGATGGATGCCGCAACCCGAATTCCTGACCTGAAAACCAATCCGGCAGCCCTCTTAGCCCTGAGTTGGTATGTCATCGGCAACGGACAGGGTGAAAAAGATATGGTGGTCTTGCCCTATAAAGACAGCCTGCAACTGTTTAGCCGCTATCTCCAGCAGTTGGTGATGGAATCCTTGGGTAAAGAAAAAGACTTAGCGGGAAATGTGGTGAATCAAGGGATTGCCGTCTATGGCAACAAAGGCAGTACGGATCAGCATGCCTACGTCCAACAACTGCGGGATGGTTTAAATAACTTTTTTGTCACCTTTATTGAGGTCTTGGCGGATCGGGCGGGGGATTCTATCGATATTGAGTCCGGTATTACCTCCGGGGATTATCTCTGTGGTTTGCTTTTGGGAACCCGCCAGGCCCTGTTTGAAAAAGGTCGTCCTTCCATTACGATTACGGTTCCGGATGCCTCGGCTAAAACTGTTGGGGCCTTGATTGCCCTGTACGAGCGGGCCGTGGGACTCTATGGCTTTTTGGTCAACGTCAATGCCTATCATCAACCGGGGGTAGAAGCTGGGAAAAAAGCAGCCGCAGCCAATTTAGCCCTCCAAAAACAACTGGTCAAAATTCTCCAACAGGAGGCCCGCCCCCTGAAACTCACCGAACTGGCCACCTTAGCTGGGGCCGAATCCCAGGCCGAGACGGTTTATTTACTCTTGCGCCATTTGGCGGCGAATCAGCGGGGGGTCAAGCTGCAAGGCACACCGAATCAACCGAGTGAATTGCTCTACTCATGGCAAGGGTAAGCTCGCGGCGCAATTTTTTACAGGGGCTAGGTGCGCTCGGCCTGGGGGTGGGCTTAGGCAGTTGCAATCGCTATGATCCGGCGGCATTAAACGTCACGACTTTACGGAATTCACTCCCCCAGCAACTCGTGAATCGGTTTCGCCAACACCTGTCAGAGCCAGCATTACGGCTGCAAATTAAGACCACACCCCAGGAAATTTTTAGTGAGCTAGAAGCCAATCCCGGCCAAGTCCAGTGGCTCAGTTTAGGGGATGCTTGGCTGAAGTTGGCGATTGAAACGAAAGCAATTCAACCCCTAGAAGCTCTCCCCCATTGGGCAGATTTAGACCCGCGTTGGCAGGCATTGGTTAAACGTAACGATAAAGGTGATCTCGATCCCAATGGCAAACTTTGGGGCTTACCCTATCGCTGGGGGACAACAGTACTGGCCTATCGGGAAGATTTCATGACTCCAACGGGCATCACGCCCCGCGACTGGTCGGATCTCTGGAAACCTGAATTCACCCAGAAAATTAGCCTACTGAATCAACCCCGAGAGGTGATTGGCCCGGTCTTAAAAAAACTCGGTCACAGCTACAATAGCCCTGATCTAACGAGGATTTCCAAGCTCAAGCCTGCCCTGGCTCAACTGCGTCAACAAACCAAATTTTTTTCTTCCAAAGACTACTTACAACCGCTGATTATGGGAGATACCTGGATCGCGCAGGCCTGGTCAACGGATGTTTTGCCGGTAATGCAACGCTACAGCAACATTAAGGCCATTGTTCCTCAATCCGGTACCGCTCTCTGGGCCGACTGTTGGGTCAAATCCGCCCAAACAACAGCAACATCTGATGGGGGCTGGTTAGAGTTTTGGAGCCAGGCCGAGATTGCTAACCTATTCTCCCAATTCAGTCCGGCTGTTTCCCCCTTTTTGACAGATTTCCAAGCCAACGGCCCCGCCAAACAATTTCTCTTACCCAATCAACCTGCTTTCCAAACCAGTGAGTTAATCTTGCCCCTGAGTCCCCAGAGCCAGGCCGAGTATGATCAATTATGGGCTGAGGTTATTTTGACCAGCTAAACCGGGGATGAACGCAGGCTGGCTCTCAAAGTAATGCTATGGGCTGTAAATATCATCTTCATCTATCGTCATTTCTGCCAAGGATGAGACACGCAACCCTTCTACCTGTCATGATCTCAAGGATTTTTGTGTTTCATTCCTAAGCGAAACGACTATAGACCGAGAAGTTTTTTTTATAAAAAATCTATCGCGCATGGGCTTCGTTGCAGTCAAGTTTATAGTTGGGTCGTAACGTTGCGGAATAGGGCTTGGACTGTTCTCGAAATTTTTGGAATCACTGCTCAGGTTCGAGAGTGTTGACTATGGGTTGGGAGACTTGTTCTAAGGACTCTGAATTTTGGATGAGCAGGAGGGTTATTTTTCACTCCCCAAGGCTGGATCAAGTTTTTCATCCAGAACTAAACAGCCATCTGGGTGGATTCCAGGTAAGACTTTGTTTATTATTTCTACCTTCTCATCTGAAAAAGATTAAACCAAGGCCTGGGAGCCAGCTTTACCCAGAAAGTTCTCAAAATGATCTGAACCCAGAGTGCCTAACCTCGATAGATCTATTTTGGCGTGTTAAAGCATTCCCAGGCCTGGTGAATTAACCTTTATAGGCTTTGATCCCTTGATCAATGAGGGGCTGAACCTGATCCACATCCTGCCAGCCGAGAATTTCCGTCACTTTCTTTTGCAGGTTTTTGTAGGTGCGGAAAAATTCAGCAACTTCTTCCAAGCGGTGGGGAGCAACGTCTTTTAAGGATTTAACCTCGGCATAACGGGGATCTTCGTCAGGGACACAGAGAATTTTCTCATCCCGGTCGCCACCATCAATCATTTCCAGCATCCCAATCGGCCGGGCCGCAATCACACAGCCAGGAAAGGTGGGTTCATCCATGATCACCAGGCCATCGAGGGGATCCCCATCATCACCGAGGGTATTGGGAATAAAGCCGTAGTCAAAGGGATAGTTAACCGAGGAATAGAGCACCCGATCCAAGATAAAGGCGTTCATTTTTTTGTCAAATTCGTATTTGTTCCGACTGCCGCCGACAATTTCAATCAGAACATTCACCAGGCCGGGTTTAGGTTGAGCCGGAATCCGGGATAAGTCTAAGCTCATGGGTTGTGTCTTTATAACGAGTTACCTGATCCAGCATAAACCGACCATGGCCTGGGGTAAAAATCTCTGCTTGGTTCAGGGGGACAGTAACAGCAAGCCAATAAATGAACCACTATTCCAAATCCCGTGGAGCAGGATTGCAGCCCAGAGATTCCCAGAGCGCCAATAGACATAGCCGAGAATGATGCCTAAAACTGTCAAAGGAAGTAAATCTGCTACATTCAAGTGGGCTACAGCAAATAAGCCACCACTGGTCAGCATCGCTAGGGCCGGGCGCATTTGGGGCAGTAACGAGGGCAGTAAAAAGCCGCGAAACAGGGTTTCTTCAAAAATTGGGGCGAGAATGGCGACCATGAACCACAAAATGGCAAAGCTGGAGTAGTCGCGACTGGAGAGAATGACTTCTAAGAGGGGATTGCCGCCCCCTTGATTGTGCAGGAGTTGTTGGCTCAGGAGCGAGGTCAGCAGGACTAAGGGTAAGGCAACAAAATAGCCCGCCAAACTCCAGGCCCACCACCATTTTTTTGGGGAAAAGCTGAGCCAGTGCCCCACAGGTTTGCCAAATCGCCGCCAGTTGTAAATGAGAATGCCAAACCCGGCCGCCATCATCAAGCCATAGGTAATTAGGGCATATAGGGCCTGGGCTAAGGGCGTGGTCATGATCCCGCGTCCCCCGACGAGCTGCAACAACAGGGGCATGAGAATAAAGCTGATCCCAAAAAAGGCGGTAAACCAACTCACCATCACCGCCAAAGTTGTGTCCGCAGTCCAAGGAATGGTGATCTCAAGCTGAGCCACTTGCACTTGCCGCTGCCGATATTGCTGCACCCCCCAAATAATCAGCAACCCAATCCCAATCACACTGCCAATTAGGGGCATCAGGGCAATTAACCCAAGACGAATCAGGGCGGCCTGGGCCGCAGCTTGCATTTGGGTGGTCAAGTTAGCTAATTCCGCCGGATTATTTTTAATGGTCCAAAACTGCTTGAGAGCTTGGCTGCGAAACCAACCTTGGAGTTGAGTTGTAATTTCTGCTGGGGGGGCGGGCGGGCTGATCGGGGGCGTTTGCCAGAGTTGCCGGAGAATTTCCGCCAGTTTGGCTTCGGAATTAGGGCCAGAGTTGATGACTGCTTGCCAGGATTGTCTGGCCTGGGTGACAGCATCGGCTTGGCTGGCGGTGGCGTAGAGAATCCCTAACTGAAGCTGGGCCTGGCGAAGTTGCTGTTGCTGAGGTGGGGTTAGGTCGGGCAGTTTGGTCAGGGATTGAATTATTTTTTGATAAACAGTAATCGCCTCGGCCTGGGGATCAGGGCCTAAAAACTTATCGGCCGGGGCGGACTGGGGCCACTGCTGCCACTGACTGGCCTGGAGAACGAGGTTGGTCTGATAGAGATTAATTTGTCCTTGAACTTGGGGTTCTGTGAGGCTACTGAGTAATTCCGCTGAGACCAAAAAGACGACAATCGCCGTTAAAGTGGCCAACAGAATTTGTTTCAATGACATAAACCCAAGCCCAAGGATGTTGCTTTCCTAGCTTAACTGGCCGGTGGAAGGGCAACGGTTACGGCAGCGGCGATCTCTTGGGCAAAATCGACTTTATCCACATAGGGAAAAAAACCCAACCAACGACTGGCCAGGTGGGCAAATTGCTCAGGGTTTCCACTCACCGCAAATTTTACGGTTCCCAGGCCAGGGCGATGCTGCCGTAATCCCAACAGTTCAAGTTCTTGGATCGCCGCTTGGGCCACGGCCTGGGCTGGATCAATTTGACGCACATCGGCCGGTAGGAGGGAGCCAATCACGTTAGCAATGTGGGGGTAGTGGGTACAGCCATAAATGAGAGTATCCAGGCCAAACTCCAGTAAGGGTTCGAGGTAGGCCTGGGCCACTTGCCGCAAATAGGGGTCTTGGCAGCGGTTTTGCTCAATCAGGGGAACAAATTCTGGACAGGCAACCTGGGAGACTTTTAATTTGGGGTTTTGTTCGAGTAGGGCCTGGGGATAGCTTTGACTATGCACAGTGGCTGATGTGGCGATGACCCCAATCCGTCGGCCCTTCTTGGCGGCCACTTGGGCAGCGGGGAGAATTAAACCAATAATCGGAAAGTCAAACTCTTGCCGCACCTGCTCAAGGGCCAACGCGGAACTGGTATTGCAGGCCATCACGCCTAATTTCACCCCAGCCCGTTGCATCCAGGCCAAGATTTGTCGAACAAAGGTGATGATTTCTTCCGCAGACCGCTCCCCATAGGGTAAATGGGCTGTATCACCAAAATATAAGTAGGACTCCTGGGGTAAGTGGGTTTGTAACGCCCGTAGAACTGTTAGTCCCCCCAGGCCACTGTCAAAAACCCCGATTCTCCCGCCCGAAATTCCCCCCTGGGATGACGCGCGCCAGTTATTCACTCCGAAACCTCGTACTCCTCACACGAAATATGCCGCTCAATCCAACACAAGCAATAGTTAGGCTATGGCTGGATCAGATTTAAATCTGGCATAGGGACAGTTTAGCAATCTCATCGAAATTTATTAATTCTCTGGCATCCAAAAATTTAAAGTTCTCCACCTAGGGGTCAGCCAACGGATAATCTGGGTCATCTCCAGCCGTCTCCACCTCTGACTCCTCAGACAAGCTACTGTTCCAGTCTCGGTGTTGATGATGCCCGTCAGGAAATTTGGTGCGAAAGTCATAGACCATACCCTTGATCCCCAGGCCAGTACTTTGAAACAGGTTTGCTCCCTGCAACAGGGCCTGGTCTAACTCTGTAGCTTCTAAATTCGCTCGACTTAAATTGCATTGACGTAAATCTGCTCCAGTTAAGTTCGCCCCGCGTAAATCCGCCCGCGTCAGATCTGCTCCGACTAGGTTTGCCCCAATCAGATTGGCGGCCCGTAAATTTGCCCGTGACAAGTTTGCCCCAGAAAGATTGGCGGCCGTCAGGTTGGCCTGGTAAAGCTGGGCATCACCGAGTTCGGCATCCTGAAAATTGGCTCCAATTAAAGTCGCCCGTTGAAGTTGGGCATAGGGCAGGTAGGCCTGGGCCAAGTTGGCATCAGTCAGGTTAACGTCGGCCAAAAGAGCCTCAAAGTAATCCAATTTTGGCAAACCCCAACCGCTAAAATCACGCCGCCCCTCAAGATAGGCTTGAATTAATTTTTCACGACTAAAATTTTTCACAATCCGAACCCAATTGTAGGCAAGAAAACTCCCTCGAACTGAATAAGTATTTGTGCTTAGCTTCAATTTTTGAATGTAAGGGCTTGCGATACAAAACTTAATTCTGCTTAATCATTTCTTAAGCCCACGTCGGTTCCAGGCCCCGTTCCAAATCACGGCACAATAAAATCAGTTCTTGGCCCCCAGGATGTTGTCATGTCCCTTGCCCAGCATTATCACGAGCGCACTAAATACGATCCGGTCACGATTCAGCAGCGGGGGAAAGCCTTAGATTTCAGTCAGCAACCCTCTCCCTACAAGGACTACAAACTTGGGCACTTGATTAATCTGAAGCAACTCCCAGGAGATTTAGACCCAGCTTTAGGGCAACGCTTATCACGATTTTTCTATCTCAGTTACGGAATTACCGCCGCGATTCAAACGACAGGAGAGCCATTTTATTTACGTTCTGCTCCCTCTGCGGGTGGTTTATATCCGGCTGAACTTTATTTGATTGCCCGCCAAGACAGTTGTTTAGCCCCAGGCCTCTACAATTACCAGGCCCGGCCCCACGGGTTGCTCCATTTTTGGGACAACAATGTTTGGTCGGCCCTACAAGCGGCCTGTTTTTGGCATCCAGTTTTGGATCATGTCCGGTTGGCAGTGGTGATTACCGTGGTATTTTATCGCTCGGCCTGGCGCTATCAAGATCGGGCCTATCGCCGCATTGGCTTAGATTCTGGGCATTTGTTGGGGAACATGGAACTAGCCGCCAGTTTGAATGATTTCCGGGCCCATTTAATTGGCGGGTTTGTGGATCAGTCCCTGAATGATTTGCTCTACCTGGACAGTGATCAAGAAGCAGCCCTGGTGGTGGTGGGCCTAGCAGATTTACTTCAAATTGATGAAAACTTACCCCTGCTCCCGACAGTTTTACCCTCGCCCACCTGTGCCACCATTCCCAAAATTGCCGATGGGGATTTACTGCACGCATGCCACCAGGCCAGCCAGATTACCGCCACAGACCTAACCTATACCCCCAAACCCCAGGCCGAGGCGGAGGATGGTCTCGTTTTAGATTTATGTACGGGTACAGCCATTGTTAAAGCCCCAGAGCCGGAACCTGAGCCAGAGCCGGAACCCGTATTGGATTTGTATGATTTTCCGGGCTTAACCCGCGTTCATTTGGCGACTGAACCGATTGATTGGCAAAAAGATGCTACAGGCCTAGAAACCACGATATTGCGACGCCGATCGACGCGGGCCTATTCCGGCGGTAGTATTAGCCAAGCCCAACTCGCCCAGATTTTAGATTTTGCCTACCATCCTGAGCATTACCAAGACCGGGGCCTGGATCCACAACCGGATTATTTTACCCGGCACTTGATCAAAACCTTTGTCGCGGTATCGGGTGTCAAAGGCTTAGAAGCAGGTTGTTACTATTACGCCCCCCAGGCCTCGGAACTGCGGCAAATCCGGTTTAAGAACTTTCGCCCAGAATTGCATCACCTGAGTTTAGGCCAGGAGTTAGGACGGGATGCGGCGGCGGTGGTTTTTCAAACGGCCAACTTGGATACAGCCATTGCCGAACTGGGGGAACGGGCCTATCGCTACTTGCACATGGATGCTGGACATTTGGGGCAACGGTTGAATTTAGCGGCGATGCAGTTGAATTTAGGGGCGAGTGGGATTGCTGGCTTTTTTGATGATCAGGTGAATGAGGTGTTGGGGATTCCCGTGGATGATGCGGTCTTGTACTTAACCACGTTGGGAGTTCCGGCAACTCGATGAAACTCACCACCCGCGGCCATTACAGTGTCAAAGCCCTGCTAGATTTAAGTTTGCTGCCCAACTACGGCCCGGCTTCAGTGAGCCAAATTGCCCAACGTCAAGACCTCCCCGCGCCCTATCTGGAAAAACTGTTGATTGAATTACGGCGGGCGGGCCTGGTCAAGTCGGTGCGGGGAGCGCAAGGAGGCTATCAGTTAGCTTTATCTCCTAAAAAAATATCCCTAGGGCAAATTCTCCAGGCCGTGGGAGAATCGAGCCAGCCCTTATTTTTAGAGGATCAGCCCAGTGATTTAGCCGCTGCCGATTGGGTCACAGTCAGCCTGTGGAAACGCCTGCACCAAAAATTGCGCGACGCCCTGTTTAGTATTTCCCTGGAAGACCTCTATTATGATGCCCGCAGTTGGCAAGCCGCCCAAGGCGAGAGTGCGAGTTTTGTTGTTTGATGAACAGGACACCCCCAAAATCAGCCCATGGTTAAACTGAAAATCTGTGGACTCACCCAGGCCCCGCAAGCCGTCAAAATTGCCCAACTCGGGGTCGATGCCATTGGGTTTATTGGTGTCCCTAGTTCTCCCCGTTATATCGATCCCTTAAGAGTGCAAGCAATTGTCCAGACATTAGCTCCGTTCCCAAACCTGTTAACCGTGGGCGTGTTTGCCAATGCTGAACTCAAAACCATCCAAGAAACCGTGACTATCTCTAAGATCAATACAATTCAACTCCATGGCCAAGAACCCCCAGAATTTGTCACAACCCTAAGCGCGACATTCCCCACTCACACCCTGATTAAAGCCCTTCGGATCAAAGATCAAGCCAGTTTAGCCCAGGCCCAAACCTATGCTCCCTTAGTCGATATTTTGCTCTTGGATGCCTATCACCCAAAACAACTGGGCGGGACTGGACTGGCCTGGGATTGGAGCTTACTCAAAAACTTTCAACCGGCCTGTGAATGGTGGCTAGCTGGGGGACTAAATCCTGATAATATTCTTGACGCAATTAAAACCACCCAACCCGCGGGGATTGATCTTTCCAGTGGTGTGGAAGTGAAACCCGGCGATAAAGATTTAACCAAAGTCCAGGCCCTAGTCAGAACCCTGCAATCGTTGCACCCATAACCACGGCATCAGAGCAAAAATGACTAGCATCAAGTAGTAGGCTGTCCCGGAAATCGGATCACGGTTAAACAAGTCCTGGGTGAAGGTCATTCCCCGTAAGCCTATGCCCACTCCCATATCTGCGGTTACCACCAGGACTAAGCCCAGCATCCCAATGCCCAAGCTGTACAAAGACGAGCGAGAAGCCAGACCTTTTTGTTGAACAAGCCATTGAGCCGCCCAAACAATCACCGCAAGCATGACCGGCATTTCTAGTAGCTCAGCCCAACGATTTCCCAGCAATGGCACGAGCCAGAGGATGCGAATAATTCCCAGGCCAAACCCGGCCGCAAAGACCAGGCCAAAGTACAAGCAGCCAATTTGGAACATGGCTCTCTTACAGGTCCAGAAACTCAAGGTACTTGCAATTGAGTTGAATTGTATCGTAACGCGCCCTGGAGGACTTGAACCCCCGACATCCGGTTTTGGAGACCGACGTTCTACCAACTGAACTAAGGACGCAGACCACTTAGGATAAGGCGCGATCAAACCGAGCTTCAATCCGAGCCGCTTTACCCACCCGATTGCGCAGATAGTAAAGTTTCGCACGCCGTACCTTACCCCGTTGGACAACCTTGACGCTTTCAATCCGGGGAGAGTGCAGCAAAAACACCCGTTCAACGCCGACCCCTTGAAAGATTTTCCGAACAGTAATGGACTTACTAATCCCGCTGTTGCGCATGGCAATCACGTCGCCTTCGTAGGGCTGCACCCGCTCTTTACCGCCCTCTTGAATGATCACGCCCACCCGCACCCGATCGCCAACATAGATGGTCGGTAAATCAGACTTGAGTTGTTCGGCTTCAATGGAGCGGATAATTTCGGTCGCGTGCATCATACTGTCCCAATTCGCGATCTCCAATGATACCCGATTTATTTGAGGAAATCTACATCCATCCCTAGAGTTTACCCAGGCCCCTACTGGGCATCGAGAATTTGCCACCACCCCAGGCCGGGCCCAATAAAGCGAACCGTAAGCCAAATCACCACTAACAAGACAATCCCCGCCCAAGTACTGCGAGTCATGATTTTTTGGATATCCCCGGCCTGGGATTTGGTCAGCGGCAGCCAAGACGCTATCTGCTCTTCCTGACCGTACTTTTCGCCGAGAGTTTCTTTGCGCCGTTTTGACTCACCCATAATCTCCACTCAATTTAGTTAATTCTGAGTTAATCCATCCTCAGTGTATCGAACCGCTTTGACGATTTAACCCGCCCGTGACATCTGAGCAAGCGACATCTCGACCCCAGAGACATTAAGCCTTTTTAATAGTTATCAGCAAGCCAAAATTGCCCTGATATAATGACAGCGATTTCATCACTAGCTCAAGCACGAGGAGCGGCAATGACCAACTGGCAACGGATTCCGGGGGGAGTCACTGCACCGAAGGGGTATCGGGCCGCAGGGATGCGGGCGGGGCTAAAACCCTCCGGATTACCCGACCTGGCCCTGATTGTTTCCGATGTGCCTGCCATTGCCGCCGGAGTCTTTACCACCAGTCAAGTGCGGGCTGCCTGTGTTGACTATTGTCGCCAGCGATTACAGGCCAAATCCACCGCCCAGGCCATCTTGTGTAATGCCGGCCAAGCCAACGCCGCCACGGGAGCACAGGGGTGGGCCACCGTTCTTGAGCAAGCCCAAATTGTCAGCCAGGCCTTAGAGATTCCCGCCGATTCTGTCTTGGTGGCTTCTACGGGTGTCATTGGCAAGCACATTCCGATTGAAAAAATCCGCAGTGCCGTTCCCGAACTGAAAACGCTTTTATCGGAGACCGGTTCCGATGCTGCTTCCCAGGCAATCATGACCACAGATTTAGTCCCGAAAACCATTGCCCTGGAGGCCAAACTCGGCGAACAAACCATTCGACTGGGTGGCATCGCGAAAGGCTCAGGCATGATTCATCCCAATATGGCCACAATGCTGGCGTTTGTCACCTGTGATGCCGCCGTTTCCCCCCACCTCTGGCAAGCGATGGTCAGCCAGGCCAATGAAGGCAGTTTTAACCAGATCACCGTGGATGGCGACACCAGCACCAATGATACGCTTTTAGCCTTGGCCAATGGGCAATCCCGCACCCCGGCCATTACCGAACCCGGCCCCGAAGCCGATTTACTCGCCGGAATGTTAGAGGAAGTCCTCACCTACTTAGCCAAATCCATTGCCCGCGATGGGGAAGGGGCGACCTGTTTATTAGAAGTCGAGGTCAGTGGGGCCAGTGATATTGCTGCTGCCCGCCAAGTGGCCCGGACGATTGCTGGCTCCAGCTTATTCAAATCTGCTGTCTTTGGGCGAGATCCCAACTGGGGGCGGATTGCCGCGGCGGCCGGTCGGGCTGGGGTCTTTTTTGACCAGGAAAACCTGCAAATTCAACTCGGGGATTTTCGCTTGATGCACCGGGGGCAACCCCTGGATTACGATAAAGCCGCCGCCAATGCCTATTTAATCCAACAGGCCCAACTTTCTAGCCAAGGGGGACAATCCGTTGAGCATCCAGTTTTGGTCAAAGTCAGTATTGGGTCGGGGCCTGGAATTGGGCGGGCCTGGGGCTGTGACTTAAGTTATGACTATGTGAAAATTAATGCAGAGTACACCACCTAGACTGGTGCAACCTGTTGTTTTACTCGGCCGCTAGGATGGAAACGCAAGAGTGCCTGTCCCCTGATGCGCGCACACCCAATGGAATCATCCTTCTATGAATGCCCAGGAGTTATTGAAGCGTTATGCCACTGGGCAGCGAGACTTTAATCGGGCCAGTCTGAGCAATGCGGAATTAATTAACGTCGATTTGGATGGGATTAATTTAGCCCGGGCTGATCTCGAGTGGGTTAATCTGAGTGGGGCCAAACTCACCCATGCGAATCTCAGTGGCGCGGAACTGGTCAATGCCAACCTGATTAATGCCAATCTCAGCCAGGCCAATCTCACCGGTGTTAATCTCAGCCGTACGGATCTCAGTTGGGCCAATCTCAGCCAGGCCAATCTCAGTCGTTCCGAACTCAGTGAAGCCACGTTACGGGGAGCCAACCTACAGGGGGCGGATCTGAGCCGAGTCGATCTAGCCGAGGCGGATCTGCGGGGCCTGGGATTTAATGGGGTGAATTTACGCGGGGCGAATCTGCAAGGGGCGAATCTCCATGGTACGGAACTAGTCCAGGCCGACTTAGGGCGGGTAGATTTGATCGAAGCAGATATGAGCAATAGCAACCTGAGCGGGGCCAACTTGAGTGGAGCGAATCTGAGTCGGGCGAATTTGGCCAATGCCAACTTAACTGGGGCAGATCTGTCGCGAGTGAATTTGACGGAAGTAAAACTGAGTCAGGCAAATCTGACTAAAGCCAACCTGAGTGGGGCGGAATTGGGGAAGGCGGATTTATCGGCCTTGGAGTTATGTGACGTTAATTTGAGTGGAGCCAATCTGAGTGGCGCAAACCTGGCCGGGACTAATCTCAGCCGCGCCGATTTGAGTGGGGCAAATTTACGGGGGGTAAACCTGAGCCGGGCCAAACTGGCTGGAACGAATCTCCGGGGGGCGAATCTGGTCGGGGCCAACTTAACCGGTGCATTCCTTGATGGAGCCGATTTATCCCAGGCCGATATGCGTAGTGCTAATCTCAGTGGTTTAAGTCTGAGTGGGGTAATTTTGCGGGGAGCGAATCTGAGTGGGGCGAATCTGCGGGAAATTGAACTGAACCAGGCCAATCTGAGTCGGGCAGATCTGGTAGAAGCCAACCTGAGCCGAGCCAAAATGACAGGTGCTAACCTGAGCCGGGCCACCCTGAGCGAAGCCAACCTGAGTCGGGCCACCTTGAGCGGGGCGACCTTGAGCCGCGTCACCTTGAGTGGAGATGGGATTGGCGCAGTGGATTTGAGCGGTGTGAATTTAAGTGGGGCTGACCTTGGCGATGCCCAATTGCTCGGAGCCAACCTCTCCCGCTCAGATTTAACCCGGGTGAACTTAACCGCCGCCGACTTGAGTGCTTCTAACCTGAGTGAAGTGGATTTACGGGGAACAATTATGCCCGATGGTCGCCGCCGGAGTTAGGTCAAATTCAGGTAAGCTGTGGTGTACCATCAGTAAGGCTGCGGTGGTTTGCCAGCCAGTTGTCACCGGAGTTTAGGGTCACGAGATTATCAGGGCATTAATGGAGACACAGTATCCCCCCAGCACGGCTTTGACCGCCCCCAAAGATCAAGCTCCCTTGCCATTGTTGGCTGCATTACCCAATCCCCCAGGCCTGGCAACCTGTCCGCGGCGCGCCCGTTGGCAACTGGATCTATTGTTGATGGCCTTGGAAGCCTTGGATTTAACTGCGGCGGAAACGATGCTCCAGATTATCCGAGATTTAAACTTGACGGTGATGATTCCGAATCGGGTGGTTCTGTGGTTATTGCGCTCGACTAATCCTTTTCGGAACTTGGCCCAGCGGCTGCCCATGCCCTTGGATGAAGGCAAAATATTGACGCTCCTAGTCTGTGATCTGGCTCGGCGGCAAACGGCAACCCTCCGGCATTTGGTCTTTGTCTTACCCCAACTGGAACAGCAGAATTTAGACTACAAAAGCTATGCCCCCTTGGCGGAGTATTTGGAGCGGTTTCGTCGAAATTTTCGCAAACGGATGAACTTGAAACGCTCCAGTTTATTGATTTATCAAGATGCGGCTAAACTCGATGAACTGGCTGTGAAGCTATTGCCCCAGTTATTGTTTTTTACAGGAACGGCCGGCTTACACCGCCTCTGGTTTAGTTTGTTTGATGGGGAAATTGAGGGCTAGGGGATCAGGATGCTCAATCAACGCCACTATAGTTTGCCGAATTGTGTGATTACCCTGGAGGGGATGAGTAGCCAGGCCGGGAATAGTTTATTGCTGGATTTAGTCACCGCTTGCCAAGTTCAAATTATTGGCGAATCCCAACCCCTCAGAGGTGGGCGGGAGTTTTTAGAAGCCCTGATTACGGCGATTAATCCGGTGGTGCAAACCTGGTTAAGTGGGGTCAAGCCCTTAAAACATTGGTTTTCCTTGCCCCAGGGCAACGCGATTGAAAAAATCCAGGTTCAGGCCCAAACCCCGGATGCCCACTCCTTTTTGGTCTTAATTCCGCGTCAATTGCTGGCGACCACCATTGTCGAGACACCCCCCACAGGAATCGTCAACTCAAGTGCGGCTACCCCTCAGGATTTTGTTGAACTTAAACTCTCCACTGTCCAGATGTTTGACTTGGTCGAAGCCCTGGATCAGCTTTGCCAAGATGAGTTAACCTTACCTAACCTGAAGCTAGAACTCACCTCTTTGCCGCGGCGCGATGTCGCCCCCAGCGTGAGCTTGGCCGAACAAGCGACTCCGATTGGCCTGGGAGCGGTCAGTTTAGCCCTTGCTGCGATGATTTTCTTCTTTGTCCCGGTTCCTGCCCCCCGACAAGAGCCACCCCCCACCCCGGCAACCTCACCCACGCCCACAGCCCCCCCCAGTCCCTAACCGTTGCTGACCCCTGACTTGAATACGCTTACCCCCTTTCTCGCTTTGATCTCACTCCCAGGCCATGCGCCTGTCCAGATTCGGGTCGGTTTTGCGGCGGGTTCTGTACCGACTGAGGCAGAGGTTGAGCAAGTCCAGGCCCTGTTTGATCAAGGCACCTTTTGGGCCCAAGGCCGTGACCTCACCCCATTAACCCAAGCTCTCTTAGCCAGTGATGTAATTGTGACGGCCTGGGATCAGACAAAACTGATTGGCCTGGCCCGAGCTTTATCCGATGGGGTGTATCGGGCAACAATTTGGGATGTGGTGGTTTTATCGGAATATCGAGGCCTCGGCCTGGGTAAACACTTGGTCAAAACGCTTTTAGCAACACCGCCACTCGTCCAAGTCGAACGAATTTATTTAATGACTACCCACCACCAGGCCTTTTATGAACGCCTTGGATTTTCAGTGAACTCCAGCACAACAATGGTGCTCAACTCGGCTCCATCCTGACAACATTCACCCTCTTGAAAGGCTCCATCCGGTTCAGCCCTATGCCCCAAAACTCTTCCCTGGCCACTGTGATTAATCAGCTTGGTATTCCCCAAATTGCACGACATTTATTTTTATGTGCGGATCAAACCAAACCACTCTGCTGTGACAAAGAGCTGAGCCTCCAGGCCTGGGATTACCTGAAAAAACGCCTGAAAGAACTGGGCCTGGATCAGCCATCGGATCAAAGCAAGTCCTGTATTTTCCGCACCAAAGCCAATTGTTTACGCATTTGTCAGCAGGGGCCCATTTTACTCGTTTATCCCGATGGGGTTTGGTATCATTCCGCCAGGCCCGCCGTGATTGAGCAGGTAATTCAAGAGCATTTACTCCAGGGCAAAATTGTTGAGGAATATGTCTTAACAGTGCACCCATTGAGCTAGCCAGCCGCAAGCTAAACCCACCTAGAACCGTGATCATCTCCCAGGCCCCGCCCCCTAAAAATAAATAAACAAATTCAAGCCAGGAATGGTGCGCGAGAGCGTCCAGAGGAGCAAACCAATATAGGGCAAGCCCAGGCCCCACTGATACCAAACCAAACTCCCGACCAGGCCGGGCAAATGTTGATCCCGGAGCCGGACATCGTTAAAGCCAAACTTGAGGAAGTTAATTAAACTCAAATCAAAGTAATTTAAGCCCGTCCACCGCCGCCCCCAGAGAATTGGTTCATAGCGCTCGCGAAAAAAGGGAAACCGGGGCATAATCGGTAATCGCCCAATCAATAACCGCAATTGCCGTTGACTGCCATCTTCAACAAAATAACTGACCGTCATTAAATCGTGAAAGCGACCTTTTTGATAAATCCGCAGGGTTAATAGCAGCGGCACCGGCAGCAAAAAGATCCCGAGACTGACCCAGGTTAAGACCGGATTAATGGCGGCCCGATTAACCAAGCTGATCCCCACCAGGCCCAGGCCAAGACTACCCAAGAGCATCCAGAGAGTTTCCGCAACCCCCGGTAAAATTGGAGTCGGAGTCCAGCGGCGCACCCGATCAATCAGCCAAAAGACGAGGGCAAAATAGGCAATGGCGACTAAACCCACCCCCAGGATTAAACTAAAGCGACTGCCATAGGCCGTAAAGGCCAGCAATACCCCTAAGCCCAACCACTGCCAGGCCTGGGTCAAATAGCCAATCAGAGAAAACATTGGGGCGACCTGTACCTTGCTTTGGAGTTTGACGTAGGTGGCCAAATCAATCAGGTTCCGCTCTAATAATTCACTTAGCTCGCTAAAGGGATGGTTCGCCCGCTGCTGGAGGATGGCCGTAACTTGCGCCGCAGTCAGCCCGAGTTGCCGGAGTTGCGGTTCTGAGAGTTGATTGAGATTTTTCTGCCAGAGGGTTCGGTTCAGTTCTTGCCAGTGGCGCAGTTGGCCCATTAGTTCAATGGCATTGGCATCTTGGATTTGTTCGAGCTGGCGAAAATTCCGGACTAGGTTGCGGATCACGCTTTGATTATTTCGATAACTGGGCAGGGTAAAAAGTTTGCCAACTTGGCCTGGGGTTCCCAAAATTTGGGCGGTTTTGGCATCAAACTCTAAATCAGGAATGTTGATATGGGCCGGTGGCAGCAGGAGGGCATCGCTTAAGTCCAATTGATTCAGGATTGTCGCCCCGCGCAGGTTCATCGGCCCCTGGAGTTGCATCCCCCGAAAGCTGGTCATTTGCATCCAGGTGACTTCGGGAAAAAAGGCAGCCTTTTGCCATTGACTGCGATTGAAATTGACCGCACTGAGCCAACGGGTCTGACTAAAATCCCCATTCCCCCGCCATTGAGTTCGGGAAAAATTTGCTGCTTGCTCAAAACTGGCCCGATTAAAACTAGCACTGTCTTGAAACTGACTGTTGCTAAACTCCAGGCCCCCTTGCCAACGGGTTTGATTAAAATTCACTTTATTTAAAAAAATTACTCCTCGCCAAGCACTACTTTGCCGAAATTGACTGCGATTGAAGTTCACCACTTGGCTAAAGCGACTGCCCGACCAATCGGTTTTGTTGGTAAAGATTGCTTCCAGGGCCTGAACCTCCCCCAAGAAAAACGTATTGCGCCCGCTGACATTCCCTTGAAATTCCGTGCGATTGAGACTAATTGGCCCCCGGACTAAGCGCAACTGGAGATCATCCTCCCGATAGTCCCGACTCAATAACGACCGTGACAACCGACTGAGTTGAAATAAGCGCCGCCGATCCTGATTAAACTGTTCCTCCTCGCTGGGGCTAAAGCTGGGGGTCAGGGCCTGGCCGGTCAGGGGCAAGCGAATTCCAAGGCGATTAAACTGCATCTCCCCGCTAACTACGGCATCACTCAGTTCCAGGCCCCAGGCCTTGGGGGCGCGCTGGAGTTGATTGGCGACGAGGCGGTAAAACTCGGTTTGAAAAGGTTGATTTTCTGGGCGTAGGTCAATCGCGAATTGCCGCAGATCCAGCGTAGGTTTACCATCCAGCGTGATCGGATTTTGCAGCCGTTGTTGGAGGATGTCGAGGGTTAAAGGGGGATGTTCCCCGGCCTGGCTGGGTTGGGTAAAACTGCTCCACAGGAAGACTAGACTACATAGCCCAATCAAAAGTTTGGCAAGCCAGAGTTTTATGGTTGGGGGTTGCACTGAGGTGGTGGTGATATGGCTCTTAATTTGATTCTGGCCGATCAGGTTCCCGGCCGGGGTAGGGGGGGATCTGCATCAGTGGGATTCCACGGGGCAAAAAAGGGCAACAGACCTAAGGCCGGCAATGCCGCTCCCAAGGTGAAAAGGAAAAACCCTGGCCAGCCCATCCATTCTGCCCATCCCCCGGCCGGGGCCGCAAAGACATCACGACTGACCGCAAACAAACTGGAGAGCAAGGCATACTGCGTGGCAGAAAAGCGAGGATTACACAGGCTCATTAAAAATGCAGTTAAGGCCGCTACCCCTAATCCCCCGCAAAAGTTATCCACGTTAATCGCCAAGATCATTAAGCCATAGCTCTGACCGGCCTGGGCCAAGGCAAAATAGGTCAAGTTACTCAGGGCCTGGAAGAGTCCCAACACCCACAGGGAGCGATGGATGCCAATTTTGCTAATGACCGAGCCACCGACCAAGACCCCAACAATCGTCGCGACCAGGCCCATCCCCCCCTGCCAGGCCCCAATTTCCGTTTGACTAAAGCCCGTTTTGAGCAGGAAAGGCGTGACCATATTGCCAATCAAGGCATCCCCGTAGCGATAGAAGCAGACAAACAGCAAAATGATTAGAGCCTTGCCCCAACCCAACCGTTGCCAAAAATCCTGAAAGGGCAAAACCACCGCATCTTTGAGACTTTGGGGTGCCGGAATTTCGCTATGGGGTTCTTTGGCCCAGAGGGTTGTCACCAGGCCGACCAGCATTAACCCGGAAATAATGAAATATACCTGGGGCCAAGGCAGTTGATCCGCCAAAATTAGGGCCGCTGAACCCGTCACAAGTAGCGCAATCCGATATCCCAGCACATAAACCCCAGCCCCAGCCCCCATTTCCGCTTCTTCTAAGACATCCGTCCGGTAGGCATCCACGGCAATATCTTGACTGGCACTAAGGAAGGCAATCACGAGGGCATTAATCGCCAGCAACCGTAAACTCTTCGCCGGATTTTGGAAGGCCATAGCCGCAATCGCCAGGAATAACGCCACTTGCAGGATCAATAACCAACCCCGCCGCCGCCCCAAAAACGGAGGAACATAGCGATCTAAAACTGGCGACCAGATAAATTTAAGGGAGTAGGGCAAACCAACTAAGCTGAACAGGCCAATGGCGGTTAATTCCACGTTTTCTTTGGTCATCCAGGCCTGGAGGGTGCGACTGGTGAGGAAAAATGGCAATCCTGAGGAAAAGCCCATCAACAGCACAACAGCCATTTTTTGACTTTCAAAGACTTTAATCGCGGACTCTAGGGCCTGGAGCGGATTAAATCTGGATTTTGCCATGCACATCTCCCCACAAAACTCGCCTCTATCATCCCCCAGGCCTGGGCCGAACTCCAAGATTTTGACTCAACAGAAAAAGGGCGGGAAATCTGGGCTAGTCCTTAACTTGTTAGAGCGGAAGGTTATAACAGCAGCTTCAAGAAGAATTATTTTACTTCCAGCTCTAACTTATCTTTTGTTATTGAAGGAGTTGAATGATAAACTTCTTGACGTAAATTAACTAAGGTAGTGATATTGCTGTAAAAAGCCAAACGTCCTGCTTGACTGGCTAAACTACAAACTTGACATTTTCCACCACGACATCTGTTTCGGTCACGATCAATGAAACCGCAGTGTTGACACATCAAATAATCACAAACTAATGTACTAACGTCTTGGTGTCTAATGCCTGAAAGCTTCATTATCATCTCCAGCACTCATAGGGGCCTGGCTTCTTCTAACACCCGCTCCCGAATCAAAGGACTAATTCCCTTCTCCATCAACACATCTACCCGATAGCCAAGCAAATCCTGCCAATCCATTAACAACCCACCGGTTAACCACGGCGTAACCCGACTCGCATCATAGTCAATCAAAAAATCCACATCACTATCTGTCGTATCCTCTCCCCGCGCCACTGAGCCAAACACCCACACATTAAACGCTCCAGGCCGTGCCGCCATCGCTGCTATCACCGAATTAACACCCTAGCCCTGGCATACCACTAACCCAAGACCTAGTACTCGCAGTGAATTCAACGGTTACAAACCTCGCAATTGTTCGCGGTGTACCGATAAGGTTCTGCTGCATCGGCCAGGACTGGGCAAACTGAGCCTGCAATGACCAGAAAGTTCCAGGCCAAAGGCATTAAGGTTGAAGAATAGTCATTTCGCTGAAGAATGAAACACAAAAATCCTGGAAACCGTTATGGGTAGTCGGGGTGAGTGTCTGAGTTTTGGCAGAAATGACTATAACCGACAACTGAGAACTATTGGGACAAGATCGAGTGATTCAAGGCGAGCATCGGCTGGATCAACTTAAACTCACTCGGAGAAAGCAGATTTTTCATCATCTCCGGTAGCTTCTTGCCGTAGGTATTGTCAGCCATGTGACTGTAGTTAAAGGCTTTGACGATGGTGCGATACCACAAGAGAAATCCATCTCGGAGCAGGTCTAAATCAGCAAATAACATCGCGGTCGTGCTGAGGCGAATGGCATTAGTTAAGTCCCGCCGACAAATACTCTGCTGATCTTTGCCACTAAAGGTATAGCAATTCGGTTTCTCCGCTTTCTGCATCAGTTGGATATTGGTGACTATGCCCTCTTCGGCTGCCTTGATTTTTTGGTAGGCACTGATTCGCTCATCCACTGTTTCCAAATAATCTTTTAAAAACTGGAGTTCAGAGGCAGTGGCAAATCGACCATCAGCATCTGTGGTCAACCGATCTAATTGAGTCAACATAGGGCTTCTCCTAGAGGGTAAAACAGTCAGTCAAAAAATTATTCATGTATCCAATTTCATCATCAAGTTAGTCCCACAAAAATCCACAAACCTGGAACCCCATCTACCTCCACACAGCCAAGAAACAAACTTAATTTAGGGAGAGAGCCGGCCATTTTTTAAGCGTTTTTCAATGTCACTGGCAGTTGCTCCCTCGTTTTGCCAAAAGGATGCGGCATCAATCCGTTCTTGCTTACCCACCAGGAATTTACAGTAGGTTTCCCCCATGGCATAGCATTGGATTTCGATACAGCCCAGGGGTTTCTTAATCAGGCCCGTAAAGAATCCAGCAAATAACCCCGCATAGAGATAGCACACTGGTTTACCGACATCCCCCAAGGTGCGAGCTACCACGGAGTCGAAGATATTGATGAACATAAAGCCGTTCTTCTGTTCCGATAAATCAAGATCCCAGTTGCCCCAGCCTTGGGTAATGAAGGGCCACCACCAGGCCTCAAACAAAAAACTCAAGTTAGTTTGCCGTAATTCCCGCTCATACTCCTGCTGAAAATTTCGTTGAAAAAAGCCAGCATCCTGTTTCCCCCACTCTTCGCCAATTTTGTACATCACCAGAGTTGAAGCGGGGCCAACTTCCTGCTCCAGGCCATTGACCATACCGACAACAAAGTCTTCTGTCACAAAAATATTGCGATTTTGCTGCCAATCCACAAAAGTGCCCTGGTCAGGGTGAAAGTGAAAATAGTCCTCCAGACTAAAGTGATTGCGCCGTTGGGGATGGTTTTGACGCAGGGTTTTGGCCGCAAAGGGCTGGGACAGGTCTCGGCTACTGGGATTGGCAAGTGGATTTTGTGATGTAACCATGAGCAATATCAGTTCCCCTGTTTTTGTAAATTTTAATATCTACTTTAGATAATTATTTTCCCAACTACACCCTAAACATTCCCTATTTCCTAAGAGTAGTGGGGTGCCCTGACCAGAAATACCGTGATTTTACGGATATTTGTCTATCGCAACAATTCTTCAGATAATTAGATAAATTGAGGTCGAGAGTATTAATTCTAATTGCGATTCCTAAAATTCATCCAGTAGTAGGACGCTACCCCCAGAAGCTTTGCGGTAAGTTCAAATTAATCAGCATTATTAGGGATACTCGATTTGCCTCTAACACCTAATCTCCTTGATTCCGCAATCATTGGTAAATCCAAGGGTTACATTTTTCCAATAATCAGAAGCAGTGTCCTGGATTAGGTCTTGAGCATTTCCGCGCTTTCCCCGTTCTTGATTGCGCCTTAACTCCTCGATCAACCCTATCTCCCCCAACTCCTATGTTTCGCCTAATTAGCACCTTGGGTTTAAGTTTTTTGATGGTTGGAGCCTTTGCCGCATCAACTCCGGCCCAAGTTCGGTCTGCGGTGGCAATTGCTTCGTTGACAAGAGCCGAAGTTCAGCAGCAGTTACAGGTTCAGCCCGAAACCGCCCAAGACTATTACAATCTCGGCCTGGTTGCTCAGGGACAGGGTGATTTTCCCCAGGCCATTGCCTACTTTACGGCCGCAATTGATCGCAATGGCCTGGCCGATTATTACTTTGCTCGGGGCCTGGCCCTAGCAGATCTAGGGGATCATCAAAAAGCCTTGGTCGACTACAACCAGGCCCTCGATCTAGACCCTAACTTTTCCAGTGCCTTGTATAACCGGGGGATGTCCTACCTGGCCCTGCAAAACCTGCCGGAAGCGGTGTCTAACTTCGACCAGGCCATTGGCTTAGATCCAGAATTTGTTGCCGCCTACTACAGCCGGGGCATGGCCTATTACGATCTGGGCAAGGTGGAACTCGCACGCCAAGACTATAACCGGGCCCTCAGCCTCAGCCCGATGATGGCCGCCACCTACTATGATCAAGCCCCCCGCCCGCTGATTGGTGGTGACTCAAGCAATTAAAAATGGAGAACTTATCTGCATTGTCTGGATATGGCGTGGTGTAGTCGTCCAAATCATTTCTGTCCGTAGAGCGAATCGGCGAGAAGGGAACGTTCAAAAATTATGATTCAAATCCAACTGAACGTACCTGAAGGTGCTTTCTCCGCTCTCCGCACCACCCCCAACGAATTTGGCCAAAAATTACTCACCACTGCCGTAGTCAAGTGGTATGAGGTGGGGATGATTTCTCAACCCAAAACGTCCAAAATAGTAAGCATGCAGCAAGTTCAGTTAATGGACTACTTTAGCTGGATTTCTTGAGTTTTCCACAGTACTTAAGAAGTGATTCTCTAGACTCGCTTTGCAAGATTCTAGGGTAGGTAGGGGTAGCATCGGAGTAGATTGAGACCCTTGTCACATTTTTTTACTTTTCTTCATGAGATTCGATTACCCTGGTATAATAAATCACGCTCATGTCTGAGCAGCTACGAATCTAAATTTGTAAAAGTTAGGCTTAGCCCAATGGTTCAAAAAATTGCCTTGTTTAACCACAAAGGCGGGGTTAGCAAAACAACAACCACCTTCAATTTGGGCTGGATGCTTGCATTGAAAGGCAAAAGAGTAATCCTTGTAGACAGCGATCCTCAATGCAACCTGACAGGCATGGTGCTGGGAGAGGAAACTGAGAATGATGAAGAGCGAATTCAACAAATCTACAGCACAACTTCAAATATAAAAACAGGTTTAGCTCCCGCATTTGAATCGCAACCACGAGCGATTGAAGCTATTAATTGTATTCCGGTACAAGATCGAGATGATTTATTTTTATTACCTGGTCATGTTGGTTTTGCGGAGTATGAAGTGACGCTAGGGATTGCCCAAGAGTTCAGTGGTTCTATACAAGCTCTTAAGAACTTACCAGGCTCTATTAATGACTTACTGGAGAAAACAGCAATTAGGTTTAATGCTGACTATATTTTGATTGACATGAGTCCTAGCTTAGGTTCAATTAATCAAAATTTATTGATGATTAGTGACTTCTTCTTAGTACCGACTACTGCTGACTTTTTCTCTGTAATGGCAATTGATTCCTTGACTAAAGTCTTGCCAAGATGGTACGCCTGGGCTAAGTCAGCGAGTTCACTGCAAATTTTAAGAGAAGCTAACTATCCCTTTCCAAATGTTAAGCTACGCTTTTTGGGAACCATCATCCAAAACTATCGAATTATTCGAGGTAGAGAAACGGCTGCATTTCAAACCTGGATCGAGAAGATTGAGAGAGCTGTCGCTGAAAAGTTGATACCAACTCTGCGAGAGAACAATATGATGTTATCAGATGAGATTTATAGGGATCAAGGAGTTGAAAACAGCTTTTCTCTGGCAAAGATTTCCAACTTCAATAGCCTTATTGCCCTATCTCAGGAACATCGAACTCCAATCTATGAATTAACCCCTCAGCAATTACGTCAAACAGGCATTATTTTGGATCGTAGTCAAAATAAACAGAAAGATTTTGAGAAAACTTTTTCAACTCTCGCAGACAAAATCATTGCACTCAGTTCCGTAAGCTCCGCCTATGCAGTCAGCGCTTGACCAATTTCGCATCAGCATCGGTCGTGTCCGAGACTTAATTGCACTTCATAATTCGGTCAAAGCCCAGGCAACAGGAGCACTTGATGTGTCAGATATGTTACGTGCTGCGCTGGTTCTCACTGTGAGCGCATTGGATTATTATGTGCATGAAGTTGTGACGCTAGGAATGCTAGAAATCCATCGAGGACAACGTTCTGAGCCAATACCTTCAGCGAACAGAACGCAGTCTGCGTTTTCACGTTTTCAAGTCTCGTTGGGCAGTGCGCGTCAAGATCGACTGACAGCGATTGATATTGCCTCTTGGCTTGAAGCTGATATTCAACAAGCTCAAGGATATGAGTTTCTCCAACAACCCCAGACAATCTCAGCTTTTATTCCCACAATCTCAAATAGCATCTTAAATAAGCTTAATAATTCTGTTTGGTTGGAAAATGAAATAAGGGAACGCTTGGCATATCAGAGTTTTCAGCAAGCAGACAAGATCGCTGACGCTATCAGATACATCTCAAACAAAAGATTATGGGATGAGGTAGCTATCCGGATAACTAGATCCGCGAAAGATATTAAGCAGCAACTGAATTCAATCGTTGATCGAAGAAATAAAATCGCTCATGAAGCCGACATAGACCCGACTTTTAATATTGGAAATCGATGGAATATTGATGAAATTCTTGTTAGCGATGCAGTTGACTTTATTGAGTTGCTTGTTGAAAATCTTCATAAAGTTATTATAGAATTAGCATAACAGTTTAAATTAATCAATCTCACTATAATATTTTCATTTCTAAGTCTTTAACTATTTTTTCACAATAATAAACAACTGCGAATGATACCCAGTAAGTATGAAAGTGTTCCCTCAACCTGAGAGAATAGTCACTACATACCACTGTGAATTTTCCTGAGTTGAGGATAAATAATCCATGAGTGCTGATGCAGTCAAAGCTATGAAACAAGCTGTCGCCCAGGCCGCGGCCCAAGAGGTGAAATCGGGGATGGTGGTCGGCTTAGGTACGGGTTCAACAACGGCGTTTGTGATTCAGTATTTAGGGGAGCGGCTCAAATCTGGAGAAATCAGCAATATTGTTGGGATTCCCACCTCGTTCCAGGCCTCAGTTTTAGCTAAACAGTACGGGATTCCCCTGGTCACCCTGGATGATGTTGACCACATTGATATTGCCATTGATGGGGCGGATGAAGTTGCTCCCGATAAAGTTCTCATTAAAGGCGGTGGAGCAGCCCATACCCGCGAGAAAATTGTCGATGGTTTGGCCACGGAATTTTTAGTTGTCGTGGATAGCTCCAAGCTAGTGACTGAGTTGGGGTCAACATTTCCTGTTCCCGTGGAAGTTTTACCCTTAGCCGTCAGTCCGGTCTCACGGGCCTTAGCCAAATTGGGGGGTGAGCCAGTCCTGCGGATGGGTGTGAAAAAAGATGGCCCTGTGATTACGGATCAAGGCAACATGGTGCTGGATGTGAAATTTGCCCGTATTCCTGATCCGGCGGAATTGGAGAAAACCATTAACAATATTCCAGGGGTTGTGGAAAATGGCTTGTTTGTTGGCCTGGCAACGCGTATTTTGGTTGGCAAGCTAGAAAATGATCAGCCTGTTGTAACTCAGTTCTAGGGGCAATTTCCCGGTCAGCTAATCTGACAAAAACTGAAACTTGAACCTTGATTGGAACTTGGCCTGGCTGTTGCAACCGAGATTTTAGCCAAGGGGTTAGTTCTGCGTAGCGAATATCGCCTAGGGCCAAAGATACTGGTGATCAATTTTCGGCTAGGTTTGCCAGGATTATCCGACAGTCCCCAAAGTTATTTATGCTGGAAGGTAGCAATTGCATACTGTGATGACCCGTCTAGCACTTCTGAGCACGTCTGATAAAACTGGCCTGGTGGAGTTTGCGAAAACCCTTGTTGGCGAATTTGGCTTTCAATTGATCAGTAGTGGCGGAACCGCAACAACCCTCGCCGCCGCCGGAATTCCTGTGACTAAAGTTTCGGACTACACCCAATCGCCAGAAATCCTCGGGGGGCGGGTCAAAACTTTACATCCTAAAATTCACGGCGGGATTTTAGCACGGCGGGATTTACCCGAAGATATTGCGGATTTAACCGCCCAGGCCATCAGCCCCATAGACTTAGTCGTAGTTAACCTGTACCCATTCCAGGCGACAATTGCAAAACCAGATGTCAGCATGACTGAGGCGATTGAAAACATTGATATTGGTGGGCCAACCTTAATCCGTGGTGCGGCCAAAAACCATGCCCATGTTACAGTCCTTTCCAACCCAAGTCAGTACCCGGAATATTTAGAGCAACTGCGCCAACACGGCATTGCCCCGAGTCCGGAATTTCGCTTGGAATGCGCCCAGGCCGCCTTTGCCCATACCGCTGACTATGACCAGGCCATTGCCAGTTATCTCCTGGCCCAAACCCAACCCATGCCAACGGACTCCTTACCCAAGAGCTTTACCCTGAGTGGCGTGATTCAACAAACCCTGCGCTACGGCGAAAACCCCCACCAAGAAGCGGCCTGGTATCGTACGGGTAGTATCGCTACAGGTTGGTCAGCCGCTCAATTACTCCAGGGGAAGGAACTCAGCTATAACAATCTCCTCGATTTAGAAGCAGCCCGGGCCCTAATCAGTGAGTTTAATGCTGCCCCAACCGCGGTGATTATCAAACATACCAATCCCTGTGGTGTCGCAACCGGGGCAACCCTCGCTGAAGCCTATGAGCGCGCCTTTGCTGCAGATAGTCTTTCAGCCTTTGGCGGGATTGTTGCCTTAAATCGCCCCTTAGATGCGATAACTGCCGAAAAACTAACAAAAACATTTCTCGAATGTATTGTTGTTCCCAGTTGTGAACCCGAGGCTGAGGCCCTGCTCGCCCAAAAACCAAAAGTGAGAGTGCTGATTTCCCCAGATATGGGCCTGGAGCCGCCGATCGTAATTCGTACCATTGCTGGGGGATTTTTAGCCCAAGATACTCGAGATCATGCCCCTCCCCCTGAGAATTGGGAAGTCGTCACTATTGCCAAACCCACCCCTGAGCAGTGGCAGGACTTGATCTTTGCCTGGAGAGTTGTCAAACACGTTAAGTCTAATGCCATTGTTGTCGCTAAACACCAACAAACCCTCGGCATTGGAGCCGGACAAATGAATCGGGTCGGGTCTGTCCAAATTGCCTTAGCCGATGCGGGGGCTGAGTCCCAAGCCGCGGTCTTAGCTAGTGATGGTTTCTTTCCCTTTGCGGACTCGGTGCAGACGGCAGCAGCAGCGGGAATTCATGCCATTGTCCAACCAGGGGGCAGTTTGCGGGATCAAGACTCCATCCAAGCGGCCAATGAACTCGGCCTGGTGATGGTGTTTACCAATCGTCGTTATTTCCGCCATTGAGGTGGAAGCGGGGGCCTATGGTTCGTTTTGGCGTTATCAGTGATCCCCACATTGCCCTCCCCGAAACCCTGCCGGAACCCAGTCGCCGTTTTCCGATGGTGGAGTTTAGTATTCCGGCGTTTGAGGTGGCGATTGCTCACTTGACAGAGCTAGACATTGATTTTCTCCTGCTTCCTGGGGATTTAACCCAACATGGCGAGCCAATCAACCATACCTGGCTAAGTCAGTATCTCCAGCACTTGCCGTTCCCCGCCTATGTGATTCCGGGAAATCATGATCTGCCAGTGGTGCAGCGGGACGGGCGTTCGATTGCCTTTGCCGAATTTCCCCACTTTTACACCCAGGCCGGGTATCAGAACCCAGATCGACATTACTATTGCTGTGAACCCAGACCTGGGCTGCGTTTAATTGGGCTGAATTCCAATAGTTTTGAGGAGGCTACGGGTCAACAAATTGGGGCCTTAGATCAAGCGCAATGGGCCTGGCTAGAGGATGTTTTAAATGCCCCCACATCTCCAGCGTTAACGATTGTGATGATTCACCATAATGTTGTCCCCCATTTGCCCGATCAAGAAGAACATATTCTCAGTCGCCGCTATATGCTCAGCCAGGCCAAATCCCTCAGAACCTTACTCCAAAAAGCTGGGGTTCCTTTACTGATCACGGGGCATTTGCACGTCCAGGATATTGCGACTGATCGGGGCCTGGTGGAAATTACGACGGGTTCCTTAGCCAGTTATCCCCATCCCTATCGGGTAATTGAAATCCCTGATCTAGCGGCACCGGCCCCAGAACTGAGAATTACGACCCACTACGTCCAGGCTGTATCCTCTGCCCCGAATCTGCAAGAGTTGTCCCATCAGTGGTTAGTGAACCGGAGTCTTGGCTTCATGGCCTGGTACTTAACCTTACCGCCGTTAAACTTAAATGAAACGGAGGCGCAACAGCTAGCCCCAGAATTGCAATACTTTTGGGCCAAAATTTCCGCAGGCGATGCCGTCGTTCATTTCCCCCAATTACCTCCCCCAGTCCGGAGATATTTTGAAAGGTTTAGTCGTGATGCTTCTGAAATAAGTCTTGCAGTGAGCGATAACAACACAACCATTACACTCACTGATCTCAATGCGAGGTGAGGAGAATTTATAAACCAGCCAGATTCCCTGGGGTAATGGGTATCAGAAACGATTCTTGTTCATGAGTAAGATCATTATCTCAAGGTTGGCTCTGTACTTGTTCTTCTAACCAGGCCATGACCGTTTTCCCCAGATGCGTGCCACTCAGGCGATCAATTTCGCGGACACCGGTGGGGCTGGTCACATTCACCTCGGTTAAATAACCGCCGATGACATCAATCCCGACAAAGACCAGGCCATCCCGCTGCAACCCAGGGGCAACTTGCTGACAAATAACCTGATCCCGCTCGGTAATCTCCACAGGCGCAACGCGTCCCCCGGTGGCCATATTGCCGCGAAATTCATCCCCCGTCGGAATCCGATTTACTGCCCCAATGGGTTCACCATTCAGCAAAATAATGCGTTTATCCCCCTCTGTAGCGGCGGGTAAATACTCCTGCACCATCACCGGCAACTGTCCCCGCTCCGTACTGATTTCAATCATCGAGTTGAGGTTGCGATCCGTTGCATCTAAAAATAAGATTCCTTCACCCGCCTTACCGCCGAGGGGTTTTAAGACTGCGGTTCCCTGGGCCTGGACAAACTCGCGGATCTGCGGCTTGGATTGACTGACAATTGTGGTCGGGATCACGTTCGTAAATTGCAGCGCATACATTTTTTCATTGGCAGCGCGGATTCCCTGGGGGTTGTTAATCACCTGAGTTTTAGTGCCCGCTAAACTATCCAAGATGTAGGTTGCGTATAAATAGGCAGTGTTTACTGGGGGATCGGTGCGCAGCCAAACTAGATCAAAATCCGTGAGGGGACGGAAAACTGACTCTTCCAGTTGAAACCAGGCCGGGTGACTCAGCCATTTTTGCTCTTGGAGGACGACGGGGATCAAACTCACGGCTTGGACAACCCCCCAGGCCTGGCTCTCAATAATACTGAGCTGCTGAATTGTCGTGATCCAGACTTCATGGCCGCAGAGTTGAGCCGCTTCCATTAAGGCAACACTGGTATCATGCCCCGGATCGAGTCGGGTAATTGGATCAATGATAAAAAGCTGCTTCACCCAGGTTATCTCCCCGTGATTAATCAATATCTGAATCAGGTTATGGGATAGCTAGGCAGCTACATTCAGGAGGGCATCCAACTTGCCTTGGGCTTCGAGACGATGGATATCATCACAGCCGCCAATGTGTTGATCATTAATAAAAATTTGGGGTAAGCTGCGTCTGCCATTGGCCCGTTTGGCCATTTCTGCACGGGCGGTTTCATCCCCATCAATGACGTACTCGGTAAAGTTCACCTGTTTCCGGTTGAGGAGTTGTTTGGCGCGAATACAAAACGGGCAGGTGCTCCATGTATAAATTTCCACGTTGGCCTGGGGCATAGAAGATCGCTTCCGCAATGGCATAACATCTGTTTTTACGTTAACCCAATTGTTTGGCAAGAGTATGAGTTGATTTTTCGTCCCACCAGGCCTGGATCGATCCTGAGCCAGTTGCGATTTCAGACGCAAACCCCATATTCCTGTCGTAGCTGAACCACATCCCAAGCGGCGACTGCCCAAAAATCCCAGGCCGGGTCAAACCAATCCACTGTGGTCTGCTCACCTCTAGCCCAAGCCCGCCAAAACGACTCTGGTTCCAAGGCCCCAGTTGTAGCTCCAGCGACCGGATTAAACGCAATGCCCAAATGCCAACTGTAAATCACGGGGAGAATATGACCGGCCATGGCCTGGGCTGGGTGCATTGCGGCTGTAAATGTTGACACAAGAATTTCCCCTGCGGCTGTGGTGTCATAGCCTGCTAAGAGGTGGGTGCAGTCGTGGGGGACGGCAAAGCGAGCATTGAGCCCTTGGGGGCAACCAGGAAAAGCATAGCTCTGCGTTTGATAGAACTGCCAAAATTGATAGCCCAAGGAGGTGATCGGGAACTCGGCTAAAGCCTGAAACCGGGCTTCTAACTGCGGATCTGGCTGGGTGTGATAGGGCAATAACCAGGCCAGAACATCTCCCGTTGCCCAGGGTTGTCCCGTGATACTTTCAATATTGCGTTGGCCCATGTCACTAATCACCCAGGCCCAGTTTTGTTTAGTTGTGGCAATCAGGTCTTGTAAATAGTTGTCGTGGAGATGTAGGGCATCGGCATAGGCCAGCACCAAATTAATTTTGGCTTCCTCAATCACCCCATCCACAAACGCCATCACGGTGAGCAGTTGTAAGGCGAGTTCCCGTTGGGTTGGCTCCGATAAGTGTTCAGCTAGTTGTCGGGGCAAAATCGGTGGTAAATCCAGGGGGTTGCCTAACTCCTGTTGCAACAAATAGTGACTACAGGCCTGGAGACTGGTGTAATCCACGGGAGTTAAGGGATGTAAGCCGCCGCGGGTGGCAATTTGTCGCATCGCTGCCAAAATTGGAGTCGCCACTGGGGCCAGGGGGTGAGGTTGCATCGGGTCTGACTACGCCGAAACATCCAACAGCGACATCAACGGGCCTAAGACCCAGTTCACCCCGACTTTCATTTGATGTTCTAAGGTGGGCATTCGGTAGAGGTAGGCCAGACGGCGGACTAAATAGGCGAAGGAACCATCCAGTTGCATTCCCAAGCCAGCCAGGGTCGCCTGCTCGGTTCCGAGAGTTAGCATCTCCCCCAAATGGGAATAGGTAAAGGGCAAAAGCGGTCGCTGATTGATACTCGCCCAAAGATTCCAGCCAAGATAATCGGCCTGTTGCAGGGCGGCCTGGGCGGTGGTGGGGACAAGTTGACCCGTGTGATCCCGACAAGCAGCTAAATCTCCCAAGGCAAAGAGATGGGCATGATCTTGAACTTGTAGGGTGGTGGTGGTGAGAATCCGGCCGCGGTCATTTTTGGGTAAATCCAGGGCTTGAATCGGGGCTGCCACCTCTGTCCCCACTGTCCACAGAACAAGATCCACTGGAATCTCATCCACTTGGTCTTTATATTTCAAGGCAATCGTATTGGCGTTGAGCCACTCCGGTGTTGTCTCCAAATCCAACCAAACTTGGTGCGCTGCTAGGGTGGCCTGGGCCGCTTCCTGATTAAAACTGGGGGATTGCTTCAAAATTTGGTCATTGCGATCAACTAAGCGAATCCGCCCCCGCAAGCCTAACCGCTCTGATAATTTGCAGGCTAACTCCACGCCACTGGGGCCAGCACCGACAATCACCACCCGGATTTTATCAGCCTCGGAATTTTCCAGGGCTTTGAGTCGCTCAGCCAGGGTATAGGCATCGGTCAAATTACGAAACATGAGGGCCTGTTCTGGAACGCCTGGCACCCGGCCCATGGGCGTTGTTCCCCCCAAGGCCAAGACTAAGTAGTCGTACTCCAGGGTTTGGTTGGGCGTGAGGTGAATCGCTTTTTCGTTTAAATTAATCTGCTCAACTTTGGCCTGGCAAAAGTGAATCGGCGTATGGGCTAAGAGTTCGATAAAGGGTGGGGCAATTTCCCAGGTTTGCAGCTCTCCCGTGACTAATTCGTAGAGAAGTGGGGTAAATAAGAAGCGATCTGATTGATCCACCAGGGTGATCTCGGGTTGATCTATCTCATCCCAGGGCAGTTGTGCCAAGCGTAAGGCTGTATAAAGGCCGCCAAAGCCACCGCCGAGAATGACTACTTTTTTGCGCACACGGGCCTCCTGTAACCACGCCATCCCCAACTGCTCTAGGGTTTGGGCTGAACTTCTTCTCTCAAGATAACGTTGATCGAAAGTGGGGACGAGGACCAGGCCTGGATGGAGAGGGTTTCGAGGGGGGCGGGTTGCAAATTACCGCGAAAGTCTAAGAGTTGTACCAGTGCTAAATAGCCCAGGCCCAGTAACACGGCCACAATACCCGTCAAGATCGCGACCCACTTGGAGCGTTCCATGATTGATTTTCCTCCTCAAGCCTGAGATACGGTTATGACTGTCGCGATCTACTATGAAGGATTTTCACTCCCTTGCGGTTCGGGTTCAGGATTGGGCGGGGCCGCCACTGCATTGGGATTGGGATTGGGGGTAACGGTTTCGGGATCAGTGGTGCTGGTATTGGGCGCAAGGGCCGGATTGGTCACGGGATTGCTGGCCGGGGCGGGGGCGGCATCAAGTTGGGTGGTTTGGGTCAGGGCAAGCAGTTGTTTTTCTAAATCTAGGGTGGAGGAAAATAGTCGACTTAAGCCCCGAATCAATCGCCGCAGATCCTCTTGAAACTCTTTGTCATCGGACAGTTTGATCAGGTCGTTAGTAATTTTTTGCGTATTGACAAAGGTGGCCCGGGCCGCGTCGAGGGTTTGCGCTAAGGAGAGCATCACGACTGGGTTACTCAGGGTGCCCGAGATAGTATTTAAGTTGGATGCGGCCTGGGAGCCATTTTTGAGGAGCGACTCCAAATCCTCGAGAACGTTACTTTTTTCTAAGCGGTTCAAAAAGGGTGACAAACTCCCCAGCGTGGCCTGGAGGTCTCTGCCGGATGCACTGAGGGACGCGAGGGTTGCCGTTAATGTGTCCTTATTGACTTCGACTAGGCTAGTGACTTGATTGGCGGCCTGGGTAACAGAGCGGGCGGCGATGGAAAATTCCCGTAATTGTTGTTTAGCATCCAGACTGAGGCGATTGACACTTTCGGCAGCACTGGCGACTTTAGTAATTGCCGTGTTTGTATTATTAATCAGTTGCGACTGATCCAAGCTATCGGCAATGGCATTGGCCGCGGTGATCAAATCATCCAGACTTTTACCCGTCCGGCCTTGGATTGTTTGCCCATTGCAGATAATGATTTTTTTGTCACAGTCTGCGCTCACGGGCGAAATATTATCCGGCAAACTGGTTACCTCACCCACTTGGCGAAAATCAAGAAACGAACTTCCAACAAAACCGGATTGGCGCACCTCAGGAATCGCATCACTGGGAATAATGACATCCCGGAGTTTGGCTTTGGTCATAATCCCGGTCGGCCCAACTTGGACATTAGAAACTGTCCCAACCCGCACCCCCCGATACCGCACCGGCGTTCCCACGACCAGGCCTGGGGCATTATCCAGCAGGATTTCAACTTCATAGGTCGGCCCAGTAAAGAGGTTGCCCCGCAGCCAAATTAAGGCCAGGCCTAAAATCCCCAGGCCCGCCAAAAACATCAGCCCGACAACACTTTCCTGCATAACCCGGGATCTCATTGACTTTGGCCTCCTGCCAGGGGTGGTTCAATAATCCGAATTGGCCCATGAATCTGACCCTGAAGAAACTGCTGTAAATAGGGATCATCGCTGGTTTCAATCTCAGTCACGGTTCCTTGCCATCGTATCTTACCCTCATAAAGTAATATTATTCGTTGCCCGGTGCGGTGAATGGTGCTGTGTTGGTGAGTGACAATCACATAGGTGGGGCAACTGGTGGCATGAATATTGCGGATCATGTCTTCAATCACAGTTGAGGCAATTGGATCCAGGCCCGCCGTGGGTTCATCGTAAAGGAGGATTTGGGGATCGTCGTCTTGGTCGTAGGGGTTATCTAAAATTGCCCGAGCAAAGCTGACCCGTTTGCGCATCCCACCGGAGAGTTCAGCTGGGTAGAGATGCCCCATATTTTCCAGGCCAACTAGGGCTAATTTCTTACTCACTAGCTCTTTAATGTCACTGTGGGCCAACTGCGAATTTTCAAATAAATGAAACCCGACATTTTCTTCAACGGTCAGGGAATCAAACAGGGCCGACTGCTGAAACACCATACTCATCCGCATCGCATTACGGCCTTCTTCCCAGTCCCCATTCCGCACTTGCCCATTGACATAGATATGGCCAGTATCAGGTTGGGTCAAGCCAGCAATTAAGCGCAGGATCGTCGATTTGCCAGTCCCAGAGGGGCCAATCACCGCTAAGGCATCTCCAGCATGAATAGCCAGATTGATATTATTCAGAACAACTTTATCACCAAAGGCTTTGCTGACTCCCCGAAATTCAATCAAGGGTTCAGGCAGGAGTTCCGGCAATAGTTCAATCAAGGGTTCAGAGGAGGATTCAGACATGGTGGTTTAAATGAGTGCTTCTAAATCTTGGGCTTCAATGGCTTCCAGGCCCCGTGCATCACCGAGCTTGAGTAAAGCGGCTTTCGCGTCTTCTTGAACCCCCATATCCGCATCCTCTAGGGCCGTAATTAAGGCATCAATGGCCTGGCGATAGGTGTCATCAACGGGGATTGCCCGACATAGCTGCCCCAGGGCCCACGCGGCATTACTACGCACTACTGCCATGTCATCATTAGTCAGAGCGGTAATCAGGGGAGGCACAGCCTGTTTAGCTGCTGCAAGGCTCACTTCTGCCATTTGTCCAAGGGAACTGGCGGCCCAAAGTCGTACAGCGGAAATATCAGTCAAGAGAGTTTCCGTTAACGGCCCGAGGGCGCGCTCATCGCGACAGTTACCCAAAGCCCAGGCCACACCTTTGCGGACATAACCATTCCAATCTTGCTCTAATTGCTGAATCAGGGGATCAACGGCACTGGGGCTGGGATTACGACCTAAGGCATAGGCAGCACTAACACGCACTAAGGGACATGACGATCTCAAGAGATGAATTAAGGCTGGAATTGCCCGCGCATCCTCAATTTCACAGAAAGCCCGTGCCGCTAACATCCGTTGGTTAACATCGGCTGAATCCAACAGAGAGAGCATTTCATCTGGGTCTGGTCGCAGTGGTTCGGCCACGCCGGATTCATCCTCGCCCAGGGGTAATTCTCCATTGGGGATCAGTTGTAAGTCACTGTCATCCATGATCCAGAACCGAGTTATCCCAGCCGCCTCTCAACAGCATAAATTTTTGCGGCTGCCTAGTTATGATCAATTAAACTACTGATCGGCGGATTCGCAATAGTTCTGGGGGAAGTGGGCAATAGAAAGTCCCGGCAAGAGATGGACCGTTATCTAAAATTATTTGGATACTTACCTACTTGAGATGGAAGTATTTTGCTAAAGCAAGTACCCAGGCCAGGCCCCTGCGCCAGAGGCAGCATTTTCGAGAGTAGTCCATACCTGACATGAGCGAGGCCTGAAATCTCTGCCAATAACATTGCTCACAGGTTGTCAAGGAATGGCATCCCAGGGTGGTTCTAGATTTATCCGGTTAATTCAGCGTTTAATCAGTTTTTTTTGGAGTATCCACCTAATCAACCAGGCCGGAACAAACAGAATAATAAGGCTTGACAGTTGAAACTGCCCAATTAAAATACACTTAATTAATTGTTGTGAATATTCATCAACTTCTGATTGCTGGCCTTGACTTTTTGCTCCCAATAAAATCAGTTCAATGGCTCGATATTTTAGGCCAACTGATTGATAGACATCAAAATATTTTTTTGCAATTCGATACCAGGCCAGAGGCATAACTTGTCGCGTATTTCTACCAAGATACTTACGCCAGATGTAAATAGGTTCAGGAATATAGGCATAGGTTGTCCCAGCATTTAAGGCTCGTAACCAAAATTCCAGATCATGGAGATCCCTCACACCGAATTCAGCATCATAACCTTGCAAGGACTCCCACAGATTTTTCCGAATTGGCCCGGCTCCTAATAATTGCCAATTAGTCCCCACGGAAAAAGGACGTGCTCGTAGGGTTCTTGCTAAGGAAATATCACTTGGTTTAATCCATATTGCTGGTTGGCCTGGATAATCAAAGCGAAGATAGTGACCGTAAACAAAGCCAATCGTTAGATCAGTGATAAAGGCATCGTAGATTAATCGTAGAGCGTTAGGGGGAAGTAAATCGTCAGCATCTAAAGGAACGAGAATGTCGCTATTAGCAAGAGAATAGCCGTGGTTTCGAGCAACGGACGGCCCGCCATTTTCTGTGCGCCAAATCACGGTAATTTTTGGATCATTCTCCAACTCTTGGCAAACCTGATTCGTTACTTTATCCTGAGACTGATCGTTAACAATGATGATTTCATGAGGCTTCAACGTTTGCGTCTTAATACTTTCTATTGCCTCATAAATTAAGTGTCCTTCCCTAAAGCAAGTGATGACAACAGCAACGGTACACTTAGTAGAAAATATCATAAATTTTGATTAATTAAAAAGTATTATTTAGAAATAAAATTATCTGAATAATGTATCCTTTGTTGGATTAGATTTAACATCTTTTGCGCTAATTCTTCTCTGGTAAACATTTGTAATTTTTCAGCATTGGGTTTATAGTAAAGCGAAGGGTTGGTGAGCATTTTTCTGACATTATCTGCAATCACGTCAATGGTGTGGCCAGCACAAATTCCCAATTGGCAGTCAGTGATGATCTTGCCAGCAGCAGTATTTGGACTAGCATCTATTGCCAAAATTGGTTTACCCGCAAACATATATTCATAGAGCTTACCCCCAATAACTCCATTGACCTTGGGTTCTTGCCAATCAAGAAAGAGCAAAACATCCGCTTGTTTCTGGATTCTCAGAGCTTCTTCACGCTCAACAAAACCCGAGATTTGCACAATCTTCTCTAATTGATATTTTTCAATCAGTTCAGAGAGATTAGCCAAATTCCAACCATAAAATAAGACTTCTATGGTACTTAAGTCTATTGCAAGCTCTTTTCTAAGATAGTTTAAAGATTGAAAAAATAAGGTAGGGTCTCGCTTAACGCGATAGATATTCCCTGTGTGAACTATAGTTATTTTGGGTGTTTTGAGAGTGTCGTTCTTCCTTGATTTGACAACAGATGGCAGTTCTTCGAGATCAAAGCCATTGGTGATTGTAATAGTTTCTTTTTGGAAGCGTTTACTCAATTTTTCTGTAAATCCATCGGAAACAGTAGTAATCAGGTCAGCCTGGCTTAGTAAATAGTTTTCTAGTTTCTCCTCTAATACAGAAAATGGCCATCTGGTAATTAGATAGTCATAGCCAAACCATAAATCTCGATAATCAGCCAGCCAAAAAATCTTGAGTTGACGTTTTAAGATGCCACCTACGAGATGAGAGCAAGGGGGGCCATAGGTGCTAACTATGACATCAAAGGGTTGATGCAGATGCAGTTTGACAGCTTGTTTGATTGCCGGATAAACCCATGCATTACTTGCAAATAGCAGAGTCCCAGTCCCTAAAGTCCGATGAACTGTCAGAAGTAACTTGTGCAGAATCGGTTTAATCCGGTTGCTGATAGAAAGTGATTTCTGCGGGAGATTTTGGTTGATTGATTCGGAACCTGATCGAGACGGCCAATAGTCAACCCCATGCACTTGAAAGCTCGTTTCAAATTGGCAGTCAGTATACGCTCGTTTGGCAGTGGTTAGAACGGTGACACTATGCCCCATTTTACTCCAGTATTTCGCCCAACTGTAGGGTCGCTGAGAGGCCATCACGGCTCCACCTGTTTCTGGAGGAAAATGATGGGCAATAATCAAAATACGCATAGGGTTGCTAGAAAGTTGATTAAATTGCCTTGGAGCGTCGGGATTGACGACCATAGCCGTTAGAAAAAGGGATTTCCTGGTTTTGTTTTGGCTCCCCTCCCCAATCTTCAATGATAATCTGTTGAGTTTCAACGCGAATGAGGCGAAAAATGTTATGACCGAATCCTTGATAGGTTCCTAAAAAGCCCTCGTGATTAAAGTGTAAGCATTGGCCAGAATGGCTAGATTTTAAACTAAAGAGACCGCTAACACCTTCAAACCAATCATTTTGCTCTTGATTGTGAATTTTAGCTTGAGGGGTAAAGTGGGCGGCGGTGGCGCGGTATTGATTACGGCGATGGGGCAATGGAGTGTATAGATATGTGCCTGGGTCTCGGATTTTCTCCTGTCCATTCAGGGTTAATTCAATACTCAGTTGATCGTTATGGGCATGACCCCCGTTCCCCTTTTGACCAACATTACCGCAACGGATGCAGAGGAATAAGATCGGTGATTTGTAAAGGTAGAGACCAAAATTAGGATAACCAATCGCTGTTAAGTGAAGTTGAAGATTAACATTAGTTTCAGTAGTAAATAGGGTTCGATAGGGATCTCCATACTCTTTGATAAGCCTCATTCGGTGTTCATCCAGAGATATTTGGCTAGTTATTTGATAGTGATGAGAGGCAAAAACAATAGGCTGCTTATGATGATAAGAAGTAGGTTGGAACTGAATCCTTTTTAGCCAGGTTTCAATCAGGCATGTTTCAGGATTTTGGGTGATGGTTTCTGATAAGGAATGTAGGTCAGTGCGATTAAATAAACGTCCCATACCTATCGATAATTGCTGATGGTTCAGACTCTGTTCATCCCAATAAATAGGGACTGATGTCACTGTCGGGGTTAGATTTTGATAATGGTCTAGGGCCTGCGCTGGAGTTAAAGCATCAAAAACAGGCCAAAGTTTTAAAAAGCGGCCGCTGTCATTATCACCGATTTGCGGGATGTTGCCTTGGGGCTTAGTAATATCAGTTGTAAATTCTCCGGCTTTTTCAAGGCGTTCCCAAAATATAGACGGAAATAAAACAGGATTTTTGGGATCAAAGGTTTGATCTAGGGGCAAGCGCAGGGGAGGAATTTGCTTGGGGTTTGGTTGATAGGTTTGCAGGGCACAACGTTTTGAATCTGGAAGATTTAGGCATAGTAGAGCACTATAAAATAACATTTCGGCTGAAAGTCTGTGGTAGCTGGTGGAGGCTTCAAAATTAGTCCCATCAGGATGGAATTGGCTTTCTGTTTCGGCAATGAGTTCTTGAACAGCAAACGCCAACCAGGCCTCTGTTTCTGTGTTTTGGGGTAAATAGGCGGCAACAAATAACAATCCGGCAATATTGGCAAGATAATGGTTACTACGAAGGTTTTCTCCCCATTCCAAATGCTTAATGATGTGTTGTCCATGCTCGTAAACACTGGCCTTAAACGTGGTTTCAAATTCAGCATCCCAGGTTGCCCCCAAGGCCTGGAATAGGTCATAGGTAATTAACCAATTGACAATCCGAATACCCACATCCATCGTACAAACCCAATTCACGCCATAGCGGGGGGGATTCGTGGCAATGAAGTCCAGGATTTGATTGCGGCATTCTTGATGAAAGCGGTCGGCCCATTCTCGATCATTTTTAATCGTGCAACCATAAGCCCAGGCCAGCATTGGTAAATGGTGCATCCTCGCGAGTTCCCAGGGAACTTTCACATCAACCCCCAACTGGTGAGCATAACGAATCCGGGGAGAAGGAGTTTGCGCCGACCAACGATAGCCAGATTTAAAATCCAGTTGCCAATCAATCGGACAATAGCCTGGGGTAATTTTTTGCCAAATTTGTTGGGACTGGGATAGGTTGGCTGGGTTGACATAGGGAGTTAGCCATTGCCCTTGGGGATCGGGGGTGACAGGTGCAACAGGGGGAAATCGATACCCTTCCAAACCTTCACAGGCCAGGCCATGACGAACATTGACCCAGCCGGAGCCTAAACATTCAAAGTAGTGTTGGGAGTATAAGTCAGCCAGGCCAAGAATTTGGGAACGATGGGCGGCTAAGGTTTCTTTAGGGTAAGGGGGTAAATAGCGGTAGAGGGGCTGTTCCAGCGGGAAGGGATAGGCAATATAAGTCGGAAAGTAGCGATCACGCCATTGAGCTTGCCAGTGTTGACGGGCTTCTTGGAATCGGGCAGATAACCAACGTCGGGCTTTGCGAGGGAGTTGTTGCGGGGGTGTTTGTCGGAGTTTTTTAAGGTAGAAAGTCACTAGATTTAGGGAGGGAGTTTTACATCGTTTGGAATAGATAGACTCTTGTCAGAATGAACCTTGAATCACCAATTTTTAGGCTGAAACGTGGCGGGAGTATCCAGTTCAAAGACTTCATCTCGAATGCGAGCAACGTATAACCCAGCGTGCAACACTTCGGCTTTAACAGCATTGGACATATCAACCGCAGCGAGGATGCCATAGAGTTTTTTATCTTGATGTTCAGGAAAAAAGTCGCGAAAGGCCTGGAGATGATTAATCAATTGGGAAATAGATTCTGGCCGGGCATGGCTTTTAACTTCAACGATAATTGCCGTATTGATCTCTCCATTGGCGTAGGCGAGGACATCCAGTTCAATATGGCGGCCCTGTTTACTGACTCGCACACTGGGACTCACTACTTCCATGGCGAATTGTTGGTAGAGGATCGTTTCCATGGAGGGTAGGGCCAGGCCTTCGGTAAAGCTGCCAAATTTTTGACCGAGACCGCCAATTTGTTTACCGAGTTCTTGGACGCGGCGAGCTGTCTGCTGGGACTGTTCTTTGAGGAGTCGTTCAGTTTCTTGAAAACGGTGCTCAGCCTCTTGAAAACGGCGTTCAGTTTCTTGAAAACGGCGTTCAGTTTCTTTTTGAGCTTCGACGAGTTCGCCAAGGAGTTGCCAGACTTCAGCAGGAGTAGTAGCCATGATGAGAAAGTGACGAAGATATAACTATTCTAGGCGGCGATACTACAGGAATCCGTGGGATCAGCCGGAGCAACGTTCCTGGAGCTTTGTAATAATTTTGCGAGTGTGTTCTTCCCAAGTGTAATGCTCCACAACAGTTGCCCTAGCAGCTTGACCAAGGCGTTGGCGGCGTTCGGGGTCATCAATTAAAGCTTTGATGCCGTGGGCAAGAGCCGTAGCATTCCCAGGTTCAACCAACCAGGCCGTGTGGTCATGATCAAGGATTTGGCCAATTTGGTCGAGGTCAGAAGCGACGATGCCTTTTCCCATCGCCATGTATTCAAACAGTTTTGTAGGAGAACCAAAAAAGGGCGTACCATCGGGGTTGGGAACATGGGGAGAGGCGAGGATATCACAGGCGGCGAGGTAGGTTGGCCCTTCGGCCTGGGGGACTGTGCCAGTGAGAATACAGTAGTCCTGGATTTGATATTTTTCCAGATTGGCTTTGACTTGGGGCATAGTGATCCCATCCCCGATCATTAAAAGACGGACTGATGATTTAAGTTCGGGATAGCCAGTCAGGAGTTGCCCAAAAGCCTCAGCCAGAACTTCTGCCCCATGCCATTTACCAAACGTACCAATGAAACCAACAACAATCTTATCGCTGAGGTGATATTTTTCTCGAATCGGTTGGCCATCAACTGTCGGAGAATAGCGGTTTGGATCAACCCCGTTTGGATTGACTAATATTTTGTCAGGGTCGATGTTTCGGGCAACGAGTTCATCTTTCATCGGTTGGCTGACAACAACAATAACATCGGCAATTTTCAGGTTCAGGGCTTCAATCTCTGCGGCTAGGGTTTCATATTTGAGGGGAGTACCCCAGTTTCGATTAATCCAGATTTCCGAACCATTATATTCAAGGACAAAGGGTAAATTAAATTCTTGAGCAAGTTTAACACCTAAATAATTTTCCATACTGTAGCGTTGATAAATAAAGCTAATAGTTTGAGTTTGCAGAATCTTTTTGGCCTGGGGATAAGCAGAAATGTTGTGATAAAGGAAGGGAACCTCTGGAAAGTCCCAGTAACGATGAGGTGGCTCAAGGCGATAGGTTTCAATTACTGGATCAACGGTGGGGATATGATCGGTAGTTAGAAAGATAGGATCGCCGCCAAAGTGATGCAAGTTATTCAGAACTCCAGCAATATGGCCAACAGAGCCGCCAGATTGAAGTCCAAAACAGAGATCAGTACGCAGGTAAATAGGGCGAGGAGAAATACTTAAAGCTTTAAGATTAAGCTTTGCAAGAGAAAGAATATGAAGCTCTTGATTGATTTGTTTAAATATATTTTTTTTAGTTATGAAGTCAAGAATTAGTTGATAGAATCTTTGAATAAGTAAATTAGTAGTAATTTTTTGATAACTACCTTGTTCATCACAAATAAAAGCATCTTTCTTAGTAAACAGCTTTAATATGACAAAAGTATTAAATGGACGTGGAAAAAAATTCTGATTAAACGTGAAAAGCACTACTTCAAAATGCTGATGATAATACTCAAAAAGCTTCCAAGTAAGAATCGATTCTTTTAACTTAGAGAATGAAATAACCTTAGTGTCTTCGTCCAAGGTTAGAGGAACTGTTGCATCACGAAAAATAATTAACTTTTTCATGTAGATTTACTCTCGTCGGTAATAACTTGAGAAGCAATGTAAAATCCTGAAGCCATAAAAGGAAATAGTTCCCCAAGGTAGTTATTAAGACGAGTAATGGGACTAATTCCAGTAAACAACAAGTGGCTAAAGGGGCCAGAAAATAGAACAGAACCAGACGAATTAACTATAGAAAAACCCTTTTCTCTTAATATTTTTTTAATAGATCCTAAAGTGAATCTCTGTAAGTGAGGAGAGAGTGAAAGTGAAGACGGAATATCATGATAACCGTAATCATTTTGGGTTATATAACTCTTTGCTTTGCGGATAATTCGATCAATTTTTGTTGCTTCAATAATCTTTCCCAACCCAAGTTTAAACCAAAGATAGCTTTCAACTTCAAACCAACCATAGCCATTGGGAATAGTAATCAAAAAAAGACCATTATTTTTTAACTTAGACTTAATTATGTCTAAATATAATGACAACTCGCTATCTGATAGGTGTTCAAGTACTTCAGAGGCAATAATTACATCTACATCTCCAGGATGGTCAGAGATATCGCCAAGTATAAGCTTATTTTGATCTAAGTTTTTTTCCTTAAATATATTTTTTCCGTAATTGATACTATTTACATCAATATCAATACCGTAAATATCATAACCAGCTTGCAAAAGAGGAATAGTAATCATAAAACCAGTACCACAACCAAATTCGAGAATACTTTGTTGACTAGTTAAATTCTTCTTTAGCCACCGTAGTCTTTTGATATTTCCGTAAATATTTTCAGACATAATTTAATAATTTATTTATTTATTTATTTTTTAGCTTCAACAATTACATACCAGCCGAATAAATTGCCAAGCCATGTTAGAAACATATTAGGACGATGATCAATAAAAAAGCGATTTATAATTGCAATATCAAGAAATAAAAGTTGCCTGATATAGACAGTAGCCCTAGAGAAACAAGAAAACATTCTTTTAAATTCAGTGGGCTTATAGAGACGGATTACCATATCCTCCGAATTGTTAGGAAATTCAATTAGACTAATCTGTTGGGTCAAGCTACGTTTTTGATAACCTTTTTTCCATAAATAGTTGTAAAAATAAGTAGTCCACCAAAAAAAGATAGAATTTTTATTATAAACAGTAATGAAGCACTGACCACCAGGTTTTAAGATTCGATGAATTTCATTAATTATCTTTTGTGTATCAGGGGAATGATGAATCACGCCAAACGAGTAAACAAAATCAAAACTTTGATCTTCAAAAGGTAAAATTTCTGCATCACCAGTAATTAAATTAGACTGAAACCCAAACAATTGTAAGTGCTGTTGAGTAATTTCGACACATTTTGGGGTCAAGTCGATGCCATACATCTCTGCTCCTTGTCGAGCTAAATTTAAATGATCAGTTCCCACTCCCAGGCCAATTTCAAGGACTTTTTTATTTTTAATATTAAAGGATTGAATACTTTCGAGTATCCAAGGATGAGATTCATAGCGATGGGCTTCAATCTCACTGAAATATTTTTGAGTGTATGGCTTACTATCAGAATAGTTTGAACCACAGGGAGTCTCAGACCAATGCTTTTTAGTGTTATCTTTATATTCTTCAGAAGATAAGTTTTCAAAATCATTAATTTTCATGTTTGCCTCTTAGCCTAATCACTTTAGCTGGTACTCCTGCTACAACTCGATCATTGTCAATATTTTTGGTAACCACAGCACCAGCCGCAACCACAACACCACTATTAATGTGAACTCCAGCTAATATAATTGCTCCAGCCCCAATCCAGACATTGTCATCAATGATAATTCTACTAAAACTATGCCCTTGGTCGATTATATTGAGATCAATATCATCAAATTTATGATTGGCAGGTATTATTTTGACACCTGGGCCAAAAAGACAATTATTTCCAATCTCTAATCCTCCAATTCCACAAATATAGCAACCAAAATTAAAATGACAATTGTTTCCTATTTGGATACCAGATTCTAACCTATCGTCAGATACTAACTGACAGTTGTTATATATAGTACAATTTTCACCGATTGAAATACCATTTCCTATGTTTTTCTTACCACCCATAATTGTTATATTAAGTCCATTAAAGGTTGTTTTATAACCACAGGATTCAATCAATGATTCATAATAAAGATTGCGAATTTTTCTGATAATTGATGAAATCATATAGATTTTATGATCGATTCTTTTGCTAATCTATTTACAATGATAGAAATGAAGATGAAAATCGTCCCGTATGTTATTGATGATGAAATAGAAGCCGCAATAACTCCAATTTTATCAAGTAAAAGTGCGTTTAAGACTATATTTAGTACTATTCCTATTACATAAACTAGAATAAGCTCTTTTGGAATATCGATGCTACCAATATAGCTAGATAAAACACTTGTGATTGATAAAAACAAAACACCAGGAAGCAACCAATTAAATGCCGCTATACTCTCGCTAAATTCATTTCCATATAAACCTAAAATAATTAAACTTGAGAGACTATAGCTAAAGATAACTAAGGGTATCATCACTGCAATGGTGACATGAATAACTTTTTTAGTAGCTCTCCATTTTTCCACAACGTTATCTTCTGATGTAAGCTTTGGAAACAGAATTGTACTTATTGCAATAGGGATCATGTAAAGCTTATCAATTAAGCCAACTGCAACTGAATAGTAGCCTACAGCCTCATAGCCCAATATATATTGTATTAGCAAAATATCTGAACGAAGAACAATAAAACCTAAAAAGCAAATTAGATATGACTTAAATCCATAGGAAAAATTTTTCCTAAATAGCACAAATGATGGACTCAGTTCATTAATGCTTTTAACTTTTAACCCCATTAGGGCCAAAATAACTCCAAAAGTCGTTGTTACTAAACTAACAATATAAACTCTGCTGGGGGATACTTGATTGATGACAATTAAAATTGAAATAAAAAGAATATTTAGTAATCCAATTAAACGTTCAATTTTATTGTATTCTTGAGATTTATCAATACCAAGTAACAAATTTTGGAGAAGCATATAGCATAGCGTAATTGGAATTAAAGCCAAGCCCAAAACCAATAAACTCCCTTGTAATGGGGCGATCTGAGGAAATTTTATAAAAGTAATATATAGAAGGGCTACCCACAAACCACTCACAAAAAAACCAAAAAATAAGCTATTAGCAATCAATTTACCTAATAAACTTATGTTTCTAGCCACATAATAGGTATTGGATGAATGTAGGCCTAAATTTCCAAATTGAACCCCAATAGCGGTTATTGTCGCTGCTGCCGCAACCAGGCCCCTACCCTTTGGCTCTAACATTCTGGTGATAATGGCGGATGTGACCAATCCTAAGAGCAATAAAAAAACACGAGTAGCAAATGTTTCTAAAACCTTTTTAACGAAATCAGATTGTAATGACTCTTTTGCTTTCTCTATGTAGTTCTGAAATCTAATTTCGCTCATTTAATAAATTCTTTCCACCAAAGAGCGAAGTTAAACAAATACCAAACTTCTGGCCCTGCCCCTGAGTTAATCAACGTCTCCACTGCCGACCAGTCTAAGAAGTCTGTTTCCTGACAAAACCCCTTTAATTCCTCCCGAATCGTGCTGCCTAAGCGACCAAAAAACCATTCATAAATTGGAACCCCAAACCCTTGCTTCGGCCGATCAATCAGTTGATCTGGAATTAGCCCCCGCACCGCCCGCTTCAGCACCGCCTTTAACTGCCCGTTCTGAGTCTTCATCGCCGCTGGAATCCCTAACACCATTTCCACAAATTCATGGTCTAAAAATGGAACCCTCGTCTCCAGGCCAACCCCCATACTCATCTTATCCACTCGCATCAGCAACAATTCCGGCAAGCGCAGATTTAAATCAAGAAATGTCATCCAGTGCAGCCAAGACGGATCCCAGGCCTGGGAGTGAAACCGCTCATAAATCGGGGCAATGGCCTCCCAGGAAGACATCCCTGCAAACTGTTGCCGTAACCGAGGTGATAGCAAGGCCTCCTTTTGTCGCTGCGTAAATGCCTCTGCCCCTCCCCAAAAAATGGGTTGACCCGCCACCGCTCGCCGTAACTTCTCATAGCGAAAATCTTGATTCTTGCCCGCCACCCCCAGAAATGCCAACGCTATCTGCTTTGACAGGCGCGGCATCGGCCAATCATTCAAATGCTGCAAAGTTAACGCCGTTTTCCAAGTAGGATAGCCCCAAAATAGCTCATCTGCCCCCTCCCCCACCTGACAAACAATCACCCCATTCTCCCGGGCCAACTGCGATACGTAGTAAACCGGCACACAGACCGGATCCGCAATCGGCTCATCCTGGAGAAAGACCATCCGGGGTAAAAAATCCAACAAATCATCAATCCCTAGCAGCCGCTCATGGTAATCGGCCCCGACTGAGTCCGCCATCAACCGGGCAAAATGTAACTCATTTTGATAACTCGCATATTCCCCCTCATAGCCAATGGAAAATGTCTGCACCGCTTGTCCTTCCCCCTCCGAAAACAGGGCCGTATTCGTACTGGAATCAATGCCACCGGATAAAAAGACCCCCACCGGCACATCACTCACTTTCCGTAAGGCCACCGACTCCCGCAACTTAGCCAATACCTGCTCTGCGATTTCAGTTTCCGTAAGTCCCGTCAAGGGTTTAACGGCTTTCCACGGCTCCCAATAGCGGTGCTCGTAAATATCCCCATTCGGCCGCACCCGTAACCATGTGCCCCCTGGTAATTTTTTAATGCCCGTAAAAAGTGTCTGGGGTGCTGGTGTCGTCAGAAATGAGAGGTAGTGGAAAAATCCCTCCTCATTAACCGCCCGCCCCTGCTGCGGATCCTGCAATAAGGCCTTAATTTCTGAAGCAAAGGTCAGCCGCCCATGATGAACGCTGTAATATAGCGGTTTAATCCCAACCCGATCCCGAATTAGCCATAACTCCCGCTCCCGACTGTCCCAGATGGCAATGGCAAACATCCCCCGCAGACGTTGAATAAACTCAATCCCCCAGGTTTCAAAGCCATGAACAATCACCTCTGTATCTGAATGATCCGTTTTCCAGCAATGCCCGCCGGCCTGTTCGAGTTCCGCCCGAATTTCGGCATGATTGTAGATTTCGCCATTAAACACCACCCAGACTGACCCATCTTCATTCCCCATCGGCTGATTGGCAACTTCCGAAAGATCAATGATCGATAACCGCCGATGCCCTAGCCCAACCCGAAAATCATCAGCAATCCATAGCCCTGCCCCATCTGGCCCGCGGTGGTGCATGATGTCCCGCATCGGTGTGAGATAGTCTGCCGTAATGGGAAAATCACTCTGGTCAAACGTCAAGGCACCAACAATGCCACACATAAAACTTATTCATTTGGATAATTGGTTTTCAACTTCTAGGGCAATTTCGGTTGCCTGTACCTGTTGCCATAACGGAATCGGCCACTCTCCCCCCTGCTGCAAGGCCTGGGCTAACCGGATTAACTCTTGCCGATGCCCCTTGTCTGCTAACGATAACTCAATTCCCTTTTCCCGAGAGCCAAACACCCGCAACGAACGGTAATCTTCCATGACCCAAACCTTCCCCTCGCCATAAATTTCCAAATGCTCCTTGGGATAATCCCGTGCTCCCAGTGCCGTATAGGTCAACGTGGCCACCGAACCATCTGCAAACGAGACTGTGGCGACAAAATTATCTCGACCGCTGTAATATCCAGTCCTTGGGGTTATGGCCTGGGCCGTTACTTTGACAACCTCAGCAGCGGTGATTGCAGTAAACAGATCATAAATGTGACAGGCTTCGCCTAAATTCCGGCCACCCCCCTCTGCCCCATGTACCCAGGAATCCAGGGGAATATACCCCGCATTCATCCGATAGTTAATGATCAGGGGATTAGAACGATCTGCCAATTGTTTATAGAGCGGCGTGATGACTGGTGAAAACCGCCGATTAAATCCGGTGAGTAATAGCGGTAACGTGCTGGCAGAAGATTCCTCATAAAAAGCAGTAATCCCGGCTAACTCCTCAGTCGTCAGGGCTAGGGGTTTCTCTACAAAAACATGTTTCCCCGCTTGCAACCCCTGGAGTACCATGGCGGCATGGAGATGGTGACGCGTGCAGATTAAGACTAAATCAACCTGGGGATCCGCCAATACCTGCTCATAATCTGTGGTCGAGTAAGCTGCCCCAAATTGGCGGGCCATGGCCTCGGCATTCGCGCCCGTGCGACTCACCACGGCTTGTAGGGAAAACTGATCCGCTAACGCCTGGAGATTGGGTAAATGCATCCCTTTGGCAAAGTCTCCCGCCCCCACCATTGCCACTCGAATCTGCCCTGTATCGTGCCGCGTCATCAAACTAGGATTAGCAATCACGCGCTCAGGTTCACCTTGGCCTGGGTAGGACAGCAATACCAGCATTGGTTTTTCCGGACTGGTGCGAATGGTTTCATAGGCCTCGCTGGCTGCCGTCACGGGGAAGGTGGCACTAATTAAAGGCGCGACGTTCAGTTTCCCGGCGGCAATAAGTCGTAAATACTCCGCCATGTTCCGATTTTCGGTCCAGCGCACATAGGCAACCGGATACTCCATCCCTTCTTCTTCATAACGGCGGTCGTACCGGCCTGGGCCATAGGAGGTGGAGATGAAAAAATCTAACTCTTTTTGATAAAAATCGGCCCGATTGAGATTTAAGCCGACATCCCCGACTAAGACCACCCGCCCTTTTTTGCGACACATCTGAAAGGCCTGGGAAATTACCGCATCCGATGGCGTGGCCGCTGTAATGATTACCCCATCAGCCCCTAATCCATCCGTTAACCGAAAAACCTGCTGAATTGCATCCCCATCCTCAGGATGAATGCCTAAGCTCATGCCCAATTGTGTGGCTTGCTCAATGCGGCTCCGGTCTAAATCCGTGCCAATCACCCGGCACCCATTCGCCTTCAACAACTGCGCCGTCAGTTGCCCTAATACCCCAAGCCCCAAAACCACAAATACTTCTCCCAGGGTTGGTTGGGCCCGTCTGACTCCCTGTAATGCAATTGCACCTAAGGTGACCGTACTGGCGAGAGCAAATTCCACTTCCGCTGGAATCGGGACTGATAAGTTGGGCGGAACCCGGATAATTTCGGCATGGTGGGCACATTGGGCTCCGGCACAGGCCAGGCGATCCCCGACTTGAATATCCTCGACCCCTTCCCCGACCGCGATCACTGTCCCCGCCGCCGAGTACCCTGTTGGAGCACCGCTTTCCAATTTTCCCTGAACAGTTTTAGTTGTCCGCTGCAGTCCTTGGGTCAAGGCCATTTCAATCACTTTTTTGACCTTATCGGGATGGCGAATCGCCTTTTGCCAGAGAGGTTGACGACTGACCTGTAGGCCACTCATCTCTGTCCCAGTGGAAATGCAGGAATGATCAACTCGAACCAGAATTGTGTCGGGTTCAACGAGTGGTGCAGGTACATCGGTGACGACGGCTTGCCCCTGCTTAATCAAGACCTGTTTCATCGCCACATTCCCCGAGTGTCAATTACAATTTTTTCCTGTAACTGATCTTTGTGGACGAACTGAAATGCCCGATGATCAACTAATAGGACAATAATATCGGCCTGGTTGATTGCAGTCTCCAAGTCGAAAAACTGAATATTATCTGCATCAGCTAGGGTGGATGGCAATCTGGATAAGTATGGCTCGACCACTAACAACTGGCCAACTCGCTCTTCACTTAACTGCTTGACAATCGCAATTGCTGGACTTTGACGAATATCATCTATGTTGGCTTTATAGGACAATCCCAAACAGGCAATCATGGGATTTTTTAGACGATCCGCTTTGGTTTTGATTTTCTTGACAATGTGTAGGGGCTTGTAATCATTGATCTCCCGAGCCGTCCGAATTAATTTCGCTGTCTGGGGGGCTGAACTCACAATAAACCAGGGATCAACAGCGATACAGTGCCCTCCCACACCGGGGCCTGGTTGAAGAATATTTATCCGAGGATGACGATTGGCTAAGTCTATTAACTCCCAAACATCAATATTTAATTCATCACAGATCATTGACAATTCATTGGCAAAGGCAATATTGACATCTCGACAAGCATTTTCAGTCAGTTTAGCCAATTCTGCGGTTTTGGCATCAGTCATGACAATCTCACCACTCACAAACTGACGATAGAATTCAGCAGCTTTTTGTGCTGAAGCGGGATCAATTCCGCCAATGATCCGATCATTGGTGACCAATTCCCGAATAATTTGTCCAGGTAACACTCGCTCAGGACAATGCGCCAGATAAACACAGTTTTTATCCCATAAATCAGGACGTAAAGCCTTTAACCATCCTTGGATTTTCTCAGTTGTGCCCACGGGACTAGTCGACTCTAAGATAATTAGATTTTGAGGTTGAACATAAGAGCTAATTTTTCTAATTGCTGCTTCAATATAGGAAATATCAGGTAGAAAATCATCTTTGAATGGAGTGGGAACAGCAAGAATGAAAACATCTGCTTCTTTGGGTTCTAAACTGACATGAAGTTGACCACTATTAACGGCAGATTTGACAAGAATATCTAGCTCTGGTTCAATGATGTGAACTTTCCCATGACGGAGAGTTTCGATAATTTCCTGGCTAATATCAACTCCATGAACATCAAATCCTTTACTGGCTAATAAGCTTGCCGTTGGTAAGCCAACATAGCCTAGGCCAACTACACAAATTTTTGTCATGGTTTTCTCGCCAAATCAGATAATAAATGCATTATAAATGCTCAAATTTATTTGAATATAAAATTATTGAAATATAATAGAGTATTTGCAGATAATTAATATTCCAATATCTCTTTATGTGCTTGAAACCTTTCTCAGAAACCATGTGAATCCTCAGGCTGTCTGGACAGCACAAGTCGTTGATATAACTCGATATAACTCCGCCAAAAAGTCTCCGTTAGGCCAGAAATGGGATGCCTTGTCGTCATGTACAGATCATCAGCAATTGACGGCGCAGCACATCTAAGGCGGCGCGACTACTCAATGACCGAATCCAATCCCGCCCCCGCTCAGCCCTAAACCGATACTCATAGGTTTCGAGAAAATTTCCAGGCCCCGCCAGGCCGACATAAACCAGGCCCACAGGTTTATGTTCTGACCCACCCTCGGGCCCGGCAATACCAGTAATAGCCAAAGCCCAATCACAACCTACACTCCGTCTCACTCCCACTGCCATTTGTCCAGCAATTTCTGCACTCACAGCTCCATGATGTTCTAAATCAGCCGGACTAACTCCTAAAACCCCAATTTTCACAGCATTGGCATAGGCAATAACTCCACCTAGAAAATACTCAGAGCTGCCCGAGACTGCTGTCAGCATCGCCCCCAGCCCCCCACCGGTACAGGATTCCGCCACACCCAAGGTTTGTCTATTTTGAGCTAATAGCCGCCCAACTACCAAAGGTAATGTGTCCTGATCCACCCCATAGCAATCCAGGCCAATAATCTCGCGAATTTGCTCTACCACTGGTTGAATTAAAACTTCCGCTTCCGCTTCAGATCTAGCTTTGGTTGTAATTCGTAGGCGGGCTTCCCCCTCCCCGGCGTATGGAGCTACCGTGGGATTATCGAGGGCAATTTGAGCAGCAACTTTTTCCGCTAAGACGGATTCTGGAATCCCCCAAAAGCGCAAGACTCGGCTGTAAATAACTTCTTGTCCCCAACCTTGAGATTTGAGAAAGGGCACTGCGGTTTGCTGCCACATGGGTTTCATTTCCGAGGGGACACCGGGAAACGTCATCAAGGTCAAGCCTGGGCAGGGTTGCCAAATCAGGCCTGGAGCAGTTCCCGTGGGATTGGGAAGAATCTGCGCTCCCAGGGGTAGTAGGGCTTGTTTCCGATTACTCGGACTATAACCACCCCGCTGGGCAAATTTTTGCTCTAAATCTGCAAGAATTTCTCGGCGTTCAACCAGAGGTGTGTCAAAAAAGTCAGCAATCGTTTCTGTAGTTAAGTCATCCGGCGTTGGCCCCAGGCCCCCGGTAAAAATCAACAATCGGGCCCGCTCACAGGCAATGGCAATCGCTTGTTTAATCCGGGTCGGGTTATCGCCCACTACGGTTTGGTAATAATGGGGAATCCCCAGACGGGCTAATTCCGCCGCTAAATAATTGGCATTGGTATTGACCACTTCCCCCAACAGCAACTCAGTCCCAATACAGAGAATTTCCGCACTTTGATTCCAGGCCAGTGAACTCATTCCTCCTCCAGGCCCTTAGTCCGTTGCCAAAGCATCCAAGTTGCCGAAATCATCAATACGGAAGCACCAATGGCATACCCCCAACCACTGGGAATACCCGCAAAGCCCAGAGCCAAACTGCCTACCCAGAGGGTCAACGCATAAATAAACAAAACGGCTGACCGCTGCGAGAGTCCGGCTTTGAGTAAGCGATGGTGTAAATGGCGTTTATCCGGTTGAAACGGCGAGAGGCCTCTGCGCAAACGGGCGAACACCACAGTTGAAGTATCAATGATCGGCACAGCTAAAATTAAAAAAGGCAAGACCACCGCGACTGTTGTTACCCCCTTAATCAGGCCAATCACCCCAATCCCCGCCAGAGTAAAGCCTATGAAGTAGGCCCCGCCATCCCCCATAAAAATTTTGGCTGGATTAAAGTTATAGCGGAGAAACCCCAATGCCCCCCCGGCCAAGGCCGCTGCCAACAGTCCGGCTGCGGGTTGATTGAGAAAGACACTGACAAACATCATCACTGCCGCTGCAATTGCCGCCACCCCCGCAGCCAGGCCATCCAGGCCATCAATGAAGTTCACAGCATTGGTCATCCCCACTAGCCAAATAGTGGTAATCGGTAAACTCAAAGCCCCAAGGCTCACAGTTCCGAGAAAAGGCATTGAAAAATTCTCAATTCGCACCCCTACGGCCCAAACTAGGCTGGCGGCAACAAATTGGGCAATTAAGCGGACTAAAGCAGGTAGGGTAAACAGGTCATCGGCCAGGCCAATGAAGAAAAAGACTATCCCGCCCAGCGTCACGCCCCAGATGCCATATTCATCGGACATGGGTAACCAGCCAAAGCCGCCGGCATTCCAGACCAAAAGCAAAGCCACCAAATTCCCGAGAAAAATGGCGACTCCACCTAAGCGCACCATCGGCTGGGCGTGGACTTTCCGGGCATTGGGTTGATCCACGCAACCTATTTTTAGCCCAATGGTTTGCACAAGGGGCGTAACCCAGAGGACAACCAAGCAAGAGGCAATGAAGGCAATCAGGTGATAGGGCATCCGCGATTAGGGGCGGTAATAAACACCTTTTAGGCTAGCACTGGTTGTGGTGCTGACAAGTGGGGATAGAGGGGAAATTTACCACAGAGTTGGGCTACCCGCTCCCGACAGGCCTGGGCCACCGTCTCATCTTCAGGATTGTGGAGGCGATCCGCAATGATTTCAGCAATTTCCCGGAACTCAATTTCCGTCATCCCGCGAGTCGTCAAGGCCGGTGAACCTAAACGTAAGCCACTGGTGACGAAAGGCGAGGCTGGATCAAAGGGAATCGTGTTTTTGTTAGTGGTGATGTTGATCTCAGCCATCAGTTGATCGGCGACTTTGCCAGTCAAGCCCACGGAGCGCAAATCAATCAAAAGCAAATGATTATCAGTGCCGCCAGAAACAATTCGTAAGTTCCGGGCTTGTAACCCATTGGCCAGGGCCTGGGCATTGCGAATCACCTGGGCAGAGTAGGCGTTGAAATCAGGCTTGAGAGCTTCCCCAAAGGCCACCGCTTTGGCGGCAATCACATGCTCTAAGGGGCCACCTTGAGTTCCGGGAAATACAGCTTTATCGAATTTTTTCCCCAATTCTTCGTCTTTGGTGAGAATCAAACCTCCCCGCGGCCCCCGCAAGGTTTTATGGGTGGTGGTGGTAACGACATCGCAAATCGGCACTGGATTCGGATGATGCCCAGAGGCCACCAGGCCAGCAATGTGAGCCATATCGGCGAGTAAATAGGCCCCGACTTCATCGGCAATAGCCCGGAATTTTTCAAAGGGAATGATGCGGGGATAGGCCGAGTAGCCACAAATGATTAATTTGGGTCTGTGTTCCAGGGCAAGGGTACGAATTTGGTCAAAATCCAATTGCTCGGTCTCAGGGTTCACCCCATACTGAACAACCTTGAACCATTTCCCGGAGACATTCACGGGAGAACCGTGGGTTAAATGCCCGCCGTGGGACAAATCCATCCCCAAAATCGTATCGCCAGGATTCAGCAGGGCTAGAAAGACCGCAAAGTTGGCCTGGGCCCCAGAGTGGGGTTGAACATTAGCATGGGCCGCCCCAAATAATTCCTTAGCCCGCTCAATTGCCAGTTGCTCGACTTGATCGATGTAGTCACAGCCGCCGTAGTAGCGTTTTCCAGGCAGACCTTCGGCATATTTATTGGTCAACACCGACCCTTGGGCCGCCATCACCGCAGCGGAAGTGAAGTTTTCACTGGCAATCAGTTCCAGGTGATTTTGTTGGCGATGCAGTTCCCGCTCCAAAATAGCTGTCACCGCCGGATCAGATGCGCTCAGGTAATCCCAGTTAGTCTTGGTCATGGTGTTTTATGAGTATCAGCAAAAACGCTAAGCTAGTGCTTCTCCAGTCTAATTCTTAACCTTGATTCTGGATAAATCAGCCCCGATTTTGCCCAGGCCGTAGCGTTCCCCCTGCACCCGAGCAGACCCGCTCCATAAAAATCCTGCTAGAACAGCTAGTCCCAGGCATTCGCTAAAACTTGCATTGACTCTAGACTATCCATTACCACCCAGGCATAGATAGAAGCCAGAATCAGGCTCAGCAATTGATACATTTCTTAAGGTTTGGCCTGGGGATCCCCGAATCGTTTTAATCTTTAGTAAACGCACTGCACAAATAAATTTTTAAGGGAGCCTTTTAAAAACCATGGTTGTTAAGGCAAGTGGTGGAAGTTTGGTTGCCCGCCCGCAACTGTATCAAACCGTCCCCGTTTCCACAATTATTCAAGCTGAGCAGCAAGATCGCTTTCTCAGTCGGGGAGAATTGGATGAGCTAGCAGTCTATCTCGGATCTGGCAGTAAACGGATTGAGATTGCGGCAAAACTCACCCAGAATTCGGAAATTATTGTCTCCCGTGCGGCCAACCGGATCTTCGTGGGTGGCTCTCCCATGGCGTTCTTGGCCCGGCCCGCTGCCGATGATGCCCCCAAATTCACGGCCGGTGCAGTGGGTAAAGCCATTGATATGCAAGAGGCAATGACTCTGGGGACAGCCACCTATGTCGATACCCGCGGCGGCTTTTTAGAAGGATTGCGCTCGGTCTTTAGTGCCACTGGGAGTGGGGCAGCTCCAGCTGGTTTCAAACCGATCAACATTGCCCGCTACGGCCCAGAACGGATGCAGAAATCCTTGCGGGATTTGGATTGGTTCTTGCGCTACACCACCTATGCCATCGTCGCTGGTGATCCCAACATCATTGCGGTGAATACCCGAGGGTTACGGGAAATTATCGAAGCGGCCTGCTCTACCGATGCCACAATTGTTGCTCTCCAGGAAATGCAGCGGGCTGCTCTCAGCTACTTCCGGGATGACAAAGCCGCCGAAGCCATTGTCGGTCAGTATTTTGAAGTGCTGGTGAATGAGTTTGTGGCTCCATCACCTTCGGACAAAGTGCGGCAACGACCTTCCACGGATGCCCAAGGCCTGCAACTGCCTCAGATCTACTTCAATGCGGCTGAGCGTCGGCCCAAGTACGCCATGAAACCTGGCCTGTCCAGCACTGAAAAAACAGAAGTGGTCAAGGCTGCTTATCGGCAAATTTTTGAGCGGGACATCACCCGAGCCTACAGTTTGAGCATTTCCGATCTGGAGTCGAAGGTTAAAAATGGCAGCATTTCCATGAAGGAATTTGTTCGCCGTTTGGCCAAGTCGCCCCTCTACCGGAAAAACTTCTACGAGCCGTTTATCAACAGCCGCGTCATTGAGTTGGCGTTCCGGCATATTTTGGGTCGGGGGCCATCGAGCCGGGAAGAAGTGCAAAATTACTTCTCGATTGTTTCCAAAGGTGGCTTACCAGCTTTAGTGGATGCTCTCGTGGACTCTAAGGAGTACAGCGATTACTTTGGCGAAGAAACCGTGCCTTACCTACGGGGCCTGGGGCAAGAAGCGCAGGAATGCCGTAACTGGGGAGCGCAACAAAACCTGTTCAAATACAGTGCCCCCTTCCGAAAAGTTCCCCAATTTATCACCACGTTTGCGGCCCAAGATCAGCCGTTACCGGATCAGCACGTCTATGGTTCTGGGAATGACCCGCTGGAAATTCAGTTTGGAGCCATCTTCCCGAAAGAAACTCGCAATCCGGCCGCCAATCCCCAACCCTTCAGTAAAGACACCCGCCGGATTTTGATCAACCAGGGGCCGGGAATCAATAACCAGTTGAGCAATCCAAGGGCGCAGGGTGTGGCTCCGGGATCCTTGGGGCCGAAAGTCTTTAAGTTGGATCAACTCCCCAGCATTGATGCCCGGATTGGCAAGCGGGATATTAATACCGGTGGAGCCAGCGTCAAGTTTTCGGAAAGTTCGACCCAGGCCGTGATTCGGGCTGCCTACCTCCAAGTCTTTGGCCGAGATGTCTATTCCGGGCAACGGCAAAAAGTGGCGGAGATCAAGCTGGAAAATGGCGAGATCACGGTCAAAGAGTTTGTCCGCTTGTTGGCCAAATCCAACCTGTTCCGCAGCCTTTACTGGACACCGCTCTATGTCACCAAAGCCATCGAGTACATTCATCGGCGGTTGTTGGGACGGCCCACCTACGGCCGGCAAGAAATCAACAAGTATTTCGACATTGCCTCCAAGAAAGGGTTCTATGCCGTTGTCGATGCAATTCTCGATACGGAGGAGTACGCCAAAACCTTTGGGGAAGATACGGTTCCCTACGAGCGGTATTTAACTCCAGCGGGTGTGGCTTTGCGTTCCTTGCGCTTAGGCTCCATTGGCGAAACTGGGATTAAAGCTGAAAAAGAAGAAACACCGCGCTTTGTCGAGTTGGGTCAAGTTTCGGAACTGCGCACAGCTCCAGCGATTACCTTCCGAGCCAATCAAGGGGTTTCCAAACAACGGACTCAAACCAAGGTCTTCAAGCTGACGAATCTAACAGATAAGACTAATCTTGAGATTGTTGTTAATGCCGCCTATCGCCAAATCTTTGAACGGGATATTGCGCCCTATGTGATTGGCAATGAATTCTCCGTGCTCGAATCTAAGTTAGGCAATGGCGAGATCACCCTGAAGGAGTTCATTGAGGGCCTGGGAACCTCCAACCTCTACCTGAAGGAGTTCTACACGCCTTACCCGAATACCAAGGTGATTGAACTGGGGACAAAACATTTCCTCGGCCGTGCTCCCCTCAACCAGGCCGAGATTCGGAAATATAACCAAATCCTGGCCAGTCAGGGGTTAAAGGCTTTTATTGCCGCTCTGGTAGGCAGTGTGGAATATGCTGAAGCCTTTGGCGAAGATACAGTGCCCTATCGCCGCTTCCCCACCTTGCCCGCTGCCAACTTCCCCAACACGGAAAAACTCTATAACCAACTCACCAAGCAGAGTGATGACATTGTTGTCCCCAGTTTTGCCCCGGTGAAGCCGAGTTTAGACAGCAGCACTTTACCCCTAGCGACCCAGGCCCTGAGCCAATTAAAAGCTCTTGATCGCAAAGGAGATCCATCTCTGCCGCGGTTTATTCAGCTCGGTCGTTCCTTCAGCAATGGGGATGGCCAATCCGTAGAAGTGGGGGTGGGGACTAGCCGCCGTCGTCCGGCCCGGATTTATCGCTTTACGGCTGGGGCCTCACGCCCGGAACTGGATCTGGTGGTTAATGCCATCTATGTCCAGGTGATGGATGTCTTCAGTGGCCAAGTCCCGGCCCAGTTCCGTCGCTCGGAGTTGGAGAGCAAGTTACGCAACAGCGAAATTTCCGTGCGGGAATTTGTCCGGACGTTGGCTAGCTCGGAAATCTACCGCAATCGCTTCTATACCCCCTACCCCAACACCAAGGTGATTGAATTCCTCTTCCGTCACTTGTTAGGTCGGGCCCCCGCCACCCAGGCCGAGATTCGCCAGTACAACAAACTACTCGCAGATCAAGGTTTGAAAGCGGCGGTTGACGTGATGGTAGAGAGCCAGGAATATGCCCGCTTCTTTGGTGAAGATGTGGTGCCTTACAAACGCTTCCCGGCTTTGCCTGCGGGTAACTATCTCGGGAGTGTCCAGGCCGATGCGGATTTGGTCAAGCAATCTTGGTCAGATCTCTCGCCCTCCCTCTTGGGCGGTCAATTTACCCGTTAAAGTTAACGTCTAAAACGCCTGAAAAATCTACTTTCTGAACAGGGGCCTGGGTGTATCACCTGGGCTTTTCTCTTGTAGTCTTTGAGATTGCCTCAAACCCGAAAAGCTCTAGCTCTAGTCATTGTGCGCAGGGATGAAGCACCAAAATCCTTGCAACCATAACGGGTGGCAGGGTTGAATGTCCCAGCTTTGGCAGAAATGACGATCAATATCCGAGGTAAGCAAGGATACCGACGGCCAGGTCCCAATGCCCATCAAAGACCCAACATTTCCAACTGCCCAAATCCGCTCAGGAAGTCTCTCCTGCCATCAAAGCTCAGATTTACTCAGCCATGAGTTTAAGAGTTGAGGTAAGCAGCAATGGCAGCCCGCGTTAAAGCCGCAACGGATGTATTTTCTACTGCTGCTCGTTCCTTCAACTGCTGATACTGGTCATCCCGGACATCCACCCGATAGCGCCGTCCCTTGGCCTGGGGCAATGATTGATAACTAGCCATGAACTCCCGCAATGCCGCAAATCCAACACGATGGCAGAAGTCCCCAAAGCTTTCCAGGCCAGGTTGTGTCAAGCGAGATTTTTGATAAAAGACCAACAATGGCTCAAGGGTAGCTTCCAACTCGGCAATTGGTAACTTTTCGATAAAGGTTTGGGCCAGCCGGGTTTGGTTGGGACAGCCTGCTAACCAGAGTTGATAGGTTTCCGGGGTAATCCCGACAAATCCCAGTTCCGCTAAGTAGGGCCGCGCACAGCCATTGGGACAGCCCGTCATCCGAATCACAAAATGCTCTTGCTTTAAGCCCACCCGCTCCAGCACCGCCCGGATCCGCTCTAGGACACTGGGAATCACCCGTTCCGATTCCGTAATCGCCAAACCACAGGTGGGTAAAGCCGGACAGGCCATAGCATAGCGTTCCAGGGGATCAATGGTCTCTAAACGGGGGATGCCGTGGCCATCTAACAGGGCCTGGATTTTATCTTGATCCTGAGGTTTGACATCACAGAGAATCACATTTTGATGGGGCGTGACCCGCATCGGCAAATTGTACTGGCTAACAATCCTGTGCAGAGCCGACTTTAAGCGCAACTCCCCCCGATCCCAAATCCGGCCATTATTGATCGACAGCCCATAAAAGAAATGCCCATCACCCTGCGCATGCCAACCCAAAAAATCCTCGTACTTAAAGGGGGGTAAATCCTGCATTGGTTGGAGGGGTTTCCCCAAATATTGCTCAACTTGGGCCTTAAATTTTGCCACTCCCCAATCATGAATTAAATACTTCAGTCGGGCGTGTCGCCGATTTTGCCGATCCCCATAGTCCCGTTGCGTCGCCACAATCGCCTTAACCGCGTCATAGATATCCGCTTGCTCCACATAGCCGATGGGGTCGGCGGCGCGGGCAAAGGTTTCTTCCTTGTTATGGGTTCGCCCCAGGCCCCCTCCGGCATAAATATTGAAGCCCTGGAGCTCTCCCTCCGGATTAGTCATAACAACCAGGGTTAAATCTTGGGAAAAGAGATCAATGGAGTTATCCCCTGGCACCGTTACCGCGCACTTAAATTTCCGGGGCATATAATGCGTCCCGTAAATTGGTTCTTCATCATCGGGAATGAGCGTCCCATGGCCATTTTTTTGGCGGGCGGCTTTGACTTCTGGGGCTTCTTCGGCGGTGATCACCTTTTCCCCATCTAGCCAAATTTCATAATAGGCTCCGGTTTGGGGCGTAAGCAGATCTGCAATGGTGTGGGCAAACTCGTAGGCCAGCTTATATTCCGGACGGTTGGTAAAGGGCGCGGGGGGGGCCATAACATTCCGGTTTAAATCACCACAGGCCCCGAGGGTAGAACCCATACTTTTGACAATGGCGGCAATCGTGGCTTTGAGGTTGCGCTTGAGAATCCCATGGAGTTGAAACCCTTGCCGGGTGGTAGCGCGGATTGTCCCGTTCCCATACTGATCAGACAGACGATCTAAAGTGAGATATAACTCCGGGGGAATAAACCCGGCTGGACTGCGCGTCCGCAACATAAATTGATAATCTTTTTCCTGCCCCTTGACCCGGTTGTCCCGATTGTCCTGTTGATAGGAGCCATGAAACTTAAGGATTTGAATCGCGTCTTCGCTGAAATGGGTCGTATCCTGGAGGAGTTCTGTGGCAACTGGCTCTCGGAGATGTTGGCTGCGTTCCTTGAGGGTTTCAACTTTTGAAGGTTTGTTGGGCTTGACGGGAGAAATAGACGAAGAAACCATAGGAAGTTAGACAGATTGTAAGAGTGTAGATAACGGCAACGCAAATAAAAGCCACGATTGAGAGGCGGCTCAGCTAAGTTAGCGAACCCAAAAGTCAATGGCAATTAAATTCCAGTATTCCGCTCGGAATAGTGACCATCTATCCTAATATTATCGGATTCCGGTCTCTGATGGCTCCAAGGTAGGCTGGAAATATTATCCCCAGATAGGTTGAGCAGCCCGGCCAAGCTCGATTTGTTGGTTCAGTGATGTCCAGACGATTCCCCAAAGGAACAACAATCCTGCCGCCAGCACCGCTCTAAATGCGAGTATTGATAAAACTGCCAAAAGCGCTGGGGATGTAAAAAGGTTCCCGGTTGCCCGAGGGGTTGATTCAGGTATCGCCAGAGAGGAAACCGTAATCGCAAGGAGCGAAAAGCCAGAGTAGTCATAATATCTGAGGCGGGGTGAGGTCAATAATTTCAGTGAACTGATTCGTAACTTCATCATAAATCAGGGGTTTGGGAGAATTCTGGCCTGGTGACGTTTCTTAAGGGTTTCCTTAGCATTGCCCCAACAGCCCCGGCAAAATATTGCAATTTCGCAACAAAGTGAGATGATAAATAAAACTTAAACTTGCTCTTTGTTTCAGTCACGTCAATAAAAGCTGAGTGAATAATTATTGCTGTTGAATCAAATTGTTTAAAACTCCCAGGCCCATCGATTTTTTAAACTACCCATAGGAGACTTTTTTGAACTATGTCCCTTTTTGATTGGTTTGCGAATCGCAAGAAAGATGTGCCCCTGCCGACAACCCAACAGGAGCGAGAAATTGCGGATGGTCTCTGGAGTAAGTGCCCGGCCTGTGGGGTGATGACCTACACCAAAGATTTACGGGCGAATCAAATGGTTTGTCCCGAGTGCCAGCACCACAATCGGGTCGCCAGTGATGAACGGATTCGGCAACTCATGGATCCCGGCACCTGGTCAACCTTGGATGAGCATTTGGTCAGTTGTGATCCGCTCCAATTTAAAGACCGTAAGCCCTACCACGAACGCTTGAAGGAATACCAGGCCAAGACTGGCTTAAAAGATGCAGTTCAAACCGGCCTGGGCAAAATGGAGGGTGAACCCGTGGCCTTGGGTGTCATGGACTTTCGCTTCATGGGCGGCAGTATGGGGTCGGTGGTGGGGGAGAAAATTACCCGGTTAATTGAGCGAGCCACGGGCGAAAACCGACCAGTGATTATTATCTGTGCTTCCGGGGGGGCGCGGATGCAGGAGGGCATGCTCAGCCTAGTGCAGATGGCCAAAACCTCGGCGGCGTTGGAGCGGCATCGGGAATCCCGCTTGCTGTATATCCCAGTCTTGACCCATCCGACCACGGGGGGTGTGACTGCGAGTTTTGCCATGTTGGGCGATATTATCCTGGCAGAGCCTAAAGCAACCATTGGTTTTGCTGGACGGCGGGTGATTGAACAAACCTTGCGGGAAAAACTTCCGGATGATTTCCAAACGGCCGAATACCTACTCCAGGCCGGGTTTGTCGATGCCATTGTCCCTCGGACACACTTAAAAGCAACCCTGACTCAGTTGATCCGGCTCCATCGTTCCCCCCAGGCCCACCATCCCCTCCTCCCCCCCACCTTAAATATTCCCTCAATGGTTGAATAAGTCTATGGACGAGATCGGGGCAATCCCAGGCCATTAGTGTTAACTTAGGTTAAGATTGGCGTTAACAAATAGAAATCCAACTTCATTAAGGCAATAGCCAAGGCGTAAATTAAAGGTATGAGAGGGTTTAATCCTCCTGTGTGATTCCAGAGGTGAAAGCGGCACCATGTACACTCCCCAAGACCTAATTGGCCAAAAAGTTTGGTTAGAAGTTGAGCGAAACGATCCCTACGGCCCCGTTGAGCCGATACGCGTCCAGGCCGAAATCACCCAACCAACCTCTCCCCCCTGGTTTTATGGCCGCTTTTTAAACCCGCCGACTTTTTTACGGGAAACGGGCAAATGGCTCACCTATCAGGAAGCGGAATGGGCGTTCCTCATGCAACCTGTGATTGAAGACGAAGAAGAGTTTGCCGATGAAGATGATGATCTTTATCCTGATGAGCTAAACCCACCCCGCTGGTAAGATGCCGCAACCGATCCTTGCGTTTGCTAGTGACCTGAGTGGTCGGGACGAGTTAGCCCAGTTTTTCCAGGCCCATGCTGCCTTTTTAAAACGATTTCGCCTCCTGATTCCCCAAGGGTTAGAAGTTTTATTACCCGAAACACTGCAGGGCCGACTGGGGATCGTGATCATTCCGGAAATTGGCCTGGGGGGCGAAGTTGAAATTGTCGCCAAGATTATCGCTAAAGAAATGACGGCTGTTTTCCTTTGGGGCGATCATCTCAATGGCCTGACCCGTGAGTTTGAGTTAGTCATTCGCTATTGCGCTCGCTTTGATGTGCCGTTATCCCTCAACTCCGCTACGGCCTGGGCCCTCTTAGCTAAAGCCGCTCCCTATCCCCATGCCTGTTTAATTTTTAATCCGGTGGCAGGCCAGGGTGATGCCCGACAAACCTTGCTCCAAATTCGGAGTTTGCTCAAACCCTATTTTCATCTGACTGTATTGACAACCAGCCCAACGCGCACGGCGGAAAGTTTAGTGCACCAGGCCCTGGAGTCGGACATGGATACGATTTTGGCCGCGGGCGGGGACGGAACCATTTCAGCGGTGGCTCATGCGTTAGTCGGTAAAAATATCCCTTTGGGCGTAATTCCAACCGGGACAGCAAATGCCTTTGGCGCGGCATTGGGTTTACCAGGAACTATTCCGGCAGCCTGCGAGGTAATTATTGCGGGACATACTCGAAAAGTGGATGTGGCGGCCTGTGAAATTACGGGACAAGAGCCAGAGTTAACCCATCAACAAACGATGATTCTCCTGACGGGAATTGGGTTTGAAGCGGAAACCGTGGAGCGGGCGAATCGAGAAGTGAAGGATCGGTTTGGCAGTTTAGCCTATATCTGGGCAGGGGTGCAGCAGTTTCAATCCCAGTTTTCCTTTACTGCAGAGTTGATCATTGATGGCCAAAAAATCGAGATTACCGCCTCCGCCATTACCATTGCCAATGCTGCCCCGGTGACTTCAGTTCTGGCCTATGGGACGGGGGAAGTAATCATGGATGATGGCTTGCTCGATATTACAATTGTTGCGCCCGTAGATCGGCTCCAGGCCCTGAATTCCCTCTTACAACTCTTTGGCAGTGCGATTCGGAAAGTGGCTCCCAATCGGGAGGATATTATTGGCTTGCGGGGTGAGACTTTAGAAATTAAAACCGAGCCGCCCCAAAAAGTTGTGGTCGATGGCGAGATTCTCGGGACAACCCCCCTAAAAATGACAACAATTCCCCAAGGCCTGGTGGTTTTTGCCCCATTTTAACCTCCCAGTTTGGACAGAAATGACTTCTATAGTTGATATCTTTACTCTTCCTGATAGATGCGAATTTGTCCGCGGCGGATAATCCATAGTTTTCCTGTAATATTTTCCTGTAGTAAGCCAGTGATCAGGGTTTGGATTCCAAAGTTTAGCTCTTCAGGTGTCGCCCTAGTTGGTAGGCGCAGGACTGCAATTCCACTGTAGTTGGAAGGTTTAAACTGAATCGGATTACTAAAATCTAAATCTAGGGTTACTAAACAGCGTTTCTCAGAATGACAGGCTGTAATGATCTCTAAATCCGTTGATGAGGTCATTTTTTGCTGGACAACAGTTTCTACGTCATAACCAGCCTTTTGAAGAAGTTGCGCTCCTCGTTCTCCCAGGTTTTCATCGAGTTTAAACTTCATGGTTAGGCTTCAATTGGAATGTCCACATATCGTTCTCGACTCATTTCAGCACCGTAGGCAATGCAAGCATAGATATCGTCAACTTCCAGGCCTGGGTAATCCTCTAGGAGTTCGGGTATGGTGACCCCACTGGCAAGGAAATCAAGAATAAGCGATACCCAGATACGATGCCCCCGAATACAGGGTTTACCAAAGCAGATGTTGGGATTAATTGAGATGCGGGCGAGGAGTTTTTCTCGGTTCATAGTTTTGGGTCAGGATTAGGGCTTGACGGGTTGGAGTAGAACCTGAGTGACTAAAGTCCCATCCTATCCCAGTTTCCGTTTACCGCGAAGTTGATTATTAATCATAGATGTTGTTGATGGCGAGATGCTTGGAACAACCCCCCTAAAAATGACAACAATTCCCCCAGGCCTGGTGGTTTTTGCCCCGCTTTAATCTCTACTGCTAAATCTTAAAAAACAGGGCCAATAAAAAATGACGGGTTAAGAAAACTCCTAACTCGCCATCTTGGATATATTCAGATTGATTGAATCAGCAAACCAACTAATAGTTACTCGGGGGAGTTACAATCCGCTGTTGCAGTTCAGGGCTGAGGTCTTGGCCTGGGGAGTAAATATAACCCACACCAGTGTTTTGACCATCGTGCATAATCCGCGGTGTCACCATCACGACCAATTCATTCCGCTGCCGTTGAGTTGTTTCTTGGCGGAAGATGCGCCCTAACAATGGCAAATCACCCAACACAGGGATTTTTGTCACGGTGGAGCGATCCTGGTCTTGAATAATTCCCGCCAGCACCAGGGTTTGCCCATCCCGTAGGCGAATCCGTCCAGATTCCATCCGCCGTTGAGAAAGGAGTGTTCCGGTCGAGGGATTTGTTACACCAGGGAAAACAACAGAGTAGGTACTACTGGGAGCACTGACCTCTGGAGAAAGTTGTAGGGTGATAAAACCATTGTCATCAATCTGATCAACCGTGACATTGAAAATCACCCCAGCTTGGCGAATGATCGGCGTGATAGATGTTCCAGCTACAGCACCCCCAGCCGCAGTTCCCGTAGTTGTTGACTCAGAGGTAATCCCGGAAAATACCTCTTGGGTCAAGTTAACCTGAGAGGCACTGCCTTCTTGGATAACCAGGGTTGGATTAGTCAAAATAGAAGCATTACCGGTCTGAATTTGCTGAACTAACTGACCAAAAAAGTTACTCACAGTTTCTCCTACGGGCAAGCCAGGAACAGCAATCCCTGGAAAAACGGCAGGAGGGATAACAAAGCCAGTTTCAGTACGAGTCGCGGGAAAAACCGAGGGTGGCAGTGTCCCCGAGGGCTGAGTTCCTCGTTGAACAGTTAGACCATTCGCATCAAAAATTGCTGCAAACAAGTCATTACCAAAATTCGTTTGCCAAGTGGTATTAGATAACCGACCTTTCTGGAGCGTAACATCAACGAACTTGACGTTGACCATCACTTGGCGTTTGCGAACATCAAATTGACGAATGAGTTGCATTGCCATCTCAACTTTATTGGAAGGCCCAATCAATGTAATTGAATTAGTCCTGGGTTCACCAACAACCTCAAGCCCAACAAGCAATGTTGTTTTACAGACATTTTGAATAGTTGCACCTCCAGCAGTCAAGTTGGTTGCACATTCAGGGTCTGTAGCTCCAAAAGCTCGATTAGCACCATAAAACTCGAGCAACTGAACAGCACCAACTTGAATATCAGTTTCGCCAAAAGTAGACCTACGACTCAAATTTGTATTGGATGTAGTTGCTCCCTGAACGGATTCTCCTGAAGACGTATCAGATGTCAATTGGCCGCCTGTAGAAGCAGATGTAATAAATTCACGAGTCACTCCCTGTAATCCAAAGACGCGCAACTGATTAAGACGAATTGTGCGAACAATGCGTTCTTGGGCATCTGGGCGAAGAGTAGTGCCAACAAAGATAGTTCTCCCCTGAAGGTTAGCCTGCAAACCCGTTACACGGATGACATAGTTAAAAACGTCTTGTACTGATTCGTTCTCCACATCTAAGGAGATAGTTTGCGAACCAGCAGCCCCGCCACCTGCTTCAGCATAGGCAATATTCATTCCCGCCGCCCGAGCCAATAAACTCAACACTTCCCGAACCGGAGCTTCCCGTAGCAGTAGGCGAGGAATCATCTGGGATGTGCCAAGGTTAACACCAGAAAAATTAGGGTTTATGGGAGCAATCACCATATCTCCAACAGGGGGAGCAGAGGCGCGGGGTTGGAGCGGGGGAATGGCCCCAGGCCCTGGGAAGGTGGGAGCAGGTTGACTGGCCACGGGGGCAGTAGGAGTCCCGGCGGGTTGCTGAGCGGTGACAAAGTTAAGGAGTAAGCCACTGCCATCGGGTTTGCGAACCACCTCACTACTGGGAGCCGAGGCCACGCCATTCACCGTCACCCGAATGGTTTTAGCATCAAGTTGGGCGACTTCCAAGGAAGTGATCCCTGGGGCTGGATTGTCTTGGCGAAAGGCCCCGCCCTCCGGTAGGCGTAATTGACTGTTGGAAATGTCCGCAATCGAAGCATTCCCCCGATTCACCGTAAATACCGGCGGGCGCATATTCCCTTGGACATTGAACACCACCTGGACACCACCGGGAGTATTGTTGAGTTTAATTCCGGTAATTTCCGTCGGGGCCGCCATCGCCAGCGGTTGTACCACAGGGATTAAGAGGCTGGCTGTTAGGCAACTCACCCCAATCCGGCTCAAGACTTGCGACTGATTCACGATCCTACTCCTCACAAAAGCTCTGAAAATCTGACTGAAACAAAATGAACAACTAAGGCAAGAAAAACTCTAATTAGGGGCTAGGGGTGGGTGAGGCTTGTCCCTCCGGGGTTGCTCCTTCTGGGGTGGCGGGTGCCGGGGGCGGATTCGCCGCAGCTAATTCTTCTGGGGTTAATGGCACATAGGCCAGCAACTTGAAGGTGGAAGTCACTACGCCCGGTTTTGTCGCAACGTTAGTCACTTTTAGCTCTTGAATCACGAGAAAATTTTGCTGACTATCAATGCTTTCCATTACCTTGACAGTGTCGGCGTAATTCCCCTCCATGACAATGTTGGTTACCTGCCGCTTAATTTTGTTGTTTAACTCTGCCCCCAGGGAGCCATCACTGACCACAGCAGGAGGTTGCGGTTCAAATTTCACCAGCTTGGCCTGGCTCGCCATGATGACCTGGTTAAGATCCAAGAGCATGGTATCCAGGGCTTGTTGATCAGCGAACAGGGTACGGACTTCCTGGTTTTTCACCTTGGCATTCTGGACACCAGCTTCAATTTTTGCCACCTGCTGCAAAAGGACTTCCCGCTGCTGGAGGTCTGCTTCTTTTTGGGCTAGCTCTAGTTGCAAGGCAGCGGCCTCTTCTAATTTCGGGGCAATCAAGATTGAACCAAGATAGGCAGAAGCTAACAGCCCACCGACACCGATTAAAATGCCAGTGACAACCGGGGTAAAGGTAATGCCAAAAACGACCGGATAAGAAGGGGGAGGTGCTTGTTGGATTGGGGCTCCAAAATCTCCAGTTAGGGTCATGGGGTTACCACTCCTCGTTGTTGCAAGAATTTGATCCGTGAGGTGAGACCGGCAGCACCATTTTCTTCCAAGGCCTGGAGAAGTTCGCTGGCGGGGACATCGTTAACCATGGATTTGATTTGAAACTTAATCGGAGAGGTTTCACTGGCTGGGTCATCCGCAAGCCGATCGGCAGTAATCAAACGAGTGCTATCCGCTACCAAATACGGGGATTTACGTTGGAGCAGTAGGACAAAATCGTTGACATCGCTAAAGGATTCAGCAAAGCCATCTAGGGTCAATTCAGTGGTCGTGACGGGCGGCGGCGGCGGGGGTGGTTCTTGACCTTCTGCAACAGGGGCGGGGGCGGGGGGCGGCGGCGGCGGCAATTGGGTCATTGAGGTGATCTGTAATCCCTTGGGTGTTAAACCCGCAACATCTTGCAACAGGGCTGACCACGGTTTGACCTGATTAAAAATCGTCGTCAGGGCCTGGGTTTCCGCCTGAATATTAGCTTCTTCCTGCTTCAGTTCCGCCAGCTTTTTCAGTTGGGGAGCAACTTCGGCTAGGCGACCTTCAACTTGTTCTTGCCTGGCTTTCAGTTGTCCAGTCCAGAAGTTGGCACCTGCGGCTCCCACAATCACCAGGCCAAGAAAAACAGCTGCGGCAATCCCGCCAAGAATGATCGGGGTATTGTCAACGGCAGGGCCTGTGGGGCCAACCCCGGAGTCTCCACCAAGTTCTGGGCGATCTCTGAGTAAGTTAATGTCTATTGCATACATATGCTGATCATCTCCCGCTTAAAGTACGCCACGCAGCCCCAAGCCAATGACGGTTCCCAGGCCCGGCCGTTTTTCCGGGGGAAGATCGTCACTCACTTGTAGCGCCAAACTTGAAATTGGATCCATGAGGAGAGTGATATAGTTCAACTTTTGATTGAAAAACTGATCAATTTGGCCAATGCCCGCCCCAGGCCCTGCCAGTAAGAGTTGGGAAATTTCCAGGGTTTCGCCTTGGTTGAGATAAAAGTCAATCGAGCGGCGGATTTCATCGGATAAGTCCCCAAGAACCCGTAAAATTGCGGCGGCACTGGGGTTATTCGCAGCTCCATCCACGGGCCCCACCGGCACGGTTAAGCTACTCAACAAATCTACCCCCATTGACGGTGGCAGGTTCATCGCCCGACTAATCGCTTCTTGCATCCGAGCTGTACCGATGGGAACCTTCCGATTAAATTGGGGAATGCCGTCTTTGACAATACTGATTTCAGTTCCGTCATAGCCAATATCAACAAGAGCAACCGCTTCTCCCACCAGTTGTTGGAGTTGTTCCCGCATTGTCCGCATTAGGGCAAAGCTAGTTACTTCCAGCGTGGTTAAGGTCAACCCGGCCTGGCTAAAGGTGCTGGCAAACAAATCCGTAACTGCGCGGGGAGTGCCAACCAGAAGCACCTCAACCCGTTCAATCCCGTCATCATCAAGGCTACTGCCCAGCTTTTGGTAGTCCACATCCGCTTCTTCACGGGGAAAGGGCAAATAGAGTGGTGCTTCTTGGTAGAGAACCATCTCCCGCAATTCTGGATCGCTCAGTTCTGCCGGTAAGCGAATTAGGCGAATTACCGCTTCACCCATGGGAATAGCACTGACTACGGATTTGGCTTTGATTTTTTTCTCATCAATACCCTGGCGAATGGCATCGGCCACGGCAACAGTATCCATGATCCGACCTTCTTCAATCGCCCCTTCGCTCAGGGGAACCGAGACAAACGTATCTAGTTTGATGCCCTGGCGTCCCTGTTCCAGTACCGCAATATTGACACGCTCCGGGGTGAGTTCAATACCCAGGCCCTGCTTTGGCTTTGCAAATAAACTAGCAATCACAACTGCACCTATTCCCCAGAAAACCGAAATGGATAGACGGAATCGTAAGCCGATCAAGAGGAGCGGATTCAGAAACTAATCTGAAACTAAATTTTTATAGGTTACCGCCTGAACTCTTATGCAAACTCGAGCAGGGAACTCGCCTTAACCCGACGTTAAAACCACTTTCAATCTAACACCTTCACTAAAGTAACCGAGGGCTTGAAATTCCACAGGTTTGCGGCGGTCAGTTCTTTGAATGTCACAAAAAAATGTAGCCTAAAGCTAGGGGATTGGCGGCAATTGTCACGGGACAGCCAGGCCAATCAACTGTGGTGGCACAGTCAAACAGGGAATATCCATAACTGTGATAAATCCAGGGCTTCCGCTTGTGCCACTCTTGAAATTGACCTGTGATCAAGGCAGCGTGGCCAGCTTCAGGACTGCTCAAGCGAGAGGGTTATCTAAATTAAAATTGCCGATCTTGACCTTCCTCAGGGAAACTAAGTCATTACTGTTATTGATGCCATTAATCAGCTAGATAAAATAATCAATGAAATCAGTTAGTCTGAAATTCAAAACTTTAGATTCAAGCTATTTTGAAAAGATAGTTTTAACAGGCAAGATTTAAGAACAATTATTGAGTTTAAGTCCAGGTCAAGCCATGGAATAAAGTCGGGGCAATGGCCAGGGCAAATGCTGTGCCTCAGTTCACCCAAAACCAGGCCAACAACATGGGGCAAATAGCCTGACCAGGCCGTCATCCCCCAAACCTAGTAAAATCCGGGTTAATGTCCCTTGTCAGCCCCTTGTCCCTATGGCATCCATTAAAGAGCTTTTAGCAACTGGAGAACCTGGCCTGGTCGTCACGGTCAAAGGGTGGGTGCGCACTAAACGGGAACTAAAAGACTTTGCCTTTATTGAACTAAATGATGGCTCCTCCTTGGTTGGGTTGCAGGTAGTCTTAACCCCAAACTTACCGGCCTATGAAACTCTGATTAAGCAAATTAATACCGGAGCCGCCGTGGAATGTCCGGGGATATTGGTCGCCTCCCAGGGGAAAAATCAACGGATTGAACTCCAGGCCCAGGCCGTGATGGTTTGGGGGGAAGCAGACCCGGCCACCTATCCCCTCCAGAAAAAACGCCACAGCTTTGAATTTTTACGCACCCTTGGACATTTACGGGCCCGGACCAATACCCTGGGGGCGGTGTTTCGGGTTCGGAATGCCTGTGCGGCGGCGATCCATGAATTTTTCCAATCGCGGGGTTTTCTTTGGGTACACACACCAATCATTACCGCCAGTGACTGTGAAGGGGCCGGGGAAATGTTTGGGGTAACCAGTTTAAACCTCCAAAACCCACCCAAATTAGCCAACGGCCAAGTGGATTTCAGCCAGGACTTTTTTGAGCGACCGGCCTACCTCACGGTCAGTGGACAATTGGAAGCAGAAATCATGGCCATGGCGTTTAGCAATGTCTATACCTTTGGGCCAACATTCCGGGCAGAAAATTCTAATACATCCCGTCACCTGGCTGAGTTTTGGATGGTGGAGCCAGAAATGGCCTTTTGCAATCTCGACGGAGATATGGATCTGGCTGAAGCGTTTCTGAAATTTATTTTTAGCTCTGTGCTTGAGCATTGCCCAGACGATATGCAGTTTTTCCAAGACCGGATTGATAACACCGTTCTCGCCACCGCCGAGCAGATGATCCGCAACGAGTTTGCCCGGATTACCTACACTGAAGCGATTGGATTACTGGAAAAAAGTAGTCGCACCTTTGAATTTCCCGTAGCCTGGGGCCTGGATTTACAGTCAGAACATGAACGCTATTTAGCCGAAGAATATTTTAAAAAGCCAGTGATTGTCACGGATTACCCCGCTAAAATTAAAGCCTTTTATATGCGCCTGAGTGAGGATGGGCAAACGGTGCGGGCCATGGATATTCTGGCTCCCAAAATTGGAGAAATTATTGGCGGGTCGCAGCGGGAAGAACGCTTAGATATCCTGACTCAACGCATCCAGGCCCAGGGTTTAGACCCAGCAACCTATTGGTGGTACTTAGATTTACGGCGGTATGGGACTGTTCCCCATGCAGGCTTTGGCCTGGGCTTTGAACGGTTAGTCCAGTTTATGACGGGTATGGAAAATATTCGGGATGTGATTCCCTTCCCCCGTACCCCTGGCAATGCTGAGTTCTAGCTGAATATCCTTGCTCTAACTAGGGATTGCCGATTCTGACCCGGCCTGGGAAATGCGATAGAGTAAGAACTATTGTCTTGTCACCCGGGGCCCGCTTGCAGTATGGCATTTTCTTCAATTGCTGTGCGTGAATTGCCATTATTTCCTTTGCCCGAAGTGGTGCTATTTCCCGGCCGGCCTCTGCCTCTCCACATCTTTGAATTTCGCTACCGGATCATGATGAATACCATTTTGGAGGATGACCGGCGATTTGGCGTTTTAATGTGGGATCAGCAATCAGGGCGGCCAGCTAGTATCGGGTGTTGTGCCGAAATTCTCAGGTATGAACGCCTCCCGGATGATCGGATGGTGATTGAATGTTTGGGGCAACAACGGTTTCGGGTGCTTGATTATGTCCGGGAAAAGCCCTATCGGGTTGGCCTGGTGGAGTGGATCGAAGATGAACCTGTGGCGGAAGATTTGTCTCCCCTTGGCCTGGAAGTCCGGCAATTATTGGATGATGTGGTGCGTTTGTCATCTAAACTGACGGAACAAAGCATTCAGTTGCCGCCGGATTTACCGCAACTCCCGCGAGAACTTTCATTTTGGATCGCTAGTAATTTTCACGGAGTCGCTGGGGAACAGCAAAAACTATTGGAAATGCAAATCACGGCTGATCGACTGAAGCGAGAGGCAGAAATTTTAACTACTACTCGGAATCACTTAGCCGCCCGTACTGTTCTCAAGGATACCTTTAGTTCCTAAAGACAGTCCAGATCAAGATGCGCTGGCATCGTAGAGTTAGTTCAAGGATTTTATATGTGAACCTGCTAGCTAGCAGAGCCTAGGACAAAGGGTTTTTGTCGGACTTGGGCAATTAACCAGCGTAAACTGTGATTACTGAGAACCGAAATGGGGCCCATTAGCATTAAGGACTTGACTTCGGCCCGGCTAATTTTTACAGAGCCACCGGACTCCAGCATGGCCGTTGTGTTGGTAATATCGCGCAATGTTGCATAGGCAAACAGCAGGGGCAAGACGCAAAATAGACGAATTGGCACTGCTGCTTTCGGAACTGAGAGCAAATATTCTTGAGCCTCGTCTAGATCATGCCAAGCTAGGGCAACAAGTTCCTTAATGGCAGCGTGATTTTTAGATTTGAGTTCGGGATTGAGGAGCAGTTGATGCCCGCTACCTTGGGCCACAAGCGACTGCTCAGGGATATAAATGGAGTTTTCGTGTTCCGCATCCCAGGCAATGTCTTTGAGGATGTTCACGGTCTGGAGGGCCTCACCAAACGCTCCACACCGCTTCAGGAGCACTTGATATTCTTCCTGTCCAATGGAAAAGGAATGCTCATGCCACAAATCCGTGAGGAGATAGCCAACCGTTCCGGCTACGTAATAGCAATATTCTTTGTATTCATCCAGGGTTTTAATCCGGATGCCGTGGGGATGGACATTGACAAACTTTTTCATCCCGTGCACCATCTCACTCACCCAGCGTTGAACATGCTGCTGCGAGGTTAAGGGCAGAGTCCGAAACAGGGTAAAGACCAGGCCAGTGTTAGCAACCAGACGGATATGGGCCGCCTCCCCTTCTAAGTTCTCAGCAATTCGGCCGTAGTCATCTGCTAAGCGGGGACTATCAAAACACTCTAGGAGGTCATCTAGGAGCAGGGTTTTGGTGGCAATGCTGGCAACGGGGTCATCTTCGACCGTATCGGCAATCCGACAGAGTAAGTAGGCAATTAAGACGGCCCGTCCCAATGTCCCCGGCAAAAAGCGAATACTCAAAGCAAATGTGCGAGAAACATCCGGCAAAATTTCCTGACAAAACCGCTCGGCTGCCCGCACATTTACTGGAGATTCCAGTGCCATCTGAACCATAAGGTTTAACTCCTACACACAAATTGATATAGCCCTGGGGACGACTTTATTAAGTAAAATTAACTGATACCATAAACCCTGTCGCTAATCTAGTAAAGGCCTGATGGCTACCTGAGGATAATCCTCTTTGGCTCGAGCCTGATTCCGGGACGGGGCCTGGGTTAAGGATGGCTTTACCCCCAATTGGCGATAACCTGGTTCCCATCACTTTACCGAAGTTTTTTTCGTGGCAGATTTAGACTCAGCCAGTTTTTCAAGCGGCAACCTACCCCAGTTCCAGTCGCCCAGTCGGATTGCGCTCCTTGTCCCCCAAGGGCAAGAATACCAGGCCATTGTCAACGGTCTTCAGCAACACCCCACTGCCGGCCTGGAGGTTGTGGCGATTCCCTTGGGTGTTAATCCTGTCAATGCTTTTTTAGAGACTTGGCAACCGGCTCCCGATATAGCTGGAATTTTACTCATGGGCCTGGCGGGGGCCTTGTCCTCCAGCTTAAATATTGGGCAAGTTGTTGTTTATCAGTCGTGTATGCTCTCCCCTGAAACAAATTCCTGGAAATCTTGCAGCCCGGCCTGGGGGGAATCCTTAAGTCAGTTGCTCCAGGCCCCGTTAGTCAAGGCAGTTACCAGTCTGGAGTTAGTCGGCACGGCCCAGGCCAAGGCGCAATTAGGCCAAACCACTGGGGCGGCTGTGGTGGATATGGAAGGCTGGCCGATTCTTACCTATGCCTTGAAGCATCAGCTTGAGGTAGCCATGGTGCGGGTGATTTCCGATACGGCTGAGCAAGATTTGCCAAACCTGGGGCAAGCAATCGGGCCAGATGGTTCGCTGAATCCCCTTGGCCTGGCCTGGGCTTTCTTGCAAAAACCTGTGGCCGCAGGACATCTCATTGCTGGTTCACTGCGGGGCCTGGGGGGTTTAACCCAGGTAACTGAAACTCTCGCAATAGCTTCCAGGCCCTAAGCAGATTAGTGCGGCTGGCTCAGTTTTACGCCGTGGGAACAGGCCTGGGCAATCCAAACATCTAACCCTTCTCCCGAAAAAATTTCCTGCACCTGAACTTTGATGGCTTCGGCTTGCTCTTGAGATTCAGCCATGGCAAAAACTGTCGGTCCCGAACCGGACATCATCGCGGCAGTGGCTCCAGCCTTAAGAAAGGCTTGCCGTAACTCTTGAACTCGCGGGTATTGAGGAAAGACAATCGCTTCAAAGTCATTATGCAAAGCCTGGGTCAGAGCCGTTAAGTTCCGGTGATGCAGGGCCTGGAGGAGTTCTCGGGAACCACCGTGCTGCCGTTTTTGCTCCTGTTCCACAGGGGTGTGGGCATAGCTGGTTTCATAGGTCTGGCGATAGGTTTGATAGGCCCAGGGAGTCGAAACACTAATGGCTTGAAACTTGCCCAGTAACACCACCACTTGATCTAAATCCGGTAGAGGCGTGAGTTGATCGCCCCGCCCCAAAGCCAACGCCGTGCCCCCCGCGATACAAAATGGGACATCCGCCCCGAGTTGTCCGCCCAAGGCCTGGAGTTCTCCTTGGGTTAAGCCCAAATCCCAGAGTAAATCCAGGCCAACTAGAACTGCCGCCGCATCTGTGGAACCACCGGCCAGCCCCGCCCCAATCGGAATGTGCTTATCGATATGCATCTCGACACCGCCATGACCGGGAAATTTCGCTTGCATTAAAGCCGCAGCTTTATAGGCCAAATTGGTGGAGTTGGTTGGCACCTCTGGATGTTCACAGGTCAGGTGAATCACCTCATGGGATAAGGGCTTGAGGGTAATCTCATCCGCCAGAGTCACAGCCTGCATCACCATCACCAGCTCGTGATAGCGCGGATCCGGCAGATAGGAGCCGACAATTTGCAGAAAGAGATTGATTTTAGCCGGTGCAATTAAGCGGTACACAGGATTTTAAGGGAAAGCCAGTAAGTGTTTGTAACTCGAAGTTGGAGCATACTCCTGGTTTATCGTCCCATAGTTGGGGGGCTAAGCACAGTTGCTGGGGCAGTCTCAGCAGTCACTGGATAAATTTGGTGGAAGCGGCGCAGGTCTAGGTACAGTTGCTCCCGGCGGTTACGAACTAACACATCAGCAAAGCGATACCCCCAAAGGATTTTCTCAGGGAGATAGGCATGGCGAGCATGAACATTGTTGACCAGGGTTTCATCAATTCCTGAAAGCGTGACCAAAATGACTAAGTTCTTTTCAGCCATCCATTCGGGACTAATCTCGGCAATGGGACTATCCACAGTCAGGGGATGCAGAGCCAACCAGCTTAAGCCAAACACGGGAGAATGATTGCGAATCAGGCGTAAATCATAAAATCGTCGCAGGGTTTCCCCTTCTTGGGTGACTTCATTGAGGAGGGCAACGATCTGAAGTTGGGCTTCTAGAATATGGCTACCCCGCTGATTGGCCATGCGAAACATGAGGGTAGGGATGCCGTTGTGATTCGCAATCAAGGCATTATGGCTGAATAAAAGCCGAGCGGTGGGGCGGGCAAAACGGGCAAACACCAGGCCAGTCATGACGGAAAATCCCAAGAGTCCTGTCAGAATCTCAATCGAGACAACAATATGAGCATATTCTGTCGTTGGAGCCATAACCCCATAGCCAACAGTACCAATGGTCTGAACACTGAAGAAAAAGGCATCCTCAAAACTACCCGACCGAGCATTGCTAATGCAGTTGCCGCCCCAAAGATAGAGTTGAGCAAAAAGGCAGTTAACAAAAAAGAATAAACTAACGGCGAAAACAAAAAAGCTTGGCCAGGAGATTGCCAGTAAAAGATGGTAAGGATCCACTAGGGGAGACGGAGCACCGCGGCGGGGAATCCGAATCTGCCCATCAGGGGTCATGGTTGTGTTAGGGAGAGTTGCCATTCCATCTGAAGGGACGATCATCTATACTATGACCGACTCTGGCAATTTAGGGGTATCCATAGTCATTTTTGCCAAAACTGAGACACTGAAAACTACTACGGGTCGTAGTTTCCAATATGTCTCTGTTTCATTCCTCAGTGAAATGATTATAGAAGCAGATTAGGCTAGACTTTATTTTCCGTCAGCATTAAAAATCTCACCATCGCTGACTCTATCGTTTGTTGCATCAGCTGCCGTGAGCGTTAAGGCTTCCGGCTCAGGTTCTTCCAGGAGCAAATCATTGACGGGGAAGCGATCTAATAGTTGCCGGGCCTGATTGGCGGTTTTTAAGAGTTTTGAGCTGACGTGGGGAGCATGGGGAATTTGGGAGAGTAAATCGAGGGTGCGCCGTAACAAGCGGACTAGATCCCCTTGATCTAAATTTGTGGCTTGACACAGTTCTCCCCAAGTCAGACCCAAGGCCCATTGTTCCACCAGCCCGACTAACCCCGCCTCCAGCCAAATTGGAAAAATGACACGCTTGCGCCGCTGGGCCTGGAACAATTGCCGCCGGATGGCGCGTAAGCCGCCCAGTGCTTCTTCTACTGCAAGTGCTACCCCATAATCTGTCCAGCTATCCGGGCGAGGGGTTTCGCTGACGAGAGCCGCACAGGCTGCTGCAAGTTGATGGGGAGGTAGTTCATCAAACACACCGGATCCTAAAGCCAGGCCCAGCCAGAGTTCATTTTCACCCCGCAAGGCCGCTGCCAATTGTCCTAGGGACGTGGCATTTAATTCCGCCAGGCCGCCAAACTCCTGCAAAATCGCAATCAAACTCAAAAAGTCTTCCCAATGGGGATGGGATTGCAAACTGAGTTTTTCTTGCCGATCCACCAATTCTGTCCACACTTTTTCCCGCCGCCGCCGTAGTCTGAGGGCTGTTCCGGGATTAGCTCCCACGGGTAACGCCTGCAGTTGGGCTTCGATGTCAGCAATGCGCTTGGCCTGGGTGCTGACTTCTGGGCTAATCTCTGGGATGAGTTGGGGTAATTTGGCGGCTAGGGCATCCCAGGCTTGCGGGACACTCCAAGAATATCCCCGCTTTGGCGATTCAGGCTCAGGCCAGGCCGGGGCAGCGATTTGGGCCATTTCACCCATAGATTTAACCTGCTCCAACGCCACGACATAGAAGCGATTATTGGCGGCCCAACATCCGAGTAGGGGAAATTGCCCAGGCCCGGGAAGTTTAGCGCAGAGAATCCCCGTCAGGTAGGGCGTATCCGGTTTGGGGTGGAGTTCATGGGCATCCAGACAGAGGAGAGTCCCAGGCTTGGCTGCTAACAGTTGGGGGACGCGTTGCTCATGGGCGACAGCATCGGCCTGGTGTTGCAGGGTTTTTAGGAGGCGTTGCTCCTGCCGCAGTCGTTCCCGGAGTTTTTGATAGCGACTCAGGGCCTGGGGATCCGCGGGGTCTAGGCGGCGGTTAATTTCCTCTAGTTCTGTTTCCAGGGCAGCAATCGCCTGGCGTTGGGGGGCAAGATGAAGCGTGGCTAAATACTGGCCAAAACTGCGCTCAATTAGGTCTTTAGCTTCCTCTAAGGTGTGACGCTGCAACAGATTCAAGACCATGCCGTAACTGGGGGTAAACTGGCTCACGAGCGGGTCGGGGCCAACTGTAGCTAAATAGGCTGCTTCTCTGGCGCCTTCAAAGGGAGTTTGTAGCGTCACCACATGGCCAATGTCATCCATGCCCCGCCGCCCAGCCCGTCCGGAAATCTGCAAAAACTCAGAGGCTGTTAACAACCGGTGTCCGGAATCCGTGCGCTTGGATAAAGACGATAAAACCGTAGTCCGGGCCGGCATGTTAATCCCAGCGGCTAAGGTTTCCGTGGCAAAGACCACCTTAATCAAGCCCTGCTGAAATAACTCCTCAATTAGGGTTTTCCACAGGGGCAAAACGCCAGCATGGTGGGCCGCAATCCCTTGACGTAAGGGAGCCACATGCTCTTTGGGAACAACGGCCCCATGCCGCGCCAAAAACTCATCCAAAATTTGATTCAGGGCCTGGGACTCTTCGGGGTTGAGTAAATTCACGCCCCCCATTTGTTGCAGGGCCTGGTCACAGCCGCGCCGACTAAAAATAAAGTAAATTGCTGGCAGCATTTGTCGTTGCGCGAGTTGATTGACCACATAGCCCAAGTTGAGAAATTCACCCCGTTTCCGACCCCGGCCGGGGGGTTGACTGGAACGCAGTAACCTGGGATTAATCTGGGTTTTCTCGGCATTCAGGAGTGGAAACAAGCCTTTACCTTGGCAGTAATAAAATTGGAGCGGGATCGGCCGCCAATCAGAATAAATCAGCCGCGTGGGACCGTGTACCGTACTAATCCAATCCGTTAACTGCTCACCATTGGCAATCGTGGCCGACAAAGCAACTAGCTGAATTTCTTTCGGACAGTAGATAATTGACTCTTCCCAAACCGTGCCCCGCTGCCGATCATTCATGTAGTGGCATTCATCCAAAACCACCGCCTCCACGCCCGCCAGCGAAGTTCCCACCTCCCCAATAGGTGTCCCGTAGAGCATATTCCGGAAAATCTCTGTGGTCATGACCAAAATTGGCGCGTCCCGGTTAATTGAAACATCCCCGGTCAACAGACCCACTTGTGCTTGGCCAAACTGCTCCCGAAAATCCCGTAATTTCTGGTTGGAGAGGGCTTTCAAGGGAGTGGTATAAAAGACGCGCCGTTGGCGAGCTAAAGCCCGATGAATCGCGTATTCCCCCACCAAGGTTTTCCCCGATCCTGTGGGCGCACAGACCACCACGGAGCAATCTTGATTTAACGCCGTCATGGCCTGGAGTTGAAAGTCATCCAGAGGAAAGGGAAATAAGGCAGTAAATTCCTCTAGCCCATAGTTTGCTTGACTCATGCCACCGGTTCAGAGACCAAGACTTCCCCCCGCAAGAGGCGACTGGCGGCATCCAATAACTGCTCTTCCAAATAAGGCTTCGTGAAATAGCCCCGCGCTCCCAATTGAGCAGCCATTTGGCGGTGGCGATCGGCTCCCCGCGAAGTCAACATCGCAATCGGTAACTGGCTGAGGGTTGGGTCTTTTTGCATCCGAGATAGCAATTCCAGGCCATCCATGCGGGGCATTTCAATATCGCAGAAGACCAGATCACAAGGTAGCCCCGAGCGAAGTTTTTCCCAGGCATCTTGCCCATCTCGGGCCTGTTCCACCCGATAGCCCGCCCGTGTAAACGTCATCGAGAGCAATTCCCGCACTGTAATCGAGTCATCAATGATCAACACCAGGGGTTCAGCCTTGACCACTTCTTCGGGAATAGTTGGCATGGGTGTGCCCCAATCTCCCGGCTCCAGACGGTTCAGGGAAATATCCACCAACTCGAGAATGTCGGCAATGGCCATGGCCCGCCCATCCCCTTGCACGGTAACACCAGCAATACCAATTGGCTTTGGTACTGGCCCTGAAAGTTGCTTAATCACAATTTCTTGCTCGCCGATCACCTGATCCACTTGCAAGGCAATCAAATCATCACCACTGCGGAGGATCACTACAGAAATTACATCTTCGTCGTGGCTAGCCCCCCCATAGACATTGCTCCGGCTAATTTGGCGGCGATAGGGCAGTAAATCTGATAAGCGGCGGAAGGTGAGATGTCGATCCCGCCAGATCAGGTTTTTCTCCCCATCATCAGTTAACTGCAGTCGATCTTCCGGAATATCGAGCATATCCTCCACACCATCAATCGGGAAGGCAATCCGGCAATGGTTATCAATGCAGCAAAGGGCTTTGGTAATGCTCAAGGTTAGGGGTAAGCGAATCGTAAAGGTTGTTCCTTTACCCACAGTGGAATCTGTATTGATGCTGCCCCGAATTTCCTCCAAACTGACCCGCACCACATCCATTCCGACACCGCGACCGGCTAGCTCATCGGCCTGATCCTTGGTGCTGAACCCAGAGCGGAATAGGAGAGCATAAATATCTTGGCGAGAAAGATGTTTCGCCTCTTCCGCAGTGACAATTCCAGTATTAATCGCTTTGGTTTTGACGCGTTCAGGATCAATGCCATTGCCATCATCCGTGACGGAAATAATGGTTTGACTCCCCTGATAAAATGCCCGGATCTTAACCGTGCCCTTTTCCGGCTTACCCTTAGCTTTGCGCTCGTCTGGGGTTTCAATGCCGTGGTAGATGGCGTTGTTAATCAGGTGGGTCATTGGATCATAGAGTCGCTCTAAAATCCCTTTGTCCACTAGAATTCCTTCACCATCGATCTCCAGAGTGCATTGTTTACCGCACTTACTGGCAATTTGCCGCACTGCCCCAGGTAGACGCGAGCCCATCTCCCGAAATGGCACCATGCGTGAGCGGCTCAAACTTTCCTGTACCTGGGTTGTAACTTGGCGGAACATGCGGGTGGTTTGTTCAACCTCATCCACCACATACTCAATATCAGAGGCAGCTTCCCGGACTCGGACAATCCGCTCAATCACTTCTTGGGAAAGGCTATGGAAGCCGGTAAAGCGATCCATTTCTAAGGAGTCGAATTGAACCCCAGTGGCATGGCTAGAGCCACCACTACTCCGTTCTCCCCCATTAGTAGCAGAGGCAGAAATTCCACTGAGGAGAGAGCTTTCCAGTAGGGATCGATCGTACAGATCCTGCATCTGTTGGCTGACATCCCCAAGCTGCTGCACTTGATAGAGGAGGTTATCTAAAAACTGGCGTAATCGCTCTTGACTGTCTTCTAAGGCATTGCGGTTAACAACCATCTCTCCAACGAGGTTATTCAACCCATCGAGGTGCTTGACAGACACCCGCATCGTTTGTTCAAAGCCTGTTGTTGCTCCTCGCCGTGTGGCCCGCGGTCGCATCGTCATGGTTGGAGCAAGAGACTCGGCCTGGGGTGCAGCAGTACCCGCAGCAGGGGTCAGATCCTCAAGTAAAGACTCTAAATCATCCAGACTATTGGAGGGAGCTACGGTTGGAGTGGGAGGAGAGGCCGCAGGTTCCGGCTCAAGGAGCGACTCTAAATCATCCCAGGCCAGGGCTTCTGGTTCTGAGGTAGAAGCTAGTTCAGGTGACGACTCTTCTAAGAGTGCCGCAAGATCGTCAAAGTCAACAGCGGGGATGTCTGACTGCGGCTCTAGTGCGCGCAATGGAGCACCAGGGGGAATCGGCCCAGCAATAATTTCACTGATTTCACTCAGGTCATTGAGGATATCATCTTCGATGAGAGGGTGCTCGGTTTCCAGGGGGCTATTGGAGGTTGCGGCAATAAAGGCCTCTAAATCAGCGGATGTGGCCAACTGCTCATCGTTCCAGGCCTGGACTGCTTGCCCTTCTGCGCTGGTGGCTGGCTCTGGTGCAACTGACTCTTCTAAAATCGGCTCGATTTGGGCCGGAGTCTCCCAGAAATCCTCGGACGCAGCGGATATTGATTGGGCTTCCAGCTCTGCTAGGGTTTCCAGGCCCATCTCAGATGACAAGAGACTATCTAAGAATTGACTGTCAGCGATAGCTTCTGGCTCTGACTCATCCACACCAGCCAGGAGATCATCAATCAGGGCATTTAAGCCTGAGGTATCTTCCGGAATCTCCATCGCAACAAAATCAACGCCGGCCGCTGCATCAGCTAATTCCGCCAACAAGGCCTGGCCCTCTAACTCAGCCGCAGCAACTTCGGTATCTGGAGGAGGAGCCATGGACTCAGCCTCTAAGGCACTGGTAGTTTCAGCAAAAAAGGTAACTAAATCCACTTCATCTGGTTCTGTCGCCAGAGGAGGAGCATCAGCACCAATCTCAGACAGGTCGACTTCCCCGATCTCTTGGGCGAAATCAGTTGCCAAGTCAGCATCCGCTCCAAAGAGTTCATCCAGATCTAGGTCGTTGCTACCCCTAGCAACAGAAGCGGCAGGCTCAATTAGGAATTCAGAGAGATCATCCTCAAAAGCGGAAGTAGCTGCTGGTTCTGAACCTTCAGAGCCTAAATCCAGGCCAGACCACGGAGGCTGTAACTCCCCAGACATCTCAAAAATATCATCCAGTTCTTGCAGGTCTTCGCTTGGCGTATCCCAGGCCTCGGCAGGCAATTCGGAAATCAGCTCAGGGGAAGAGGTTTGGGTGGCACCTTCCAGTTCAGGAGTGGTTAAATCTTCATGGGTGGCAGCCGGGGCAATCTCAACGGATACCTGAGGCTGGAAGCTCATCTCCGGGCTAAATGCAGCTGGTTCGGGAAGAGCCTCAGTTGGGGCTTGACTGGGAGCAGGCGGTAGGAGGGCAAGCATTTGCTCAGAAGGCTGAATATTGCCACCTTGTCCAGCCAGAACTAAATCTCGGGCAGCTTTAATATCCTTGATTAAGATCGGGGCTAGGGCTAAGAGACTGTTGTCGGGATGGATAACCGTCCGCTCAGCAACATCAAGGAGAGCCACCCAGGCCTGGAGATCGAAGGGTTCGCCCAATTGCCCTAAGCTAACACAGGCGGCTTGTAAGTCATGGCGTACCTCGGGTGAATCAGCTTGTTTAAAGAGCTGTAGCATACCCCGCAAGCGTTCCGGCACATCAGTTTGAAAGACAAATTCCCGCCCATCGCTGGGTTCAACCGCCACCCTAGGAGCAGGAACTGGAGCGGGCGGGGCAGCCACCGGAGTGGGTATCCCAGAAACTAAGCCATTCAAATGAGACTCAAGTTGGACAAATACTGGCTCCGTTTGACTCAGGGCTTGGTTCGCCACCTCATCCGATAGGCCAAAGGGACTTTGGAGTTCATCCAAAAGCTCTCGGAGCGCATCAAAGCCCTGTAAAAACAAAGACTCCAATGTATCATCCACCCGGACAGGATGCTCTTTCAGGACTTTGAAATAGTCCTCTAGTTTGTGGGAAATTTGCTGAATACTATACAGCCCCAGCATTGCAGCCCCGCCCTTGACAGAGTGAGCAGCCCGAAACATCTCACTCATGGCTTCAGGATCATCCACCACGCCCTGGAGATTCATCAGGCTGTTTTCAATGGTGGTGAGATGTTCTTGCGCCTCTTCGATGAAGTAACCCAAGATGCGCTTTTGTTGATCCGTCTGCATCGCTGACTCCTTGAATTACCCCTGTTCAGTTTGTTCGACTCTAAACCGCTCCACGGAAGACTGTAAATCGCGGGCAACGGTCACCAAGTTGTGGAGCGAATCCGACACCCGTTGGGCTTCCTGGGACGTGGCCTGGGCCGTTAACTCCACCGACTGCATCACCTGAGCCATGGAGCGAGCCGTTTCCGTTTGTTCTACTGTGGCACTGGTAATTGAGCGAACTAATTGGTCAATTTGGCTAGACACCTGAATAATGTCTTCCAGGGAGTGCTTGGCCTGTTCTGCCCGTTTTGTTCCCTCAATCACCTGCTGCGTCCCTTCTTCCATGGCGGTCATCACTGCGCCAGTTTCACTTTGAATCTGGAGGACAATTTGCTCAATTTCCTTAGAGGATTTCGCTGCCCGATCCGCTAACTGGCGTACCTCATCTGCCACGATGGCAAACCCTTTCCCAGATTCTCCCGCCCGGGCAGCCTCAATACTGGCATTCAACGCTAACAGGTTGGTGCGAGCCGAAATCTGGGAAATCAGCCCAACAATTTTAGAAATTTCTTGGGATGACTCAGCTAGGTGTTTTACTTTCCGGGTCGTTTCTGCCACCGTTTCCCGAATTTGGAGAATCCCTGCCACCGTTCGTTCCACCGCTTCCCCACCCCGTAGTGCTGCTTCGGTTGCATTGCGGGCAACCATGTTGGCTTCTTTGGCACTTTCGGCCACCCGCTGAATGGCGTTGGTCATCATCTGAACGGAGTTTAAGGTCACTGCCAATTCCTCCGCCTGGCGCAAGGCATCGGACGACAAACTTCGGGCAAAGGTCTCGTTTTCAGTCGCTCCTTTATTCACCAGGCGAGCCGCAACTTTAACTTGTTGGACAATCTTGCGCAGGTTAAAGATCGTCAAGTTAAAGGAATCTGCCACCGCCCCGAGCACATCAGCTGTCACTTCCGCTTGTACGGTCAAGTCACCGCGGGCAGCCCCCTCCACATCGTCCAGTAGCCGAATCACTTGCCGTTGCAGATCATCCCGTTGCCGTTCATTTTCCTCTGCCTTCTGTTGACTTTCTGCCATCACCGACTGCATCGATTGGGTCATGGTATTGAAGCTAGTTGCCAACTGCCCAAGTTCATCTTGAGCAAAGACGGTTGCCGTGGCAGACATATCTCCACCCATGACTGCATTAAATTGAGCTTGCAAATCTGTAGTACAGCGTTTGATGTGGGAGACAGTGCGCCGTCCCAGGCCAAGAGAGGCAACGCCGCCGGCCAGCCCACCGGCCAAGCCACCCAGCAGAGCATTAGGAATATCCTTCCCCTGATTAAGACCAATCACCACCAGGCCTGAGGCCAAAGCAGAGACAATCCCAACGGTAATAGCTGTTTTAGTATTCCGTTGACTAAAGGAGGAACCAGCATCACTGCTCAAAGGAGTGGCCACCGCAGATCGAGTTACAGCTGGCGTTTTTGGGCCAGAGGCAGTTGCCGACGTTCCAAGGGAGACTGGGGCCTGCTGGGCAAAGGAGGATAAATCTTCCACCAGGCTGGGGTTCACAGCTGTGGGCGCAGAGATCTCACTGGCAAAGTCAAGGTCAGGTAATTGTCCTAATTCCGCAGATAAATCTAAGTCTTCGGGAACAACTGCGAAGGTTTCGCTCATGGGAATCTCTTGACCCAGTGGCAAACCAGAGAACTCGTCCCTAACAGGCAGATCCAGATTATCCTCAAAGTCGGACAAATCCGGTAACGGCTCTAGGTCTAAATCAAATTCATTTGCTTCTGCTTCCGGATCTGCAAAAGTATCCCCAGATGGAGTCGGCCCAGTCGTAATGCTAGTATGCATTGGAGTCAACAAGGTTTCAGTTTGCTCAGAGGTTTCCCAGTGCATTGAGGCTTCTGCCTCTGGGATAATCTCTAAGTTTTCAGAAAAGTCACCAAATAGATCCTCATCCTCAGCTAGAGCGGCGGGTAAGTCTGTCAGTTCTTCCAAAGCTGGTAATTCGGCTAAAGCGGCCTCTGGGGTGGGTGGGTGGGTCGTATCGAGAAAGGCCGTTTGTTCAAATTCCTCTTCCCCTAAGCCCAAGTCCACCGCCATCCCAGACAGCGGTTCATCAGCATCAGCAGTGAATTCCAGCAAGTCTGCTACAGCTTCAGGCTCGGGCCAAGACTCTGGATAATCCCTACCTAACTCTGCAGCCAGTTGATCGAAAACCGCCACCTCGGGGGCATCTTGAGGGAATAGGGCCGCATCGGCTTCAGCAGCAGTGGCGAAGGCTGACTCAAAAAGTTCATCTCCAGAATTTTCAGGAGCAACTGCTTCTTGGGCAGAAACTTCTGCAAAAAAGTCTGGCAATGACTCGTCTGGCACTGGTTCTGCTTGCGCCTGGCCCTGAGGTTCAGCGGCTTCCACAGGTGGCCAACCAAAACCGAGGTCGTCATCAGCCGCTTCGGATAGCTCTTCCGCCCAGGCCTGGGGTAAGGATTCCCCAAACGCAAGTTCGATGCTGGCAGACTCATTCAAGGAAAGGTCATCCCCAAATAGGGCTTCATCTGAAGCAACTTCAATCTCTGGTTCAGGTTCTGCCGCTCCCGACTCGGCAAACAGAGCCTCACCCAAATCAGGTATAGCCACCACGGCTTCAGCCTCGGGACTGGCAACGGCATCGGGCACCTCAATATCTTCTAAAGCGTCTAAGTCGCCAAAGTCTGCTCCAAAACTTTCTAAACTGCCAAAATCCTCAAGATTGCTCAAGTCCGCAACATTTTCTAGTTCGAGGTCAAAATCTCCCAAGTCACCAAGATCACCAAAATCATCACTGGGACTGACGATACCAGGAGTTACTCCAGCCAGATCAGTCTCCATGGCCGGGATCTCGGCTGCCGCCAAGGGATCGCCGAATAAATCATCTAAATTGTCTAAATCTACATCCTCAACTAATGCAAAAGCTTCTGCCTCTGCGGCCACAGGCTCCAGTCCGGGTGTCTCGGGCATAAACATGGTGAATTCATTTTCAGAGTCAAGCTCCTCGGCTGGGCCTGGGGTGGGGTCAAAGGCCCTATGTTCCTCCACATTCTCTAACTCAAAGTCTCCAAGACCCAGATCAAATTCATTCTCGGACTCTGAAGATATTGCAAAGGGATCAAAGTCCAAATCAGAACCAACAGGAGCGGGGCCTGGGGCAGCATCGAGTAAGTCAAATTCAGCATCTAGGTCAGCCGGTAGAGGTTCAAACTCCGGATTTTCTACGGCCGGGGCTTGCACCATCGTTAAATTTTCTTGCAACCCAGTCAGTTCATCTGCATCCCAATCCATGGCAGTCCCATTGCTACTTGAACCGCCAAGCAATTCCGAGGTTTTGCTGATGCTCTCGTTAGCGCAATTAATCAGATCGGGATCTGCCGTTAAACTTAACACCAGTTGGTATTCAACTTGGGCAGGTTCGTACTGCTCTTGACAGCAGTAAATATGTCCCCGCAACAGGCGAATATTAGGATCATCAGGGCGAGTACTCACCAAGGCATCAACAATTGCCGCAGCCTGATCATAGTTGCCTTGGATATAGGCCGTAACAGCTTTTTGGTAGTCCTGGGTGTATTGGGTGCTGGCTGCCATTAATTCTGCTCCCCTAATTGTTGTTGCATTTGAGTCATCTCCCGCCGCCACCTTAACTTATATAGAGTATGTTTAATTTCCTGAAGAAGGTTATAGACAACGCCTAAACGTAACGAAAATTGAACTAATTGCTCTCCACTTAGCCCCCCCAACGCGCACTGCGCAGGATTGTCACTGCGTCCAAGAGTTTTAAGGACTGTTGACCATTCTCCCCCATCGTCCATTCCCCCCGAATGAAGGGAGCCATGCTGTCACTGATGTTGCCAGGCGGCACAATCGCATCAGGATTTAGCCATTCCATCCCCTTAACCTGATCCACCGCCAACCCGACCAACATATCCTCATCTTCAATGGCAATGATTGGTAGCTCTGGTCGGTCAGTATTAATCGGAGTTTCTTCGCCGAGAAATTGTCCAGCATCAGCGACCCAAATCACCTGCCCCCGCAGATTGAGCACCCCTAATAAAGCAGCTGAGGTGTTAGGCACTGGGGTAATCCGGTCGGGCGGGGTGGACACGACTTCACGCACACCAATAGCAGGCAAGGCAAGCTCAATGCCGGAGGACAAAGAAAAGCAGAGATGGAGATCCCCCTCAGGAGTTTGTAGCCCCTGGAATCCTTCTTCCATGCCTTGTGAATCATCGGCTAAGAAATCTGGACTACTGAGCATCAGTTCCCTCCTCGGAGTAGTTGTTTGATCGTCCCAATCAGTTCTTTTGGCTGGAAGGGCTTGACGATATAGGCATCGGCTCCCTGTTTCATCCCCCAATATTTATCAAAGTCTTCCCCTTTAGAGCTACAAATCACCACAGGGACATTTTGCGTACTCGGATCAGACTTAATCTCTCGGCAAACTTCATAGCCATTTTTGCGTGGCATGACGATATCAAGAACTACAATATCGGGTTTGATGCTTTTAACTTGCTCCAGAGCTTCTACACCATCTGTTGCAATAGAAACACTCATCCCTGACTTGGCCAGTAACTCACTGATCATTTCCCGCTGCGGGGCACTATCTTCGACGACTAGGACATTACTCATGGAAATAACTCATGCCAGGGCAAAAATAAAAAAATCCCAAAATACCGGAGTTTGGAAGCTATCCTCAACACTGATTTACTATACAAGATCTGCCAAAATGTCCAGGCCATAAATGTGCAGAAATCCTCAACCGTCACATAATTGCTTAATAATCCTTATTGCTTGGTCGAACCACCACCTGGGGCGAGGGGAAGAGATGGTTATTTTCCAAGCAGAACTCGGCATTTAAACAACTTCTTGGAGGATTTTCTCCGGGTCTTCAGGGCTGGGATTCGGGTTGCCGACGTAGTAATCAACAATCGAGAGAAGCTCTTCTAGGCTAAAGGGTTTTGCTAGATAGTGATTTGCCCCAAGAATATTGGCCCGCATCCGTTCACTCAAGCCGCTGTGGCTGGTAAGAATAATGATTGGGGTCTGACGAAATTGGGGGGTATGGCGCAACATCGCACAAAAGTCGTAACCGTTTAGTTCTGGCATATTCAGGTCACAAAAAATCAAATCCGGCGACAACTGGAAAATTAAGCTGAGGGCTTTTAAGGGGTGAGCAATCCCAGTCGCTTCGTACCCTGCCTGAGTCAGAGTTTTCTCTACATATTGGCGGATGGTGAGGGAGTCATCAATGCAGACAATTCGGGGTGTGGTGCGTTGGGGCGGCAGAGGCAAGCTAGCGACATTGGGGGGGGCATCTGATACTGAGCTTAATTGCACCAGGCCTTGGTGGAGATAGGGTAGGATCACCTTGCCAATACTACTTAAGTCTCGGCCCAAGCGGCGGGAGAGAGAACGCAAGCTGAGTTGCTCTTGAGTCCAGGCCTGGAGGCGTTTCCAACTGCTTTCAGCCAGGAGGGCCTGGGGTTCAATGGCTTCTCCGGGTTTTAAACACTGATCCGGTGAGAGGATGTAGGGATACAGTTTTTTCCACTCCCGCAGTTGCTCCATGACTTCACTCAACAAGCTAATCAGGGGCAGACTGGTCAACTGGGGAATGTCTGGAGTGGCGTTGCGCCAGGAAAACCAACCCCGATAAAGACTAGCAATATCCAGAAGGGACTCACGCAACATCATCTTTAAGAGGTGGTGGGCCTGGGATAAATCAATTTGATCCTGTTGCAGGAGCCACCAGAGGGCTTCATATTCGGGCCAACTCGCTCCCGCTGCACTATCCAGTAATTCCTGATTATCGGGCCAGCGCAAATTGTGACCATGCAGAAAATCTTGCAGCCGATGCAAAAATTGACTGTGGGTATCAGCAATGTAGAGGATGCGACCATTGGTCAGCAACAGCAACCAGTACTTGCCATTGTCGGCTTCGATGTAAAGTTCACCCGTGCGTTGGGTCAACGCAAAACTTTGGAGGAGACTGTAAAAATCAATATCGCTGAGGCTGCCTTCCATGGTTTTGATTATGCCCACTTCTCCAGGCCAGGATAACGACATTCTCCAGTAGGGCCAGTATTTTTGTTACGGATGTTTACGCAACTAGGAGGGAAACTTCATGCGCAGAAATTGCTCTGGGAATTGATAGGATAGGAATTGGCTCGGAACCATGCGATGACAACGCCTAAACCTTGTCAGATCCGGAAGGAAGCAGCAATACGGGATGCTTGTGATAGGCGTGGCCTCCGGGTCATTTTTAGTTGAGGCCTGGTTATCCCTTGTCCGCTGCAATGTCTCAATCCCCCCTGTCTGACTTAATGATTCCCGTTGACCAGATTCGCTTTGATGAGCGGGGCCTGGTGCCGGCCATTGTTCAAGACTATCTGGATGGCACAGTGCTGATGTTGGCCTGGATGAATGCCGAATCTTTAACTAAAACCCTGACAACCGGACGCACCTGGTTTTGGAGCCGTTCCCGCCAAGAACTCTGGCCAAAAGGAGAAACCTCGGGGCATGTGCAGTGGGTGAAGTCTCTCCGTTACGACTGCGACAGTGATGCCCTTCTGGTCACCGTAGAACAAGTTGGAAATATTGCCTGCCATACCGGTGAACGTAGTTGCTTCCATCAAGGGAAAAACCCAAGCACCCAGGCCCCGGAAATCGTTGCCCCCCCAGCGGATATGTTGACCCAACTGTTTGATGTCATTTTAGAGCGGCAAAAACATCCGGACAGCCAATCCTATACCACTTCCCTGTTCCAGGCCGGGGATAATAAAATCCTCAAAAAAATTGGCGAAGAAGCGGCGGAAGTGGTCATGGCCTGTAAAGATGATCAACCTGAAGCCATTGCCAGTGAAGTTGCGGATTTGTTCTACCATGCCCTCGTGGCCTTGGCCCATCATCAAGTCAGCTTACGTCAGGTCTATCAAGTGCTGGCCACGCGCCGCAAATAATACGGCAAATGCTATAGATGTGGAATTACACAACTTCATGACGAGGGCAAAATGAAAAAACGGGTTACCCTCACCTTTCCCCGGCGCACGATTCAGATGCCCCTGACCTACCGCTTGGCCAAGGATTTTAATATTGCCGCTAATATCATCCGGGCCCAGGTTGCCCCAAACCAGGTCGGGAAATTGGTTTTAGAACTGGCCGGAGACATTGATCAGTTAGAAGCAGCCCTGGACTGGATGCGCTCTCAGGAGATTGGCGTGTCCTTGGCTAGTCGCGAAATTATGATTGACGAGCAAGTGTGTGTGCACTGCGGCTTATGTACTGGTGTCTGCCCGACCCAGGCCCTGACGTTGCATCCCGATACCTGGCAATTACAATTCAACCGCTCCCGGTGTATTGTCTGTGAACAATGTGTGCCCACCTGCCCGGTGCAAGCAATTTCAACGGCCTTTTAGTGAACTTTTTGTGGTGAGCATCAAGCCAAATCAAGACCTCTAGTCATTTCGCTGAGGAATGAAACACTAAAATACTGGAAACCGTTACAGGTGATGGGGTTGAGTGTCTCAGTCTTGGCAGAACTGTCTATACCTTTTAGACTCTAGGCAGTGCAAATTGAAATTTTTGGATGGTTTCTCCTCTCATCCGTCAGCCTCGATTTTCTCGCCCAGTTCCAGGCCCGATTTGCCTAATCTAGGCCTCAGCCGTGGCATGAAGCTGAGAGAATGCTTAACGAAAGTTAGCCTAATTCTGATAAAGTATTACAAAAGTTAAGATTATTTATCTGGAATTTTCATGAGCCTATTGGTTGTTGGCGCAACTGGCACTCTGGGGCGACAAATTGTCCGGCGTGCTCTGGATCAGGGTTTCACAGTGCATTGTCTTGTCCGCAATCGGCGCAAAGCAGCCTTTTTAAAAGAGTGGGGGGCCCATTTAATTCCCGGAGATCTGTGCGAGCCAGAGACGCTACCCCCTGCCCTAGAAGGAATGACCCAGGTTATTGATGCCGCCACCGCCCGCGCTACCGATAGCCTTGGGATTAAAGATGTGGATTGGCGGGGCAAAGTTAACCTGATTCAGGCCTTAGAGCAGGCAAAGATTGAGAAATATGTATTTTTCTCCATTATGGCGGCGGTTGATTATCCCTACGTTCCCCTGATGGATATTAAGTACTGCACCGAAAAGTTACTGCAAGAGTCATCGCTCAACTATACGATTCTGCGTCCCTGTGGGTTTTATCAGGGGTTAATTGGGCAGTACGGCATTCCGATTTTGGAAGGGCAGTCGGTTTGGTTGGTTGGGGAAAATACCCCCCTGGCCTACATGGATACCCAAGATATTGGAAAGTTCGCTATCCAGGCCTTGAAGTGCCCGGTGACTGATCGGCAAAGCTATGATTTGGCAGGGCCCAAGGCCTGGGGTTCTGAAGATATTGTTCGGTTGTGTGAACGCTTGTCGGGTAAAACGGCGAAAACAACTCGGATGCCTCTGGGGCTGCTGCGTTCGGCCCGGAAAATCGTCTCCTTTTTTGAGTGGGGCTGGAATGTTGCCGATCGGCTGGCGTTTACGGAAGTGATTGCCACTGGTAAACCGCTCAACTGCGCCATGGACACAACCTACCAGGCCTTTGAGTTAAACCCTGAGGAAACCTTAACCCTGGAAGCCTATATGCAAGAATATTTCAGCCGAATTATGCGTAAACTCAAGGAACTGGACTACGAAAAAAGCAAACAGAAAAAGCAATCCCGCAAACGTAGCCCGTTTAAATCCTCCAACGCCCCCTAAAACTTTTGGGATTACGCCATTGTGAAAGCAGGGATTATTTACAACGAAGCCAAGCCGAGTGCCTGTGAACTTGCATTTGAGATCCAGGAAAAGCTGGAAAAGTCCGGTTGGCAGGTGAGCTTAGCCACAGGAGTGGGGGGAATTCTGGGATATTCTCGCCCGGATAGTCCAGTTTGCCATACCCCCATTGATCGGTTAACCCCGCCCGGATTTGATGCCGAGATGGAATTTGCCCTGGTCTTGGGAGGAGATGGCACGGTTTTATCGGCTTTTCGCCAACTGGCCCCCTGTGGTATTCCTCTACTAACGATTAACACAGGACACATGGGGTTTTTAACGGAGGCCTATATTGAGCAAGTTCCCCAGGCCCTGGAGCAACTCTTGGCTGGGCAATACACGGTTGAAAATCGGACAATGCTCTCGGTGCAGGTAATTCGTAAAAATGGCTGTAGCAACCCCGATGGGGTGGTGATTTGGGAGGCCCTTTCCCTGAATGAGATGGTTTTGCATAAAGAGCCGTTGACGGGAATGTGTCACTTTGAGGTGGATGTCGGTGAACACGCACGGGTGGATATTGCCGCGGATGGGCTAATTATTTCTACGCCAACGGGTTCAACCGCCTATGCATTGTCAGCGGGGGGGCCGGTGATTACCCCTGGAGTGCATGTCTCACAATTGGTGCCGATTTGTCCCCATTCTTTAGCCGCGCGGGCATTAGTGTTTGCCAATACTGAACCTGTGCGTATTTATCCCGCGAATCCATTCCGGCATTTAATTATGGTCGTGGATGGGAATGCCAGTTGCTATATTCAACCGGAAGATCAGGTGTTAGTCCGGCGTGCCCCCTATGCGGCCCGATTTATTCGCTTGCGGGAACCGGAATTTTTCCATGTTTTGCGCAAAAAGTTGGGTTGGGGTCTGCCTCATAGTGCTAAACCCAGGCCTGGGGAATAATTTAACCTATTTCTTAGCAATACTAAAATACTTGGCCATTGGGTGATAGGCAATAATTGCCGTTGTCGATTGTTCGGGATAGATTTGTTCGCTTTCATCCATATAGAGATCAATCCGAGCGGTATCGAGTAATTCTAATTGTTTAAATTGATCCTGAATATTGGGACAGGCTGGATAGCCAAAACTATAGCGAGAGCCTTGATAGCGTTGGGCTAAAACATCCCGAATATTGTCAGGGTCAAACTCGCCAAATCCTAACTCTTTGCGGATCCGGGCATGAATCCACTCGGCTAAGGCTTCGGCCACTTGCACCGCCAGGCCATGGAAGTATAAATAATCCGTATATTGATTGCTGGCAAACAGGGATTGGGCAAATTCCGTGGCAATATGGCCCACCGTCACGGCCTGCATCGGAAAAACATCAAACTGACCGGATTCAACCGATAAGAAAAAGTCCGCAATACAGAAGCGGCGGCCAGAGCGTTGCCGAGGGAATGTAAAAGTTGCTATCGAGGAATCAGGAGTTTGACCTTGTTTGATTAATTCCGGGTCGTAAATGTGGAGTGAATTACCCTCGGATTGACAGGGAAAATACCCATAGATGGCCTGAGGATGAAGCAGATTTTCAGCAATGACCCGCTGTTTCCAGGTTTCCAGAATCGGATAGACTTTCTCACTTAAAAATTGATCGTATTCTGCGCGGGATTGTTCTTTCGGTTTACGGAATTGCCATTGACCGGCGATCAAGGCCTGTAAATCCAAATACCAAAAGACTTCTTCGAGATCAATTTCATTTGGTGTCAGGATTTGGGTTCCCCAGAAAGGCGGTTGGGGTCGGATAATATCGAGCGTGACAAATTCCGAGCGGGTGGTATCTTCCGGGGTTTCAATGGCGGGAGTATTTACTTTATCAGTATCGAGATCAACCGTGGCTTTGGCAGTTTTGTGACCATTGTTCTTAACTTGATCTAAAAATCCCTGGCGATCATCCCAATTATTCTTAGCCTTAGCGGGCATGAGTTGATCCATAAAATGCAAATCGGCAAAAGCATCTTTCCCGTAAATGACTTGACCGTGATAGACGTTTTGGCAATCTTCATGGACGAATTTCGGAGTTAAAGCAGCCCCGCCTAAAATTACCGGAACTGTAATCCCCCGCTCGTTAAAGACCTCTAAATTCTCTTTCATAAAGGCCGTGGATTTGACCAATAACCCACTCATGGCAATACAGTCGGCCTGGTTTTCTTCATAAGCAGAAATGATATTCTCAACGGGTTGTTTAATCCCCAAATTAACGACTTTATAGCCATTATTACTGAGGATAATATCCACTAAGTTTTTGCCAATATCATGGACATCCCCTTTGACCGTGGCAATGATAAATACCCCTTTGCCTTTGCCACCCATATCCTGTTTTTCCATGTAGGGTTCGAGATAGGCTACGGCCGCTTTCATGGTTTCCGCAGATTGCAAGACAAAGGGTAGTTGCATTTGCCCCGAACCAAACAATTCCCCGACCACTTTCATCCCATCTAAGAGGAATGTGTTGATAATTTCCAGCGGCGGATAGGTTTCCAAGGCTTTTTTTAATTGTTCTTCCAGGCCAATCCGTTCGCCATCAATAATGTGTTGTTTTAATCGCTGTTCGACAGGTAAAGCGGCATCCTGGGTGCGATCTCGTTTTGTTGTTTTTCCGGCAAAAACGTCTGTGAGTTTTCCCAGGGGGTCATAAACACAAATCCCAGCCGCATCAAATTCCCGCCGATCATAAATTAAATCCTGACAGAGTTGTTGATGGCCGGGTTCAATTCGGGCCAGGGGTAAAATCTTGGCGGCACTGACAATCGCAGCATCCATCCCGGCCTGCATGGCTTCATGGAGAAACATCGAGTTTAAAACTTGCCGCGCTGCCGGATTCAAACCAAAAGAGATATTAGAAACCCCCAATAAAATATGGCAACCGGGCAATTCTTGATGAATTTGGGCAATCGCTGCAATTGTGGCCTTACCATTGGCGCGGTCTTCTTCAATCCCGGTGGAAATGGGTAAAGCAAGAGGGTCAAAGAAAATTTCGTGCGCGGGAATGCCAAACTCTAAGGCGGCTCGATAGGCCCGTTGGGCGATGGCAAATTTTTTCGCTGCTGTCCGGGCCATGCCCTCTTCATCAATCGTGCCAACAACAATCCCAGCCCCGTAGGTTTTGGCCAATTCCAGGACTTTGTAAAACCGGGGTTCGCCATCTTCAAAGTTGGTGGAGTTAAGGAGACATTTTCCCCCGGCCACCTTTAAGCCCGCTTCCATTTTTTCCCACTCGGTGGAGTCAAGCATTAAAGGCAAAGTCACATTCGTCACCAGCCGAGACACGAGATTGTGCATATCCCGCACCCCATCCCGGCCGACATAATCCACGTTGACATCGAGAATATGGGCCCCTTCCCGCACCTGTTCCCGGCCTAAGGCGACTAATCCATCCCAGTCTTCGGCATTGAGCATTTCCCGGCATTTTTTCGAGCCGCTGGCATTGAGCCGTTCCCCAATAATCAAAAAAGAGTTGTCTTGGTCGTAGGGTTGGGGGCTGTAGATCGAGGCAGCGGCAGGAATGATTTCGGGATGACGTTCTTTGGGCGTGAGAGTGACCGCAATTTCCGCCAGGGCCTGGATATGATCCGGACGCGTGCCACAACAACCGCCAATCACCTGAACGCCTAAATCTTCGACAAACCGACTCAGAGCCAGCCGCAACTCCATCGGGGTCAGCTTGTAATGGGCATGGCCGCCAATGTTTTCGGGAAGGCCAGCATTGGGAATACAAGAGACAACAAACGGGGAATGCTTTGTTAGATAGCGAATATGGTCGGCCATCAAGTCGGGGCCGGTGGCACAGTTCAAGCCCAAAATATCAATCGGGTAGGGTTCAAGGATCGTTAAGGCCGTGCCAATTTCCGAGCCAACTAGCATCGTTCCCTGCTGTTCCATCGTCACGGACACCATGATCGGCCGCCGTTCCCCTTTTTCCGCAAACACCTGCAAAATCCCATTCAGAGCCGCCTTAATTTGCAAGACATCCTGACAGGTTTCCACCAGAAATAAATCTACCCCGCCATCCCACAGGCCCCGCCCTTGTTCGGCAAAAGCTGCTTGGAGAGTGTCGTAGTCAATATGGCCCAGAGTCGGTAGCTTCGTCCCCGGCCCCATAGAACCCGCCGCAAATCTGGGTTTTTCTGGAGTTGAAAATTCAGCAGTCAAACTCTTAGCTAATTCAGCCGCGGTTTTATTGAGTTCATAGGCCCGATCAGCTAGGTCATATTCCGCTAAAACTATCGAAGTTCCCCCAAAGGTGTCGGTTTCAATCACATCAGCCCCAGCCGCCAAAAAATCCCGGTGAACTTTCGCCACAGCATCCGGTTTGGTGATGACTAGGTATTCATTGCAACCCTCGTACTCTTTACCGCCAAAGTCTTCTGCCGTTAGGTTTTGCACTTGCAGATTAGTTCCCATCGCGCCATCAAAAACCATGACGGGCCGGTTGGGATTGTGAAGGCGATCTAAAAATGCAGAGGTCATAATTAGTTAATGGTCATAAAATTCAAGAATTCCACAGTGTCGCCATATCAAGGACAAAGTTCGGGAGGATATCTTCGCCTGAGAGTTGGCCTGGGCGTTCTAAAACTAAAGGTGTTTGATTCGGTTGATAGATCAAGGCCTGGGCCAATGACGGGACAAGTAACCAACCCAGACGTGCGCCATTGTGAATGTATTCTTCCATTTTGGCCTGGAGTGTCGGGAGATGATCTGAGGGTGAGGCTAATTCCAAGACAAAATCGGGACAAAGGGGGGCAAAACCTGTTTTCTCTGAATCTGTGAGTTGCTGCCAGCGTGAATGAGAAACCCAGGCCAAGTCAGGCGAGCGCACCGCCCCATTGGGTAATAAAAATCCGGCTGAAGAATCAAACACAATCCCTAGGCGTGTCCGACGATTCCAGTCCACAAAGAAATACGTTATATCTGCATTTTGGCGTCCAGTCTCACTGCCAGCAGGGGCCATTTGAATTAACTCACCTTGATCAGTCCGTTCCAATCGTAAATCTGGACTGGCGGCACAGAGGCTCTGAAATTCAAGCAAAGTAACGGATGGAGTTAAAAGAGAGTGCATAGGTCTAAAACAAAATTTGGTAACAGATCATCACCAGACAGTTGGGTAGGATTTTCTAACAGCAAAGGAGCTTGGTCGGGACGATACACCCAGGCCTGGGCCAATGACGGGACAATTAACCAACCTAAGCGCGCCCCATTTTTGATATATTCTGACATCTTGGCCTGGAGTGTCGGGAGATGATCTGAGGGTGAGGTTAATTCCAAGACAAAATCGGGACAAAGGGGGGCGAAACCTGTTTTCTCTGAATCTGTGAGTTGCTGCCATCGTGAATGAGAAACCCAGGCCAAGTCAGGCGAGCGCACCGCCCCATTGGGTAATAAAAATCCGGCTGAAGAATCAAATGCTACACCCAGGCCCCATTTTCGATTCCAGGCCCAAAGTTGTCCGGCTAGTTCAAAATTTCGATGTCCAGTTTCACTACCTGCCGGGGCCATTTGGAGCAATTCACCTTGAGCATTCCGTTCCAATCGTAAATCTGGCTGGGCCGTACACATGGCCTGGAATTCCGCTAGAGAAACAGAGGTCGTGGTAACTGGCAAAGGCATGTAGCTCAAGGGAGATTTAGAGGGTTAATTTTTACCTCAGTATAACGTTGCCCGATAGGCCAAACGCTCTAACCATCGCCTCTCTATCGCCCTAGTCAGTCTTAAATTAAGGGACGGTTTTCTCCCTAACATCCCCAGGCCCCGAATCATCTAGGATCAAAGGACTGAATCACAAAATCACCTTGTGGATGCGACCATGACACCTTCCCTGAATCCCCTCCTGCTTGGCGATGGCCTCCCTCCTTTTGCTGAAATTGAACCCGGCCAAGTTGAACCGGCCATTAAGCAACTTTTAGGAGAACTGAGTCAGGAACTCACGGAATTAGAAGCCTCTCTCCGCCCCACCTGGTCAGCCTTAGTTGAACCCGTTGAACGCTTGGGAGAACGCCTGGCCTGGAGTTGGGGGATTGTCAACCACTTAATGGGAGTCAAAAACAGCCCGGAATTGCGCGCCGCTCATGAAGCCATGCAACCGGAGGTGATCGAGTTTTATAATCGTCTCGGCCAAAGTCAACCCCTCTACCAGGCCTACAAGTCCTTACGAAGCAATGCTGAATGGGAGACCCTAGAACAGGCCCAAAAACGGATTATTGCCGCCGCGATTCGGAGTGCTGAACACAGCGGGGTGGGGTTGGCAGGGGAAGCTAAAGAGCGATTTAATCAAATTCAACTGGAACTGGGCGAACTGGGGACGCAATTTTCTAACCATGTTCTGGATGCCACCAAAGCCTTCCGCCTAAAACTAACCCAACCCGAAGCCGTGGCCGGATTGCCCCCCAGTCTCCTATCTTTAGCAGCCCAAACGGCCCGAGCGGATGGAGAGGAAAATGCAACTCCCGAAACCGGCCCCTGGCATATCAGTTTGGATTACCCCAGCTTTGGCCCCTTCTTGCAACACAGTCAACGGCGGGATTTACGGGAGCAGGTCTATCGAGCCTATATCAGTCGGGCCACCAAGGGTGAGTGGGATAACAGCGAGATCATTGAAAAAATCCTCAGACTCCGCCAAGAAGAAGCGCAACTTTTAGGGTTTAAAACCTATGCCGAACTCAGTCTGGATGGCAAAATGGCTCCCGATGTGGACGCAGTGGAAAAGCTCCTCGAAGAACTCCGGCAAGTTAGTTTCCCGGCCGCGGTTCAGGAAATGTCAGAACTCCAGGCCTTTGCCAGTGCCCATGGTCAAAACACACCCCTAGAGCATTGGGATATTGGCTATTGGGCCGAGCGGCAACGGGAAGCAAAATTTGCCTTCAATGATGAAGAGTTACGACCTTACTTTTCTCTGCCACGGGTATTAGAAGGTTTGTTTGGCCTGGCCGAGCGGTTATTTGGGGTGACGATTACAGAAATTAAAGCGGGTATTCCTGTCTGGCATCCCGATGTCCAATATTTTCAAATTAAGGATGAAACTGGAGCAGAAATTGCTGGATTTTACCTCGATGCCTACAGTCGGCCAGCGGAAAAACGCGGCGGGGCCTGGATGGATGACTGTCTCGGGCGGGCGAAGTTTAAGGTGGGGACGGATTTCCAAACCCGTTTACCCGTGGCCTATCTCATCTGTAATCAAACGCCTCCGATTGACGGCAAACCCAGCTTAATGACCTTTGGCGAAGTGGAAACCCTGTTCCATGAGTTTGGCCATGGCCTGCAACATATGCTCACCCAAGTGGATTTTGCCAGTGCCGCCGGAATTAATAATGTGGAATGGGATGCGGTGGAGTTGCCCAGCCAGTTCATGGAGAATTGGTGCTATGACCAGGCCACGTTGTTTGGAATGGCCCGCCACTATGAAACCGGAGAAGTCTTACCGGAGCATTACTATCAAAAACTCCTAGCGGCCCGGACTTATCGCTCTGGGAGTGCCATGTTGCGGCAGTTGTACTTCAGTTTGGTGGATTTGGAACTGCATCATCGCTATCAACCCGGTAGTTCTCAAAAAGTCAATGACATTCGGGATCGGATTGCCAAACTGACTACGGTTTTACCGCCGTTACCGGAAGATGGGTTCCTATGCTCCTTTGGTCATATTTTTGCCGGGGGCTATGCGGCTGGGTATTACAGCTACAAGTGGGCCGAGGTTTTGAGTGCCGATGCCTTTGCGGCGTTTGAAGAAGTGGGCCTGGAGAATGAAACCGAAATTCAAGAAACTGGGCGGCGTTTTCGGGATACGGTTCTCGCATTAGGGGGCAGTCAACCACCGATGGAGGTGTTCAAATCCTTCCGCGGCCGCGAACCTGAAACTGCTCCATTGTTACGGCACAGTGGCCTGGTGGGGTGAACAACCAAGCTGCAATGACTTAAAATTACCTGAATCCCTTGCCCTTAGGCGGAGTTTAAGAGAGTTCTTTCATCTCTCGCGGATGCTTCCTGACTCTGAAAACCTGGAACTCTTGCATAAGTTGCCTGCCTGTCGCAAATTCTCAGAACTTAGTCATTTCCCTTAGGGATGAAACACAAAAAAACCTTGGAACCGTACAAGTAATACTTTTTTTGCAAAAATGCCATAGATGTGGTCACAGCAGAGAGAGAAATCTAAGCGCAGGTGGAAGCTGCTCTGGAGCCTAGATTATTCTCACGGGCAGGAATGATATTGGTACTTCTAACCTCTAGCCCCTCAATTAGTTCTGCAATGTATCCTGGACACGCAACAACTCAGGCGACTGTTCATCAGCCCAAGCTAAAGGATATTTCTTTACACTTAAATCAAAAAAATACCTAAAGTATAATAGGGCTGAATTGGGGTTGTAGCTCAGTTTGGATAGAGCGAGCGCCTCCTAAGCGCTAGGCCGTGCGTTCGAGCCGCACCAATCCCGTCTGTTCACAGTTGAAATAACGCGCTAAAAACCGCTCCCCAGTTAAGGAAAGCGGTTCTAACCTTTAAGTTGACTTAAACAATCAAGGATTAACCGTTGATGCTAGGAGCAACCAAAGCCACAGGAGCAGACTCAGCCGAAGCCAAATCTAAGGGGAAGTTGTGAGCATTACGCTCGTGCATCACTTCCATCCCTAAGTTAGCCCGGTTGATGATGTCAGCCCAAGTATTGATGACGTTCCCTTTGGCATCGACAACAGAGTGGTTGAAGTTGAAGCCATTGAGGTTGAATGCCATGGTGCTGATACCCAAGGAGGTAAACCAGATACCAATCACAGGCCAGGCAGCTAAGAAGAAGTGCAAGGCACGGCTGTTATTGAAGCTGGCGTATTGGAAAATCAAGCGACCAAAGTAACCGTGGGCGGCAACGATGTTGTAGGTTTCTTCTTCTTGACCGAATTTATAACCGTAGTTCTGAGATTCGGTTTCGGTTGTTTCACGAATCAAGGAAGAGGTCACCAAGGAACCGTGCATGGCGGAGAACAAGCTACCACCGAAGACACCAGCCACACCCAATTGGTGGAAGGGGTGCATCAAGATGTTGTGCTCAGCTTGGAAGACGATCATGAAGTTGAAGGTACCAGAAATCCCAAGGGGCATCCCATCAGAGAAAGAACCTTGTCCAATCGGGTAGATCAAGAAGACAGCGGTAGCAGCAGCCACAGGAGCGGAGTAAGCCACGCAGATCCAAGGACGCATACCCAAGCGGTAAGACAATTCCCACTCACGACCCATGTAGCAGAAGACACCGATCAAGAAGTGGAAAATCACGAGCTGGTAAGGACCACCGTTGTAAAGCCACTCATCCAAGGAAGCAGCTTCCCAAATCGGGTAGAAGTGCAAACCAATGGCGTTAGAAGAAGGAATAACAGCACCAGTGATGATGTTGTTGCCGAACAGCAAAGAACCAGCAACAGGCTCACGGATACCGTCGATGTCCACAGGAGGAGCAGCGATAAAGGCAATCACGAAACAGGCAGTAGCAGCCAAGAGAGTCGGAATCATGAGAACGCCAAACCAGCCAATATAGAGGCGGTTGTCGGTGCTGGTGACCCAAGCACAGAATTGTTCCCAGAAATTAGCACTCTGGCGACGTTGTAATACAGTCGTCATCGTTATAAGTCCTATTCAAGAGAATGAATAAATTTAGGTTCAGGCAGCATCTAAATCAAGTCAAAATGTTTAAGAACCTGAGAGGGCTTGCTTGAACTATGTACTTATATTAAGCACTCCCTCAGTTTTTGTAAAGGTCTTTTAAGAATTTATTTAGATTTGTGAGGAAGTGCGGATTTCCGTAAATTACCAGGCCCCTGACTAAATTCGGCACATTGGCTCAAATCAGCCCGGTGGCCAGTGGAGCGGACGACCACCTAAAAGGTGTAAGTGCAGGTGATTAACGGTTTGCCCGCCATCATTGCCCGTATTGATCACGACCCGATAGCCATTTGACAAGCCAACTTGCTCGGCTACCCGCTTAACAATCATTAGCAAATGTCCCAAAATTCGATGATTCTCTGGAGCGGCATCGGCCAGGCTGGGTAAGGGTTTCTTAGGAATAATCAAAAGGTGAATCGGGGCCTGGGGATTAATATCCTTAATTGCAATCGCTAGGTCATCCTCATATATGATTTCAGCCGTAATCTGGCGGTTAATGATTCTGGTAAATAGGGTTTCCGATGTTGCTGACATGGGTGAATGAGCCTCCAGGCCTGGGGAGTGGGTCTTAAAACTCTGTGAATAATCTCGAACCAATTGGGCGAACAGCCAATAGTTACGGTACTATTTTTCTTGCTGCAATTATGTTCACTAGAAGAGCTGCCCCATGCTTCATCCTCACCTTGCTTCTGCCTTTGCCCACCGTCAAGTCCTGAAAGTCATCAGCGGTTTACAAAACTTTAATCCTGAGTCGGTAGCAGCAGTGGTGCAAGCAGCAGATCAAGGCGGAGCAACCTTTGTGGATATTGCCGCAGATCCCGGCCTGGTGAAATTAGCCAAATCCTTAACAAACCTACCCATCTGTGTTTCGGCCGTTGACCCCCAGGCCCTGGTGGAAGCTGTCCAGGCCGGAGCCGACCTAGTTGAAATTGGTAACTACGACAGTTTTTATGCTGCCGGGCGAACATTTAGCTCTGAGGAAGTCTTAGAACTGACTCAGCAAACCCGAGCCTTACTCCCTGACACAACCCTCTCAGTCACGGTTCCCCACACTTTACTTTTGGATCAACAAGTTGATTTAGCAGTTGCCTTAGTCGAAGCTGGGGCTGACATCATCCAAACTGAAGGCGGCACCAGTAGCCAACCAACTCATCCAGGAACCTTGGGTTTAATTGAAAAAGCTGCCCCCACCCTGGCCGCTGCCTATGAAATTGCCCAGGCCGTGGAGATTCCCGTCCTCTGTGCCTCAGGCCTCTCCAGTGTGACGATTCCCTTAGCGATTGCTGCTGGAGCCAGTGGGGTCGGTGTGGGCAGTGCGATCAATCAACTCAATAGCCCCATTGCCATGATTGCCACAGTCAAATCCCTGGCCGCCGCCCTTGAAACAGCCACTAGAACTTTACCCATTCGTTAAGAATTCCCACAGTTCCGTAACGTTCAAAAACGAAAATTCTAGGATCACCTTAAGAACAGTTGGTCGCTAGAGGTAGTTATGCGGGCAGTTTTAATGGCAGGGGGCAATGGCACACGCTTACGACCGTTGACCTGTGAACTACCCAAGCCGATGGTGCCCTTGCTGAATCGGCCAATTGCGGAACATATTCTGAATCTGCTCCGGCGACATCAACTGACCGAGGTGGTGTTTACGCTGCATTACTTGCCGGATGTTGTCCGGGAATACTTCGGGGATGGGGGGGATTTTGGGGTAGATATTACCTATGCCGTAGAGGAAGACTATCCCTTGGGGACGGCCGGCTGTGTTAAAAATATTGCCAGCTTGCTCCAAGAGACCTTTGTTGTGGTCAGTGGGGATAGTGTCACAGATATTGACCTCACTGCTGCCCTCACTTTTCATCGCCAGCACCAGGCCCAGGCCACGCTTGTGCTCACCCGTGTCCCAAATCCGAAAGAGTTTGGGGTCGTGATTACCGATGCACAGGGACGCATTAGCCGCTTCTTGGAGAAGCCATCTCCCGGTGAAATTTTTTCTGATACCGTCAACACAGGTATTTACATCCTCGAACCCAGTGTTTTGGATTATTTGCCCAGCGGCACAGAACGAGATTTTTCTAAGGACCTATTTCCGTTGTTGTTGCAATCTGGGATACCCCTCTATGGCTATGTGGCAGAGGGATACTGGTGTGATGTCGGCAGCTTGGAAACCTATCAACAAGTGCAATACGATGCCTTAAATCTCAAAGTGCACTTAGAACCCTCTGGACGAGAACTCTATCCCCAGATTTGGGTCGGCCATAACTCCATCATCCATCCGCGGGCGATTCTCCGTCCTCCCCTCTTTATTGGTCATAATTGCCGAATTCAAAGTGATGTTTGCTTAGAGAGCGGCACGGTACTGGGGGATAACGTGATCATTGGCAGCCGCTCCCATCTTCAACAGGCGATTGTTTGGAGTGGTACGGTGGTTGGGGAAGAGAGTGTCCTCGACAGTTGCTTAGTCGGGCGGCGGGTGCGGGTAGATCGTCATGCGGTCATTGAAGAAGGCGCGGTTGTTGGCTCGCGCTCCCGGATTGGGGAAGAAAGTGCTGTTGGGCGGGGAGTCCGAATTTGGCCGGGAAAACACATTGAAGCTGGGGCGCGAATTAATCAAAGCTTGATTTGGGGGAGCACCGGCCAACGGAATCTGTTTGGTTACCAAGGGGTCGCCGGCCTGGCCAATGTGGATATCACACCGGAGTTTGCCGTGCGCTTGGCTGCCGCCTATGCTTCCACCCTCGAACCCGGCACGAGTGTCCTAATTTCCCGTGATCAGCGCAGTGTCTCCCGGATGATTGCCAATGCCCTGATGGCAGGGTTGATGTCTGTCGGGATCAATGTTTTTTGCCTGGAAGCAATTGCCCTTCCCATTTCCCGGTTTTCCGTGCAAGGCCTTTCTGTCAGTGGTGGGATTCATGTGCGCTTACATCCGGATCGGGATGAGCAACTCCTGATTGAGTTTTTCGATCACAAGGGGATTAACCTCAACCAGGCCAAGCAACGGCAAATTGAGACGGCCTATTTTCGGGAGGATATGCGGCGGGTCATCCTCACCGATATTGGCGGTATTACCTATCCCAGCCAAATTGTCGAAGCCTATGCCCACGGCTTTGGTAAGTGGTTAAATACCCAGGCCATCCACAAGTACCAGTGCAAAATTGTCATTGATTATGCCTATGCGGTTTCCGGGGTAGTTTTACCACAACTGCTAAATAAATTTGGCTCGGATGTGGTCGTGCTCAATGCCACCCTGCACCAGGCCCCCTTAAATAGCGACGAACGCGAGAGGCTGCTCAAAGAACTGGGACAAGTGGTAAAAGCCATCCAGGCGGATCTGGGGGCGCAGGTTTCTGCCAATGGGGAGCGACTAACGCTGGTGGATGACACGGGACACATGATTGCGGGCGAAGAATTAACAGCCTTGATCGCCGATTTGGTCTTGTCAGCCTATCCCGGTGGGACGGTGATTGTGCCCGTGCATATTTCCAGTGCGATTGAGGTCGTTGCCCGGCGGCATGGGGGGTACGTGGTGCGCACAAAAGCCAACCCGACCGATTTAATGGAGGCCTGTCAAAAGCAATCCGGGGTGGTTTTAGGGGGGAGTGCTGAAACCGGATTTATTTTTCCACAACTCCATCCCGGCTATGATGCCATGTTCAGCATTGCCAAGTTGATGGAAATGCTCGCCCTGCGCCAACAACCCCTCAGTCAAATTCGCCGCAATCTGCCCCAAGTCTTTCACACCCACCTGGCCCTGCGTTGTCCCTGGATTGCTAAAGGTTCCCTGATGCGGCATTTGGTGGAAACCCACAGTCCGAACTCCTTAAATTTGGTGGATGGGGTAAAAATTCTCCATCGGGATGGCAATGATTGGGTTTTGGTCTTGCCCGATGCCAGTGAACCCCTGGTGCACCTATTTGTCAATGGGCGGGAACTGGCCTGGATTGAACAAATGAACCACGATTACAGCCAACGCATCCATGAATTTGCCCATCTCGAACCCGCAGAGAGTATGGCCGCGTTTTAAGCCAAGATAAGGAGGTTGCTTTGCCTGAGAACCTATGCGGCTGTTGCTCAGTAATGATGATGGCATTTTTGCCCCTGGGATTCGGACCTTAGCGGATACCCTCGTCCAGGCCGGGCATGAAGTCATGGTGGTTTGTCCCGATCGCGAGCGTTCCGCAACTGGGCATGGCTTAACAATTTTTGATCCGATCCGGGCCGAACTGGTGACGAATCTGTTTGATCCGCGGGTCAAGGCCTGGGCCTGTTCTGGAACCCCATCGGACTGCGTGAAATTAGCGTTGGGAGCATTGATTGATCCGTGGCCCGATTATGTGGTTTCCGGGATTAATCAAGGCTCTAATCTAGGCACGGATATTCTCTACTCCGGTACTGTCTCGGCGGCAATGGAAGGGGTGATTGAAGGCATTCCGAGTTTAGCCCTGAGTCTAGCCAGCTTTACGGTGCGGGAATTTGAACCAGCAGCCCAGTTTGCCGCCTCTTTGCTCCAAGAACTCGCAACGAATCCCTTACCCCAGGCCCTGCTTTTAAATGTGAATGTACCCGCCCTCCCCAAAGCAGAAATTGCTGGAGCAGTGATCACCCGTCAAGGCTTGCGGCGCTACCATGATCAGTTTCAAAAACGGGTGGATCCACGGGGCAAAACCTATTACTGGCTAGCTGGGGAAGTGATTGAAGAAGTCTCCCAAGGTGATTGTCCCCATTTAACCGATGTCCAGGCCCTCCAACAAAACCAGATTAGTATTACCCCCTTAAATTACAACCTCACCGATCCGCAAGGATTAACAACTGTCGCGGCCTGGTTTAGGCAAGGGGCCACACTTTTACCTGAAATTCCCTAACACCTCAATGCATACTGATTGCCCCAATTGACTGGGATCACAGCCCGGCCTGGATCGGATCACACCCCGGTCTAGAGCTGATCACTGTCTCTACCTAGTCCCCCCAGGATAATCAGACTTATAGTCATTTCGCTGAGGCATGAAACACAAAAATCCTTGAAACCATAACGGGTAATCGGATTGAGTGTCTCAAGTTTTGGCAGAAATGACGATCAGCAGTGTATCGAGTAAGACCCCTATGAATGCCCTTGTTGCGCCTCAATCTCAATCAAGTGCGAATCAGTCTGCCCCATTGATTGCCTGTATTGATGACAGCAAAACTGTCCAACGCCATCTGTCTCTAATCCTCCAAAAAGCAGGCTATGAAGTTCTCTCCATTACCGCAGCACCGGAGGCTAAAGCTCAACTCCTGGCCCATCCCCCGGCTGTGATTTTGCTCGATATTGTCATGCCCGATGTCGATGGCTATGAACTCTGTCGGCAATTGCATCGCACCCCCGGCCTGGCTGATATTCCGATCATCATGCTCACCGGACAAGATAATTCGCTCCAGCGGATTCGGGCCCGCGGCGTTGGGGCGATTGATTTTCTAGTTAAACCGATTGAACCCGCCCATCTCCTGGAACGCTTAGGCACTCTCATTTCTCAGCCTCAAACCCGTCGGCCCCAACCTGCGGTAACTGCTGCCCCCATCACCACGCCTCGCCCCCAGGCCTTTTGGGACTTAGCCAGCCAACGCCTCGGTCTCACCCACCGTCAACGCCAAAACCTCCTCAGTACCGGACAAAAACTAGAGCGGGCCTTGCTGAGGCAGCCAAACCGGGTCGATCTATGGGAAAAATTAGGGATGGTCTCCTACTTACTGAATCACTTACCCTTGGCGATGACAGCCCTGAATCGGGTCATGCAGTTAGCTCCGGATCAACACCTACAACAGCGTAATTTGGGCTGGATTGCGGAAGAAATGGGAAACCTTGCCCTTGCCCAAGAGCATTACCAGGCCCACTTAGCCCATGATCCCGATGACTGTTATGTGCAAGGTCGTTTGAAGCTTTTGCAGCAACAGCCTTAATAAAGGGCAATCATCTTGAAGGCGGCACCCAGATTCGAACTGGGGGATAAAGGTTTTGCAGACCTCTGCCTTACCACTTGGCTATGCCGCCATCTTTGACATCATATAGTCATTAGTCATTTCTGCCAAAATTGAGACACGCAGCCCGACCACTCGTAACGGTTTCAAGGACTTTTGTGTTTCATACCTCAGCGAAATGACCATATCTGAGGATTTCTAATATATCAGGTCTTGCGAGGACTCTGAATGGTTTGTCTAGGGGCCTTTGGCTTGGAATTCCAAGGCTAGGGAGTCATTGGCATAGAGCTTGAGGATTTGTCCTTGAATTTGATAACGGTTGATCTGTCCCAAGGCCTCGAACATTTGTGCTTCGGTTGCTTGAACCGCTCCCTGTAAACAGGCCATCTTTGTGCTAGCTGCGGGGGATAGCTGCAAACTATTGCCACTCCGATTAAACCCACCCGTAAACCGATTACACCCCCCTGAGCCAAAATAACGGTTGTCACTGGCACTGAATTCGATGTAGGGCGGATTGGCTGGGTTGAGATTGGGAATGGCCTGGTTGCCAATTTTCGTCAGTTGCCACTGGGTTCCGGTGAGGGTAAGAGGATTCATCGTCAGCTGGGGATTGGCGGAGTTAGTATCATTGGCGGTGGTGATGACATCGGTGGGGATTAAGTCGGGGATTTCATCTGCTCGAATTTTGAACGTCACAATGCTGGTTCCCGAGGGGCAACAGAGGGGATCACTGGCCTGGTAGCGGGCAAATTCAGCGGTAATTTCCGTGCCGCTGGTCAGAATTGGCGAATAAATCACACCATCACTGCGAGAGTCCATTAATACAGGTGAGAGAGTTCCCGCATAACGCCCTTCCACAAAGACAAAGGCCTGGAATCCCATCGGGCGGCACATGCCATCAAACCCAGAGGTGGCCATAAACAGTTGGGTGTTGTCGTAGGCTTGGAGGGGGCCAAATAATTTCCAACCCTTAGCGACTAGGGCTTTTTCCGCTTCAATACTCGGTTGGCGAATTTGTCCAACGCATTGGCTAATGTTGCTCGGCGGTTCTGGGTCTGGGAGTTGGGGGAAGCTGCTATCGGCGCGATTCCAGTTTTTTAGGGGTTGATCTAGCCAAGATGCACTGGGGGCCTGGGCCTGAAGGGGCAGGCAAGGCATGAGGGCGACAATGCCAGTTAAGGTAGCAATTTGCTTCAGAGGGCTTGCCATAGGAAAAAAAATAAATGATCTAAACTGAGCTGATTTCAGATTAAAGACTGACAGGCTCTGCGGTTTGTTTCGGGGCCTGTCCCTAAGGTTTAGGCTAGGGAGAACGCAAAAGTATAGAAATATCTAAAAAAAACCAAAATTTTTAAACCAGGGTGTTATCGAACTCGATGCCGGTGGGTAGAGTAGTGAGCGTAGGGAAAGTTAACTGAGTTAAGGAGCTATAGCCCTCATGAAAACTGAACTGAAAGCAAAGTTTTTGCAACACCTCTTGTCTAAGAAAAAAGCGGATGAAGGGTTTACTCTTGTGGAACTGTTGGTGGTGGTGATCATCATTGGTATCCTAGCTGCCATTGCCTTGCCTTCGATGCTGAACCAGGCCAGCCGTGCTCGTTTAGCGGGTGCCCAAAGCCAAGCTGGTGCCGTTAACCGTGCTCAACAAGCCTATCGTTTAGAAAGCCCTGTATTTGCTAGTGTTATTTCCAACCTGAAAATTGGTACAGCAGTTGCTGGTGGCTACAATAATGGTGCAAGTCCCACTCTCACTGCCAGTTCTAGCTCTGGATCAGCTTCCTATGTTGCTAATGATACCAATACTGATCGGAACGTATTGGGCTGTGTAACTGCCGACACCAACGGCAATACAGGGATTACTATCAATACGGCAACTTCTGCAGGAGGTACTGCCGCCCCCGCTTGTTAATCCCTATTTCCGGTGATGATTGAGTGCTTTCTTGAAATTAATTCGGGGAAGCACCAACTTGTGTTTCTTGATCAGGCTGCATAACATTCGTTTACTCAGTCAATCAAAAAGCATCAATCTTTGCTGATTACACCCTACCTTTGATTGCAGCATTCCTCTCCAAGTCTTCTTTATTAAGAGCCTTTCGGCTTTCAAGTATTGGCCCATAAACTTATTGCCTAAGGAGCCAATGAGAATAATGGCGGCATGAATGCTTTTTTGCACTAATCAAATTAAGAAATATTAAAACCTGGACTAAGTATTATCAAACTCAACGCCGGTGGGTAAAGTAATGAGCGTAGGGAAAGTTAACTGAGTTAAGGAGCTATAGCCCTCATGAAAACTGAACTGAAAGCAAAGTTTTTGCAACACCTCTTGTCTAAGAAAAAAGCGGATGAAGGGTTTACTCTTGTGGAACTGTTGGTGGTGGTGATCATCATTGGTATCCTAGCTGCCATTGCCTTGCCTTCGATGCTGAACCAGGCCAGCCGTGCTCGTTTAGCGGGTGCCCAAAGCCAAGCTGGTGCCGTTAACCGTGCTCAACAAGCCTATCGTTTAGAAAGCCCTGTATTTGCTAGTGTTATTTCCAACCTGAAAATTGGTACAGCAGTTGCTGGTGGCTACAATAATGGTGCAAGTCCCACTCTCACTGCCAGTTCTAGCTCTGGATCAGCTTCCTATGTTGCTAATGATACCAATACTGATCGGAACGTATTGGGCTGTGTAACTGCCGACACCAACGGCAATACAGGGATTACTATCAATACGGCAACTTCTGCAGGAGGTACCGCTGCCCCCGCTTGTTAATCTCTATTTCCGGTGATGATTGAGTGCTTTCTTGAGTTTTAACTCAAAGGCACTCTTTTGGTTTTGTATAAAAAACATAATAAAATGCAGATATTAGCCGATAGTAAAATACTAAACTAGGCTTTATGCGAGGCGATAGTAAAAGGTAATGATTTGTGGGATCGGGTGAGTGATTATTTACTAGTGCAGGAATTTTGATATCACTCTACTCCAGAGGAAAGGCTATTCCTATAGAAACTAGCAGGAATTAATTTTCCTTTATAATATAGATTGCTAGACTTATTTACACACATTGCACAGCTTCAAAATCAAGCAGTTTCCTTGGCTGTTCTTTTTTTAAAAATATGCGTATTGTATTTTTGGATTCTGTTGGCTTTGATTTCGATATTAATACACCTCAAGCAAAACCACTGGGGGGTGCTCAGTCAGCACTGAGTTACTTGATTCGGGCCTTAAAAAACCAAGATCAAGATGTGTGGTTGTTTAGTGACACTAAAATCATCAAATTCATTGATAATATTCCTCAGTTTTCTCGCCAGTTATTAACTAAGGAGTTTATTCAACATCTTTCACCGGATATCTGCATCATTGTTACTAATGCCAGCAAAAAACTAATTGAAAAAACTAGAGAACTATTGCCAGCAAAAACACAGTTAATTCTTTGGGCTCATCATGATACTGATCAACCCTCTGTTTCGTCATTGACAGAATCAGCAACAACTTCTCTCTGCGATGGGTTTATTTTTATAAGTCAATGGCAAAAGTCAAAATACTTACAAGATTTCAAAATTCCTGAATACAAAACAATAGTCCTCAAAAATGCTATCAGTCCATGGTTTGAAAATTTGTTTGAGTCCGATACTTCAGTTGTTGGCACTAAAGCACTCGCGCCTAGCTTAGCCTATACAAGTACCCCCTATCGTGGACTAAATTTACTCATTGAGTTGTATCCCAAAATTCAAAAACAAATAAAAGATTGCAGGCTCAATGTTTTCTCCGATATGAAAGTTTATGGCCAAGATGATCAAACAGACCAAAATAAATATGGTGATTTATACCAGCAATGTCGGCAAACTGAAGGGGTTAACTATATTGGCTCTATTCCCCAACCAGAACTAGCTAAGGCTCTAAAGAGAATCTCTTTTTTGACTTATCCCAACACATTTCCAGAAACATCTTGTATTGCGATCATGGAGGCAATGGCAGCCGGCTGTCATATTATTACCAGTGATTTAGGAGCCTTGCGCGAAACTACCGCGGGATTTGCTGATTTAATTCCAATTGACTCAGATCAAGAAAGCTATCAGCAGCAATTCACGGCAAAGGTTATTGAACGACTGCAGCAATGGAATAATCCAGAAGCACGGCAAGCATTGGATGAACAACTCCAGGCCCAGGTGAACTATGTGAATCAACACTATACCTGGAAGCAGCGGGCCCAAGAATGGATCACCTATTTAGAAAGTCTGTGCCAGGAAAGAATCAACTTGGCTGCTCAACCGGACGACTACATTACTCAAGTTGAAAACTACATTCATCATCAGCACTATCAGGACGCAATTCAATTATGTGAGTTAGCTACTGCCAGCCATCCTGATTATTATGCCTTTTATGGATATTGGGGTGTAGCCCTGGTTTTACTCAATGATGAGACTACAGCCCAACTCCTTTGGGCAACAACATTAGCTGAGATTGCGTCGGATAGCTACGACCAGGCCATGCAACAGTTAATTAAAGTCCTTCAAAGAGAAGCCGATTTTCAGGTTCAAAAAAAACAGCTTGAAATTGCCTATGCCTTGCATCGATATGTTGATGAAATCCAACCAGATAACTTATTATCAACAATTGAACTATTGCACCTGGCCTTTGAATTAGGTTTTGTCCATCCTGAATTTACTGATCACTTAGCCCAGGCCACTGAGGTACTCCATCAAGCTCTAGAAATCACACCTGATCTGGAAAATCGTCTCCAGAGTTTTTTGACAGGCTTATTAGATAAACATTATCCAAACCCCCAAACATTATCCTTTTTACACGCTTGCATGCGACATCGACAGCTGTTCCCCAAACTGATTGATAGTTTAATTTTTCTAGTTGATAAGCGTCCGGCCAACGAAATGATTCAATATGGTGATGCGGTTCTCCAACTTGCCGGGCAGCAGTGGAATGCCTATTACAAAATTGGTTTGATTTACCGCAATGGCGGAGATTTCGAGCGGGCTGTAGCAGCCTTTAAAACCCTAGTGGAGTTGAGTCAGACCTTACCGGAAAAAGTCAATGCCTACTTTCGCTATCTCTCCAGTTATTTAGCATTTGGGACTCATGTTGAGGAAGCCAATGAAATATATGCAAAATTAGAGGAATTAATCTCAGATTTACTAAGGACGCCAGAACCGAATATTACCTGTGACGATGCTGGAAAACTGATCATTACCCACTACTACCTCGCCCACTTTCTCGATCAACCGCACATTGTCCGTCCACAAGTAAATCAACTTGCCTCTTTGACCTATCCTTGTGTTAAAAATTATTTCCCGGACAAGGTTTTTGACCATGCACAACAACGCTGGCAGAGTGGTAAAACGGAGAAGGTTAGAATTGGCATTCTTAGTAATTCGTTGCGCTATCATCCCGTGGGCTTTCAGTCCCAGGCTTTGTTTCAATTTCTAGATCGTGAAAAATACGAGATTTATGTCTATTTTGTGGGCTATTCTGCGGCGGATCAAGACCTAGATCCATTGCACCTATGGATTCGTGCCGCTGCTAATCAATACCACTTAGTCAGTAACTTTGTCCCAGATATTGCTCAACAAATCTATGATGATCAAATTGGGATTTTAATTGATCTTGATAGTTCTACTTCCGATACAATTTCGTTTGTGCTGGCCCTGAAACCCGCCCCGATTCAGATGACTTGGATTGGGTTTGACGCGACGGGGTTACCCACTGTTGATTACTTTATTACTGATCCTTATATTCTTCCTGACGATGCTCAACCCTATTATCAAGAAAAACTCTGGCGACTCCCCCATGTTTATGTCGCTCTAGATTATATGGAAGTAGGCACAGCGACAATCCGCCGGGAAGACCTGAACATTTCCGAGAGCGCGATTGTTTATATGTGTGCGCAACGAAGTTCAAAGTTTCATCCTGATGTGATTCGCTTACAAAGTCAAATCCTGAGATGCGTGGAAAACAGCTACCTATTAATTAAGTATTGGCTAGGTGGCGCAGAATTTGAGCGATTTTGCTTAGACATTCTAGAACAAGAAAATATCCCCACTGAAAGAGTTAGATTTTTACAAAAGGAACCGTATCGAATCCATCGCGCGAATTTAGGGATGGTGGATGTTGTTTTAGACACTTTTCCCTATGTCGGTGGCACAACAACTCTAGAAGCACTGTGGATGGAAATTCCAGTCGTGACGCTTGTTGGTCAACAGTTTGTCTCACGCCATAGTTATTCTTTCATGATGAATGCGGGTGTCTCTGAAGGCATTGCTTGGACACATCAGGACTATGTTGATTGGGGGATTCGTCTGGGTTCTGATGAGCAATTACGGCAACAGATTAGTTGGAAGCTAAAGCAAGCAAAGCGACAGGCCCCGATTTGGGATGGTCGGCAGTTTACCCAGGAGATGGATGCAGCCTTCCAGGCCATGTGGGAATACTACCAAACAGATATACTGAAGTTACCTGAGGGTCATAGATTGGGTTAAATCCTAGAGTTGGGACAAGTATTTTACAGGTTTTATGGACGACTCGTTTGATTGTCATGTTTTTACTAACTGTTTAAATAATAAGGACTACATTAGCGCAATTAATTATTGTCAAGCAGCGATAGAGGCGGCTCCTGATGATTCTCTCAGCTACATTTATTTAGGCTTAGCTTTTCTACTCAGTGGGGATGAATTGTCAGCGGAGTCGGCCTGGTTAGCTCCCGTTGTTGAGTTTGAGCCGGATGAAGTTGCTGAATACAATCAACATTTAATTGATATTCTCACAATTCGAGCCAATGTTGAAAATCAATTTGAAAACTGGAATTTGGCCTGGAAAATTCACTTCTATATCCAAGAATTTGAGCCAAATTCCATCAACAACTTACTGGAGCTATGCAAACTGGCTGTCAAGCTCGATATTTTTGATTGGGATGCTCCCCCCTATAGTTCATTGAATGGCTTGATTAAAGAGTTACCTGAAGTAGATATTAATTTTGATTTACTCCAGGATGTCATTACCACCTTGAGTCAAGATATTCCTGAACTAAATCCAACCTATGTTTTGATGAAGCATAGTTCAAAATATTCTGATAAGTTACCTAAATTTTATTCTAATTTACAATTCGCTGTTCAAAAACTAGGAGTTGGCTCAGTTTTATACTATTTGGCCGTAAACTATGCGGAATTGGGTCATAATTTATGGCCAGAAGATGCTTTTTTCTTAGATTCCTTGGCCAGTTACCACATGCGTGTTCGCAACTATGACCAGGCCCTGGATGCGGCACAAAAGCTGATATCCGTTGTGGATAACCTACCCCATAAGATCCATGGCTATTATCGAATCATTGAAATCTTAAATTCTGCTGGATGTTATGAAGAAGAAGTTAGAAAAAATTTAGATTATCAGAACACATTACTCCTGCAGCTTTTAGAAAGTAACGCCTTTGAACTGACGCGTTCGCAAACCTGTAGCTTGTTTATCTTGCCTTTTACTGCTGCGTATGTAATTGACAATCCCAGGGATGAAAAGAAAAAATATAATCAACTCATGAGCTTGTGCCAGGCCAACATTGAGTACTATTCCTACAAGCACGTTGAAAACTATCAAACCCAAATTAAAACCCGTAATCTGGCTAGTCGGGTAAATCTGGATAGGCCATTGAAAATTGGATTCTTGTCCAATCACTTAAGACGACACGCTATTGGCTGGTTGGCCTGGGCGATTTTTCAGTATCGAGACCCCAATAAAACCCAACTCTATAGCTATTATGTGGGTAACATCCTAAAAATTACAGATAATTGGCAGCAATGGTATATGCAGAAGTCCGATCACGTGTTTTGTGGGGAATTAGATAGTTACAAATTAGCTGATAAGATTAACGCTGATGAAATTGATATTTTAGTAGATCTGGATAGTGTGACATTTAACGTTAACTGTGAAGTCTTGGCACTTAAATCTGCCCCAATTCAGTTGAGCTGGCTGGGATTTGATGCCTCTGGTCTGCCCGCTGTTGACTACTACTTAGCTGATCCCTATGTTCTTCCGCACAACGCTCAAAACTATTACACTGAAAAAATCTGGCGTTTTCCTGAAACCTATGTTGCCGTAGATGGCTTTGTTGTAACCAATCCGTCTTTGCGACCAGAATCCCTTGACTTAAATTCTGATGCTGTTATCTTTTTGACTAGCCAAAGAGGTTCTAAACGAAATCGACACATGACGGAATTGCAAATGCAAATTATTAAAAATGTCCCCGATAGCTATCTATTAATTAAGGGAGTTGGAGATGGTAAACGGTTGCAAAATTGGTTCCTTGATATTGCTGAAAGTATTGGCTTAACACCAGAGCGTCTTAGGTTTTTACCGATGTATCCCACGGATGAGGAACACCGAGCTAACTTGGCTATTGCTGATGTGGTTCTCGATACCTATCCCTATAATGGAGCCACCACAACCTTAGAAACCCTCTGGATGGAGATTCCTTTGGTAACCCGAGTTGGTGAGCAGTTTGTTGCGCGCAATAGCTATGCTTTTTTAGTTAACGCCGGAGTCTCAGAAGGGGTGGCCTGGACCGATCAGGAATATGTTGAGTGGGGCATTCGTTTGGGTACTGATGTAGATTTAAGGCGGCAAGTTAGCTGGAAACTCAAACGAGCAAAAAAATTCGCCCCACTTTGGAATGCCCCAAAATTTGCTAAGGAAATGGAATCAGCTTTTCTAGCTATGTGGCATCACTACGTGACTGGTGAAATGATTCTTCCCCCAGGCCATCGTGTTGGATAAAATACCTATTCTGCAAAAATATGAGACCTTGGGCAGAAGACATTCAAAAACATATCAATGATCAAAATTACGATCAAGCCCTGAACTTATGCCAGGCCTGGTTAGTTGAAGCTCCTGAAAATTTAACTGCTTTAACCTATGCCGGGCTTTGTTTTTTATTATGTGGGGAAGAACTCAATGCACAAACACTCTGGTTCCATGTTTTCCTTGAAAGCGATTCCTCGTCTCAGAATACCGAACTCCTCAATCTTCTTGAATTAGCAGCAGTCAATCAAGAGTCATTGGATAACTTGGACAAGGCCTGGGTAATTCGCTATTATCTGTTGGAATTTAATAAGGAAAATATTCCTAATCTATTAAAAATGGTTTTAATAGAAGAACAACTAGATTTCATGTGGACAGAGCGAATCGCTGCCTTAGAACTTTCAAGAAGACTGGCGGAAAATAACTTTCCCAGGCTTGATGAGAATGATTTATTTAGATTTCTGAAGATATTTTTTATTTCTAAGTCAGAGTCTTTATCTCCAGACAGTTTAGCATTTATCAAAAAAATAATTAATTATCAAATCAATCTTCCTAAGTACCCAAAACATCTAATCTTTGAATACCTCATTCAACTTCTAAATCAACTCAAGAACTCAACAAAAAATTTAAATAAAGCCCTCTCCTGCGCTGAACTTTACTTGGCCTTTAACCCCAATCACTTTGGTATTCTTAAAATTATTCCACAAATTTATCTTTACCTTGGAGATTGTGAAAAAGCTATTGAAAGCGCAAAAATAGCTTCTGAAAATGCTCAAGCAGTTGTTGATAAAATAATTGGAAAACATCTGATACTTCAAATGCTTTTGAGTTGCGGCTCTTACTCAGAAATGATGATAGAAGTGACAAATGAACTAAAGACATTAATAGATACTTTAAAATTCTCAGACTTAAACTCTACTTGTGAAAATGATATTTTTTGGCTCATATATCCTTTTTTTCTCTTTCCGCACCTAGAAGATCAGCCCCTGAGCTATAAGAAATTACTACAAAAAACAACTTTACTTTTTCAGATTCGATTAGAGGAAATTTACCAAGATTCCAACCTGAAAGTCCCCATTTATAGCCCCAGCCTCTATGAATCTGCGGATAAACTGACGCTGAAAATTGGGTATTTATGTAGTTGCTTCTCCAGTCATGCTGTAGGAATCCTAGCTAGGTGGCTATTAAAATATCATAGCTGCGAAAACCTAAAAGTTTATTTATACCTGATCAACTATGAATCAGACGAATTCGATCCAATTCAATCTTGGTATGAGCATCAAGATTTTGTGATCTATAGAGGTGGAGACTGCGGTAAGGAGATTGCTAAAAAAATACGTGATGATAAAATCCAAATATTGATCGAACTTGATAGCATTACATCTTTAACGAACTACGAAGTCCTTTCTCTTAAACCTGCTCCAATTCAAGTTTCATGGCTTGGCTTTGATGCGCCTGAGTTTCCTACAATTGATTACTTCATTGCTGATCCGTTTGTTTTACCTGCAAATGCTCAAGAATATTACAGCGAAAAGATTTGGCGTTTACCCAACAGTTATTTAGTGGTTGAAGGCTTTGAGGTAGGTGTTCCAAATCTTTCTAGAAAAACTCTTAACTTACCAGAAAGCAGTGTGGTTTTCTTCAGTGGACAGCGAGGTAATAAGCGTAATTCAGAATTAATACTACTCCAATTATTGATTCTTAAGGAAGTTAAAGACAGCTATCTCCTGATCAAAGGAATTTCAGACCAGGCCAGGGTTAAAGATTTATTTCACGGATTGGCTAAAGAATCTGGTATTGAGCTTGAACGCTTAGTCTTTTTACCTCTGACTCCAACGTTTGAAGAACATCGTGCCAACCTTGCCATTGCTGATGTCATTTTAGATACTTATCCTTACAATGGCGCAACCACAACTCTAGAAGCCCTCTGGATGGAAATTCCTTTAGTTACTCGTGTTGGTGAACAATTTGCAGCCCGCAATAGTTACACATTTCTCATGAATGCTGGGGTCGAAGAGGGGGTGGCCTGGACTGACGCAGAGTATGTGGAGTGGGGGATTAAGTTGGGGCAAGATGAAGAGTTGCGAAAAAATGTGAGTTGGAAACTTAAACAAGCGAAGAAACAGGCTCCTCTCTGGAATGTCCCTCAATTTGCAAAAGAAATGGAAGCTGGATTCCAGGCCATGTGGCACCACTACAGAACGGGTGAGATGATTCTACCCCCAGGCCACCGCTTAGGCTAAGGTAAGGTTCGATAATCGCTCATGGCCAGATAGCACCACAAAAGTGACTTTAACTTCCCTGATTGAAGCAGTAAACGTTGAACTTATAAAAAAAGGCAGAGTTGCAGTTGTTGCAGGACTCTACCCCAAACGTAGTTTTTTAGTAATCAGGTCGCAATTTAGCGGAAAAATTTAGTAAGCCAGGCCCATGCTGCGGGTGGTTTCAGCCCCAAGGTACACACGAATACTCAGAAAATCAGTCGGGCAAGCGGTTTCGCAACGTTTACAACCAACACAGTCTTCTGTCCGGGGGGAAGAGGCAATCTGACCCGCTTTGCAGCCATCCCAGGGAACCATTTCCAGCACATCGGTGGGGCAGGCCCGTACACACTGGGTACAGCCAATGCAGGTGTCATAAATCTTCACGGTATGAGCCATGGATGCAACTGCTCCTAAACGATCAAGATCGGTAGTTTATTATCAACGGTTGGGATTGTCCCAGGCCAGATTGATCTCCAGGCCCCCATTGACAACACCCAATAACCGAACTTAGTTTACCCCAGAGCCAAGTCCCGTCCTTGTTCCCACCGACAAACTTCAAACAATGTTACTTAAGCGTTAAGAGATGTGACTAACCTCAAAATTTCTAAGTAAAATCCCAGACAAAGGTCTATGCATTTGCCGCCAGAACCACCTGATTTCGTCCTTGATTTTTGGCCTGGTAAAGGGCATTGTCCGCCGCCCTCAAGAGCGCATCACTATCTGGGCCACAATCCGGATGAATTGCCACACCAATGGAAACCGTCACCCCACCAAACTGTTGATCTTGAAAATCCGTCCGAAGTTGACTAACCGCAAGCCGCAATTGTTCAGCCCGCCCCTGAGCCGCCTCCAGATTTGTATTGGGCATAACGACAATCATTTCCTCTCCCCCATAGCGACAGGTGACATCGGAGGGACGGACATGGCTGGTAATTGCTTGAGCCACGTTTTGTAAGACAAAATCCCCGATGCTATGACCAAAGTGATCATTAAAGGATTTGAAATGGTCAATATCAATCATCAACAGGCCAATGGGGCAGTAGCTGCGTTCACTCCGAGCAAACTCTTGGGCGAGAAATTCATGCAAATAGCGGCGATTGTAAAGCCCCGTGAGGGGATCTCGTAAACTCTCTTGGCGCAGGGCTTCCCGCAGTTGTAAGTTGGCAATCGCCAGAGCAATTTGTTCGGTCATGGTTTCGGCCAGTTGGCGGCTATTAGGGCTGCACCGGGTCTTGTCATAGTTGCTTTCAATGCAGAGATGGCCAATGATTTCACTAAAGGCAGTCAGCGGTAAGCAGAACATGCACAGATCATCCACATCATCCGGCTCCAAGTGATGACAGGTAATGGGCATACCCAGGTGTTTAGGGCTGTAGAGATGGGGAGTACCACGCCGCAAAGCCCAACAGTCTTGGCGATTAAAGGTTGGGGTGGTGTGCAAATGGCTCCCCCAGTGGAGCAGAGCTACCAACTCTTCGGGGTGATCGGGATGGGTTAAACACAATTGTCCTGAGGATTCAGGGAATAATTGCGGGGCATAGCTGGTGATCACTTTGGCTGCTTCGTCCAGGCCTCGACAGGTTTGGAGGAAGTCACTCAGTTGCCGCAACAGTTGCATTTCTCGGTTGCGCTGATCCAAATCCTCGATTTGTTTTTGCAAGGCCGCTTCGGCATGCTTGAGGGCGGTAATATCCACAGCCAGGCCTTGGATCAGCAGCGTTCCATCCACCGGATCCATAAACAGTTCCCCCTGATCGCGCACCCAAATCACTTGCCCATCAGCCCGCACCATCCGATATTCCAAATTAACTGAGCGATTTTGACGAATGGCCTCTTTGACCGCATTTAAAACCCAATCCAGATCCTCAGAATAGACATATTTTTTCCATGTATTAAAAAAACCTGCACTCCAATCCTGTTGTGGGACACCAATTAACTCTTGAATTTGGGGACTAATGTAGGAGTGCTCCGAGGTTGGTGCCGTGGGTGACACATAAACAACCCCTGGGCTTTGCTCAACTAACAGCCGAAACCGTTGTTCAGCCTCAGCTAAGCGCAATTCTGCTTGTTTCCGGTCGGTAATATCCAGACAAGTGCCAAATAAACGTATGGTTTTGCCTTGCTCATCCGTGACGACCTCCCCCTGCGCGCTCACCCAATGAACAGAGCCATCGGGCCAAACACAGCGAAAATCCATGCTGTAGGGCTTTTGGTCATGCATCGCCGTCGAAACGTAGGTGTGCCAAAAATCCCGATCCAAGGGGTGAATCTGGGCGACATGTTCTTCAAAAGTTGGGGGAGAGCTGCTTGGAGCCATGCCAAAGATGCGGAACATCTGCTGAGACCAAATAATTTTTTGGGATTCAACCTCATAGAGCCAATTGCCCAGGCCCGCCACCCGTTGAGCTTTTTCCAATTGCTCCTGAATCGTTTCTAGTTCATCGGTGCGGAGCTTAACGAGGTGATCCAAATTTTCACTGAGATCCCGTAACTGCCGTTCGGCTAGGGTGCGCTCGGTAACATCAACAGCCGTAGAAAGGAGCATTGGCCAGCCATCCACATCCAAACCCAGGCCAGAGGTGTAAAAGTCCCACACGAGAGTGCGACCGCTCTTGGTTTGAAATGTAAACTCCCCATAATGTTCATTCTCTCCAGCGGCCAAAGCATACATGCCCCGAATCAATTCGATCACCCTTGGGGCAATCTCTTCGCCATAAACAGCCCAACACCAGGCCTCAATGGTGGGAATTTCGCTCACATCATAGCCACTTAACACCGCCCAGGCCTGGTTGAATTCAATAATTTTGCCATCTGTACGATACAGAACCATTGGAAACGGCGACTGCATGAAAATTTGCCGAAAGCGGCGGTTGGATTCTTGGATGTCCTCTAATCTCTGGCTTAACTCTTCGTCTTGATGATTCAAGAAGTGGGCTGCGTAGCCAAGAACCGCCAATAAAATGCTGGATGTGGTCAACGCAACAAAGCCATCCCCAACTTCGGTGGAGAGCAGGCCATAAAACACTAAAAAATTGCTCAGCCAGTGCAATCCCAAGGGCACTAAAATTAGCCATGGCATCAGTAAACGGGCTAAGCGTCCTCCACTGCGCTGACTCATCAAAACTCCGATGAATCCATGATTGGGCGCGAGGCAAAACAGGCCAAGGCAAACTACCAAAAAGGTCAATACTGTATTGGAGGCAATAAGGCTCTTACGCTCTAAAAACTGATAAAAGGCTGGAATGTGTAGCACATAACCACATAGCCCGATCAGGGTAATCCAACTGGCAATGAGTAACAAAATCTGGCCGGTGATGGCCCAGCAATGACGGCGGTATTGAAAGCAGGCAGAGGTGCTGGCCAATAACAAAAACGTATAGGCAGATTGATCACTCATCCGGCCTGGATATCCGGCCTGGGGTGGTGAAATCACATCCTGGATCACTAACTGATCAATGCCAAAATTACAGGAGCAAAAGTATTCCAGCAGCGTTAAACCCGCCACAGTCAAGACAAACATGATCCCGCCTGCCCGGATGCGCCTAGCCCAATGCCCTTTCCTTTTCGCCAATAACAGGACTAGTCCTAGGGCAATAAAACACAGGGAGGTATTGAACTTCATCGTATTGGCACTGCCGGGAAGCCAAGACACCAGGCCTGGCTGTTGGAATATCCACCCAAGCAGTACCACCCCCGCTGCAACAATAGTCAACCAAGCACATCCAATCCGAACTCGGTCTGCTGTCATTTAGGAAATGCCCCCGAAAATCCCTAGCCTGATCGTGACAGACTTTCTTGGTAAGTTATATGGCTGTGTTGCAAATCTGGCCTGGATGTTTAGAAAATGCTGGGGAAGTTTATAATCCCGCCGGGGTAAATATGATCCTGGACAATGTAGATCTGGATTTTTTTAGTATCTGTTTTTTCTTGGAGATTGAGTCTGGTCAAGATCCACCAGATGTCACTGGACTCAGCACCAGAATTTTAGATAGTCATTGACGGCTTATGCAATAGGTATTTCGAGTTGCGCTAGCCAAGTGTATTTATCAATATAACCGCGCTGGAACTTGATTTTGCCGTTAACAACGTGAAAGAAACCACAACCCTGCAATGTAAAACGCTTGCCATTTGGCTGGTTATCGCCCAACTGACCTAAAAATGTCCCGCTGCCTTGCCACTCGACAATAGCCCATTCGCCATCCTCAAATATATTCACTGGGTGTGTGTCGTTGTCTGGAAACGCCGTAAAAAATGAGATAAAACTCTCCAACAAAGCCTTGCGCCCATGAAGCGGAGGGCCAAAAGCAACCTGATGATTTTCTGCATCATCGTCATAGAGATCGATGAGTGTGTTCGGGTCACGAGCGTTATATGCCGCAATCCAGTCCTGCACGACTTCTTTAGGTGACTTCATATCATGCAATTTTAGTCTCTCAGATTTTAATAATTTTGTAACCAATGATAGAAAATGGAATCGCGTCGCATAGGCTCATACTAAAACACAGAATCTTAACCAGGCCCCGCTTTAGGGAATACAATCAGAACCATCACAAATCCTGATCATCAGGCTGACTTTCGCGGGATCAGGGGTCTGGAGAAGGGAACCGTACCCCCTATAATGACTTTATTAAGATTCCGCTATTGACTTGCATCCCCGCTGGAGAAACGTCCATGAGTACCCCAGACACCCCCCAAGACACCCCGAAAGAAGAAACCACTGTCCGTAAACCGGCCCGCACCACCCGTACCGCCCCCCCCAAATCTGAATCCACTGGGCAAATGGTTTCTTTAACCACGACCGAATCCGGGACGTTAGCAACTACTCCTGAAACTGCTGATTTTGCGGTGTGGCAGACGGTGAATGTGGCTGGGTTACGTCCGATTCAAAGCAGTGCGTTACAGGTGGTGGATACGATGCAGTCCTCTGGGTTACGCCCGATTTTTAGCAGCGACTTGCACGTTGTCGATACGATCAATTCCTCTGGCTTGCGTCCAATTGGCTCCAGTGCGTTGCGGGTAGCTGAATCCTTAAACATTATGGGAATTCGACCGATTGCCGTGGATGAGTTTCAGATTGTCGAAGTGGTGAATTGGTTAGGAATGCGCCCGATTACGACCAGTGGTTTGCACATTTCCGAAACCTACACCTCGGCTGGGGTGCGCCCGATTGCCTCCAATATCATTGATGATTCCCCAACCCTAATGGGCTTTCTAGATTAATGACCTAGTTACTCCTGTTTTTTCAGGGCTTGTTTTGATACTCCTTGGCTTTCCAGGGGGTATTATTTTTCTTCAACTAGGATCCGTTCCGGTTGCCCGGCCTTGTGAACCCGAAACACGATGGCCCGTGCGCCTTCCTCTTTGGTATAGGGGGCATGCTCAACTTTAGCTGGAATGACAACGGTATCGCCGGCCCGCATGATCCGATCCGGTTGATTGGCTTCCACGTGGACAACTGAGCCTTCGATGACATAAATAAATTCCTCGCCGGGGTGGTAGTGCCTGGGCAAACTGGAGTTGGGCGGAATAATCACATCGGAAATGATCACTTCGACACCCTCTGCCATGGTCGTGGGGGCCCGCAGCATTTCATTGGAGCCAGGTTTTAGGTTTTGAGGATAGGGGAGGGGCGGTGTGGAGACTGGGGGAGCCGGGGCCTGGGAGAGATGCTCAGGGTGGGGATGGGCTTTAACGGACAAGGTGGTTCCCAAGAGTGTTCCGCAAAGTGTCAAACCACTCAGAGCGGCAAATAGTGCTGATTTCATTGGGTAAACTCCCTTTACAGTCTTGATTCAGATCATTCAGAAAAAGCCTTTAGGTCAAGTTGGGAAAAGCATCCCGAGCCAGGGCAGTATCAATGAAGCGGCCGGCATTCCCTGTGGTGGCGTACTGATAAAGCGAGGCCTGGAACACACCATTAATTGCCCCGGTTAACAAGGTGACGGCACTAAAGGCAACTACGCCAAAAAGCACCGCCAAAATCCCGATCAGAATGGATTGAGCCGCAACAGCCAAAGCAAAAAGACCGACTAAAATCGCCACGAGGACAAATTGGACTAAACAGCCCACGCCACCAATCACGGCCCGCCCAGTAAAACCCTCGCCCCAGGTCTGTTTGAAAATCTGCCAACTCCGTTTAATTGCTGTGATCGGGCCGACATTCTCGACGACAAAAACGGGGATCGCAAAGAAGACAACTACGCTCCAAACCCCCTGAATTAAACCGCCCAAGAGCATTGCCACCAGGCCAAGTACGCCATTATTGGAGTCACGCCCAGAATTACTAATCGCCCGCGCAATCGTCCCAATCGTGGCCGAGATCAAGGCAAAGCCAATAATTTGTCCCATCCGACCCATGGCAATGGCAATTCCATCCTGAACTGTGGCGGGTTGTCCTTTTAGGAGCCTGAGACTTGTCCCAACTAATGCCGTATTGGAGAAAATAATCACCGTATAACAGGCAAAGTAATAGATAAAGCCAATTAAGGTCAGGAGGATATACTCAGCCGTACTCAAGTTTTCTTCTGAGGGAATATCACCCCCGCCCGCCGCCCACAACACCCCCACCGTTGGCACAAAAAAGAGGACACTGACCAAAAAGACGGCAATCCCAGAAATCAGGGGAAACATCATCAGTTGGGGGTTTTGCTTAAGTGCTCTCCAACACTGCTGAGTAATGGCGACTCCATTGGCAATTTTGCGAGACATGGTGATGAATTCCCAAAAGGATATGACTTATTTTGCCGGAAATTTTTCGGTTGTGCGGTTACAGAATATTGAGCCGTGGCCTGGATTCTTGGATAGATAGAAATCTCTAGTAGCTGTGGCATATCCAATAAAATACTATAGTCACCCCCATTTTGTTCCTTAAGATAACTTGTGAAAATTCTGATTTATAGTACATAATAATTATTTTGCTTTCTTCGATTTTCAGAATCGTAAGAGATACATCTCACACATCAACAGCATGAGCAAGGATTTCAGCCTCTAGGTTAATTAAACGAGTTTGTAACGTTTGCTGATTTGCCCGATGTTCAATGTCATAGTTAGTTACAATAACATCGGAGAATTCAACATCCTCAATTGCGGCTGAAACTGCCCTCTCTATATCTGGAATGGTCTCATCCCATAAAACTACGTCACATTCATGATTGAATCTATGGTCTAAACCAAAGGCTCGCTTTGTGATGTTACTACTACCTATAATACCAACTACGGGATTCTTATCTATCTTCGCAATAAATACTTTTGCGTGCCATTGCATTCCTTTTATCCGTTTCTGGATAGCATTGAAATGAGTAGAGGTGTTTTGATTCTTAAGCGTATTAAAAAAGTTAGAATATTGTTTTTGCCAAGTATAAGAGTATATTCCTATTACAGTAAGTGTTAATTTTGTTTGCTGCCGATAAGATAAAAGATTAAATTCATTTGCGGCACTGTAGCTATGATCATGTTGAAAGAATCCACTACAGAGTAATGCATTATCAACAATATCAGTTCTGAGTGTATTAAGAATCGTATTCCGAAATTTGTTTATTTTTCCAGTCTTTCTAAGAAATATGGCAACACGTCTCACAATCAATATTTCCACTAGTGATTGATTTTAGTGTAATTAATTATAGCCATAAAATAAGATTATTTGACCTATATTTCATGCTGAATCTCTTGACAAATTTGGCGAATATTGACGACTTTCCCAATCACAATTAAGGTTGGTGCCTTTGGATTTTCCAGGCCCTCAAACTCTGCCCCTAGGGTTGTCGTGATGATTTTTTCCTCTGGTCGAGTTCCAGCTTGAATTAAGGCCATGGGTGTTTCCGGATCTCGCCCCGCAGCTAACAGGGCCTGGCGAATTTGACTCAGGTTGTGCAGCCCCATATAAATCACAATGGTATCGGCCGCATGGGCCACAGCATGCCAATTCACTTCCGGTTGATATTTCCCTGCTCCCTCATGGCCTGTCACTAAAAGCACCGATGAACTCAGTTCCCGATGGGTGAGGGGAATATTCAGCTTTGCTGGGACTGATATCCCACTGGTGACACCGGGGACAACCTCAACTGGAATTCCGGCTTCTAAGAGCGCGACCAATTCTTCCCCGCCACGCCCAAAGATAAAGGGATCTCCCCCTTTCAAGCGCACGACAATGGCGTGGGCCTGGGCCTGTTCAATCAGCAGTTGGATAATCTCCTCTTGGTTCAGGGAATGGTTTCCGCGGCGTTTACCGACATGAATCCGTTCTGCTTGGGGGTTAATCAGGTCAAAAATCTCCGGACTGACCAGGGCATCATATAAGACGACATCGGCACATTCCAAAAGGGTTTTGCCCCGCACCGTTAACAGGCCTGGATCCCCCGGCCCCGCCCCCACTAAATAAACTTTTCCCGGCGGTGGTACAGTCACAGATGCAGTCATAAGCGGGCAGGGGTAAAAGAAACTTGGCTAGGGGTTGATAAATCCAGCATTTCCTGAATCAGTCGCACCAGGCCTGGGGAAGGTCGTAAGCAGTCAGTTAGGTCTAAGGTGAGTTCTGGATAGTGTTGATTTAGGTTTTGTACCTGTTGGGTGATCAAGTCCAGGAGCTTACCTGCAAATAATAGGTAGGGAAAAATCCTGATTTGCTTTATCCCAGCTTGAGCATAGGCGGCAATGGCTTGTTCCAGGCTGTCTGGTTTTGTCCAATAGGCGGGGTGGGCCTGGAGAGTCTCGGCAAGGTGATCAATCCATTGGATCGCTTCTAAACGGCGACTACCATGGGCAAGAAAAATTAAAGCCTGGCCTGGCTGGAAACGGGATTGCAACCATTGAACTAACCCAGGATGTTGGCCCAGGTAGGGTAAAAGCTGGAGCGGTAAGTTGGTTTTGGCCTGGGCAGTTTTGACCTCGGCGGGAATATCTTCACAGACATGGACACCCGGTAGCAAAAATAAGGGCAACACTTGTACGGCTTGAAAGCCTTTGGCCTGGGCCTGATCACTGAACTGCTGAATTTGCACGGCTAATGGTGAGTCACTTGTTTCTAATACCCCCCCCGCAACCAAGACATTTGGACAATTGCGCTGAACCTGCTGAATTAACTGGGCTAAATCCAGGCCTGGGCGAGGATCCCGGCTCCCATGAATGACTAAAAACGCAGCAATCGACATTAAAACTCAAGCATCCTTTTGAGTATGGCGATTATAGCAACCCGTCCAGGCCAGCCGCACAGCCTTTGCCGCCATGGTTGAGATTTTGGGGTTCACGTTCTCATAAAATCAGGTTTGCTAGTGATGTTTCAGTAAAAATGCCTGTGCCCTCGCCGTCCCCGGAAGTCCCAATCCCATTGTGGCAAAAACTCTGGCAGTCCCAAAAAGGTAATCTTTTTCTAATTTTGATTGCCCTGGCCTTAGCGTTATTGCTGCGGCTCTGGGTGGCCGAATCGCGCTATATTCCTTCCGAATCCATGGAACCAACCCTCTTTCCCGGTGATCGGATTGTCGTCGAAAAACTCTCCTACTATCGTCATAAACCCCAGGCCGGGGATGTGATTGTCTTTCAGCCGCCACCCTATTTACAAGCCCTAGGATACAAACCCAATCAGGCCTTTATTAAACGCGTCATTGGCTTACCCGGCCAAGTGATTCAAGTCAGTCAAGGAATTGTCTATGTGGATGGGCAAGCCCTAAGCGAACCCTATACCGCTGAGCCACCCGCCTACGAAATTCCCCCCCTACAGGTTCCAGAAAAAAGCTTATTTGTCATGGGTGATAATCGCAACAACAGCAATGATTCCCATGTTTGGGGCTATTTACCGGAAGATTATATTTTGGGTCATGCCGTGTTTTGCTATTGGCCCTTGAGCCATTGGGGACAGATCAAATCAGTAATTGGGTGGAATCTAGCGACATCCCCAACTGATGCAGTGGTAGCACATACCCGCCTGTAATTAGATATACTTCATCGGCTAGTCCCCCAATTTTGCGGATTAAATTCCCCAGCCGTTGTCGAAAGAGTCGCCCCATCGGATAGGCCGGAATTACGCCCCAGGCCGTTTCTTCTGCCACCAGGATTATTTGGGCCTGACAGGTTTTCAAGGCCGTTAGGAAGTTCTCGACCATTTGCTCCCAGGCCTCAGCTTCTAACTCTAAAAAGTTGGCCAGCCAGGTTCCGAGGGAATCCACAATCACAACCATCTCGGCCTCAGCGACTAAAATTCCCGCAGCTAAATCATCACAAATTTCCCAGAGTTGCCAATCCGGGGGGCGGCGTTGTTGATGAACTTTAATTTTGGCCTGCCATTCTAAGTCAGTTTCATCCCATTGGGCAGTGGCAATATAAATCACGGGCTTGCGGGTTTGCATGGCTAGGCTTTCAGCCCATTCACTTTTGCCACTACTGGCCGGGCCAGTCACCAAAATTAGCGGAAACGTTGTCATAACCTATTCTGGATACTCCCGAACTGTGAGGTGGCCCCTGTGGGATATTCTTGACCGTTTTGACGTTCAGCCAACAATTTTTTAACCTGGATTTGAAGCACATTTCTTCTAGGGATTGCCCCATTGTCACCGCCGCGCCTTGTTATTGCTAGTCAAAACCCCGGAAAATTGCGGGAATTTCAAACCTACCTCGCCGGCCTGGCCTGGGATATTTGCCTGATGCCGCCAGAGTTAGAAGTTCCGGAAACTGAATCCACTTTTTTGGGAAATGCCTGCCTGAAAGCGATGACCGTGGCCCAGGCCACAGGAAGTTGGGCCATTGCGGATGACTCTGGCCTGGAAGTGGATGCCTTGGATGGCCGGCCTGGGATTTATTCAGCGCGTTATGGGGCCACAGATCCAGAACGGGTTCAGCGACTGCTGGATGAATTGGGGGGAGAACTCGATCGCCAGGCCAAGTTTGTCTGTGCCCTTGCCTTAGCCCGTCCCGATGGCAGCATTGCCTTAACCGAAGTCGGGGAATGTCTCGGGGAAATTTTGCGCGCCCCCCGCGGTGAAAACGGGTTTGGTTATGATCCAGTTTTTTATGTCCCCAGCCAGGCCCAGACCTTTGCCGAAATGGATCGGGAGACTAAACGTCAAATCAGTCATCGAGGCGTTGCGCTCTCAGCCCTGTTACCTAAACTAAAAACGGTTCTACAAAATTCTTCCCTGAAACTGAGTTGACTGTCCCAACGCTTGACGGAAGTCCGCTCGCGCCGCAGACTGAATGGTTAAGGTTGGTGAAGGATTTCTTCATAAAAGCAATTTATTCCCCAGCCATCTGGATTGACCACAATTGCTACTGTTTGGGTGTAGGAATAACCATGACTAAATCAGGATTTTGGCGCGCCAAGTTGGCCTATGGCCTGGGCAGTCTGTTATTAGTCGCTAGCCTCGGGGCCTGTGATACGGCAACCCAAACTGGTGGCGAGAGTGGCGGTAGCGATGGCTTAAAAATTGGTTCCCTTCTCCCTTCCACTGGCGACCTCGCTTCCATTGGTCAACCCATTGCCAATACTGTCCCTTTGGTGGTTGAAACCGTTAATGCCTGTGGCGGGGTCAATGGTCAACCTGTCACCCTGATTGCGGAAGATGATCAATCCAGTCCCGCCGCCGGGGCCGAAGCCATGACCAAACTGGTGGAAGTGGATAAGGTGGCCGGAGTCGTCGGTTCCTTTGCCAGTGGGGTTTCCAATGCTGCCGTGGATATTGCTACCCGCGGGAAGGTCGTTCTAATTTCTCCGGGCAGTACCAGCACCCTCCTAACTGAACGGGCTGCCCAAGGTGACTTTAATGGCTATTGGGCCCGGACGGCTCCCCCGGATAATTACCAGGCCCTGGCTTTAGCCCAACTTGCCTATGACCGCGGCTTACGGAAGGTGGCAACGGTGGTGATCAATAACGACTATGGCCGCAGTTTTGAGCAGGAATTTGTCAAAGCCTTTAAGAAACTGGGTGGAACAGTGGTCAATGAGGCCAATCCAACGCGCTACGATGAACGGGCGACAACATTTAACACCGAAGCAGCCCAGGCCTTTGGCAGTAAACCCGATGGCGTTGCGGCAATTTTATATCCCGAAACCGGCAGCTTGCTCTTAAAATCCGCCTTTGAGCAGGGCTTAACCCCAGGGGTAGAAATTCTTTTAACCGATGGTGTTAAATCCGACACCTTCCCGGAGCAAGTCGGTAAAACCGGGGCTGGCAAATTCATTATTGCGGGGGCCGTGGGGACAGTACCTGGGGCTGATGGTGCGGCCTTAGAAGAAGTGACCCGTATCTGGCAAGCTAAATACAACACCACCCCACCCGCCTATGTGCCCCAGGCCTGGGATGCCACCGCCCTCCTGCTATTAGCGGCCCAAGCTGCGGGGGAAAACACAGGGGAAGGGATTCAAGCTAATTTACGGGACGTGGCTGGGGGAAATGGCACGCCAGTGGATGATGTCTGTAAAGGCCTGGAACTACTCCGGAATGGGCAAAAAATAAATTACCAGGGGGCCAGCGGTAACGTTGACATTGATAAAAATGGGGATGTGGTCGGAGTTTATGATATCTGGCAGGTCGGGGATGACGGTAAGCTGAAGGTAATTGGTAAAGTTACACCCAAACCCAACTAGCCCCAGGCCAAGCGGGTCTCAAATGTAACCGCTAGTGATCACTGCCAATTTTACTCCGTTGACAATGCAATTTAGCTTAGAGATGTATGGCCAGTAGTTTTTCCTTTGATGTGGTCAGCGATTTTGATCGCCAAGAACTTGTGAATGCAGTGGATCAAACTGTGCGCGAAATTAAAAGTCGCTATGACCTGAAAGACACAAAAACCACGGTGGAACTGGGGGATGAGGTCATCACAATTAACACTGACAGTGAGTTTACCTTAGAGGCAGTGACAACTATCCTGCAAACAAAGGCGGCCAAGCGGAACCTATCCCTAAAAATCTTTGACTATGGTTCAGTTGATCCGGCGGCGGGGAGTCGGGTGCAACAGGTGATTAAATTACGGCGGGGTCTCACGTCTGAATTGGCGAAAGAGATTAGCAAGCTGATCCGGACAGAGTTCAAAAAAGTCCAACCGGCAATTCAGGGGGATGCAGTCCGAGTCACAGCCAAAGCCAAGGATGATCTGCAAGCGGTAATTCAACGCCTCAAACAAGAGGATTATCCGGCTGCCTTGCAATTTACCAACTATCGTTAACCCAGGCCCCAAGGGCATGATTATCCCAAACAGGAGTCAATAAAATGTTCGGTCGGATTGCCTTAAGTACAGTCGGCCTGGTAGTCGGCTCAATTTTAACCGTGATTGGCTTCATTGCCTACGGGGCCGGGAATGCCACTTTGAACTTAGCCGGATTTTTTTATGGTGTGCCGTTACTCCTGGGGGGCCTGGCCCTGAAAGCCGCAGAATTGGAACCCGTCCCCTACACGACACCCACTCCCCCGGAGGTCTTAGAGTTACGTACAGCCCAGGCCACGGACACCCAAACCCAAATCCGCAAAGATGTCACCCGCTATCGATATGGCCAAGATGCTCATCTGGATAGCTCTTTGACGGCCTTGGGACTCAGCCCATCGGATGATGAACGCCCTCTCTTGACGGGTATTCGAGAAGAATCCCAAAATGGTGCCTATGCGCTAATCCTAGAATTTAATTCCCCCTTAGTCAGCTTTGCTGATTGGCAACAAAAGCAGGATAAACTGACAAAATTTTTTGGGCCTAACCTGGAAATTAACCTCACATCCCCTCAGCCCGAAAGAGTGGAAGTAGCCCTAATTCGCCAATTAGCAAAAGCTCCCACCACTTAACTTAAGCCCCGGCAAAGTTAGAGAGACTTCTCTGAACCGAAATAATCAGTGTTTTTTTCAGATGGCAGGAGTAACGCTCAAAAAGCAACATCCTTAGGTGGTAGTACTCGGGCACAATAGATGTCGCACCAGTTCACACGACTCTGGGAATTTTTCAATTAGCAAAGAGCCATAAGTTACAACCCGTGAACAAATACCAAGAAATGTGTTCTAAATGTTAAGCAATCAGAATTAGTCCGAGTATTTTCGAGTATGCCCCTGAAAACCTAGGGCAATCAGGAAGTCGGCGGGGATCAAGGGATTTATAGACTATTTTTTTAATTCATAGTTTGTTTTTAGAAACTGGGCTAGTTCAACCTGACGCTTTTCATGCTTTGCTGCGCTCATCATATTCAAAAGATTACGAAATGTATCTCAATTCTGAAAAGATTCTAAAAGCTATGAATTTGCCAGAGAACCCTCGAAAGCACTGCTAATAAAAAGGTTGAATCTGTGATCACGCCAAAATACTCAAAAGGGTGATCTATACCATTGAAATAGAGGTATTTTTACTACGGAGTTGATCCCTAATGGAACCTTCTCCTCTTTCGGTTTCAACCTGTCGCTTTTGTGCTCATTATGATCCCCAAGGGCGGCGCGGGGGCGAATGTCGGAAATTGGGTGTCCCAGTGCGTGGTTATTGGCGAGCTTGTCCCTTGGCTTTAGCGGCATTCTCCAGAGAGCATCCTGATCCAACCCCAGTTTCGAGCATTCCCAGCGTGATGATTTCATCTGTACCCATGACTAAATAGTGTTTTTAATTCTTGCTTAGTCTTTCGATTTTAAAAGTGCAATAAAACAACAAAAATTTTGGCTAATTATTGACCTAAATAAGCAGCTAAAACATGTGGGTGTTGTTGTATTTCTTTTGGACTGCCGCTGGCGAGATTTTTGCCTTCAGCCAGTACCCAAACGGCGTCACAGAGGGACATGATCACATCCATGTTATGTTCGATGATTAAAAATGTAACCCCTTCTTGGTTCCAGCACTGAATATGTTCACAGATTTGTTGGATCAATGTAGGGTTAACACCAGCAGCAGGTTCATCAAGCAAGACTAGGCGCGGGCGGTGCATCATGACGCGGGCCAGTTCCAGTAGTTTCCGTTGTCCGCCTGATAAACATCCAGCATAGTCGTGGGCTTTCGCTGCCAGGCCAACACAGTCTAAGATTTCCCAGGCCCGTTGTTGGAGTTCCTGTTCTTCTTGGCGGATGCGATGGGGCAGAAACCAACCGTTCCACAACTTTTCCCCGGCCTGGTGCGGGGCAGCCAAGAGCATGTTTTCAATCACCGATAAGCGGGAGAGGACGCGGGCCACTTGAAATGTGCGTAATAAGCCTTGCAGAGCCACTTGATGGGGCTGGAGGTGGGTAATCGGTTCGCCATCAAAGATCACCCGACCACTATCGAGGGGCAGAAAGTTACAGAGCAAATTGAAAAACGTGGTTTTGCCCGCACCATTGGGGCCAATTAAGCCGGTAATGCTGCCCGGTTGAACAGAAATACTCGCCTTTTCCACCGCTTTAATCCCACCAAAGCTTTTGTAGAGATCAGTGGCCGCTAATAGTGGAGCCGGAGCCGCCAATGTCACCGTGCCAGATTGCGATTGGGGAGTAAAGTCTCTAGCGTCCAAGGGTGAGTTCCTCTTTTTTGCCCAAAATACCTTGCGGCCGCCACATCATCAAGATGATTAGTAACAATCCAATCAACATTACTCGCAGCGCATCCAATTGACCACCATCTAGGGGCAAAAATCGGGTGGTTGTGTTGTAGGCCCAAAACAGGGTGGCTCCAATCAAAACGCCGACATTGCTCCCCGCCCCACCTAAGACCACAATTGTCCAGGCCTGGAAGGTCAGCAAGGAAATAAAGCCATCAGGATTAATAAAGGTCAACTGCCAGGCATAGAACGACCCCGCCAATCCGGCAATGGCCCCGCCCAACATCAAGGACTGCATTTTATAGGAAAAGACATTTTTGCCCATTGCCTTGGCTACTTCTTCATCTTCTCGAATTGCCTTTAAGACGCGGCCCCAGGGGGAATGCACCCACTGCTCTAACTGCCAAAACACCACCGCTAAAACCACCAATAACAGCCAGAGCAAGACCGCCTTGTAACTAAATTCCCAAATCCCGACAACAAAGGCCCGCAACAGCAGCCCCACCAGGCCAGCGACCAGAGTATTGATACCCCAGAGCCAGAGCCACTCCCGCCGCATACTTTTCCATAGTTCCATAGGATGTACATAGCGCCAGGATAAAAGCCCAGTTCCAAGTCCCCAAAACAGAAGACTCAGAATCACGGCTAAGACATTCAAGCCCCGACCCATAGCTAAGGGTTCAACCCAACTCCAGAGACTCCACTCCAGGCCCCCAATCACCAAAACATAAGCCCCAAGAACCCCAATTCCCTGCCAAGGCCGATTCACCACCAAAGGCGCACCAATAGTCCGACCCAGCCATTGCCACCAGCGCCAGCCCCCGACCGCAGCAATGCCTACTAAGACTAAAATCATCCCCACGACCCAAAACCGCTGCGGCTCCCAACCTTCTAAGGGCAACGGATAGCCATAAACTCCTCGCGCGCCCCGCGTTAACCACTCTTCATTAAGGATGAACAAGCGAATAATTTCCGCCACCCCAATTGTGACGATGGCCAGGTAATCTTCCCGCAGCCGCAACGTGGAAAAGCCCATAATCAGACCCAACAGGGCAGACAAGACCATTCCAGCAATAACAGCAAGAAACAGCGGCACCTTGGCCAAACTCAGGAGTACGGTTGTGTAGGCTCCCACGGCCAGGAATCCCACATGGCCAAAATTAATCAGGCCCGTAAAGCCCCAATGCAGACTCAAGCCCAAACTAAACAGGGCAAAGGTGGCGGTAAAAATTCCCAGAGAAACTAAATATCCGACCATAGGGGCATTGAGTAGTCGTTTGAGACAGGAATTTTGCTGAAAAAAGTTAACGTTTTTAAGACTGCCTTAGGATACTACGGGATTGCCGGAAGTGGGAAAAAGAGATGAAAATGCGGGGAACAGCCTGACTAATGATGAACGTTTTGGACATTTTCTATTGCACCTTATCTCTACATCAACGATTGATTCACGTTCTGTTTAGAGCCGTTTAGAGTGGAAATCGCTCATTCAACTACACAACTTAATTAATGAATGTCACAACCGGTTTGATGCTTATGGGGGCAGGAGTAGCCGCCGGATTTGCAAACACCCTAGCGAGTAGCGGCTCAACTATTACCCTCCCTTTACTTATTTTTCTTGGAGTTCCGCCTGATATTGCCAATGGCACCAACCGTTTGAGCATTTTCACCGGTGCATTAACCCGAGTCCTGGTCTTTCAAAAAGCTGGCAAAATCCCCTGGAAACAGAGCCTCTACCTCTCAATTCCCACCTGTGTTGGCACCGCCATTGGGGCCATATTTGCATCTCTATTGCGCTCGCAAGTAATTCAATGGGCAATTACCCTAGCCATTGGCCTGGCCTTAGTCATGCTGCTCACCCATTCCCAAGATTTATTACGCACCGAGGCCGAGGAACGACAAACACCCCTCTGGAAGCTCGTCTTAACATTTTTCGGAGTGGGCCTCTGGGCAGGGTTTCTTGTGGTTGATTCTGGAACCTACACCTTGCTTGCTCTGATTTTGGTGACGGGATATGACTTGAGCCAGGCCATTGTTATCAAAGGGGTGCTGCTGCTGTTGACCTCAGTGCTCGCAATAATGATTTTTGATCTGCATGGAGATATTGATTGGCCTGTCGGGATTCTGCTGGCAGTGGGCAGTACGATAGGTTCCTGGGTTGCGGCCAAACTCGCCCTAAAAGCCTGGATCAAGGTCTGGATTTATCGGATGTTGATTTTCATTGTGACTGTCGAACTGTTGCAGTTGGTATGGCGTGCGCTTTAGAAAATATTGTTTTGAACATGAATGGAGCATAAGGGATAATTGCCGGGGCGTTAACCTGGGTCAAACATTATTGATTTTTCCGAATTTTATTGTTCTGTCCCCAGAATGCCTCCAGTCGCAGACCAATTTACAGTCACAGCTAGAATTAAATGAGTAAAAATGCTTACTTGGCCTGGGTTTGCCGGATTATGAGAACCGGATCATCAAACTTGATATTTCGTAAGAATTCCGCTATCACGTTAATATGAACTCCCACCCTGCCCTGGGGATTGGGGGTCTGCCTGTGTCCCAGCACGCTGATTGCCGGATCAACGGACGAGACTGCGGTAGTTGTTATATCTCACAGGTTTTTTTAACTCGCTATAAATCTTGTCTTGAAGTGTTAATCTACTTCCCTCTGATCCCGCCAAACTGGGTGAAGATAAGTAACAGCACTTTGAGCATCCTTGCTAGGGAAACTTAATATCTGCAAGAGGGTTTAATTCCATGACCATAGCAATAGGGCGCGCACCAGCAGAGCGGGGGTGGTTTGACATCCTCG